>Ga0302271_10000616_pt1 | contig 35197 bp, 14 predicted proteins | sample III_Bog_N1_1_FD_198767 | JGI IMG/M metagenome (GOLD analysis project Ga0302271, IMG submission 198767) | Peat permafrost microbial communities from Stordalen Mire near Abisko, Sweden - III_Bog_N1_1 | ecosystem: Environmental > Terrestrial > Soil > Wetlands > Peat | place: Sweden: Abisko... | reverse complement strand
AATGGACAGTTACTTTTAGGAGCTAACTAACTCAATTGAAGCGATAATAAGCAGAATTAAATAAGCCCGAAAGCTGAAATTAAAGAAATATGGTGAAATTTATCAAAATTATCAGGTCTGTTGGTCCGAAATACTTGATATTCAAAATCTTCGGCGAATTCTTTTAAATGATAAAGAAGAAGAACATCTAGCCTAATTCGTTAGAAATCATGTCTCTAACGCTGAGAGAAACTCTCTGAAAATTATATAAGTTAGCGATTAATTACGAAGTATCAAGGAAGAATTTTCTGTGGAATAACCTAACCGAATTAAAAGTCTGGTATGCGCGGTTCTTGAAGAAATTGACTTTTTTCATGGTACTCGTCCTTCTCCTCTTCATGCTATTGAGCAAGTAAAATATTTTTCTTTATGAACTTTCAGATATTTATTTTAAACTTTTATCTTATTGATGCTTTTGTTATTGTTTGAATCAATTATTAGAGCGATGAATACAGAAATGGTCTTGAAAGAAAACAAAAAGAATGGGAGGATTAATAGAGTTAGTCTATTCAAGCTCAGTGGACTATGTATGAACAGCAGTAACAGTAACTTCTTAATGAATTGCGAACCTTAAAAGAAAAACATTCTTAGGAAATCACCAGCTTAAGGCAGGAAAATTCTGGTCTAAAATAAGAAATCTCAGATCTGAAGCAAGAAAACTCAGAGATAAAACAATAGCTCAATGTAATTTATTTTTGGATCTTAAGAATTATTTGATTTTAATAACTTTTTTAGAGAGAGAAGGAGAGTACTGTTAGTTTGAGGGAGCAATTAGACAGTGAAAAGAAATCTACTCAATCTTTTAACCAACAATCTATTGAGGAGAAGAAGATTAGTGCTAGTTTGAAGGACCAATTAGACAATGAAAAGAAATCCACTCAATCTTTTAACCAGCAACTTATTGAGGAGAAGAAGATTAGTGCTAGTTCGAGGAAGAAATAGATAGTGAAACGAAATTTACTCAATCTTTTAACCAACATCTTATTGAGGAGAAGAAGATTAGCGCGAGTTCGAGTGATCAATTAGGCAGTGATAAGAAATCTACTGAATCTTTTACCCAACAACTACCTATTATCATGGAGGCAAATAAAAATAAAATAACTATTTTTAAATCATTTAAATCAGAATAGAATATGTTGGGAAGATAATTAAGAATTAAAAATTAAAAAAGAGGTATTATTGAAATAAATTTGAAATAATTTTTTTAAACTGGGATGCAAGCAAATACTTTAGCAGATTTTACAAAATAAAAACTTAAATGTAAAGTGGAAAACAGTTACTTTTTATTATCAAAAATATTTAATTTATGATTTTTCAAATAAATAGTAACAATAATAGAAGCAATAATAGTAGCAATACCAAAAATCCACATCCTCGCAAGCTTTTTATGATGAGTACTTGTCCTTAATCTAACAGGGTTTAGATAAGAAAATATTGTCGAAGAAGAAGTGGAAGGAGGGGGAGGTGTGGCTGTCGTAGATGATGTTTGAGCTGGGGTGGGTGTGTGAGCTGGTGCGGGTGGAGTGGCTGTCGTATGCAACAACATTAGAACAATGGTAGGGATTCTCTGAAGACTAGAGATAAGAACAACTGACTAAAAAGAAAGCCTTAAGCAGTTCCAGATTAAGACAAATTTGATTCTATTATGATCTCTTGGATACTATGTTTTGTATCTATGTTCAATAATCATCAACACTTTTGTATGTCTTTTCGGAGTCTTTAAATCGCTTATTTTATTTAAATCGCAAAATTATTTCCCATAAGATTATTTATTTACCCATTCAAGCATTAACTTTTTTCATTATTAATTAAATAAATATCTCTCCAATTTTGATTCTTATTAACCCTGATATTGAGAGCTTGAATCATTCATTGCTGTTATCCCTTTCAAATCCCGAGTAAATTACTACCTACTTTTCGGGAATAATGGAGACAGATATGAAGGTGAGTTTTAAGAAGGCATCATGCATGACAAATATAAGAAAGAAGTAAGTTACTTTATAATTTATTTTAACATTATTTGATAATAATTTAGATAAATGGTTCAGGAATAATGAAGATAAAAGCACTGACGAAAGTAGTTCAGAAGTTCGGAGCTGTGGAACTCTGTTTCGGAGGTATCAAAAGAGAAAGATATCACACTCGAGGGGAAAAGATCTTATTCGATTAAATTATTGAACCTGAAATCGAGAGTAAGGATTGGAATAAAATTCCAGAAGGAAATTCTTTGAGTGAAACTACAAACTAGCTCGTTGAGAATCCTGGATTAATTATCGGAATTGCTGGTTCAGGAAAGACTCAAGTCATCAGTGAAATGAATAAGATACTACCCGTCGTTGTGTTATGCTTTACTAATAAAGCCGTAGATAATTTACGTTAGAGAGGTGTTGAGAATGTTTTCACGTTTGATTCGTTTGAGATGTAAAAGACTAAAGTTACTAATTTAATTGTAGACGAGGTAAGCATGATAAACTCGAAACACATGAACTTTATTTATCGACTGAAAATACAAGGAGTTAGAGTTTGGTTGTTCGGAGATTTTGATTAGTGTCCTCCCGTAGAGTCTAATTCTTATGACTATTTTAATAATGAAGTTGTAAAGAAAATCTGTGAGTATACTGTTATGAAGTTATCATACAAAGAAAACAGTTCGAGGTTTGATAGAGTTTCATAAGAGAAAGCTCTGCGATTAATAAACGAAGGAAAGATAGATCATTAAATAAAAGAGTTTGATATCAACTGCTCAGTTTTTATCTGCAAAACTAATAAGAAGAGAAAAGAAATAAACAAGTTGATCGTATCGAATAGGTTTGAGGATTTTGTCGATGGGATTTGCGTTAGTATCGGCTGCAGATATTTATGCAAGAAAAATGATAAAAATTAGGGCTTATTCAATGGATAGTTGTATCAAGTAATTGATTTCAAAGATGGTAATGTTGTTCTAGAATTAATGAGTGGACGCGAGACTAAAGTTGTTAGTTTAAGTCAATTAAAAAATAACTTCTGTCTTGGGTTTTTCAGGACAATGTTTTCAATCTAATAAATTTAACCACTTCTTTTTGTGAAGAACTATCACAATTACTGAAAGAGTAATTTATTTTATTATCCGGAGCTGGAAGGAGAAAGAGACCAAAATAGTTACAGGAAAATCAAAATATCTTTGATCATCTCTCATCAAAAATAGTAGTATTGTAGAAGACCAAAATCTAACCAGATAGTAAAAGCACGTGTAGTAGCTGTGTCTTAAATTCATTTGGAGAGACCATGAAAAAAAGTATGAATTCTAGATTTCTTTCTAATATAAGAATAGACAAAAGACGCAAGACAACAATCAAATATTCAAGTAAACACTCAAAAAGAAAGAGAAGAATTATTAAGAAAAGAAGAATCATAGTTAAAACAAGAACAGCCAACATATTTGAAGTATTAGAGTCAATTGATAAACAGAATGAAGAAAAAGAAGATAAGAATTAAAGAAGAAAATAAATACAATGGGAATGATGGCTGAGCTGGCAAGATACACTTTGCTTTTATCCAACTCTTTTTTAACTATTTCGTGGAAAGCACTGGGTATTACTGAAAGAATTTCATGGAATTATGGAGAAAAGAGTTAAAATAAATTGAAAAACTTACAAATAGTTATTTAATTACTAGCTTATTTATCAAATCAATCAGTTTCAGTCTGTTACAGTTCTTAAAATAAGAACAACAATATGCAATTCATTCACATCTTTCCATCAAATTTATTAACAACACTCACATTATTTATCTTTATCATGTCACCTTATTAATAAATAGCAAGGAAGAATCGATAGTTAACTTTTGGGTCGATGATCTAATCAGAAGAGCTAAAAACTAAACTGATATGCAGTTTGTATTCCTCAGTTAGTTCTTCGAAAAAAATCCTAAGAGAAACTACAATTAAAACAGCTACAACAATAGGTGGAGATAGCCATTTCTTCCTGTGTAGAACTGTCACGATGACATCAAAAGTTCTTCATTTTTGTTACCTAAGCTGGAAATAAAAAGAGACCATAATAGCTGTGAAAATCATAAAATCCTTTTTTTTCGCTCTTCATTCTTAATAATATTCATAGTAGTAGCCGCATCTTAAATTTATCTGGATGAAACCAGGATAATAAACATGAATTTTAGGTTCCTCTTTGAGAGAATCAATAAAAGATGCATGATAATAATCAAATGCTCGGGTAAATACTTAAAGAAAACCAAGAAATATCTCAAAACTAAAAAAACTAGTTAGAACACATGCAAATAAAATATTTGATGTCTTAAAAATGGAGAAAAGAAGCAAAACAAAACTAACAACTTACCTCATATTTACACAATTATTAAACAATTAATTCACTAAATCAATCAGTTTCAGTCAGTTATTATCCTTAAAATGCACATACGCACACATACAACAATATATAATTCTTTCACATTTTTCCATCAAACGTATTAACTACGCTCACATTATTTATCTTTATCATGTCCCTTAACATAAAATTGCAAGGAAAAATCGATAGTTAACTTTAGAGTCAATTTTGTTGGGGTCATCCAGCTCTGCAATTGAGGAGTAGTCAGGAAGGGAACCAACTCTCAGTAATTTCTCATCTAGATGTATTCTAATCTCAAAACTTTGTTTGCCTGTTGCTTTACTTTCACGTTGCATGGGATTACCCTTTATGTAAATTAGTTTCTTTTTTCTTGTTTCTTGAATTATTTAATTAACTCTAAATCTAAGCTCTACTTCTACAAATTAATCAACCAAACCCCATACATTAAATTTTTTGATTTATTGTGGAGTCCAAAAAGTTTTGAGTGCATAAGGACTCATTTAAAAATAGGATTAATTTAAATGTTGAAATAAAAAAAATTTTCTAAAAATAATAATTATTGGAAGGACGTTATGTATGAATTCAAGGTTTTTCTCTAAGAGAAACAAAAAAAGATGCAAGACAAAAATCAAATACTCATGCAAATACTCAAAGAAAGCCAAGAAATATCTCAAAACTAAAAAATGAGTTGAAACAAGAACAGCCAAAATATTTGAAGTCTTAAAGTCAACTTGATAAACATGAAGAGAAAGAAGACACTAGGTAAAACAGAAAAGAAATACAAAGAATGATGGCTGAGTGGCAAGCAATAGTTTGCTTTTATCCATCTCTTTTTAACTATTTCGTGGAAAGTTGTGGGTATTATTGTATGAGAATTGTGAAGAAAAGACACAAAACATATGAACAATTATTTTTAATTAATTCATAAAATCAGTCGGTGTCATTCCTTAAAACAAACACAGCAATATGCAATTCAATCACATCTTTCCATCAAACTTGTCAACAACACTCAAACTGTTTATCCTTATCATGGCACCTTAGAAAACAATGGCAATGAAGAATCGATAGTTAACTTTCAGATCGATTTTGTTGGGGTTATCCAGTTCTGCGATTGAGGAGTAGTCAGGGAGGGAAGCAACTCTCAGTAGCTTCTGATCTAAGTGTATTCTAATCTCAAAACTGTGTTTGCCTGTCGCTTTTTTCCCAGATTGCATGGAATTACCCTTAATATACTTAGTAATACCATTGCTATTAGAGTTATCATAGTAGCACATATTTTAAAAGAAGGCACAATCATTATCTTTTCCTTCATCTTTCACAATACCAAACATGAATTGATTATCACTGTTTCCTGGTTTCCTTTCTACTTCGATTTGTAAAATGTATTTCAGTAAAGGATTCAGAATAGGATCCAGATACACTTAACCATAGACACTGGAAGATTCTAATTCAAGTGAATAAGTCGAATATTCAATCTTTGTTATTTCAATTTCCTGAAAAGAATTAGTTAAAGTGGATTTTATTAAATTGATTTCTTATTATTAGATTGATTGGTTAAAGAAGTTGATACTGTTAAGACTCTCAAACAGTTTCTGAGCAATTCTATTGGGCTCATCAGACGAGTAATTCTATCCAGCCTCATATTAGCTCATAAGATCCAACAAGATTCTTCTATTTTCTTCTGCTTTTTTCCATTTGCCTTTGATAAATCCATCCAGATCCTTCTCAGCTCCTTCTTTATCTGAAACTATCAGTTCCTTAAGGTTCTCTATTTCCGCAATTCTGATGTACCCTTCTAAAACTTACTGCCTTGCTTATTCTTTTTTTATCAAGATCTCTTTGGCTCTTTGTTAGGCAGCATTGACTTCTCTTTCAAAATCTTCTCTCAGTTTCTTAAAATAAAGCTCTATCTCTTCTAGTGATTATTGTAAGATAATATGCCTGAGCTTGCCAGGTAACTCCTAGTCATTTAATGGAGGATAGGTTTCCAAAATATCATGTTCATTAGCTGCTAAGACACAACTCATAGATATCATATTTTCGAGACAAGAACGGAATTGTTCGAAATGCACCTGAAGCATATTACTCTATCTTTAGCTTGTCCATCTAGACAGATAAAATCCCCTGGAAATTTCGGATGTTCTCTACACCTCCATTTCAATCCTTCCTTAGAAATCGCTTTGTTGACATCCATTTTCTATTTTTGTTATTTTCTTGATATTTCTATTTTTTCTAAACAGATATTCTTCACTCAACAACTAAATCAAAATAAATTCAAAAATTAAAGACTTTGGCATACATTTTTATATATTTTATTATTAAGCCAGCCAGACCTATCAACTCATTCAACTATTTTTACCTATGCTTTGCTAAGTTGATCATCAGTTGAAAGATGATGACTAACAGACACACCAGGAAAATAAATCTGACATTCACTAATGTCTAAAATATTGTTAGAATAAGCCTAAAATTTAAAACGATATTAAAGGAATCTGAAGAAACCTTAATTGATAACAATTAAAAAATTAAATTAGGATCTCAGTTATTCCCTATAAAAACTGATAGTTTTGTCTTAAGACTACTTAGTTATGTTGGCACGAGTCGTGTCTCTCAATTAAAATCTAACATATCAACAACAGGTAATAGTTCATAAGAAATGGCTAACAAAATACATCAATAACAACCAATCAATAGTAAATCTAATAATTATTATGACAAAAAATGCAAAAATAAAGTGTAAAAATGGATATGATTATTGATTAATTTGAACACTACAAGATGCTCAGAGTCAAAATGAGAATAATGATATTGGTAGTTAATAAATTGTGAATTTATCACTTTTAACATAAATGAAGAGTAAAGTTAATAATTACATTGATAATGAGTCATAGAGAGGGAAGTATTAATGATGCCGATTTTATTTTTTTATAGAGAATCATAACCATGCTAATGAAAACTGAACTTATTGAAAACACAGTTAACGAGCATCTTAGCTGAAGAAATAAATAGAAAAAATAACATTATTTGCAAAAGATACATCTGCAATCATCAATATAGATAATTAAATATCAGTTCCAAATACAAAGGTTGCATACGAAAATAGCAATGATGATAATAAGATACTAGCGTACTAATAAATCTATGTATGTTTGGAAATAAAATGATTATATTTCACATAAAAATTAAAACGTTGAAAGAATTAAGTTTTTTTAGAGCATAGTTCAGTTATTAGCTGACCAGAAGTCAATAAGACAAAGAATAAAGAGATGAGAGCTTAATTTATTAAAATGAAAATTAATTTCTGATGAAATCTTCAATTTATGCGGTTATTAGTTAATTTATTGATTTGATGATTAGAAGAACTATTTGGGATATTTCTGATAGTTTCAAGAAAAAAGAAAAGAGATAGCAAAAAAATGGACGCCAACAAGGTGATTAAGAAGAAAGGAAAGAATTGGATGTGTAGAGAACATCCCAATGTCAAATGTGAACTAATTTGTCTGAATGGAGATGCAAAGCAAAGGATTGTGTGCTTTCATTGTGTGTAAAAGCATTCAATTCCAGTCTCAAACATGATTTCAATGAGTTACGTTTTAGCCGCTAATGAGCATGAGATCTTGTAAGTTTATCCTCCACTGAAAGATCAGGGACTATCTGGTAAACTAAGGAATACTAGCTAATAATAGCAGCTAGAAGAAATTGAAGGTTATTTTAAGAAACTGAGAGAAGATTTTGAGAATGAAGTACAAGCAGCAGAATAAAGACCTAAACAGTCAGTGATAAAGTAAGAGAAAGCATGCCATGAATTATTAGAAGGATACATGAAAATTGCGGAAGTAGAGAAGCTGAAACAGTTGATAGTTTCTAAGAAAGAAAGTGCAGAGAAGGATCTTGATGGCTTCATAAAAGAAAAATGGAGCAAAGCTGAAGAAAACAGAAAAGTAATGATAGATCTTATGGACTAGTATGAGGTTGAATAGTGTTTCTTGACTGATGAACCGAATAGAATTGCCAAAGAAATAATTTAAAGTCTTAAAAGCATCAACTTTTTTCAACATTCGATTGAAATATTATCACAAATTATGTTGATAAAATCCACTATTAATACTTCTCAGTAGATGAAAATAACCAAAGAAAATTCGATTTATTAAGTCAAAAAATAAGGAAAGAATAATTTTTAATATGATTAAGTATTTATTGATCCTGTTCTGGATCCTTTGAAGAAGTACATTTTGCAAATCGAATTAGAAACAAAACCTGGACATAAAAATAATGATTTCTACTTTGGTCTTGTGGAAGACGAAGGAAAAGATGACAGTCTTGCGTATGGCTAAAACATGTGTTACTGGGATTACTTTAATCACTTCGGTATTACTGAGTACATTAAAGGTAATCTAATGCAATCAGGAACTAAAGCGACAGGTCAGCACAGTTTCGAAGTCAGAATCTATTTAAATAAAAGATTTCTGAGAGTCGCTTCCCTTCCTGACTATTCCTCAATCGCAGAGCTGGATGATCTGAACAAAATAGACCCGAAAGTAGCCTATCGATTCTTCCTTTCTATAAGAAACTAAAGGGACATGATGAGAATTACTAATATGAGAACAGTTAGTTAGTTTGATGAAAAGATGTGATAGAATAACCTATTCTTGTGTGTTTTTAGCCATTGTTGCTGCAAGTTTGAATAAAGCTTGAACTTTGAAGGATCTGTTGATTTTTTTTCTGTAACTTTTATGATTTACTTCTTCTTCTTCCCAGCTTAAGATAAAAATATTAATTTTTTTGAAGAAAATAATTTTCTATCATAAACAACAGCAAGCAAGTTCTTATTATTTGGGAGTTATGTATCTGATTATCCGTATCCTTCTTCTTATCTGAACAATAACATTAAGTCCTTTAATAGCTAATACAATTGCTTTACTCAAGCTTGTGATAACACTATTCAATAATATTTTTTTATTTGCTAAGTCGTAACTTCTGTTGATTAGTTATTACTTCGTTCTTTTTATTGTACATAATTCTTTACAAAATAGTAAACTCAACGATTATTCTTTAGACTCACTTTCACAATTCAAAAAAAATTAATCCCATAAATAAAGCTTAGGTTTTGAATTCATATGATTTCTACTGGTACTATTCCTATGGCTCTTAATCTCACTCAATTCTGTTAAGACAATAAAAACCTTTCAATTTTTTTTCATAGCAAAGTTTTTTCTCTCTTAATGAAAAGTTCTACTAAAGAAAAATAAAATTGTTCTATTTTACTTGAACATCGCAATAATGAGAAAATTTTAAATTCATTATGTAAATAGCTTCTTTATCATGTGATCTACTTTGAGTAATTTTTTTTTTTGAAAGAAGATAGCAATCATATTTGATTTAAAAATGGATTAACATGTTTGTTGCCTCTTTAGAAAATATCTAAAATAATCCTGTGAATATATTTTTGATTAAGAACATGATTGAGTTAAAAAATATACAATATCAAAGTCGATACTTTTACCTTATGCTAATGAAATAAGAATAGTACTCTTGAGATAATAAAAAAATAATTCTTAAACCTTCAATTTGTCATTCGTTTATTCATTGTTCCTTGGATGAATTATTGCAAAAATACTCCAGATTCTTTTTTTAACATGAGTTTTCATAAGTCTATTAATTTTCAGTGTAGTCTCTCTCATAAACTTAATAGTACCTACATTGGGAATTTGATTTCATGATTGATCACGAATTATCGTTTCTAGGATTAAGTCTTTGAAAGAAGTATTTACTTTTAAATTTACGAGGTCTTTGTTTAAGTAAGCCTTACATTAGTTTACGAAAGTTAACTTGGTGTTATCAGCAAAAAGCCACATAGACAATGAATACATGCTTCTTAATAGTTTAGTACTGTACACTCTTGGTTATTGTAAATATAATGAGGGTGTAGTATATTCAACAAAGCTACAAGAAGGAAAAATAGTATGAAAATATTTATTCATACAATTATTTTAGTAAGAAGTTATTGAAATAAACTAACTTTGTTAAAGTAATAACAAGAAAGAATGAAAAAAATATGCATTATCCTTCCAACCCCTATATTTCTCGAAAAAATAAGTATTATTAATAAAAACTTATTTATTATCTTTAGATAGATCTCAAATTATTGACCTTCATTCATTAAAATATTATTTTTTTGTTGAAATGTTCAGTTACAAATTGTAATTGAATTTCCCTTTCGACAAAGTTTTCTTTTCGTTTTGTTTTACATTTTTAACAAACTTGCAGCTTTAGCTTTATGAAATCAATTACAGCTTGAATAATCATGTTCTCAAAGCATTTTAATTAACACCTAAAAGATTTTAATTAGGCTACCAGTTAAGTCGTAGCTATAAAATTTTCTTTGGAGGGTTTATGCAAAATATTAAAATATTACCTTGTCAGGAAAAAGGAATTCTAAGGCAAAAATCAGAAGACTCACCTCTAAAGAAATCAGAAGTGTTTTCGCAAAACGAAAAACTGACACTCAGTTTGTATTCCTCAATTAGTTCATAGAAAGGAATCCTAATAGAACCTACAACTAAAATATCAATAATAGGTGAAGTTAGTCACTTCTTCCTATCTAGAACTGTCCTAATCTGGATGGTGAAAGAGATCATAATAGCAATAGTAAAAATGATAATACCCCTTAAAGCCGCTCTTCAAACTTGATAAATCTAACAAAGAGAAAGGAGACACTAACTAAAGAAGAAAAGAAATACTATGGAATTATTTCTAAACTGAGTAGATACAGTTTGCTTTTATCCATCTCTTTTTTAACTATTTCGTAGAAAATTATGGATGTTGTTGAGAGAATTTTATGGAATTGTTGAGAAAAGAGATAAAATAAATTGAAAAATTGACACAATATTTACACAATTATTAGATAATTAATTCATCAAATCAATCAGTTTCAGTCCTTAAAAAACTCACCAATATGTAATTCATTCACATCTTTCCATCAAACTTATCAACAACTCTCACATTATGTATCCTTATCATGTCACCTTAGTAGAGAATGGCAAGAAAGAATCGATAGTTAACTTTCGAGTCGATTTTGTTGGGATCATCCAGCTCTGCTATTGAGAAATAGTCAGGGAGTGAAGCAACTCTCAGTAGCTTCTGATCTAAGTGTATTCTAACCTCAAAATTGTGTTTGCCTTTAGCTTTACTTCCATATTGCATGGGATTACCCTTAATGTACTTAGTAACACCACGGCAACTTAGGTAATCATAGTAGCACATGTTTGAATAGAACGCATAATTATTATCTTTTCTTTCGTCTTTCACAAGGCCAAAAAAGAAACAATTATTACTATTTTCTTATTTCATTTCTAGTTCGATTTGCAAAATATACTTCTGTGATGGATTCAGAATAGGATCCAGATACACTTAACCCCAATCTAAAGAAACTTTTTATTAGATTTAATAAATAGAATTATTAATTTTTGTTATTTCCATATGCCGAGAATATCCTATTGTAGATTTTATTAGTTTGACTCCTTATTCAATTGATTGATCAAAGAAGTAGATACTTTTTAGACTATCAATCATTTTCTGAGCAATTTTATTGGGTTCATCAGATGAGAAATAAAATCCAGTGTCATACTAGCTCATTAGATCCAACATAATCCTTCTGTTTTCTTCTGCTTTGTTCCATTTGTCTTTGATAAATCCATTCAGATCCTTCTCAGCTCCTTCTTTATTTGAAACTAACAGCTCCTTTAGTTTCTCTATTTCTGCAATTCTCTTGTACTCATCTAAAATTTATTGCCTTGCTTATTCTTATTTTATAAAGGTCTCTTTAGCTCTTTGTTAGGCAGATTTGATTTCCCTTTCAAAATCCTCTCTCAATTTCTTAAAATAAAGCTCCATTTATTCTAGAGATTATTGCATTTTGACATGTCTAAACTTTTAAGATAACTCCTGATCTTTCAGAGGAGGATAATCTTCTAAAATGTCATTCTCTTTAGAAGCTAAAACACAATCAATTGATATGATTTTTGAGATAGGAATGGAATTGATCTTCATGCACATGAAACACATAACTCTATCTTTAGCATCTCCATCGAGACTAATATAATCGCATGAAAAACTTGGATGCTAGCAACACCACTGTTTCAATCTTTTCTTAGAAATCGCTTTGCTAGCATCCATTTTTTAATAATTTTCTTTTACTTATTTTCTTTCGATATTTTATTTTCTCTCAACTAAAAATTTTCTCCCAAAAAATAAATCAAGCAAACCCCATAAATTAAAGATTTAAATTTATATTTCAATTTATTTTATTATTTAACCATTCTCACCAGCTCTTTACACCTAACGCTTGATTCACAATTACTGCAATTCAAAGTATTTTTAAAAAAACTTTTTTTTTCCCATTTTAAAGAGCGCTCTTTTATTATTTTTCAAAAAAATAGAAATCAATCCAGTTAGCCTCACTTGTAGTGGCATTGTCTTAAAACCATTTGAACAAGAACAGGAGTGCAAGCATCAATGTTAGATTTCTCTATGCAAGAGAGCCAAAAATAGTTGCAAGGCAATAATCAAGTATTTGAGCTAATAGTTAAAAAAAAGCTAAGAAATATCTAATCACATTTAGAAAAAAAGCAAGAATAAAACAAGTTAAATTTATTTCGGTTTAAACTTAACGTGATAAATCTAAAGAAAGCAAAGAAGACACAAACGTAGTAGCAAAGTAGTGTAACCAACTGTGGCTGAGCTAGTTAAATACAGATTGCTTTATTTTTTACAATTTCAAGGAAAATAAAAGGTATTGTCCGAGAGAATATCGTGGAATGTGGAGAATAGAAATAAAATAAATCGAAAAATTGACAAAATAATAACACAATTATTAGAAAATTCTTAAAAGAAATCAGTTTTAGTTACAGTCGTTAAAACAAACACATAACAATATGCAATTCTTTCACAACTTTTCATCAAAATTATCAACAACACTCACATTATTTATCCTTATCATTTTACCTTAGTTATGAATAGCAAGGAAGAATCGATAGTTAACTTTCGAGTTGATTTTATTGGGGTCATCCAGCTCTGCGATTGAGGAGTAGTCGGGGAGTGAAGCAACTCTCAGTAACTTCTGGTCTAAGTGTATTCTAAACTCAAAACTGTGTTTACCTTGTCACTTAACTTCCAGATTGCATGGGATCACCCTTAATGTACTTAGTAATGCCATTAGAATTAGAGTAATCATAGTAGCACATGTTTTAATAATCTCCAAAACATATTGTTAACATCTTCAAGCAAAGAAAAATAAGAATAACTAATAAGACCTACAAGATCATGCGATTTATTGCTCGTATTGTTGTAATTTAAGCTCTTGGATAACACTTTGGGATTTACAGAATTTTTATAAACATTTTTGGTATTTTTTTATGATTGAGTTCTCTTTGTAATCACTCTACTCCTCAATTAATTTTGCTGGTATTCTTCAGAACACATAGAAAATGAAACTAAATAACAACTTTATTTCTCTTTCTCTTCTTGATTCTTGGAGATTGTTGTAAATTAAGAGGGATAAGAAATGTTGTAGCAATAGTAAAAATCATAAGAATTCTTAAAGTCACTCTTCATTCTTAATATAATTGGAACAGCTGTGTATTAGCTTCGTTTGGATGAGACCAAGAGAATAAGATTAAATTCTAGGTTTCACTAAGAGAATCAACAAAAGATCAAGACAACAATCATATTATCAAGCAAGAACTCAAAGAAAGCAAAGAAATATCTCAAAACTAAGAAGAAGAGTTAGAACAAGAACCGCCAAAATATTAGAAGATTTAGAGTCAACTTGATAAACCTAACGAAGAGAAAGAAGACACGAGCTAAAGCAGATAAGAAATACATTAAAAAGATGGCTGAGCTGAGAAGATACAGTTTGCTTTATGCCTCTCTTTTTTAACTATTTCGTGGAAATTAGTGGGTGTTATTGAGAAAAGAATAAAAATAAATTGAAAAACTGACAAAATATTTACACAATTTTAGATAATTAGTTCATCAAATCAATCAGTTTCAGTCAGTACAGTTCTTAATAAATACACAACAATATGCAATTTATTCACATCTTTCCATCAAACTTATCAACAACACTCACATTATTTATCCTTATCATGTCACCTTAGGATGCAATGGCAAAGAAGAATCGATAGTTAACTTTCAGGTCGATTTTGCTGGGGTCATCCAGCTCTGCGATTGAGGAGTAATCAGGAAGGGAACCAACTCTCAGTAGCTTCTGATCTAAGTGTATTCTAACCTCAAAACTGTGTTTACCTGTGATTTTAGCACCAGATTGCATGGGATTACCCTTAATGTAGTTAGTAATACCATTGGAATTAGAGTAATCATAGTAGCACATGTTTTAATAAAACGCATAATCATTATCTTTTCTTTCGTCCTTCACAATACCAAAGAAGAAAAAATTATTATTATTTGTTGGTTTCAGTTCTAGTTCGATTTGTAAAATGTACTTCCGTAAAGGATTCAGAATAGGATCCAAATACACTTAACCCCAGTTATCTGAAGCTTCTTATTTTATTTAATAAATCGAATTATCAATCTTGGTTAATGCCAAATACTGAGAAGAAGCATAAGTGGATTTTATTAGATTGACTTCTTATAAGATTGATTGTCCAAAGAAGTTGATAGTTTTCAGACTATCAATAATTTTCTGAGCAATTCTATTAGGCTCATCAGACTAGAAATGATATCCAGTCTCAGTCTAGCTCATAAGATCCAACATAATCCTTCTGTTTTCTTCTGCTTTGTTTCATTTATCTTTAATAAATCCATTTAGATCCTTCTCAGCTCCTTCTTTATCTTAAACTATTAGCTGCTTTAGTTTCCCTATTTCCGCAATTCTGATGTACCCTTCTAAAACTTACTACCTCACTTATTCTTATTTTATAAATATCTCTTTAGCTCTTTGTTAGGCAGCTTTGATTTCCCTTTCGAAATCCTCTCTCAGTTTCTTAAAATAAAATTCCATTTCTTCAAGCGATTATTGTAAGAGAACATGTCTGAGCTTGCTAGATAACTCCTGATCTTTCAGAGGAGGATAGGTTTCCAAAATATCATACTCATTAGCGGCTAAGACGCAACCCATTGATATCAGATTTGAGACAGGAATGAAATTGACCTAAAGGCACCTGAAGCACATAACCCTATTTTTAGCATCTCCATCGAGACAGATAATATCAGCAGGAAAACTCATATGTTCTCTACACCTCCATTTTAATCCTTCCTTAGAAATAGCTTTGTTGGCATCCATTTGTTAATTATTTTCTTTTTCTTGTTTTCTTGAAATATTTGATTTACTCCAAACGAAAACTCTTCTCCCTACAATAAAATCAACCAAACCCCATAAATTAAAGATTTGGATCTTCATTTCGATTTCTTTTATTATTAAACCTCTCCCACCAGCCTTTTTTAACTTTATTAGTGTTAAATGAAATACAATTGTATGTTTTTTTATTATTTTTTTTATATAAACTGTATTTAAAAAAAGAAAGCCTATGAAAAATATAAAAAGAAATTCTAAGATAACAATCAAAAGTCTTAGTTGTAATGAAATAGAAATGAGAGGAAGTTAGAGGATCTGAAAAACTTTAGCAATACGAAACTGATTCATTGAAAGGAATCCTAATAGAAGTTACAACGAAAATAACAAAGATTATTGGTCTAGTAAACCACCTCTTACTGTGTAAAACTGCAACAAAAAATATCAATAGTAATTCATTTTTGCTATCAGAAGCTGGGAGGAGAAAGAGACCATAATAGCTACAAAGACAATCAGAAAATATTTATTATTTCTCTTCATAGTTAATAACGATGTTGAAGACTTTGAAATTTTACCAAACAGCAACAAAACTTTTTAGTGGAATTATCTTAATATCATTTGAACAATAAATCTATCTATCTAATTCTAGGTTTCTCTATGGAAGAGATTCAAAAAAATAGTTGTAAGGCTCAACTTGATAAATCTAACGAAATCAAGGAAGACACAAAGCAAAGCAGCAAAGAAATAGAATGAACTATGGCTGAGCTGGTAAGATACAATTTACATCGTTTAAATGCATTTTTAACTATTTCATGGAAAATAAATGATATTGTTGAGAAAATATATCATGGGATTATGGAGAAAAGAGACCAAATAAATTGAAAAACTGACAAAATATTTACACAATTATTAGATAATTAATTCATCAAATCAATCAGTTTCAGTTACAGTCCTTAAAACACACACAACAATACTCAAGTCATTCACATCTTTCCATCAAACTTATAAACAACACTCACTTTATTTATCCTTATCATATCTCCTTAGGAAGAAAGAGCAAGGAAGAATCGAAGGTTAACTTTAGGGTCGATTTTGTTGGGGTCATCCAGCTCTGCGATTGAGGAGTAATCAGGGAGGGAAGCAACTCTCAATAGCTTCTGATCTAAGTGTATTCTAACTTCAAAACTGTGTTTACCTTTTCTTCCAGATTACATGAGATTACCCTTAATGCACTTAGTAATACCATTGGAATTATAGAAATCATAGTAGCTCATGTTTTAGGTCATCGCATAAATATTATCTTTTCCTTCGTCCTTCACAATACCAAACTAGAAATAGTTATTACTATTTCCTGGTTTTATTTCTAGTTCGATTTGGAAAATGTACTTCCTTAAAGGATTCAGAATAGGATTCATAAACACTTAACCCCAACCATTAAAAGCTTCTTATTTGAGTTAATAAATCGAATTATCAATCTTTGTTATTTCAATTTACTGAGAAGTACCAAATTGTGGATTTTATTAGATTGACTTCTTATTAGTAGATCGACTGATCAAAGAAAAACTTGATACTGTTAAGACTCTCAAACAGTTTCTGAGCAATTCTATTGGGCTCATCAGAAGAGTATTTCTATCCAGACTCATATTAGCTCATAAGATCCAACAAGATTCTTCTGTTTTCTTCTGCCTTGTTCCATTTGTCTTTGATAAATCCATCCAGATCCTTTTCAGCTCCTTCTTTATTTGAAACTAACAGCTCCTTTAGTTTCTCTATTTCCGCAATTCTGATATACCCTTCTAGAACTTACTGCCTTGCTTATTCTTTTTTTATCAAGATATCTTTAGCTCTTTGTTAGGCAGCATTGGTTTCTCTCTCAAAATCTTCTCTCAGTTTCTTAAAATAAAGGTCAATTTCTTCTAGAGATTATTGTAAGATAACATGCCTGAGCTAGTCAGATAATTCTTAGTTTTGAAGTGGAGGATAACTTCCCAAAATATCATTCTCTTTAGAGGCTAAGACACAACCCATTGATATCAGATTTGAGACAGGAATGGAATTGATTTAAATACACCTAAAACACATAACCCGAACTTTGGTATCTCCATCGAGACTAATAAAATCGCAAGGAATACTTGGATGCTAATAACATTTCAATTTCAGTCCTTCCTTAGAAATAGCTTTATTGACATCCATTTTCTAATTATTCTTTTTTCTTATTTTCTTGAATTATCTGATTTATTCCAAACGAATGCTCTTCTCTTAAGATATAAACCAGTGCAAACCCCATAAATTAAAGACTTGGACACCAAAATTGATATCTTTTATTATTAAACCAAATTCATCAACATTTTTAACTATTCCTATTTCTTTCTGCTCAGTCATTCCCCGTTTGAAAGCTGATGACAGACACTTTAGGACAAATTAGAAAATTTTCTCCTAATATTCTAAAAAAATTTAAAGATTAGTCATAATTGAATTTCATGATGAAATCTCTATCGATTAGTTTACATTGAATTTAAAATAAAAATACAAGCGAATGCTCATCCATTAAACTTTTTATCCCTTACAATTTCCAAGGATCTCCAAGGAGCATTCAGTAAAAGGAAGAGAAAAGAAAGAAAGAGTTGCTTTTTTGAAAAGGTCATTTAAAAAGTTGAGAAACTTCTTTCTAATAAAAGAAAACTAAATAATCATTCTTTTTAAGAAAGCTTATTCGATCAAATTGAAAAGATTTTAAATTAAATACCCAAAGAGATTGGTCAAGAATAGTTGAAATAGTAGAGTCGAATGAATTTGTGCATTTATTATAAAGGAGAATATTTGAACGCTTATTGCTTATTGTGAGTTATGTTTAATACATTAGAAAATTGTATTTATTTTTGAAAAACATCGACTTTTGGATCCTCCAAATAATATTTGTACTCCTAATCTCAACTTGATATTTCTAAAAAAAGCAATGAAAACGCAAGTGAAGCAGCAAAGAAATACAATGAACTGTGGCTGAGCTGGGGAGATACAGTTTGCTTTTTTTTACTGCATTTTTAACTATTTCATAGAAAATAAATGATATTGTTGAGAAAATATCATGGAATTGTGGAGAATAGAAACAAAATAAATTGAAAAACTGACAAGATAATTCACAATTATTAGATAATTAATTCATCAAATCAATCAGTTACAGTCCTTAAAACAAACCTACACACAGCAATATGCAAAACATTCACATCTTTCCATCAAACTTATCAACAACACTCACATTATTTATCCTTATCATGTTACCTGAGGATAAAATGGCAAGGAAGAATCGATAGTGAACTTTAGGGTCGATTTTGTTGGGGTCATCCAGCTCTGCGATTGAGGAGTAGTCAGGGAGTGAAGCAATTCTCAGTAGCTTCTGATCTAAGTGTATTCTAATCTCAAAACTGTGTTTGCCTGTCGCTTTACTTCTAGATTGCATGGGATTACCCTTAATATACTTAGTAATACCATTAGTATTAGAGTAATCAGTGTAGCACATATTTTAATTCTACGCATAATCATTATCTTTTCCTTCATCCTTCACAATACCAGCGAAGAAATAATTATTAATATTTCCTGGTTTCAGTTCTAGTTCGATTTGCAAAATGTATTTTTGTAAAGGATTCAGAATAGGATCCAAATACACTTAACCCCAGTCACGAGAAGATCCTGATTTGAGTTAATAAATCGAATTATCAATCCTTGTTATTTCCATTTACTGAGAATAACCAATCGTGGATTTTATTAGATTGACTTCTTATTAGTTGATTGATTGATAAAAGAAGTTGATACTTTTCAGACTATCAATCATATTCTGAGCAATTCTATTGGGCTCATCAGACGAGAAATGTTATCCAGTTTGATACTAGCTCATAAGATTAGACATAACCTTTCTATTTTCTTCTGCTTTGTTCCATTTATCTTTTATAAATCCATCAAGATCCTTCTCAGCTCTTTCTTTATCTGAAACTATCAGCTCCTTTAGTTTCTCTATTTCCGCAATTCTGATGTACCCTTCTAATACTTATTGCCTTGCTTATTCTTATTTTATCAATATCTCTTTAGCTCTTTGTTAGGCAGCTTTTACTTCCCTTTCAAAATCTTCTCTGAGTTTCTTAAAATAAAGCTCTATTTCTTCTAGCGTTTATTGTAAGCTAACATGTCTAAGTTTATCAGATAACTCCTAGTCTTTGAGTGGAGGATAAGTTTCCAAAATATCATTCTCTTTAGAGGCTAAGACACAACCCATTGATATCAGATTTGAGACAGGAATGGAATTGATCTAAATGCACCTGAAACACATAACCCGATCTTTGGCATCTCCATCAAGATTAATAAAATCGCATGAAATACTTGGATGCTCATAACATCTCCATTTCAGTCCTTCCTTAGAAATAGCTTTATTGACTTCCATTTTCTTATTTTTTTCCTTTTTCTTATTTTCTTGTATTATCTGATTTATTTCAAACGAATGTTCTTCGCCTAACAAATAAATCAGTGCAAACCCCATAATTAAAGACTTAAACACCATAATTGATATCTTTTATTATTAAACCAAACTCTTCAACATTTTTAACTATTCCTATTTCCTTCTCCTCAGTCATTCACCCTTTGAAAGCTGGTAACAGGCAATTTAGGATAATATAAATTTTTTCTTCTAATAATTTTAATATTTTAAAGATTAGTCATAATTGAATTTCATGGTGATATCACTTATGATTAGGTTTACTTTGAATTTGAATTTAAAAGAAAATACAATCGAATGCTCATCCATTAATTATTTTATTACCAAAACTTTTTTCCCTTACAATTTTCAAGGATCTCCAAGGAGCATTAGTTGTTTTATTTGAAAATAACATTTAAAAATTGAGAAACTTCTTTCTAAAAGCAAATAGGGTGGTTTCAGGGGGGTATTTGAAGGTTGAAAGGAAAATAAAAGGATAAGTAAATATAAATGAAAATAATTAATTTAGATAAGAAAAAAAATATTATTATTTTTTATCAACATTTAGTTAATACCTTCCATCTCAATTACCTAAATGAGTCTCTTTTTGTATGATTCATTTATAAACTCTAGTAATATCTCGCATTCAACAGAAAAAAAAGTAGTAAGTAACACAATTCCCAAAAAACATTTTTGTTTTTGATTTTATTCTTATTTTAATCTGGTGATTTGGACGCCATGATAAAAAATTGACTTTATTGTAATAGAAAAAGTTTAAAGTAGATTTTGGAATGCATTTTCATGCATATTATTAAAAAAAAATAACACAAAAAGTCTCATTAAAATTAAAAAATACCTGTATTTTATTTAGGTTTAGTTATGAAATTATTATTACTCCTCAGCTGACTCAATTTATTCAAAACTTTTAGAAACCTTTCAATTTATTTCATTGGTAACTTTTAGCTCCTAAATGTTTTAGTCCTTGTAAAGAAACAATTATCTTATTCTCTCTTCCTTTAACATTAGAATCAGGGATAATTTTACATTTATTATGTAACTGTTCCCAATCGTGTAATATAATTTAAATCAATTATTTTTTGAATGAAAATTTTCAAAAAGATCTACCTGCAATCATATTTTATTTAATTAGCATCAATCCGCTTGTCGCCTCTTTCGAAAATACATAAAATAATCCAATGAATATTTTTTTACTAAGAATAATATTCAGTAAAAGAATCTTATAAAAATCAAAGCCGATACTTTAACATAATTCAAATGAAATAAGAATAGTATTGAAAAAGATAATAATTTTGAATACTCAAGCCTTTCTATCTCTCTTTAAATTTTGTCATTATTCCTTACAATTATTATTGTAAAAATACACAACGTTCTCATTTTTGCATTCATCACATGAGTTTTCATAAGTATTTTACTTATCAGTGTATTCTCTTCCACAAACTTAATAGTACCCACATTTAGATTTTGATTTAGAGATTGGATCATAGGTTGGTAATAAATAGGTACTATTAAAATAACAATGTTTTTGTTCAACCAAACCTTACATCGGTTAGTGACATATTGCTTGAAGTTATCGGCAAAAAAAGTAACAGACAGTGAATACTTGCTCTGGGTAGTTTGAAACTGTGCACTCTGGATCAGTGGAAATATAATGAGGATGAGTAGAATAAGCAACAAAGCTCCAAGAAAGCAATAGTTAAGATGATATTACAACTTAATTAATGAAAATTAAGAAGGTGATGAAAATAGGTTTGGTATTGATGATAAAGCTTCATTATATTTTTTTTATTTTGTATTATTAATATTTTAAGGTCAATGCAGTAATATGAAATCAGTAATATCAGAAGTTGTTAATAAAATAAACTATCTAACTTCAAATAATAATGAGAAAGGATATGAAAAATATAAAAGGAAATTCTAAGATAAAATTAAAACTGCAACAATAATTTCAATAGAAAATAATTTTACTATCCGAACCTGAGGGGAGAATGAGACCATAAAAGCTCCAGGAAAAGTAGAAAATCCTTAATGAATCTCTTCATACTTAACAAAAATGTTGAAGACTTTGAAATTTCACAACACAGCAGCAGCAGCAACACTAGTAGTGACACTGTCATAAAATCAATTGAAGAAGAAAAAGAGAAAAGGCCTGAATTCTAAGTTTTTTCTATGAAAGAGAGTTAAAAAAGATCGAAGGCAACACTCCAATACTAAAGCCATCACTCAAAAAAAGCTAAAAAATATCTCAAAGTTTAGAAACAAAACTAGAATAAAAAAAAGATTTTTTATTTGAAATCTCAACCTCAACTTGATAAATCTAACGAACGTAATGAAGAAAATAGCCAAGTAGAAAAGAAATACAAATGGAATTATGGCTGAGCTGGGAAGATACAGTTTATTTTAATACATCCTTTTTTTAATTATTTCGTGAAAAATGGTGGGTATTGTTGAGAGAATAACATGGAATTGTTGAGAAAAGAGACAAAATAAATTGAAAAACTTACAAAATATTTACACAATTATTTGATAATTAATTCATCAATCAGTTTCAGTCCTTACAACAAATACACACAACAATATGTAATTCAGTCACATTTTTCTATCAAAGGTGTCAACAACTCTCACATTATTTATCCTTATCATGTCACCTTAGTAATGAATAGCAAGGAAGAATCGATGGTTAACTTTTGGATCGATTTTGTTTGGGTCATCTAGCTCTGCGATTGAAGAATAGTCAGGCAGGGAAGCAACTCTCAGTAACTTCTCATTTAGGTGTATTCTAATCTCAAAGCTGTGTTTGCCTGTCACTTTACTTGCAGATTGCATGGGATCACCCTTAATGTACTTAGTAATACCACGGCAACTAGATTAATCATAGTAGCACATGTTTTAGTTGTACGCATCATCATTATCTTTTCCTTCATCCTTCACAAGACCGAACAAGAAATAATTATTACTATTTCCTGGTCTCATTTCTAGTTCGATTTGGATAATGTACTTCTTTAAAGAATTCAGAATAGGATCCAGATACACCTGGCCCCAAACACCAGAAGCTTCTTATTTGATTTAACAAATCGAATTATCAATCTTTGTTATTGCCAATTACTGAGAAGAAGCATAAGTTGATTTTATTAGATTGATTTCTTATTCGATTGATTGTTCAAAGAAGTTGATACTTTTCAGACTATCGATCATTTTCTGAGCAATTCTCTTGGGCTCATCAAAAAAGAAATGCTATCCAGTCTCGTACTAGCTCATAAGATTAGACATAACCTTTCTATTTTATATTGCTTTATTCCATTTATCTTTTATAAATCCATTCAGATCTTTCTCAGCTCCTTCTTTATCTGAAACAATAAGCTCCTTTAATTTCTCTATTTCAGCAATTCTGATGTACCCTTATAATATTTATTGACCTGCTTATTCTTATTTTACTAATATCTCTTTAGCTCTTTGTTAGGCAGCGATTACCTCTCTCTCAAAATCTTCTCTTAGTTTCTTAAAAAAAAGGTCTATTTCTTCTAGCTTTTATTGGAAGCTAACATGTCTAAGCTTGTCAGATAACTCCTAGTCTTTGAGTGGAGGATAACTTTCCAAAATATCATTCTCTTTTGAGCCTAAGACACAATCCATTGATATCAGATTTGAGATAGGAATGGAATTGATCTAAATGCACCTGAAACACATAACCCGAACTTTGTTATCTCCATCAAGATTAATAAAATCGCATGGAAGACTTGGATGTTAACAACATCTCCATTTCAGTCCTTCTTTAAAAATAGCTTTATTGACTTCCATTTTCTTATTTGTTCCTTTTTTCTTATTTTCTTGAATTTATCTGATCTATTCCAAACGAATATTTTCACCTCCCAAATAAATCAGTGCAAACCCCATAATTAAAGACTTTGACACCAAAATTGATATCTTTATTATTAAACCAAAACTCCTCAACATTTTTAACTTTTCCTATTTCCTTCTACTCAGTCATTCACAGTTGAAAACTGATGACAGGCACTTTAGCTCAAATTAAAATTCTTTTTCTTAATACTTTACAATTTTTTAAAGATTAGTCATAGAAAACAAACTCTGGGTACTGAGCATTTCTGATTGAGCCAAAATTAATATTTGGTTGGTTATTACAATACAGATAAATGATATTTTTTTTGAAACAATACATTGAATTTCCTAATATTTCACAACAATTACACCTAATTCAATAGATTTTTTTTTGAAGAGATTTTCTGATAAAATAAAGTTTATTTTTATTTGACTTAAAGATATCATGATTATTGTTATTAAGATGATATATTGATGGATTTCTGCATTTTTGTTAATTTTTCTTTGCAAGATACAAGAGAAGAGTTATTTGGTAATGTATCACAAGTAGTATGTGTGAAATTCGATAGATTAGAAGTATTATCTATTAATTCCTCACATTAGATTGAAACCTATGCTTCAGGGAATACTTAGCATGTATCTGGAGAGATCTATGCCGAAAATGAAGGCAATCTTATATGATGAGACATATTAGTATTAGTTTTATTAATATCATCATCCTGTTCATGAATATCATTATTTATCTTGAAGCTAGCTTATTAATTTAGATTTAACTTTTGTTGTCTTTCTTGGAGTATTTTATTCCATATTTTGATTTTATAATTGTTGTTCATATTCGTTGTATCTGTCTCCATTGAAGATGACTATCCTTATTCATATTGAGTTGACTAAATAGATTATTATTACTTTGTGTTTGATTAAGTATTTTACTGAAAATTAGTCAGTAATTTGGATTTTCTAGATAAAAATAGATTGGGAGAAACTGGCTTAAAAGAAGATACTTTTTATTAAAAGTGCAAGAGTGATTCAGGTTTTATCATAGAATCCTCTAATCCTGTAGTATTTTTATCATTTCTCATAGATTTGATATCTTTTTATGAAGTCGCAGAGGTTTTTATTAAAAAGACTCTTGCAGCAGAAGGAATTCTTCGGAATGCATTGATGCTATCAGGGATGTCATTTTGAGATTACTAAAAAGAATTATTTAGGTGATCTTCATTTTTTCCTTGATTTTAGTTCAGCACAAGTTGATTAGTATTGCTGCTGGTTTTATTATCGTTATCCTTTTCAACATGTGGAGTTTATTTGTTTGTAAATAAGATTTCTCGTTTTTTTAAGGTTTTGAAAGGAAATTATGAAATCTAATTGATATTTGTATTGCTATTAACTATAATGTTAGATTATTAAATGTATTATTAATTATTAGGAATTATTTCCCTTTTATAATTCATTTCTGCACTCTTAACTCTGAATAACATTGTCTTTGCTGGAGAAATATCTTCTTAATTATTAACTGTTTTTTCTAATTTCGAAAATGAGTTTTATTACATCGCCATCTGATTTATTTAGAATGCAGGAATGTCAAATTAAAGTTATTGATTTTTCTTCAATGAAGAGGATTACGTCAAGCTAGTAGCAGTATCAGTAGTAGTAATTGATGGTAGGATTAATTATGAAGATTTGTAAGTGTTATTTAGATTAGGAGAAGAAACTAAAAGTGGGAGATGCTTTGTAGAGATTTTTAAGAGATTATTATTTTTTTCAAGATATTCCTTGTGTTATCCATTTTCATTGAAGGATAAACCATTTAACTAATGATTGTATTACTAAATATTCACTGGTTCTTTTTCTGAATGAGGTTATGTTTGAAGTTATCCACTTTTTTAGGCAGTTTGAGAGGATAAGTTGGCTTATCTCTAATGGTAAGAAAGATTAGTCGAATCATCTTTCTTGGAGGAAGCTTAAGAGTAGTAATTGTTATGAAGAAGATGATTATTCAACTAAGCTGATCTTGTCCTATCCTAAAAAGCTGAAGAAATACTAGGCTTCTTTGTGTTGGTGCTGATAGCATTAGTATTTGTATTGCTAAGACAGTGGTGTTGTTAAACAATATTTGAAAGTTGATAAAGTTCTTCTGAAGAGGCATCATCCAAATTATGAATATCTTATTTGAAATCTTTTTGAGGCTAAAAATCACTTAAGTTTCCTGGAAGATTCTTCAAGGATCTAAGTAAACGTGGTTTCAACTAGATGTTTGCTGTTGTGTTCATAGTATTTCTGGACATATTTTTGTTTAAGTGTTGGCTAATTAGATTTCTTTTTGAAGTAAAAAAAACTGACAAGCAGAACTACAAATTCCTTTTTTTTTCCTTTTTTTAAATCTAGCTACAGAATAAGATTGTATGAAAGTCATTTATATTCAAGAATGAAGAATCGAAGTGGGGGGAGGGAAAAAGTCTTTAATGAATCAATATTTATCAGATTTAAATAATCAATGTAATAGCAACTGAATTTACGTTGTGCTGATTTTTCTTTTTTGGTATTAACAAAAAAAAAGAGATTACTCGTTCATATTTAAATTCTACAAATAATCAAATGAATAATTATGTAATTGTTTCATTAATGCGAAGTTAGATGACTAGATAATGATGAATAAGTTGGCTCAAATAATAAAAGTAGATTGTTTGTAAGGATCAGACTCCTAAGCAAATTACACACAAAACAAAAAAGATTATTATAATTAATTAACTGAAATTAAAGAAAGATAAAATGTAACATTAGTTTTCATAACTTTAGATTAATTTTTTTTGATGTTTCTTCCTAAATAATTATCGATTATTGATTAACTGTAACAATCATTGACCTAAGAAAATGAATATAATCTATCCTTTTATTTTTGTATCTTTTTTTATAGACTCTTCAGGCAAACAACAGGTCAAGGTACATATTGAGTTAGGAAAATAAATCTATTGCTTGTTTATATTATTTTGCTTAGTATATGTGATGATGCCACAAATAAATATTAAAGAGATTTTAAGATTAATCATGAATTAATTCTTTCACAGAGTGAGTTAATAATTAAGGGGATTTGTGTGAGAAAAGAGAGTCTAATATATTGTATGGTTCATAATTTGTTTAGTAATTATTTTTGATAATAATCTTTAAGGATCTTCACAACTTTTTAATAATAGTGAGACATGTCCTTTTTCGTCCATCATTCTAATGTGTTTCCAAAACTAATGGTTAAATCCAGTCTAGGAGTAACTAAATATTATTATTCCTCTTATTCAAATAAGGCAGCTCTTTTTTCATTGGCTTCTTTAGGGATTATTTTCAGTTATTATTATTTTCTTAATTATTTAGATTCATGTTCTTTCGACGGATAAAAGTCATATTCTCCCAATGTAAATTCATATTTCTGTTATTAATCTTCTTTTTAGTTAAAAGTCTCAAAGTTTATTGATGGTATTGTCTCGATCAGTTGATTATAGCTGCTAGCATTTGTAGAAGAATTTAAATTCTAAGTGCTTTCAAAAAATAACTCGAAGTTATCGTATTTATCAATGGGATCAACTGAACAATACAGTGGAGAAGAAATTGCTGAAAAAGATGGAAGCTTGACGTGAGAGAACTGGCTAGTAGCAGTGGACTGATCATCTTTATTAGTGCTAGAAGCTGCTCCTTGAATTTAAGATACTTTACTTTTTCGTTATTGTATTATTTTGCTCCATATTTTTTCTTTGTAATTCATAATTTAAGGGACTGGCTCATTTATTTCAATAGCGATTTAGGAAGAGGAAGTATTATTATCATTAGATTGCTGTTGAAGTGATTATTGTTGCAATTATTCTACTTTTTCAGCTGAAATATTTGGAAGTTCTCTAAAGCTTCTTGTTTTAGCTGGGTTTTGTTCTTATTGAGGTTGCTAATCTTGTTAGATAAACAAATAAGGTGAAGAATTAGAAATCTAAGGTTGATGTAATTCCTGTGAGAATTCATTAAAGATATTAGTACTTTCTTCGTAATTGTCTTTGAGAAGATTCTTCGATGGAGAAGGAATCCGTTTGAATGCAGTTATACTCTCAGGGATATCATTATCACTGGAGACATTAGTTTTAACATTGTTATTACTACAGATATTATTATTGCTGGTATCTCTCTTTTTGAGCCCATGAATTGTCTTTCTGCAAATAATTTAGCTATTATTAGGGTTTATAGGGCGATAATTGTTATGTTAAGTGAGGATTTATTGATTTTAAATGAGTTGTTGTTATTGTCCACTTTATTGTTGTAATTGAGATTGTGATAAGGCTGATTAACATCGATTTTCAATTTAACTTGGCTCTCCTATATTATTCCATTTCTATTAACACTTCAATTAAGCACTCTTACCTCTGATCATTAAATTCTCACAAGAAGATATGCCTTCATTTCTGGGAAGCTTCTTAGGAATAATCACTGGCCTATTATTTCCTGCTTTGATAAGAGATGCAATACTATTGAAATCTTACAACGAATCATCAGATTAACCTTTATTAATTCTTTCCTGGCTATTAATTGTTGGGAATTAGACTGCTTAGGGTTGATACCTGGGTGTGTTGTTTTGTGAATGAAATAAAACATTATTTATTGGTTGTTGTTGTTATAGTTGTTGCTGCTGCTATCTTTAATATCCTATTATGTTGTGATTGGAAGTAGTTTGATGTAGACTCTTGGGATTTTAATAATTTCTGTTATTTAAATCTTCTTGAACTGATTACTGCTATTTTCTATCATTAGATTATTCATATTTCTATTATTAAATACTTGTTCTGCTAATTATGTTTCCTTGGATATTAAGAGAATTGACAGCATTGAAGTTGCTGTTGGGTCGAAAATATGATGTCTTTTGAATGAGTGGTTTTTAATAAGAAGAAGAATCTTATGCCAACAGCGATTTATCTTATTAACTTTTCCTACAAGTGGAAGATATTTTTGGTCTCCACTTAATATCATTATTAGAAGGTGTTTATGGAAGAAGACCTTGACTGATTGATGATGGAGCTTTGATCATAATGTTAGATGCACTCATATTTTTATTGTTTAAGCTATTATTAGATAGAGACCGATCAGTGAATGAAGTAAACTGCTGAGGTGGTTTAGTGAAAAAATTAAAGAACTAATCACTTTATTTTATTGCTTTAAAAGGTTAATAGATATTTGAATTATCATTAAAATCAGAATGGAAGATTAAAGTTGAAGATGGTGATTAAGACAGTGAAGATAAAGGGGATTTCAAAGTTCCATATTATCTTTATTACTACTATGATGTTTTCATAAGAAAGAGCTTCCTTGGTTTTGTTGAAGTTATTTGTTATTCACAGTTACAGATAATCTCTTTTTACTTTCTAAATATTTTCTTTAATTTAAGATTATCACTTTTTATCGAATCGTTCTGTTTGTTTATAATTTCAAGAGTAAGACTATCGAAGATATGTTTTAATAGAGGGAGAATACAGTAATAGCTACGAAAAAAGATATTTATGAAAAGTGGGGGAGTTAATCTTCAGGAAGAAGCTAAATTATAACATACCTATCTTTTGTGAAATAGATTGATTCTCTTCCACATGGTTTCCCAGCGAATAAATCAGCAGCCTCAAAATACTCAAAAGATTATGTCAAGTTAGAGAAAGATAATTAAGCACACAAACAAACAAATTGATTAAGTAATTATTAACGTAAATTACATTTGAATATTGTTCTACAAAAAAATAAATGGAAAATCATAAAAATAATTTGAGTTTTTATATATAATTTTTGGTATTTTACATACTTTAATTTTTAAGGAAATCTTAATGATTATTTTCTGAAATGGATATTTAGCATAATCTTATTTGCATAGCCATACATTTCTTTACTGAATCAGGAAGTGTAAGTTAAAGTTGTTATTCTAACATATATTCATAATATCACACATCAAAAGCTTGTAATTGTTTGTTTACATTTCTAATAACTATTCGCATGAATAGTTTTCTAATTGACTTTTATCTGAAAGAGGAAAAAAGATATTAAGTAATTATAGAGTTATTTGAATTTTAAATCAATTATTAACAAGAATTTCTGTGCATCCAAGTGAATTGTTTACAGCTTACAATATAAAGAAGAAATGATCTATGAATCATATGGATACGTGAAATAAAATTGAGCAAAATTTACAGATTGAGAGTAATTATGAGAAACAAAGTGGTAAATTAATTGACAAAGAGCAGATATAATTCATTGTGATTCTGCTTTTGTAGCTATTACAATAAGTGAAAAAATGAAGTAATTCTATCATAAATTTATTAAAGGAGAAACATCAGTCGTAAGTCAGAATAATTGAAATCCCATGCATTTCCTCAAGAATTCACTTCTGAGGAATTCCAAAGCCCCCAGTTATCGCCATAGTATCAATGTTAAAATATTTATCATCTTCACCTTCAGCTACCTTTTATTTTTTCTCAATCACCATCTTGAAAGCTTTTTTTCCTTATTCTAACATTACTGGACTCTTCATGGTAGTTTTCAGTGAAGAGTTTTGTACAGAAGGTGATTTGTTGAACTGCTAGGGAGAATCTATTATTATTTCCTTGTTAGAAGGTTCAACTGAGCATTGTAATGGGGATGAAAGATATGCTGAAAAAGTTGGTAGTCTTATATGAAATGATTTAACAGATGCATCTTAATTACTATTTAAATTGCTTTTATCATCATTTTTTGAAATTGAAATGCCATTCATTTATCCATTTTAGATTTAGTTTCTTTGACGTTATTATAATATCTTATTCCATATTTTTATTTTATAATCTGCTGGTGTTGTTTAATTAATTTCAGTATGTTGATTCTGATTCATTAAATCACTTTGTTGGTATTATCCATTAGAATCTTGGTGCGCATATTTACATGATTAGCTAATTTGTTGTGATGAAGAAAAATCCACATTTGAAGAAATCATAAAAGGCTTATCTTATTAAACAGGTGATAACTATGAATTACCACTTCTATTCAATATTAGAATATTTCCATCGGATCTATTTGATAGAGTATCTAGATTAACAGTTCGATCTGTAAGGCTCTTTGAAGAAGAAATGTAATCTGGGTTTCTAAGAAACTGATCATTTTTGAAATATTTCTAATTTCCAAATGGATTTTTTGTTGAAGATGCAAGATTCTAAAAATTTTAGAATCCAGTATTTCCCTAATTTTAATATAACTAATAAAGTGATTTCTATTTCACTGTTGCTGGATTGATCTTGCATGTAGTGCTAGTATCATCAGAAGCATTAGTAGTCGCATTATTTTGATTGATTAATTTATCTTAAAACTCGTTAGCAGGCAAATTGTTTAATCCTCCCAATCCCCAATTAATTACACTTTGTTCTTTTTTCTTTGAAATCGATTATTCCTCTACTACTCCTGAATTTTCAACATTTCCTTTTACTGCTACTGAAGTCGTATATTTATGTGGTTTTAGAATTTTCTAAGAGCTAAAAATAGATGGAAGAGATAATTTTTAGCTTTTTTAATTATTTTTACTTGGGCGTGATAAGAACTCGCTGATTATGGGTTGCTAGGATTATTTTTGATAGAATTAAGAGGATTCTTTAATTTGATTGTTCTTAATAGATAGTAATTCTTTAGATTAGTCAATAGGATTTAAGAGATTCTTAATCGTGCGGTCACTGCTGGAATATTATTAAAGAGGTTAATAAGTTTCAACCATTGCTGCTGCTTGCTGTTACTACTACTTCTGCTACTATTATTACTACTAGTGCTAGCCTTACTAGACTAAAGATCTGTCTTAATTGTTTTTCTAACTTTTTATTTTTATTTAATCAGAAGAAGCATTGAAATGCACTGAGTGATTAGTGAATGCGAGTTGTCTTGAGTTAGTTTGTTTTTGTTAAAGAAACTCAAGTGGTAACTTAGTATGTTTAGGAAGGAAAAAAGGAAAATCAGCTGGTTTTTTTTGAAGTAATTATGAACTTTATGATTGTTAAATAGAGCTCAATGACTTTGCTGCAGGTGACATCTAAGTAACAGGATCTTTTTAATGATAAAGAAATGAAGAAGATCTATTGGTGTTTGTGTAATTTTGATCATTATTTGAGCTGCTATTGTCGAATTACGATCTCTCAGTAGTACACACTGAAATCGATTGAGGGACGACTAATGACTTGAAATTCATATAGTAGTTGTTTGTAGTTGGCTTAAAATGCTTGCTTAGTTTGCGTTTCTCAGGTTTGGGCACTTCAAGCAGATTCTCAGAATAGTTTAAAGGTGAGAATTACTTTAAGGTATTAGTCTTTCCTTAACTGTTCTTTGTCCTAGAGGTACTATTTTATTAAGGTTAACTAGTGTAATTCATCTTGAGTGTATTGCTTTCAGTTGTGAGTAGTTTTTGTTTTCTCTCTCTCTTTTTAATTCTTGCTCGTAAAGTGTAAACGAAATCTTCTATTAAGACTAATGTGTGATTATTAATTATTTAGATGTCATAATATGAAGAAAAAAGAAGAAAATTGTGCTTGCTTTCCAGAATTAGGTAAAAAAACATGGGGGTAAAAAGTGGACTAAATGGTTTGTTTTTCATTTTTATTAGTAGACAAATTTTCATGGTAAAAAAGAAAAGTAAATAAAAAAAGAACGAATTACTAGCTTGGTAAAGATCATTTCAAGAGGAAATCATATCAAAATTAAAAGATAATTGATTATTTTCTTTTCTGTAAATAATTAGTACTTTTAGTTAATTATATTTATTTCTTGGTTTTGGAAAGTAAAAGAAGATAACAAAGTAATAATAGATATCAAGAAAGAACAATTATTAAAAGTTAAAATGTTCTTCGAAAAATTAGTATGAGAAGATGTTGCAATTAAGACTTTGTCAAATAAAATATCATAAAATGTGTTTTTACTCCTTTGAAGTAAAAAATACAAAAAAATTGTCATTATTTTAATTGATTTGCCTGAAAATGATGAATATCAATATTAAAAATCGAACGATAATTAAAAATGCAATAAAATTAATGATATTCACTTTGAAAGTGTTTCCCTTTAGTATCTAGTGTGAAAAGATCCATTAATGATAACAATTTTCTGTGAAGTATCTCCTTTTGTATCTAATAATATTTTTTATCTGTTAATTTTATAAAAAGTAAATAAACGGCTTGGTTATTTTTGGAATTAAACAAAATAAGTAATAACTTTTTTTCTTTATCAAAAATAAAAATTAGAAAACATCTTGGGGATATATTTTAATTATATTTTGCTAAAGAGCTGAATACCCCTTTAATAAATTTTTTAATATCTTTCAAGTATGAGAAGTACTTTCATTCATTTGTTTATCCTGCTATTGACAAACCATATTTGAAGTTAGTTAATTTGTCTAAAATATTAATACTGTCATATTATTCTCTTATCATGAGTAGATATGAAAATATCCCTATTTAAATAGTTAGAACATGTGTAAAAATAAATTAAAAAGTTAAATAATTTTTTGCGTAAGCGAAAAGACAGTGATCTAGAAATCCCCTTGCTTCTTATAAATCCTTATTATTTTTCTTCAGAAATTAAAGTGAAAATAAAATTAGACAGCGGGGAATATACCCTGAGTTTATTTTCATAAATAGCAATAATTTTGTATGCGACTGAACAGCGGAAATAAACACAAATAAATAACAATTAATGCTGGGGGGCTATTTAAATTTATTGAGGAAATAACAAAGAAAGAAACACAGATCTTCTGCAAATAAAATATAGTCGGGATGACTCAAAGGATCCTCAATAAACCTAGGATAATATAATACGGGGGGAAGAGGACTGGTTACGGATTGTCCGCGATAAATAATTTAAACTCTCCCAGATAATTAAGCAGCATTTACTAATACTACTACTGCTACTGCTACCAACCTAAACAAAGAATAAAGTGTCTTTTAGAAGAGCAAGCGCGTCCCATCATCGTTGAAAGATCCTAACATCATTAGATAAGTACAGCTTGTGTTCAGAATAAAAAATAAGATTCATCGAAATGAGCGAAATGAAAATAGAAAACGACGAAAGCCCAATTTGGAATTCACACCAATAGCAATAACCTATTGTAAGTGATTTCGGAGGTGTTTTGAGCCCAAAGAGAGAGAACTTCTCACACTCCGTCAAGCGATACGCATCGCTGAAGTCTCAGCTCTCCCCTGCTCTCAGCAAAGACGCATAAGTATTCTTAAAAAAAGCCGAATCAGCTGAGGAGTACTCATGTTCATTATTCCAACAATCTTAATAATAATCATCTTAATCATTTTCAAGTCACATAAACTAATGGGATTGGTTAAATGACAAGAGCAACCATCACTCATAGAACCGCTAACAGCAGAAAAAGCAAGCTTGCGAAAGATTCATCCCTTCCCGCAAGTACAGCAAAATGCAAGTCAGTTTCAACTAATAATAACCCTAATAAGCAGCTAAAGACTCTCATAATAGCAATGATAATTATATTAATAACTAAGAAGACGACAGCAGTCCATCTATTGCATCACTATACGAGCGACATGTTCTCTCATTAAACGAGAACTCCCGTGTGTTAAGTTTTAGCAATTAGAAAAATAATATTCTAGCTGGAATGAACAGTAGCAATATTAATAATAACTAAAATGCTAATAATATGTTCATGGAATAGTAATTCTATGATGAGAACACGTTCCCATGTGAGAATGCATTAAAACAAAGTATCAAGCCAAGAAAAAACAAATAACTCGTTTTCACTGAATCTGCTAAGGTACTTGATGCACCTGGATTAGAAGATGACTATTATTTGAATCTCCTTCATTGGAGTGCGTAAAATGTCATTTCGATTGTCTTAAAGAATGAAGTCTTCGGATATAACTACACGACACGGAAGATTTTTTCATTACACAAAGCAGATAAATTCTGTAATGTGAAATTTACATCTGTTAAATTCAGTAAATCTGGAAGACTACTAGCCATTGGAGATTCTCTTGGTGGAGTGTAGGTCATTGATGCAGAAACATAAAGTGAAGTTGCTTTCTTTTAGAATCACGAAGATAGAGTTGCTAGTCTTTCTTGGATAAGTGATGATATTCTAGCTAGTGGATCGAAAGATCGCAATATTCTTTGCCATGACATCAGATAAAAGGATGTATTCAGAAAATATGAAGGCCAGAA
>Ga0302271_10000615_pt1 | contig 35199 bp, 16 predicted proteins | sample III_Bog_N1_1_FD_198767 | JGI IMG/M metagenome (GOLD analysis project Ga0302271, IMG submission 198767) | Peat permafrost microbial communities from Stordalen Mire near Abisko, Sweden - III_Bog_N1_1 | ecosystem: Environmental > Terrestrial > Soil > Wetlands > Peat | place: Sweden: Abisko... | reverse complement strand
TATATTCTTTCAGTTTTTAAATCTTTTAATTTTTAAATGTAGAGTAACCAAAGGAAAATTTAAAGTTCTTTTTATTGTTTGTTTCTAAACCATAAAGAAGATCTTTTTATATGTTTGTTAAGGGATCATTTAAATTAACACTGCTTATTTTTAATTAAATGTTTGAAGATAGCTAGAAGAAAAAACGATCTAATTTTGCAGTGTTTTTTGAATGGTTAATTAAATTAATTTTTTTATTGAAATAAAAAAAGAGATCTCTATTACTAACATAGACCCTACCCAGTAAACCAAGCAGTCTAGTCTAGCATTAATTTGAGATATTTTTTGTATTTTTGTTATTTTTTTTGAAAATATTCTTCTACAAATCAAGCAAACAATAAGAAATACCATAAAAACACATTTCCTTATCAAACTGGAGTGTATTTGCTTGCTAGAGTCGAAGTTAAGCCACCAAGATATACCTTTATAGCTGGTATCAGTTAGGACATTAATCTTTCAAAATAGAAATTATTTATCCTCTCTAAAAGATTTTATTTTTGTAGTTCTATGTTACTCCGTATCAAGATTATTGTATTTATTTGGGAAATATCTTCATTTTGAACATCTAAAATGAAGTGATTATGCATTTGCTTATCTTAGTCTCTTTTGAGTTTTTTTAAATGTTGACCTTTAAATAAAGTGCATGTTAGGGTAATCAAATCTTTGATCTTTTTAAAGACACAAGTTATTTCTCTCTGCTTTGCAGTGCGATAATCTGCATCCTGAATTTTCGTAGATTAAATAAAACCTAAAATCAAATGTTCGTTCTATTATTTCCAAAGTCCGTCAAGGCTAGACCTAGAGAAGATTTAAATGGGAAACATCTCAAAACAAGCAAGAAAAAATATATTTATTTGAAAGTGAATTGATTATGATTATTCTCCCCCCACATCCCCCTATTAATTTTTATTCAAAATCCTATGTATTGTAAATGAAAATACCTTTTGTTAATCTGGTGAATGCTGTAAATGAGACTGGATTGTTGGGAAAAAGATCATTTGTAATAGGGATTGTTTGATTGCTTGGTTGCTTGATTTCTTAGAGTTAATATAGAAATCAAAATGAGTAGCAAAATGAAAAAAGAAATTGCCTCCGTCAACAGTAGTTCCACCAGTAAACGGATTGAAACTTCCAACAGACTGAATATCCATAATTCCTAGCTAGCTTAGATTGAGATATCTAACCGCTCTATATGCGTCCATGATGGTGAGTTTGATGTATGGTAAGTGAAGAGACAAATTAGATTGAGAAAAGCTACTCTCTAGTCAGTGGAAATACGAGATTGCTGGAGCTAAATGAAAAGATTCGAGATGGTTCAGACTCTCTTTCTCGAAACTGATCTCATGCTCATTGAATTCCCTATTCTCAACAGCATAATCATCTCGAATATCATCGTCACCTAGCCAGTCGAACTCTCCGAAGAATGGAAAGAGCACTACGATAGTCTCCTTGAATCAAGTATTCTACAAGTTGGGAATGAACTTCGAACGCATATTATGCTTCGAGAAAGTGTTGGAGTCGAATCAAAAGGCAGAATTATTGTCAAGCAGCTGTGTTTTGATTCTAAACACGCATTTTATTATCTTCTGCATGCGTTACAACGACAAGCATTTAGTATTACATCTGTATCGTTCGTGAATATTTTAGATCTCAAGATTAATCCGCTGAAAGTATTCTGCGAGTAGATTCGTACTTTGCCTAATCTCACGCAGCTGCATTTTGTGAATGTGCTCTTCAATGACTAAAGTATCCTGCAAGTTAGATATCTATTGAATTGGAAATCACTTTATCTGAAAAGATTAGTTTTTAAGTAAGTTTAGCTGAGTGAGTTTTAGTTGTAGAGATTGTTTATCGATGCACCGAATTTTAACCTGCAAGATATGCGAAATCTAAAGGAAATAATTCTTAAATGCGACTCGAAATTGACTGCGGGTGAGCTATTCAAGTAAGTTAGGAGTTCATTTGATAAATTGATTGAGGAAAACAAAGTGAAAAATGTTAGTAAAAAGAATAAAGGGGAATCGAAAAACGATGAAGAAATTTTAGAGAAAAAAACGAGCGAAAATAAGAAAGAAAAGTTGTTTTAACCTAAGAAAGTTATTGTCAGGAATGAACTCAAGGAATGGCCTTTTTCTTCGTTTTAGAAGGAAATATCCTAACCTCTGAAAATGTTGCTATTCTAACTCAGCTAAACAAACTTCTGCTCGGAGTTAGATATCGCTGCTGTTTCGTTGATCGGTGCACCATAGGAAATATTAGTTTATTTACTTAAAGCTGTATGCGATTCCCTTTCGCTGCATGTGTTTAAATTGTAGAATTACCCTGATCTGCTATCACTGTTACTAAAGGAATTTAGAAAAAAGAATAAGATTTCACTGAAAAATTCAGACCAAGAAAAAAGAGATGCAAATGCATTTGATCTCGCAGATGAAGATGGTAATACTGCAATAGCTACGGAGGATAATAAGTTACGGAATAGGAGATCTTCAAGTAGTGATAGTTCTTTTCAGAAACCTTCAAAATATCCAAATTCACACAAAGATAACGACGAGAATAACTCTAATCAAAGCCCACACGAAAAGAAGACATTTGCTGAAAAGCTAGGATCCTTCGCTAAGATGATAAATCTTCATAATCTCAAAAGCTTAATATTCTCGAAGTCAACTGGAAACATCCCATCGAATTCTAATTCAACGAAAATCTTAGAAACCAAATCTGCTCTTGCATTACCAGGGAATGTACCCAGCGTAATCTCCAACAATCGATCGAATAATTCATCAAACGAAGATCTTAAAATAATAAAAGGTCTTCGTGGTAAATCATGCGAACCAACGAGCCCAGAAGGACGGAGAAAAAGAAATAGTTTAGCAGAAAATAACTAGAATAATAACGAAGGAGCATTGCAAGTAGGAAGTGCAGTTGAAGAAGGAAAACTCACCAGGAAAGATAAACTAACGCAAAGTTAATAGCTACAACAGAACACGCATACAAACATTTAATCTCAAAACAAGCCAACGGAGATCTTCCGAAAACGTAAAATCTTAGAAGAATTATGTGTGAGTGCTAGTGCGCACAATGAATTCGGTGAAAGCAGCCTCAAAAGTGTCTGTGGATTGATGCAGTTTAGTGAAAAATTATCAATTGATTTCAACAATTCTTACATGACCAAGGAAGGAATGCGTGGGTTACTAGATGGATTGAAGTAGATTAATGAATGCTAAGGTGTAGAATGCCAGTAATTGAGTATCATTGGGTGCATGGCTAGTAAAAGAAAGATCCAAGTTGACGCTTGGTTTGAATTAGGATTTCATTTGCTAACTTGTTTAACCTTAAATACCTTAGTTGTTGAAGCTACTCTCACGTAATCTCAACTTTTAGCATTCCTCAAAGGGCTAGTCTCCGTGAAGAATCATCAACAACTTAGATCGCTTTCATTGAAAATCACTAGTGAATCTACAGTTGAAATCAGTGAGCTTTTGAATCTTCTCTTTGAAAATATTCAATTGACAACATTAACATTAGAATCACCATTGTTGTTGTCTAGTCATAGCCATCATAACCATAACAATGCTAAAGCTTCCAATCAGCATCACAGCTCTTCGATTTCTTCCCTCTCTAAAATTAAATAAAAATAACTCAATGTTCTCAACAATAATAAACAAAGTTCGCATAAGGTACTCATTCCATCTCATTTTTCACTCAATAACAATAATACTACTCATATATCTCATCTACATCACTAACCTTCAATTCAATTTCTTAATTAAAACCTGGGCAGCAATGTTATTCAGAGTAAAGACATATTTACACATAATACATTACAAATGTAGTAGCCATAGTTCATTCTATCAACATCTATTACTAACTTGACTATTCATCGGTTTGAGTAATCTGATTGGAATTCACTTATTTTCAATATTTCTAAGAATTATCTAAATCTAATAGAACTAGATATCTCTATGAATTCCTTGAATCTCGAATTTGTCATGACACTGGCAGCGTGCAGTCCCTTTGGGGGTTTGTAGAATCTTAAAAAACTAGGTCTTCATTCTAATCCACTTCGGACACCTCCAGCAAACTCGAATCCACTCAGTGCAAATAATAATCCTGAAGGATCTTTTACGAATATAAATATCGACATGACTTCACCTTCACATCGATAAGAAGTGTAAGTACTTAAAGCAAAAGGGAGTTAGAATAAAACGGGAAAATAATTTGGAAGCGCTACTGCCTTGGAAGTCTCACCAAAACATGAAAGAACTTATAATAACTAAGATCAGACTGAGTAATAACTGCCTAAAAATGGCAATAACAATGAGACAGGTCTTCTAGTTAAAGCTAAAGCAAGACAAAGCTATGATTTCACTTTTACGAAATTTTCAGAAGTGACTCATCGGATGAATCCTATTTCTTCAATCATTGCTAGTAATAAATTTGAATTATTTTTATATTATATTTTCTTCACTCTTGTTTTTACCTTAGCTGAGAAGATTAACCCGAATCTCACAATGAACGCCTAGCAATTCAACGCCAGGCTATCAAAAACTAAAAACAATAGTGATGTCTTGTTGTAATTGTAAAACGGAGGGAATTTAGCTCCTTTTTTATCTTCAAATGAGACCCTCATCCGGAAAGCTATGCGAGATTTATTCTCCTTGCTATTTGGGATGGAATCACTAACTGAATTAGACTTATCAAAAACAGGCATGACTTACTTTGAATTAGACGCAATAGACACATGTATTCACAATCCATTAACTAAAAATCGCACACTTAATTTTCATAATATAAATCTAGCAGATAATCCAGATATCAAAGCAACTGATTTGTGTCTTAAAAAACTCAATGGTGTTGTAGGTATTGGCGGCAATAGCAGTAATAATCCTAGTCAAATTGAAAAATAATAACAGATCTTAGAACCTTTAAAGCAAAACGCCTAACAAAAACTAATTACTAATCCGAGTAGCATAAATTGGATTAAGCTAACTCCTTCGTTGGATTTGACTCCTAAGAATGGGAACTTAATAGAACTTAATCTGTGTGGATGCGAGTTGTAAGGTGATGTGGTGACTAAAATTATCAACGTCATTGGATCAAAAGATTTTCGCTTGAGATCCTTAGATCTTAGTGAGAATACTTATCTGACGGTGAGCTAATGGCACGACATGATCGCAGCGATTCTATAAGCGCAGGGGAGATTCCTGCAAACACTGAAGCTAACTTCGTGTAGACTAGATGATCGACATGCGATGGAGATTTCATCGGTTATTGATAATTTCTGCACTGAAAACAAAGCAGAAATCAATAATACGTACTAGTATGCAACACTCGGATTGGATTTGATCGATTTGAGCTAAAACCCAGCGATCTAAAAAGAAGGGTGGTTCATTTTGACAAAAGCACTTCTTGGATAAGTTAATTTAACTTTAAGGTAGATTAAATTGAGATCGTGTGCGATTAATAATATCAAAGTTCAGTACATGCTCGATGGACTTAAAGAAGCTAACCTCAATCTTAGGTAAAACTAAATCATATTAACTCAAAATTAATGATATGAATTTGACTCTTTATTTATAATATTTTTCTCAAAAGGGCAACAAGTGACATTTGTTTAAGATGCTTAGAGGAAATCGATCTAAAAGACAATCCAATTCCATAATCATTACAGATTGTCATCCAGAGAAACTTCCTGTTGGCTACAGTGCTCGAGGCTTAGATCTCGCAGGTGCAGGAATGTAAACCAAATGTTCTTAAAATGCTGTAGAGCATCGATATGAACAGAGAGAATTATTAGAAAACGATTGAAAGAAAAACTAAAACGAATGGAGAAATCAATTCCAAGCCATCTGCGAGGGAACTATGCATCGGAAGAGAAAGCTGTCAAGATATTAACATAATTTTACCTCGATTCTTTCATGATTTTTCCAAAATTGAACATCTAATCATTCACACTGATGTGGCTAGTCTCCCAAAGCTCATTGAAGTTCTAGAGGTGTTATCCAGTGAGCATAATAAATAAGTCATCCACGATGAAGATTTTAAGGAAATTGCTGTATTTGACGCACTTACATTGATTTTTGAAGTGCCACCACCAGATAAAAACGGAGTGATTTATCAAACAACCATGAAATCAACTTCAAGTAAAAGTGGACTTTAATCATCGAGGGTATTGAATAAATCATCTGATGGGAGTGATAACGATGATCCTAAACCAGCGAAGAAGACAGCTAAGAGAACTGCTCCACTTACGACGGTTTTTTCAACTGCAAAAAAAGGATTCACTTATGAAAAAAATCTCCCGTAACAACATCAACCTCCATCTTTGCCGAGTTCCACACTTCACAATGCAAATCCATAGAGCTATCCAGTGGGTTCGAATGCATTGAAGTTTGTAGCTAGCCATATTAAGCCATCTATGATCACAGTAGGTGCACCGAATAACAACAGCAGTAGTTCCTCTAAAAGTAGTGGTTCTGCTCCGAAATTTGGTGTGAATAATACTAGCAACACAAATAATCACAGTTCGTCAAATAAATCTAAAGCTAGTTCCTCTAACGAAGATGAAGAACGCATGAATGATAAAGAAGCTGAGCAGAAAGAAGGATCGATTTACAGTTTTTGCGTGTAGAAAAAAACAACAAAAAAGAATCAAACTGATAAAGAACCCGGGACTGCTTAGAATATCTGGAGGACTGGTTCTCCAGGGTAGCAAGATGACGATTAATAAGATGATAATTCAGATGAAGAAGAAATGAAAGATGAATCATTTTTTATGAGCAAAGCTGGAGAATTTAGTCATGTTGAAGAAGCATGCTGGGAGTCGATTATAACAAATTTGTATTCTCTCAGTCCGTTTAAAAAGCTCGTTTTGAAGGAATGTCACATTGATGGGAGAATATTGCAAAGATTAAGTTAAATTACGTCACTCGAATCACTAGATTTATCAGGAAATCAAAGAATTTGCTTAGATCCTATTGGAAAAAGATCCAAAGCGTTGACTGCATTGGAAGGCAGGAAAAATGAATCAAAATGGGTTTAAGGATTGGAGTTACTGTTTGATTTGGATAGACTGTAAGAGATATCCTTAGCGAATACTTCCATGGGAAGAGGGTTTGCGAGAAGACTTTCTGAAAGCATCAACAAAGCAAGAGAAGGGAGGAGCATGGGTAAAAGGAGCAACTTAGATGAATTTTGATTTTTAATTTAGGTTTTTTGATTTTGCAGATGGCAGTAATGGAACTAGTTTGTTGCCGTTAAGAATCATAGATCTATCTGGCGCAAGTGAAGCTGTTAGCAGCACAGAATGGTACAATTTAATCCGTTCCTTAGTTAACCACTGCAAGCTCAGAAAGCTAAATATTTCAAATTGCAATTTCTCACGTGGTAATGTCTAAGGACTTCTGAATGGGTTCATAAACTCCGAAAACACTTAATTCTTAGAAGAAATCAATCTCTCTGGGAACAAAGGAATCTATGCTACCGAATGGGGTGGGTTAATGGTGAGTTTATTTGGATAATTTGACATACGACTCATAGATATAAGTAATTCTGCAATTTATGATAAAAAACTAGAAAAAATTGTTTCGAGTTTATTTTTACCAAAAATGAAATCCTTAGAGAGATTTCTGTTCTCGAATAATCAAATTCATAAAGGAGATAATCTCTTCATGCTATTCAGTCTCTTGTGCTAAGCTCCTAATATCAAAGAAATCGATGTTTCCAACTGCGATTTGACGAAAAAAAGTAGCGAATTATTCAATGACTTTGTATCATTAATGGCATCACAATGCTCATCTTTGAAGATTCTTCGTCTGAATGGAAATCCAATGATTTTCCATTCTTTTTCGCATTCTTACACTTTAATTTTTTCACTTTTACTCAATGCAAACTCTAAATTCACACAGCTAACTGAACTCTACTTGGATAATTGTCTGATTGATACATACACGACGAGTTTATTCATTTAGATTTTAGTGTCTCTGAATGATAAATAAATTGTAATTAAATCCTTATCTACACTGAGTTTGCAAGGAAATAGAATCAAAGCATATTAGTATGCTTAATTGCTCCCGTTGATTATGTCTGTCGCTGTGTCTCTGTAGATTTTGATGATTGGAGGTAATACAGTGAAAAACAATTTCCATGGAGATTCTAGTTCACTGAAAGATCACTAGAGACACTACAGGAATTCGATTTAAGCGTTATCAGTGGGGATACAAAGAATACCATAGTTCAATCTTGCTAAATTACAAGTAAATAGGAGTTTAAAATGAAACAAAAATATAATTTATTTATGTGTTTTAAAATTTTCTTTTGTAGATTTCCGACGAAGAAACAGTCTCTGGCGAAGATTGGGAGCATTTCTTGAAAATTTTATTCATAAAATGCAGCATGAGCTTGCACCATTTAAGAGTAGAAGGTCGCGCAGGTTAGCGGATTAAGGATTCATAATTTTTTGGGAGTTTAAGTCGGTTGCTTTTAACCAAACAATTCGTGAATAAATCGGAAATATTCAGCAACAATGCAAACATTTCTTACTCTGACAACGACACTCGTGTTCATTTAGACATTCGGAGCTTATGCTATTGCGTGAATAATCGTGCTTTTGTTGTATCAAGTGAACACTGGCAAGGACTACAACGAAATGGATTTGTTTCTGAGCTCGAAAGTGGTAGAGTCCTCTAAACAACTAATTAAGACTACGAAGAAAGATACTGGAATAAACCAATTTCCGATAGAATCGTGTATGTAAAACTACACAATGACATGTCGCTAATGCGATTCTAAGAAGCTGTCTAGACAGATACATATGAGCAGAATCTTAAGCTTAGAGCAGATCTGTTCATAGCTATGAATTATTTCAGAAGATATCTGAACTGCGAGTCCTTAACTAATGATGCTATTTATCAGCAGTATCAAAACTACACGACTTTAGTTAACAACAATAATCAGAATATTTTGAATACCTATGTAAATTAACAATAGATTGGAGGTGCATAATGGTCTCCAAATAAAGACAGTGTCTAACAATAACAATAACCAGTGATCCATCCAATTCAACCACTAACAAAAGACAATTCTTTCCGAGAAACACTCACCTCCATCAGAGAAACAGCTCATCCGATAAACTACTAAGTTGCCTAGTAACAGCCGCAAATGAAGGAAAAATCAATATTCAGAGAGAACAGTGCTAATAATCTCCATGAAAACCCAAACAAAGATCTTTCAAATGTTCAATTGAATTAGAATCCAAATAGTAATATGGCTAAAAGTGATTCCAATACTAATAACATGATGAGTAGCAGTGCTAATAATTCGAACAGTGACAAGTCCATGCAAAACATCCCAGCGTTAGAAAACAACTAACTCATAATTCATTTCAATTACAACTATTCTAAACTTCCAATATTCTAAGCTCCAAATGCGTTAACTGCTCCGCTAGATTTCAGTTAAGTCAATTTACAGAAAATCCTAAAAGGATTCTAAGTCTTAACTTTCGAGTACCCTTTGTTCATTTTCTTCGTGCAGACATGCAATCTCTTCCCTTGTGAGTCGATTCCAGATTTCTTCGTGAAACTTATAAAAAGTTTAGCAACGTATTCCTTTTCGAAAGACTCCGATTCTTTCATAACCGTTCAAGCATCTCCGAACTTTTTTCTCACTGAGGCTGACAGGGATAAGATCCAAAGAGCGATGAATAAATATAAAACTGCAAGTGATTCTCATTAAGGGAATCAATTAGTACCGTTCAGCAATCAAAACATCAATTAAGCAAGCCATAACCATCTAACTAACACCCCAAATGCTCAAATGCTCCAGTTGCAAAATAACCCATTTTAATAACAAAACACACATTCATCGTAGATTCATAGCTCCTTTCAGTTCCAATAACAACAGTAGATTCCAACAACAAAAGCACCTAAAAGTGGATTTCAACCATAATGGAATATAGCTTAGAATCCTTCGTTAATCTAAGCTGCTTCTAGGAAACAAAGCTAAAGTGTCAATAAATCACGGCAGTAAATATCATAGCAGCAAGTGCAAATATAGCTGCAGTAATTCCCGTAAAACTAAAATAATTCTTAATATTTCCTCCCAATGGATTTCTCCGATAATCTACTCCTGCACAAGGAAGTCAATAATAATCAGTCTTTCTTGCTTGGAAGATAGCTCTAATTAACCCCGAAGGATTCTAAGACTTTCAGTAATCCAAGCCCTTTTAATCAGAGCATAGTGAAAGATGGTGTCAATGTGAATTATCGTAATGTTTTGGAAGATGAGAACCAATCGTAATCGTTTTAGAATCGAATTTAGTTTAACAACAGTATCAGCAGTAACCATATGATTCCAGGAAATTTAGGGTCCAAATAGCTGCTCGTCTAACAGCAACAGTAGCAGTAGCAGTAATAGTAATAGTAAATGATGCATTTGTCATTGCAGTAGCTCTCCTAGATTCAGAATGACCACAGCCCACCAAAAAAGTTTTCGAAATTAAGTGTAACAAAACATAACAAATGACATGCAATTTTGGGTAGTTTTTCTGATTTTGTAATTAATTTTTTTGCTTTTCATAGTTCGTTCCTCAATCTAATCCAATTATGAGCTCTCCTGCATTGCACGCCCAGCAATAGCAATCTTAAATAATTTTTTAAAACCAATCTAGCAATCAATTAGGGTAAAAGTAATCTCAATCTTCTTAGATTCAACAAAAACAACAATAGTAGCCGTAGCAATAATCCGATGAAATCGAAGAAGAACTCAATTTATCTCAAAAGAAAATGTGGACAGTCTTGTGTCCATATTACTTTTCATCGTCTTCAACAACGAATCTCGAGGAAATTCAAGTAATCCGTAGAATTCAAAAAATGCCACCATCTGAATTAGAACTGAATGGAATGTCGATTAGTGCTATCAAAACGATCTATGCATTTTGTTTCTCCAATCCGTATTTCAGTGGATGCCAAATGGACTACCATCATTCAGTCTTTGTCAATACTTCACTTGCTTGGAGTCTCAGAGAAAGCGTCTACAAGTAATATGTTTAATCGTCTACGTTCAAGCCTAGGCCATTCATCCATTTTATCCACACTCTAGCGTTTAAAATACTGTAAATGTTCATCCGAGACAATGTGTTCTACAAATATGATAACTCCGCTATTATGCTGGATCACTATTACTCTACAAAAAATCGAACTCATAATTTCCTTATCTGCTTGATCTTAATCTACCATGTCTTCACAGGGACCATTCCATTTTTGTTCATGAACTCCACAGGAACCACATGGATGGGTCATTTCATGTACTTGATCTTCGCATTTTTTACTCTCTTCGTGGAATATTTCTTGATAGCAGATTTACTTAAGAAAATCTTACATTTAGCGCCAGGGATTAAGATGTTCGCTGCAACTAACTCAGATAAGCGATAAGGATTGCTCAGCTGTCTAAAAGAAACCTTAGTGAACTAATCCCTTGTGAACTACAAATTTTTAATCTACATGCACTATTTGATTTACAGTTAGTTCGGAAGATTCAACAGCTATTCTGATTTTTGCTTTTTAGTCTTGTGCTTGCAAACGAATTCAACAAGTATTTTCTATTTATCTGCTGTGATTCTTGGTATAAACAAGATCATAGCATCATATAGATTCTTCTCTTTGGCGTAGAAAGTCAGAAATGTTTAAGAGAAACACTTCCCTGGATTTAACATAACAAAATTTTATGAAGCTGCGATTTAATTGGAGTTTGTAGGGTTCTCGGAACTTCTCAATATCATTAGTCCGTATAATGTTACGAAAATACCGAAAAACGCATTCACTAAATTTCTTATGCCGTAAATCAGTGGGCAGTCGATGAATCAAAGGATATATTATTAGCTGTTGAGGATCACATGTGAAGATATCCCGTAGATATTCTTGTAGCTAGCGTATCTCAGTGGGCAATCGAATGTGTTGGTAAGAAAAAAAGAGAAAGAGGATATTAGGTTTGTGAGAATCAAGCAACGAATTTAATAGATTTCTTGTTTTTAAATTAATTAAATGAGTTAAAAATGTTTATTGTTTTTTACCCCTTTTTAAGGCATACATTTCTCTTTGCATGAGTGTGATGAGTTTCACTTTCGCTGTCTTCAAAATCATGAGCATTCGTCCATCGATCATATCTTAGTTGGACTTTGACGAATTGAAAATTCAAAAGCAAAGAGATCACGTTGTAGTCCTGGCTTAGTTCGAGAAAAACGAATACGAAATGCTCAGTGAAATCATGAAATTGCATTCCCCGCCAGCGTCACTCTTGACTTCATAGCAAAACAAGTAATCCTCGCATTCAAACATACTTCAATGAATGAGAAAAGAAGATAGTATAGAAAGCAGATTTTAACTGCAAAAATTGTAAAATAATGATTGTTTTAGTGAAGATGAACTTTGTACCCAATTTCTTGTGAATTCGTTTTGTGTAGTTTTATTCTTTTTCAAAATACAATTATGGTCATATTACTTTTATATTGATTTCACTCATTTTGTTTATGTGATCCATAATCTAACATAAATCTGATTGTATTTAGTCCCTTTAATGGTTTCATTCATAGTCCTTCACCTTAACTAATCAAAGAATAATGTGGTTTAAACTAATTCTTCTACCTAATCTTAATCTGGAGAGGGTTTGTGTTGTTCTTTTTGATGAAATGTCTATTTTTCTCTTTAGGCAAATAAAAACATCATAGCTAAACAATTCTTTAGAAAATGTTTCAGATAAATCAATCCTCAGATACTTGTGGGTTGCCTTTAATGATTAAAATCTCTTAGTAAAAATATTCAAGTTTCCTCTATAGGAAGTTCAGCTAGGATATCAAGTTAAAGACATTGCAATCGAGACTAATTTAAACATCATAATAAAGGTACCCAATGTATGGTTTTAACTCATTAGGATTGTTTCTTTGTAATTTGCATGTCAATCTAACAAATTTAAGAATATTTCAAAACAAAACTCCATTCTTTATTTTATTAATTTTGAACAACAAAAACAAACATAAATTGAGTTGCATTCAATAATTTTTTTCCTCTTTTTCTCTGATTTCCATGTTCTTCAGCTCCACAATCGAGAGAATTATGTATGATCCCACAATATCGATGATTCCCTCCACACTAGAGAACGCTCTCTTGAAGAAGAAAATATATGTCTAATATCCCATTCCAAATCCCACGAGATTCGTGAACTAAAGCCAAATGCTGTAAATGCCTGCAACAAAGCAGCAGAAGTACTTCCAATAGTGGTTTTATGTATATTTGTTAAACTTTGGCTTCTGAACGTAACTCTTCACGAGGATTTCAGGCACCAAACATAAGCAAATTCCCCATGCCCATACCATCAGATTAATATTGAGATCATGCCATATTGCCACGAAAGTGAACACGACCCAGATGTTCCATTGCTTAGTTTTAGAACCACCACAAGGGAGATAGACATATCTAAAGAAGATTAAAATTAAAAATGTCAAACAAAGTTAAATAGGGTAAGTTATTTATTAAATAATTAAAATAAATGAAAGTTTTCCACCAATTTATCTTGAATACCCACAATAATTAAAGCATTAAAGTTTGATTCAGAAATAGATAAAATTTTCAATGTAAAATTCCTATGGCAGTAAAAATTTAATTAATTATTTTAAAAAATTGGAATCTGCTAAAGTGCTGACAAAAAAAATGCCAATTAATAGAACGAAACTTAATAACCATAATCCAAGTTACAGCTGGGAAAATAACCCAAATTATTTAAAGCAAAATTGTTTGTTTTTTCCTTTTCCTTCTTTAAAAATTAGTGGATAATTTAAAAAATTTATTCATTTTTTCTTTCAAAAATTAATTTTACCTAATCAGCCACTAGTTGAATCCTCTGTGCCAAGATCTCCAGAATCCCTCAAAATTGTAGTTGTTAAAAACACATCTGTTCATGTTTTCGGGTACTTCCATGTCATCCCACAGTGCCCAGCAACGGGAATATTTCCATAAGCAATTGAACTTCATCCAGAGGATAACAAGGGTGTTGGCGACTAATAATTTTAAAACAAAAATGTATGAGAATTATTTATTAATTTTAAAAAAGTTGTTAAGTACCGCATTAGAGTCCATCCTTTTGTCCAAGTGATTTCCAGATGTGTTCATTCTACGGTCTGGTGATTAATGCAAATCCGAAGTTGATGTGGTTCCAAAGGAGGAATACCGCAAAGACAATGACAGTTCGAAGTGTGTAGCTAAGTTTAGTTTTTAGGCTATTTGTGTTCATAGGTGATTTTAATTAGCTCAAGAAAGCGTTGAATGTAATGGGAGGACCAGTGATTAAAATAGGCACATATAGGATATATGTAAAGAAGTTTAGCAAGTTGTACTCGAAGATAGGATGGAACTATTCGTATCTTTCCTTGAGGCATTCGCATGTTGATGAGCATTCTTCACATCTACTTAAATGCTTTTCTTTTGACATGTGTCTAAACTTCATATGAGCCCAGTACTTTTAATAGAAAAAAATTAATAAAAAAATGAAAAAAAATATTAAAGTTCTGTTGTTAGTAAGGGCTTTGAGGGAGAAGAAAAAAATCATTTTAAAAAAATAATTGCTGTTGCTATTGTTGCTTACCTTATCCATACCGAAAGAGATGATTCTGAGCATAGACATATTGTAGATCACATTCCACTGGAGCATAGCATCATTTCTAGTATCTTGGATGAATTAGAGAGCATCGCAATGGAAGAATTTAACTAGGTCATATCCATGATTCAATTCATTTGAGAACAGCAAGAAGATATTGAATCCCCATAGGATAAATGGAAACGCCTTTGACTTATAAAGAGTTGAGACTATTGTGAAGTTGATCAATGTGAAGAATAGCCAAAATAAGAATCCTCCTCTGAATAAATAGAGGTACATACTAGCACCAAAAACGATATTGAAGACTTTTATGAGAGTTGAACTCTTCGCCATGGTCTTGATCAATTTCGAGATCACCAAGAAGGCAATGCTAACTGGGAGGAGCATATCCATGTTCGTGATAAACGAATTCCACTAGGGATCGGATACATCCCAATTGAGACCAAGAGAGTTCTTGGTAACTCCATCAATTCCCATTTTAGCATGGAGTTCTTGGGTTGTGAAGGAGAAACTCACAAGCCAATAGGAGAGCAGGGCACATGCAGCTAGGACAACAATATTTTCATATTTGTTCAAGAAGAAATAGTTGATTTTCTTGGGCTCCTTTTCTGCTTTCGCATTGGAATCTTGAATCGTAACACTAGTCCTTGATGTGTCTGTAGACTCAGATACTTTATTGTATTCTTTTAATTGAATTTCTTCTTCTTTCTCTGTGTGTCGCTTCATCTGTCTGAAACTTAATTATTTTTCACTTTTCTTGACTTAATTTGTTTTTTTTTGAGATTTTTCAAATAATAACGCTAAATTTTGATCCCGAACCCCGATTTTTATATGGGAGTACAAAAAAATTTTGTTCTATGAGGCATTTCTCCTAAATCACAATAGTGACTCTTATTTAATAATAGGCTGGCTTTTTTCTGTCCAAATCTAATGACATAATAACCCACTTGCTCTTTTTGGGGAAAAATTAATTATTTTTGAGATGAGAAAGAGGGATATTTCAAATTATTTGTAAGGATGAAGTATGCGAAGAAGAAAATGATGTTTTTTTGTGAGATTATTATAAAAAAAATCGTCTTTCAAGTATTGTATTTTTGTGTTAAACACAGGGGATTTTTTGTGTTTCTTGGTATGAAATCATATTAATTTCTTATCATTTTTTTTTGTTTATTTTTCATAGCTTATCAAGCTATCTCTCTTGCTATCCTTTCTTCATCCACAATTAAGCTCTTTCTTAGTTAATAGTCAATTCGAAATTAAACCAGGTTTCTGATTCTCTTCTAGAAGGTTGTAAAAAAATGCGTCAGCAAGACTTCTTTTTTCAATTTATTAGGAGATTTGAATCTTTTTTGTTAGGAGTATTATTTTATTTAAAAATACTGTTGCCATTTTACTCATATTTACTTACTTTTTGGGTCTAAAAAAAATATTTTTGTACGATCACTTTGTGCCTTGAAAGATGCTGGCCTCACTCATTTATATCCTTACTTTCTATCCTAAAACCTTCTTAAAGTCATCACTTACATAATTTAACTTTACCCAATTTTCCAATTATCATAGACAAAATATCCCATTTCTCCACAGCAGACGTATGATGGTGATACATGCTATTTTCAAAAAAATGTTTGAAACTCCACCTTGCAATAGAAAACAGTTTCAGTCTCAAATAAAAATCCAAAATAATAATATTCTTATTTATCAATTGAGAAATGCATATGCGTCTTTAAACAATTTTTATGCAGAAAAAGACGCAAAGACATAGACATCAGGGCTTAATTATTCATGCAAGCTAATTTTGAAAGATAATTTGAAATTAAAATCTATCCACAAGCTTGACAAACTCTCCTTACAAAAAATTAAATGGTAATCTTTGCAGCTAATTTTACAAAAAGTCAAATCACTTGAAACTTACAAAATAATCCTCTTAATTTCTTGTGGAAATTATTGCAGCAAATGAATTCAAGAAATGATTATCTGTAATAGTTAGCTATTAGCAAAAAATCAGCAGTTAAAGAAAGTTACAGAGTGACTGTAAGAAGAAAGAAAAATGAGGTTTGAAGTTTAAATAAAAAGCGAGGAAGCGAAAGGGGAGTGGCTCTAATGAAGTTAATTACTCAAAAAGAATATTTTATTCTATTCTAGAAGAAGCAATTAAACGAATTTAGTTTTTTTCACTCAAAACAAGAGGATTTTAAGAATTTAAGAGGGGAGGAATCTAAAAAGTAAATTAAAACAGCTGGTGGTTGAAATTTACCTAAAGAAAAAGCGAATATGAAGAGATTTGGTTAGCCATTTTCGTTTCTATCCATCTCCTGATCAAGGATTTCCTATTAGTTTTAACAACGCAGGTAAGTCCGTTTAAGATTTAAGTCAATTTAGTAAATTAGGGATTTTTGCAATAAATACAGCAAAATAATGAAGGAAGAGATAAAGAATATAATGCATATGATGATTGAGTTATTATCCTTTTTTAATATGTTAAGCTTTGATATGAAAAAGTTATCAAATAAAGCATTAAAAATGAAGAAAACACATAAATGACGTTTTTGAAAAAAACTTTTATTTTTACATGAGAATTTTTTTGAAAAAATTTTCTAAAAAAGATAAATGTTTTGAGCGACATGCAATAAATGAATAGCGCCTTTAGAAGGATTTTAATTTTTGGATATTATGATTACTTTAAAGGAAATCAAAATATTAATTTTTCATAGATTTTGGGGAGTTTTGGAGGGCATTAGATCTCAGAAATTTTTATTGTCTTTTTCTCTAATATCCATTTGCTTAAGGGCCACAAGAGAGAGGACGATTAACGATCCTAGCATATCTAACACTCCTTCAGTGCTGGAGAAAGCAATTTTCAAGAAGAAAATCAATGTCTAATATCCAGTTCCAAATCCAACAAGGTTTGTGAATTGAAGCCAAATATTGTAAACTCCACTTGCCAACGCGCAAACATACTTCCAATAAATAGTCTAAGTGTATTTATTAAACTTTGGTTTTTGGACATAATTCTTCACAAAGATTTCTGGTACCAGGCATAAGCATATTCCCCAAGCCCAGAATAGAAGGTTCAAATTCAAATCATGCCATATTGCAACATATGTAAATACGACCCAAATATTCCATTACTTTGTCTTGGATCCGCCACAAGGAAGATAGATGTATCTTTTTAAGAAAGAAAACAAAATTAAGATTTTAGAAAGATTAATTTTTAATAAATGCTTTACCTAATAATCCATTAGTTGAATCCTCTGTGCCAAGCTCTCCAGAATCCCTCGAAATTATAGTTATTGAAGACACATCTGTTCATGTTTTCAGGTACTTCCATGTCATCCCACAATGCCCAGCAGCGAGAATATTTCCATAAACAATTGAACTTCATCCAGATGATTACGAGAGTGTTGACAACTAAAAGAGACAAATAATGTATTAAGAAATAGCATCTAAAGACTTGTAAAGAATAGTTAGATTTTTGAAAATAAATCAAGAACTAATTAAAAAAATTGATTACCACAAATAAGGAGATCTTTTTATCCAAGAGTTTTCCAAATATGCTCATTAGCTATCCTTGTACTTAGTGCAAATCCGAAATTTATGTGATTCCAGAGAAGGAAAACAGCGAAGACCATAGCAGTGCGGAGAGTATACATGATTTTATCTCTTAAGTTATGTGAGGTCTATGGAACTTTCAATTGACTTAAAAACGCGTTGAATGTAATGGGTGGACCAGTAATCAACACAGGAATGTAGAGGATGTATGTCAAGAAATTCACTAAATTGTACTCAGCAACTTCATGGAACTACTCTTGTCTTTCCTTGAGACATTCGCATGTTTTCGAGCAATCTGTGCATCTGCTTAAGTGCTTTTCTTTAGACATCTGTCTGAACTTCAAATTCGCCCAGTACTAATAATTATTTTAAATAAATGAGTCAGTTAAACAGATTAATTTCTCAAAGTAAAATAAGAAATAGTTATGCTTTTCAAATGTCAATGATGTAATATTTACCTTATCCATTCCGAAAGAGATGATTCTAAGCATGGACATATTGTAAACCACCTACCACTACACAATAGAGTCTCTCCTGGTGTCTTCTAAGAATTAGAGGCCTTCACAATGGAAAAACTTAACTAGATTGTATCCATGGTTGAGTTCATTCGAAAAGAGCAAGAATAAATTGAATCCCCATAGGATAAATGGAAACGCCTTCGATTTATAGAGAGTTGAAACTATTGTGAAGTTGACTAAAGTGAAGAATAGCCAAAAGGTGATACCTCCTCTGAATAAGTAGATGTACATAAAAGCTCCCATGAGAATGTTAAACGCTTTGAGAATCATTTCATTCTTAAGTTTTGTCTTTATCAAATTCGATACCAACAAGAACCCAACGCTCGCAGGAAATAGCAAATCTAGATTCGTGATGAAAGAGTGCCATTGTGAATCTGACACATCCCAACTTAACCCGAGTGCATTCTTCGACACACCATCAATTGTGAATTTTGCATGCAATTCTTGTGTCGTAAAAGAGAAGCTCACGAACCAATATGATAGCAATGCGCATCCTCCAAGTGACAACCAGTTTTCATATCTATTCAATAAGAAATAGTTAACCTTTTTAGATGTGTCCTTTTCCTAAAGACTGCTGGAATCTTTGCTGGGGATGCTCTCCTTGACTCCTTATGAAGGCTAACCTACTTTGATATCGGCTAACGACTGTTTCTCCTCTATTTCCTTGGAGCGTTTTACGATTTGAGACATGTTTAAATAGGGCTTTTGACTCCAATTATTTAAATTTTTGTTGTATTCCCTTGCTAATTTAATGATTATTATAACTTCCTATCTCCCTCCCCTGTATTTAAACCAAATAATTTCAGGCGAAATTATCTCCCAAGAGCAAATTCTTTGTACTTATCATTTGCAGACTTTTACACTTTTTCAAAAAACTTGCTACATTGGATGGATATTGAAACAGGTAAAAAATCTATTTTCAGATTTAAAACTGACATCAGACAAATTGTAGGATCCAAGTAAAAAAACTGAAAACCTCATTTTGACTTTATTTTTTTGGTCTAGACTGAAATATATGCCCAGTTTAAGAAATTTTCTCATGCAGGAAAAAAACCATGAATGGTCTAAGAGTCTTGTTTTTGAATCCTTCATTTTGGTTCATTTGCTAGTGATATCTAGTGACTCGTTGGTCACGACTTCCAGTTATTATATTTAGACTGTATTCTCGCACTATCAATTTCATCCCAAGTATTACGCAGATTAATCTGGTTTGTCTACGTCACGACAGAAAATTCAAAATGAAGTCTCTTTTTTCTTTCTTCTCTTTTTTTTATTTTAGAAAAAAAAAATGCTAATTTTTTCAGAAACTCTTCATCGCAGCTGTAAAAGCAAGTGTCGTTTACTGATTTATGAGATATTTTAGTCAATAAGATAAAGGATAAGTAGTATTTAGGAGTATTTTCAAAAAAAAGCTAAGCATACACTTTTGATATCATCAGATTACGTACTATTTTTATTCATACTGTAAAAAATTGTATTCACTAAACATAAGAATATTATTATGATGCAGATAAGTACTATTGGGAGGAAAAATGCTTTTTGGAGGGATTGCCAATCGACATTTAATGCTGTTGTTGAATTTGAAATGGTGGTTCTAGATGTAAAATTACATTGAATAATTGTTCTATGAATTTTATGATTATCTTGATAGATATTATGAAGAAATACTCTTTTCAATGATCTCTCTATTGTCCTTTTTCTTCTAACAAAAGCGTTTCAGCCATAATAGAATAGTATTTTTGGTAAAAAAATGAAATTGAACAATTTATTTTCAAACAAAACTTTGGAATTAGTTCAATTCAAAAACGCCAAATAAGAATATATCAGAACATTTTGTTTAGATAAAACAAATTAAGTTTTATTCCTTGCAAGCATCAGTTTGAATATATAAAAGATTAGAAATTTATCAATAAAATAGAAGAAAAATCATATGATTTCAATTTGGCTCAATAATTTTTATTATCTCTCTCTCTTAATTCAAAAAGCTTCAGGCACAGCAAAGAAAGGATTAAGAGTGAACCTAGAATATCGATGACACCTTCAAGACTTGAGAAGGCTTTTTAGATGAAAAATAAGAATGTCTAGTATCCCATTCCGAATCCAATGGTATTTGTGAATTGAAGCCACATGTTGTAAAATCCACCAGCTACAGCGCAGATGTATTTCCAATAATGAGTCTAAGTGTACTTGTTGAACTTTGGCTTTTTGACATAATTCTTTACGAAGATTTCAGGCGCTAAGCATAAGCATATGCCCCAAGCCCAAAGGAGAAGGTTTAGATTTAAATCGTGCCAAATTGCAACATATGTAAATACCACCCAAATATTCCACATTCTTGTTTTGGAACCGCCACAAGGGAGATAAATGTACCTATGGAAAAAAAGGCTAAATAGATTTTCTTAAGGTGTTTTTATTTTACCTAATGAGCCACTAGTTGAAACCTCTGTGCCAAGCTCTCCAGAATTCTTCGAAATTGTAACTGTTAAAGACGCATCTGTTCATATTTTCTGGTACTTCCATGTCATCCCACAGCGCCCAGCAACGGGAATATTTCCACAAGCAATTGAATTTCATCCATAGGATAACCAATGTATTGACGACTGTAAATTCAAAAATATTAAGAAAAGATTCATAAAACACAAGTTGTTTATCCTCAATCTATTTTTACCGCAACAAAGAAGATCTTTTTATCCTAGAGATTTCCAAATATATTCGTTGGAAGGTTTAGAAATCAATGCAAATCCGAAGTTTATGTGATTCCAGAGAAGGAAAACAGCAAAGACCATTACAGTGCGGAGAGTATACATGATTTTATCTTTTAAATTATGTGAATTCTGAGGAACTTTCAGCTGACTTAAAAAGGCGTTGAATGTAATGGGTGGACCAGTAATCAGCACAGGCATGTATAAAATGTATGTCAAGAAGTTCATCAGATTGTATTCAGCAACTTCATGGTACTGCTATTATCTTTCCTTGAGGCATTCACATGTCTTGGAGCACTCTGTACACTTGGCTAAATGTTTATCTTTTGCTATTTGTCTGTACTACAAGTTCGCCCAGTACTATTACCATTTCAAAAATGAAATAAATTATAAATGAGTTTTTCTTTACTAAAAGCTATTTCAAAAAAGATACAATTTGTTATTAATTTCAAAATCATCTAACCTTATCCATTCCGAAGGAGATGATTCTAAGCATAGTCATATTGTAGACAACATTCCATTACACAACAGCCTCGCTTCTTGAGTTTTCCAGGAACTCTAAGCCCTCGCAGTGGAAAAATTTAACTAGATTGTATCCATGATTAAGTTCATTCGAAAACAGCAAGAAGATATTGAATCCCCATAGGACAAATGGAAACAATTTCGACCTAAAAAGCGTCAAGATTATCAAGTAATTTATGAAAGTCAAAAACGCCCAGAAGATGAATCCGCCTCTAAACAAATAGATGAACATGCCAGCTCCCATAGAAATGTTGAAAATCCTTATGAGGATCTAGCTTTTTGTAGTTTTGATCAATTTAGAGATGGACAAAAACAGCAAACTGCAGGGAAACAGCAAATGCAGATTAGTGATGTAAGAATGCCACTAAATATCAGATGTATCCCAGTTAAGCCCAAATGAATTTTTGGTAACTCCATTGATTGGAGTTTTCTCATGGAGTTCCATTGTAGTGAAGGAGAAGCTCACAAGGAGATAAGACAAAACTGCACATCCTCCAACAGCAATCATGTTCTCCCATTTATTCAGCATGAAGTAGTTTATTTTTTTGGAATCGTCTTCTTCCTTTTCATTTAAACTAAATGTTCTATTCGCTTTTGGTTCTTTCATGTCTTAGGACAAAGTATCTGACGAATTCGTTTGAATGTCAGATAAAGGAATTTCTTCATCGTTGTGCTAAGAGCGCTTGACAGAATTAGACATTTCTTTGTTACTTTTTCTCTCCTGAAAGTTTATTATTTTCCTTTTTAATAATAGCTTCAAAAATGTTAGAGCTAAATTACAGCTTTTAAAAATATGTTTTGTGGTTTATTTTTAAAAAGGAAATTCAATAGGCACATCTAATGCAATTTTAATTCTGAAAATCCATGCATATGTGACGCGCTTCAATTGACGACTAAGGATGGGAAGATAAAGTTTGAAATTGGAAAGATTATTACTTTTTTAAATTCCAAAGAAATTTAATTATTTAGATTTTTGTTGAAGTTGATTTTGAATGATAAGAAGTGCTACTAAAGATCAAAAACAGGAGTGTTTTGAAGGGGGGGAAGAATTAGATTTTTAAATTTTGTAGTACTTACAAAAAAAAATCAAAGCAAATTCATTTAAAGAAATAGATCATTTGATTCTTAAAGTTAAGAAGATTGCTAAAAACAATTAAATTATTATTTTGCAATAACTCATTTATTATTTCCAAAAATATTTTTGAATATTTCCTGAAAATCAAGTAAAATCTAACAAATATTTGTTGCAGGAAAAAATTTAAAAATGTCTGCTATTTGTTTCTTTTCTCCAATTCATAATTCTAATCCTTTCAGAAATAAGTTTTTTTTTTCTCCCTTTTTTTTTGTTCATGCTAAATACCATTCTGAGTGTTTATCAGCTTTTAAATAATAAAAATGTTTAAGAAGTTACACTAATTTCATAAATTAATAACGCAAAAGCAAATATGTTAACACAAACAAATAGTGAAGTAATAGAACAATAAAATCATTCAAAAAAATAAATCACATGATATTATGTAATATGGTTTCAAGAAATGCAGATTAATTTCTAATTTTCTTCTTAATAGTGGTTGGAAAATATCAATGAAACTGAAGAAAAAATCTGTAAAAAGCTATTTTCAAAATACAAGAAAAAAGAGAGAAAAAACAAGATTGGACTATGAGTTCTAGGAACAAAGAAAGCAAACACTATTTCCTCATCTCAAGTAGCTACCAAAGAATAAAAAGGAAAATAACAACTTCTAACATAAGTGCTTGCGGGAAGTAAAATCCTAAAAATCATAAAGAATTTGATAGAATACTCATTTTGCATAAGAAGACAAATACATTCAGTAGATTGAAAAATAAATTATTTCTCCTTCTTTACTGGTAAGTCGCCCTTTGTAACTTCCATTTTCTCAAGGAAGAGACAACACTAAAAGAGATAGATATTCATTTCTCAGTAAAATTTAAGGAGTTTAAACAAGGGAAAATCGTTAAAAATCTTCTAAAACATCATAAATTCACACTGAAGTCATCTATCATAAATTTACCATTATTGATAGACAACCTCATCTTAAAGAATGAATTCGACACCTCGAAGGCTTTCTCGTGTCTGGGGAGCTCGTTCAGTTCGTCGTTAGAAAACTGTGACCCATGAAAACACCATCTTGCAAGAAAAAACCCGCGGTGAAAAGATCACAATAAAAAATCTTATGTATTATGTACGTCTCAAAAAGAAAGTCAGCTAATTAGCAAACGACCTCTCATCTCGTCGATGGAAAACGCTCAAACGCATGCATTTCAAGTAAATAGGCGATAAAAGCTTCTATCCTTCAGAGGAATCAAAACGGCGCTTAGGATATTACAGCAAAGAAATCGCTTAAGAAGAAGACAACTATTATGGAGAAGAAGAAAATGAAGAAAAATTCAACAATTAAAGTTACATGAAATAACTTTCAACACGCAAAACCAGTAGAAGCGCTAAAGTTCTAAGTGCGTCTAAAGTATTACTGTTAAAAATTAAATTACTGGCTGATTTAATTCCAATATATAATCCAAATTCTGTCTCAAAGTTACTCTGGGACTCTTTCTATAATATCTTAGTGTTATTTCTGAGTATAATAGTCCCTTTAAAACTAGCTATTCAAGAATTTGAGTTGTCTTACTTTGTAGGCTCATCTGGTATCCTTGGGGTAATGATTCTCATAATTATTTGTGACATGATTTTGAATCTCAATACGGCTTTTTTTAAGCGTGGTAAAATATAATTTAAAAGATATGAGATTTTTAAGAATTACATGAGCTAAATTGGCGTGTACGATGTGCTGATAACTTAAGCCCTCATATGGGAGCTTTGGGCGGAAAAGAAAACGTGGATGGAGCAAGCTTAGAATGTTCTACTATGCATATTACTTTATTTCAAGGTTTTGAAACTCCATAAATTGATGTTCAAAATTGAGGAGACATTTTCATTCAAGAGACGAACTTTGAATATGCTTTCACTTGCTAAACTGCTGCTGTTCATTTTGAAGATCTCGCATGCTTTCGCTTGTCTTTGGGTGTTCATAGGAAGATAAATGGTAGCTGGACATAACGATTCTTGGATGTCAGCTTGGACAAATAATGGATGGGGAACTTAATATCTTTAAGCTTATTATTTTATCAGTGTGACGATGACGACCATAGGATTTGGAGATATTGTACCTAAGAATCCAGTTGAGACTGTGGTATGCATTTTCAGTATGTTCTTAGCTTGTGTAATCTTCGGATATACGATCAATATAATTGGATCGATTTTCATGGAACTCAAGAAAGAAGATGAAGCGAAGAAGGAGAATTTATTGATAATAAATCGATACATGAATGAAAAAAACATCTCTAGAGATCTTTAGTCTTCGATAAGAGAATATCTAGAGTATTTCTGGAAACAGTAATCGAATGATAATTCAGAAAAAGAAGCACATATTCTTGAATAACTCTCTGAAGATATGAGGCAAGCATTGCTGATTTAAGCGAATAGGATTATCCTAGAAGATTGTTAATTTTTTAAAAGACATTTTTCTCGAGATGCAATTCAAAAATCAGTTCATCTAATTAAAGAAAAGAAGCTGACTCCATATGAACCGATTATTAATTCGTATGATGATTAAGCTAAAAGTGGATATATTTTCTTTGTCGAAAGTGGAGAAATCGAGATTTATTAGGAATTCTTACTGGAATAGATGACAGAGATTCCATAAGGAATTACTAATCCTGGAGGAAATGAAAATGAAGAATAAAATAATAATAATAATACACAACAACATAATCATCTTGCAAACACTTAAAATCCATAAAAAATTGTAAATGGCTAGCCAATTTCAGCTCCTCCAATTCCCTAAGCGATTTTATAACTCTTGAGTGGAGTGTAATAGACACCTTAATCATAAGCTAAAACGAAGTAGAAACACTTAAAAAAAGTAAAAACATTAAGGAAAGGTGATTTTTTCGGTGAATATTCTTTTTTCACGAATTTCCCTAATTCTTTCATTGCTAAATCCTGCAATTTCTCTAAAATTCTCTACATTGAACGATCAAAGTTCCTTGAGTATCTTTAATTCAACAATCTTTAAGAAGACCTTGAGACATTCCATAATATCAAAGACAATCTTATTTAGAATTAAAATTCTTCTCTTTTTGTAAAATGTCACTATTGTGCTAGCTATGATCACACAGTATTAACCTGTCCAACGATGCATTACATTCCCGCAAAGATGAATGTCATAAATCGATATAATTTCAGTTAGTCAATCACAGAGAGAAGGCATACAGTAAGAAGGAAAGTTACACACAAGAATTGCAGAGTAGATAGGCAAAATTTCGAGGAAATTTAAGAGATCTATGAGAGAAAAAATCATAGTTTTATTTTGGATCACTATAAGCACAATAGCTAAAGTGATTCGGAGGATCGTTCGAATAGCTCAGAGACATCTTAAGATGATGACGATGATAGTCAATCTGAATCTGAAGATGAAAATGTAAAGCGATAAAGGCACGATACTGCAGCTGCTGTAGCTGCTATTACACATCCCAAGAAATTCCCTTAAAATACTACTAATTCTGTAGCCTCAAATAATTATATAAAATAACCTGAATAAAGTAATGAAGACAGCGATGAAAATGAGGATAATTCGAATGAACATGATAACAACGATATCTAAGAAGAAGACGACTAAGATCTTCTTTCATATGGTAACAAGGATGATCTTTTACCTACTTATAAAAGGGATAGTTTCTTGGATCATCTCAAGAAATAAAATCATCTAGGAAGTCCAGAAACAATACAAAAGTACAATAATCAGACATTCAGTGAAGTTGTTGAAGAAGAAAATGATTCTCCGACTCTTCCTTATAAAAAATCAGATTCCCCAAATGTCTCCTAAAGAAGCTAGGAATCGCCTACTTTATCACACAGTGAGTTAGATTCTGAGAAGAAAGATACTTAAAAGATGATTTTTATAAAGCACGAGTATCCTCGATTGATTCTTCCTGGAGATCCTGAACATACAAACATTGCAGATCAGCTAGAAAATAAAAAATAAGCATAATTGACAGCTATCACACCAAACATAATTCCAAAGATAAGCATACAAGAGATTAATAACAACAGTACTATTAATAAAACTAACAATAATATTAGCTGGAACAGTGATTTTGGTAATAACAGTAGTAACAACTTCCATAGTTTAAATGTTCCTAATAGTAACTTTGATAATACCCCCACGTTTTTTAAAAATTCTAACTAGAGCAAAACTGCAGGTCTGCTCGTAAATTCGAATACGGATACTCAGATGTCTGAACTCAAAGATTCAAATGAGCAGATTAGTTTAAGTTCAAATAAAACAACATCTTCTTAATAAAACTCGGGTTCTTCAGTTTAGTCACCACCAAGAGCGAATAGTTCTATGATCGTTAAGGTGAATGAAATATCAGGAAATCCACTAGAGATAACTATAAATGGTGGATCACCTCAATCTCCTGTACCACAACGACTCTTATCAAGGCACTTTTTAGACCCAAAAAAATCAAAAGGAAATTTTCTTGATCCACAGAATTCCAGTTATTTTGAAGAAACATCTGCTTCAATTGAACCAATCAAAACTAGCTTCAATGAGTAGCTCTCTCCAGAGGAAGGGGAAATCGTCTTAAAATAAGAAAATTAGCAGAAAGTTATTGAAGTTAACTAACAATAAGACAATGATAAGCCAAACAATGAAATTCATTTGATAAATTTTGGTTAGAAATAAAATAGATTTAAGTAAAAATCTTTGGAGAAATAGCAATCACCAAAGAAAATGGATCTAGAAAGCATGAAAACTAACAATCCAATAATAAATGATGGAAACACTCTCGTTGTCCCTGCTGACCCATAATCCCCATAAAAGACTGTTCCGTTGAAGCGATTTTTAAGCGTCCGCAGTGAAGATCCAGAGGGTAGTTCACAATCTCATTAAGTTTCTCAGCAACAATAGAATAAATTAAACAAACGAAGGGATTCTGTGCTATCACATTCTTTTAATTTCCATTCAAGTTTTTTATCTTAGAATCCACCATCTTCACAAGGAAATGTAGGTCTAAAGCCTTCAATTTTTCAACCTTAATTAACCAACTAATAAATCATGAACTCAGAGCATCTTCGAAGAGTGAGTATGGCGTATTTTGCATCACCTGAAGAAAGATTAAAATTAGGATTTCCTAGAATTAATACCAATAATATTGCTAATCTTAAATAAAATGACTTACTAATCTCTAGTCCAAGATTGGTTTCTTAGCTTTCGACACTAGCTGACTACCCCAACAACAGAAGGTAAAGAATCCAAGCAGCGATTGCTAAAACAATTGAGAAGTTTATCGAAGAAGAAAATCAACCTATTCTATCCAAAGATGGTAATAACGCCTAAAGTATATAAGGTATCCTAAATGGCGAAGAAGAAACCAACAAACTTATGATGTTCATCGACTAACAATAAAATCAACAACAATTACAGTTAACTGAGACACTTTTCCAGAATTGGGATGTGCAGTTTGATTCGACATTTGAACACATGAAATCCTTCAAAAACTATTTCCCTGCGTATAACTACGATAAGGTATTATAGAGGATCAAAAAAAAGAGACAACCCTCTGAAACTGCAGTATCCAAGTTGTTCTTCAAATACTAAAGATCAAATAAATTAAAATCCAATACATTTTTTATTTCTAGCTTGAAAAATGACAAAGATGGATCAATTTCACCGATTCATGAACCTACGACAATGAAACATGAGAGAACACATAACAGGGAGTTTTCTACATCTTCTCATATTAAAATGCCATCTTTGACTTAGCTCTAATCTGAAATAGATATTCCAACTTCACCATCGAACACAAATACTTAGTTACTAACTGTGAATATCAACAGAAGAGCGAAATTCTAACCTTTGAAATTCAATGTCGTTTCTCCATAAGCTTTAAGAAACTCTTAATTACTGAATAAAGTTACTTCAGAAGAATCTCCTGGGTTTTCAGATGAAGAGTATCAAGATCTTCAAAAGAAACCTACAAATGGTACGTTTATGACTAAGTAATCCATGAAAAAGTTTTTGCCTTGATAGGACAAAATAGTTAAGCTTAAAAAAAAGAATATTTTTGAAGGCAACACATTAGAAAAAACAAGGGAGAGTGTGATATTTTTTAATTTATTATGATTGTAAATTTGCTACATTATTATTAATTAACTTTCAATAAAGAAAAATGATGAAAAATAGCCTTTATCATTCATTTAATTATGAGAATCCATTAGTATTTTTCATTTTCATTTTCGTAAACTAAATCAAAATTAATTTGTATCTTTAGATTGAAATTAATAGAATGAAAAGAATATTGAAGACTGCATTTCAAAGAGTCACTGCTACTAGAAGATCAGTTGGACTGCAAGTAATATGTGCTACTACAGCAGTCACTGCAACACCCTTTTGGTTTAGTACTTCCTCTGGAAAACCCAAATGCTAAAGTGAATCTGAGAAAATGAATAAATTATGGTGTGATGAAGAAGTTGTTAATGATTGGTATAATAAAGGAAATGAATATTGGAATTCTTGTGAAGAAACAAAAGATGGTGTTATGGGTGGATATGGATATCTTAGTGAAAGAGATATCCGTTTCAGTATGTATTTCTTGGAATAACTTTAAAAAAGCTACAAGTTTAACTTCGAGCGAGTTTTAGATTGTGGTGCAGGGATAGGTAGGGTATCGAAAGAATTGTTAGTAAGATTATTCTAGAAAGTAGATCTTTTAGAGTAAAGTGAAAGATTGATGAATGCAGCACAACGTGAACTCTCCGATAACCCAAGAGTTTAGGACTTCTACTGCGTGGGTATGTAGGGGTTTAAATTTGAGCATAAATACGATGTAGTCTGGGTGCAGTGGGTGTCAAATTAGATTAAAGATGAAGATTATGTGGAATTTTTAAAGAAATGCAGGGAGAATCTTGAAGGTTCTGGAATGCTGATAGTGAAAGAAAATATTGCAGAACGAGGGTATATACTAGATTAAGTTGATTCATCAGTGACAAGATCGGATTTGCATTACAAAGAATTGTTTTAGTAAGCAAAATTGAAGGTTGTTCTGGAAATGACTCAGCCTGAATTCCCTGAAGAATTGTTTGATGTTAAAATATATGCACTCAAACCATAGGGAGAACATAAATAAGAAGGTAATGCATAGCTAGCAACAGAGTGAATAAGTAATTCGTGATCTCAAAGGAGTAGATGAATGGCTTGAGGTTTTTATCATTATTTTATGGAATTTCAGGAGTATTTTCTGCAATCATGAAATTATCTAAATTTATTATGAAACTGCTTTTCATTGTTTTTTTAATGTCTTTAGCTACAAATTAAAGAAATTAAGGTGCTTCTTGATGTTGTTTATATTAATATTCAAGAAATACTACTAGATTATCTTATTTCAGTTTAAACTTTGAAATGAAAGTAGCCAAGAAAAACTCAATATTTCATTAATTTTAGCTTGTTCAAAGGAAATTTTATATTGATTACATCAATTTAACCTTTTAAAAGAAAATTATGAAGTCTCTTAGACAAAAAGTTTGAAGATAAGACTAGGGTGGGTATGTTTATTGTATCAAATTGTTGTATTTTCAACTGAATCATCTATCAATTATTTCAATGTATTTGTGTGAGAAAATCCAGCCCTAAACCACTTGACATAATCTATTAGAATAGTTTGAGTTAGTATCTAAAAAATAAATATTAACTTTTTGAAATGTCTTCAAAGCAAACAATATTGCTGAAGCTCATAAAAAAAACCTATTTTTATTCAATATCTATTATTAATTGAAATGATATTTCTCAGAGAAAAGTGTAGTTTTAGTAATATTTTCATTTAATCTATGTACTAAATTCCTGTCATTCACTGGCCAGTGAGCACAGCTTCTCAAATAGATTAATATAATACGGGAATGTGGGAGAAAGCAAAAGAAGAAGTAACATCGAAACAAATAATACTGACTGATAAAAGCAAATAAATATTGCTAGCTCAGCTGCATGCGTTTTCACATCATTTTCACTCTCGAAACTTATTTCTTCTACCCCACAGAATAATTTCTCAAATAATTAGGAGTCTTATGAGTTATTATAAACAGAGCATTTAATAATAATGATGAATCAACATGAAATAACAAGTTTTAAAGTTATTTTAATAGAGCAATTTGCCATAGTGATCATGTAAATCAAATTAATACTTTACATTTTTAAATAGAATTAATCTTTATAAGGTATGATTAGTTTTATCCAAAATAGATTGAAACAATGAATGCCATTGATTGAAAGATAATTGTAACTTTAATTAAAGAGGATCTTTAATAACAATTAATTCCTTTGATTAGAAAATATTAATAACTAAATTGTTTCTCTTATTTATTGTATTTTTTATGGTATATCTGGTGATTAAAGTAATGGAAAAATCTAAAATTCTTCTGTTTTAGCTTTGAAAATGGAAGCTCATTTATTCAAAAGCTACTTTTCGTTTTAATCCATTTTCCTTTAAAAAAATATTAGTATTTTAATAAGATAAAATAACATTAAACCTATTAAAGATAAGAATTTCTAGTGAAACTAATGTAATTACCTTTTTCTTCTTTACTTTTTTCAGCCTAACAAAAGCTAAGATAATTCCAATATTTTTAACTAAAATTCCGCAAGATTCAATTACATATTACGTAAAAAAAACAGAAAAGAAAGAAGAAAAATGAAGATTTAATAGTTCATTTTTCAATTAAAATAGCTTCTAAAAATAAAAGATTTCATTGATTTTTACAAATACAATTACTAAAAAAAGTGATTTCTCTCAACAGGAATTGAATCAATCTATTTTATTTACAAGAGCTTTATCTCAAAATAACTCTGAAATTCATTATTAACTGAGAGCATTTTATGATTAAAATAGTTGATCTCAACAAAAATAACTGATCTTTTAAACTGTTTGTTCTCGAGATAATTATTCAATAGTAAAGAAACAAGAGCGAAGAACCCTAAGTTTCTAATAAATCGCCCAAATAGAAAATTTGATCTTTTAGGCAAACTTCATTAAACATTTTTTGGGATGTTTCATTTCTCAAAGCACAACCATTTAGGCTTTTATCATTCCAATATTCATAAAGAGCGAAGCATTCCTATTTCAAGCCAATCTAAGCAAATTCAATTTACTGGAAGATAATCTTGAATAATTTATCAATATTGCTATTTTTAATATTATCTAATGTTTATTCCAGTAAAAGGAAAAATCTTGTGAAAATGACTCTAATCCGGTTGGATTGATCTACGTAAGCTGGCAATGCTTAGTGATTTCTTGCGTCGCTTTAAATCATTGGGATTTGTTAGGTAGGTTCTTTTTATTAAGAAATTTGATGACTCACTGGTTAATTTTTCTACTTTCTTTTTTGAGATTAATTGATCAATCTGATTACTGGGGAAGAAGGAAATTGTTTTGTAAAAAAGATAATAATCAATTTGATAAGAGATCTTTTGGGAGGGAAGCTGGTTGAGCAAGTAGTATTATTAATTTAAAGGGGGTTTTATAGACTGATTCTCTAAACAAGGAGATTAATATAGAAATGAAAGAACTAAAAAGGAAAGATGAATTTAAGGATGATTTATGATAAGGATTTAAGGATTTGAAAAATGAACTTCCAGATAGGAAAAAGAGGTATGGATTTTAAGGATAGAATTAACTTTGAAGATTCAGAAAACTAATAGTAATTAGAACTTTTGTTTTTTGATAATTTGGTGAATTTCGCGTAACATTAAATGAAGGTGAAAAGTGAGAAAAATGAAAGGAAATATTATCATACTAGAAGAAGACCAGAAAAAATGAGAACAACATTGTATAAAAAGAGACTCTTAAAGGCTTTTTGCAGTGAAAAAACGAGGATTAGTAATAAATAATACCCAACAAAAAAATGATAAACTGGGGATGTAAAACAGCTGAGTAGAAAGCCAAACGATTTTTTTTTTTTTTGAGAAATGTAAGCAGCCTCGATATGGCTAGGAAAAATTGATGATTAATATCAACGCTGGGCGTAAATACTCATAAGAAGGTGACAAATAGATTTAAGAAGCCCAGACATCAGATTAAAAATCGTATAATCTCAAGATCGGAAATAACAATCAAAAAAAATATTCCTCAAAGACACTAAACACATTCTTTGCTTTAACCTTAAATCCTTCGAAGAATCATCAATATGTCTTAAACTCAAATGAAGATCTCGGCCAACAAAAGAATGTACTAATCTTACAACAGCTAGAGTTCACTTGACACAGCTAATGAATCACCAGTCGTTGTGTTTGATTCTTAAAACCCAAAAAGAATCAATAATCTTGCTACTCCCTCTGGCTGCTCTTCTAGATTTGTATTGAACAAAAATAGACCCCTCAACAATAGTAATGTCATCCATGGTGCTAATAGTCTTAATCAATAGTAACATCCAGAACATATCCCAGTGAAATCTTCTCATATCCGTTTCTAGAGCAGTTAACACAGTGATTTATCGATAAATAATTTTTTTGAGACACCTAATCATCCATAGAAGAACAAACCACTGAAGCTAAAACATGCTGCTTCTTCTGCTGCTCCTAGCGAGTGCTTCTTAGATACATCTGTAGATGAATAGTAGTAATATTCTGAAAACATTGGTGATGTCTCAAATGCACCTTTATTGAAGGCTTCATCTGTGTAATAAAAATAATAATTAGATTCCTCTATCATGAGTGATGACAATGATGAATTCAATGTCTGGGATAACTCATCTGCAAAGTAAATTGGAATTGATGTTGCTGGAGAATAAGTTAAAGTGCCTTTAGAATTCATTGAATTATTCTACGTCAGAAGTTAATTGTACTAAAAAGACAAAGTTGCCAAACCAGATGTCTTAGAAGAAGTCTAAGTTATCTCTAAAATGTGCAATAAGCCTATGAGTATGATTAGATCTAGTAATCTTGTTGATAACATTGAAAAAAATTACCTCTTGTCCATGAAAAAAAACGCCAAGGATGTATCATAACTTAGCTTCGATAACAAAACTGCATAGAATTTCCATCATTCAGAGAATAACATCAGTAAAAGTCAGATTCCACACACAAGCAGCTAATAATCATTGCCTAAAAACACACCCAAGGCATTCAGGATCTCATAGTACAATCCATTTTAATCCCCTAACAATAACAACAACAATCCTATGAGTTCAACTTAATCTTCTCATTCTAAAATCGCTCCATTCAAAGCTGTCTCTTAAAAAGAAATAGAAATGCCATCATCAATCTTTCAACATCCACCTGTTCTCAACAAAAGCAACAATGCATCAAGAAATCTCTTCAGATTTGCATCCAATGATGCAATTTCTATGGCTTCAACACATCATATTAATCTTGCTGCCTCAAGTGTGAAATCAAGAGATTCACCAGCTAGTCGTAATAATTTCCCTAAAAATAGCAACGAATAAGCACAACAACAGCAATTATCTGCAGCTTCTCTTTAATAATCACCATTCATAAGAGTCAAGAAAGTGAGTATCAGATTATCTGATAAGAATAATATTCATACACCCTCGAAATATGCTGCTTCAAAGGTTGCAATTGACAAAATCATGAGAGTTACAAGCCAAACGGCAATTTAATCTAGCAAAAAGCTCTTCCCTCAATCTCATTTCCAATAAGACGGTCTTAGAGCTTGAAAAATAAGCTCCTAATAAATCTCACAATAAGATTACTTCGACTAAACACTAATTAAACTAAACCTACATTAAATCATCATAAATACATCTAATTCATATGGAATATCTTTCTCTTTTTTACAATAAACTTAACTGTTTGTGTGTTTACACTATGTAACTTTTTCTAATAATCTCTAATATTTTCACCTTTAAATATTCCCTTGTTTCTTTTTACATTTCCATTGTCAAGTGAGAGATAAACTTGTCAATTGAATTGTTAATAAGCACAAGATAATTTGTTTATTTTTGGTTCTTTTTTGTTTACTTCACAGTCCCATTCATCTTATTTGATATTTATTTTTTTCAAATGACACTCACATCCAAGTGTTAAGATTATTTCTCAAACAAATTGCAATTCTCACAACTCTTTAGAAAAATAATTATTTATTTTTAAAACTGACTTATCATCTTCCTACTTCTATTAGAAAACTTTTTAAGCAAATAA
>Ga0302271_10000614_pt1 | contig 35266 bp, 31 predicted proteins | sample III_Bog_N1_1_FD_198767 | JGI IMG/M metagenome (GOLD analysis project Ga0302271, IMG submission 198767) | Peat permafrost microbial communities from Stordalen Mire near Abisko, Sweden - III_Bog_N1_1 | ecosystem: Environmental > Terrestrial > Soil > Wetlands > Peat | place: Sweden: Abisko... | reverse complement strand
AAGTTCAAGAATACACCAATTCATCTTGTTGCGGGAAAAATAGCTTTTCTTTTTAATTCAGTTTAAAATCTTTGCTAATATGCTTCCCTATTATTCCCTCTTATTTTCCCTTCATCTCATAGCTTCTCTTATCGATTTCACACTAGCAATGAACACTTTTTTTTCAGTTTGGATTTTGTAACAATTGAATATGATTATTAAGAACAAAAAAATAACGAAAAAAGAGAAGTTTGAAAACAATAAAGTTTCTGTTAATTTGAATAAAAAAATCATATCGCTGATGTGTCTGGTCTTTAGTTGCTATTCCCTAGTATTCTTTTAATTTTTAAAGGAGATGGTCTAGAAGCATTTCCAATTTATATCTTAGTAGCATTCTTAGTTGTACTTTAATTGCTGTCTTTGCAACTACCCCTTTGAACATCTGAGTTGGGTCCATATAAATAATGCACAGATGTTTTTTAGTCATAAAAGGATGCATTATTCTAAATAAGAAAATCTTCCTGAAAAACTGAAGAATTCTAAGCTTATTAATGGAAGCTTGTAGCATTTTTCTTTAGATTCTTAGACGAAACATGCTGACTTGAATGAGCTGATTAATACAACGAAGCAACTGCTCTTTGAGATGATCCTTGTTTTGGGATATTAATATATCTAGAATACTCTTTCTTAGTGGTAAAATTATTATTCCCACTAATATTATTGTTATTTAATATTTTACTATCTTCACTTTCGATCGTTTTCATTGACAATACTTTCGACTTGGATCCATCGTTATTAGTTTAATGTCTCTCCGTTTATTTGAGCAGCAATGACAACAGTGGAGGTTATGAGTTAGCTAAGTTAGTGAACAACGTCTTAGTAGCTGGATGGAATGGCTAGAATTATTGGATTTATCGTAGTTGTTAGTTATTATGGTTTGATTATTATGATTATTATTGTTGTTGTTATTGTTTCCCTCTTGAATTGAAATCACCAAGTAATTAATTAATTTTTTGTTCTTGCTATTCTTTTTGTTATTGCTGCTGTTGTCTCTATTTCTGTTATATATCAAAGATTATATCACTAGATCTACCTTGGTAAAGCTACTGCTGTTACTGGTTTTATTCCACCAATTAAGGATATTTGTCAATCTACGAAATTATGTCAGAATCTTTTTAACTGAATCGCAGAGATGAACCTTAAGCATTTCCATTATTGTTCCTTGAAATATGCAGCATCCTTGGTTCGCAATTATATTTACGGACATTCTCTCTTACCATCTTTGCAAAATTTGCCATTAGCTCTTTCCTTCTGTTGTCTATTTATTACGGTTGTTGTTGTTATGAATTAGACTATGGTTCTTCGATGTTCTTGATTTTATTGTTAGTTTATCTGGAACTACTATTCATATTGGCTTGATTAGGAAGGAGATATTACTGCTGAAGCTGAAGAGACTGTATTTTATCTCTTTATTACATTAATTGATCTCTATCTTTCTGTGCAAGTTAATCTTTAATATTTGATTATCCTGAGACTATCCTTTTGCTTTTGCCTATCCCATTAAATGAAGATGCAACAGGAAGCTTTTCTTTTATCACTTAGATATTCTAATTATGGCTTTTATTATAAGATCTAGTCTATGAATGACTCTATCTGTCGCTCACATCCTTGTTCTTGCCAAATTACTCTTCATATTCTTATTCTGTTGTAGCTCCATACATCATGCTAGCAGATTCACAATGGACCTGAAGTGGACGAGGAGTTGCTTTTTCATGAGCAGACATAGACGATCTCAACAGATAGTTATTCGAAATCATCTCATACCCTTAGCTACTAGGTTTTACTTGTTAGGTTTTATCCTTGTTTTCTAAATAAATCGCACTTTTAGATTAGTCTTCTGAAAAATAAATACAAAAAAACAAAAACCAATTAAAAAAAGAAAACTTTTTAATGGGTGTCTTTGTCATTTTCTTTGATGTGTTTACATGCTTATTGAATTTAAGTGCTGCTGCTATCCGATTTAGATGATTATTATTATTGAATTTATGATTAAAGAGGTGTGACATATGCGTTTAAGTGATTGGAGTTAAACTGCAGGATACCAGAGGGATCGATAAGAAAACTAAAGGGACTGGGCTGGTTTATCGCTGTGATATTAGCGACTCGTGTTCTCTTTTTTATAATCTCTTCTTTTTCTTTTTTACTCTCTAATTCTCTTTAAAGTTCTTTTTCGAAATTTCTTACTTTCAAACCACCTGCTGGATATGCTTAACCTATAGGGGAACGGCTTGCACTTCTCCCTTCTTTCTTTGGTTGCTATACTAATTTAGATTGAATCTTATTGTTGCTATTATTAGTGTTGTCTGTTGATTATGAAACTCCAAATTCGATACTCTTTCTCTTCAAAAAAGATTTATCTTATTTCGGTGTTTTCTCTGAACCAATGATGCCAATTTACTTAGCTAATTTAGTTCCTATTACTTGTTTTATCTTATCCTTCTCTGTAAATTCATCTTCTAAAGGATCAGAATCACTTCCTGAGTCTGCTTCGTGTCCTCGCAAAGCAGCTCCAGAGTTTTTACTAATTTCCACAGATATTGCTGTTTTCAATACATCTTGATAGTTCTACATCGCCTAAGTGAGATCAATAGCATCAGATACATCTCTATCGAGAGTGACTTCTGCGTTGTACACAAACATGCATTTAGCTAAGTCAGCGCCTAATTTCTCCAAATCAAAGATTGTAAAGTGAAATGGAGACTGATAATTCAACCCATATCCAAAGAAAGATGTCTCGATAGTGAAGATGTTTGGCCGTTATATCCCACAGTTCCAAGCTATACCTCGAGCAGTGTTCTCCTGTTAAATTAGATCAGAAAGTTACATCAAATATTTTCACAAAATTCATCGTAAATAAGTTTATCTCACCTTAACACTCGAAAGTCCGAAAGTGCAAGATGGATAGTGATATTTAGGGTTAATTTTAGACAACATCATAGGAAAGAGACAGCAAGCAGTCTCATCATCTTCGATTCTGCAAGCGTACACGAACGAATTTAGCTTTTTACTGTGCCCATGAAGATCAATAAAGTAATCCACTTCGAATCCGTTTCTCAAATATTATCCCATGAGTTTCTTAATCGCATAAATACACGGCTGCAAAGTTTTATTTGGATTACTCCATTGTCTATTGAGATCTACACCAGCTAAACTACATCTTTAGAGTGTTAAAAACGAAAAAAAGTAAGATTATTATTCAAGATAAGAGATTCAACAAACATAACCTGCAGTTTACCTGAAATTACCAAAGATAACACCATCAGGATTAACCATAGGTATTATCTTAAAAATGTATAAGTTACGTAAGTGCTGAGCTTCAACAGCCGAAGAACAAATGAAATCAATAAATCCCTGCATGAGAAACGAAGATACAGTCTCCCCAGGATGCTGTCTAGCTATTAAGAATGCAACTTTCTTCTTTTTTGTTTCTCCTTTTTTGCTAGTAATTGTTAGAAGAACTACTCCATTTTCTGCAACGCTCTTGCAAAGAATATCTTTTTTAATGTAGCTATTAGCATTTTTAAAGCAAACAATGAATTCAAAATGCAAAATTAAGTGAACTAAAACGAATTCTATTTTGAATTTCATTTTACATTTGAGGGTTTGATTTAAGTAAAGTATCAGTATGAGTGCATAGTTAGGAGTAAGTGTAAGGGAAAGACATAGCAAAAAAGACAGTATCTCCTTCTATCTCAAAGAGATATGAAAACATAAGTGTATAGTAATTACTTTCTCTACCTTCCTAAAAGAAGAAAAGTTTCAAAAAATGACTTGACAAAAAAAACCATAATAAAACCCTAAAAAGATTTACTCTGCTAACTTCATTTTCAAAGTACCGCACATCCTAACCACCTCTCGCCCAACTATTGGTGCCATCTTTAGTAGAAAGGACTGCAGGTTTCATTCCATGCAAAAAGAGAGAATGCTTTTTTGACTTTTTTTTTTTAAATAAAAAAAATCTTCAGTGAGAAAAATAGCTAAATGATGAAGGAAAATAAAAACAAACTTTGTTGTGTTACTTAATTAACAATGTTGAAGCGCACAAGGGTATTAGCAGGAACATTTGTGACAGAAAAATAGAACCACTGGGCATATCCTTTGGAGTTAATATCATTCGAAATAAGCAGATCATATTGATGTTCATCTTTTTCAGATTTTTATCTAAATGCGTACAACAGATTTCCTGACTCGAATTAGCTGTCAAATTAAGCATCAGTTGATAGTTACTTTGGCTATTGCTGCTATTATGTTTCGCATTGTTGTGATTTGGTAAAATCCTTCGCGAGATGCTTATCTTTGAGGACAGTTAAAGGTGTGTTTTCAATGCCAGATTATTTAAGACAAGATGATAAATTAACAATATATCCAGATAAATTCCTTCTTCTGTCGATATCACTTCTTTCTGATTCAGCAAACTTACTATAAACTGTTCTAAATTGCGTACTAGCTCCAAGATATTTATCATATAAAGCGCAGCCTCTCCCTGTTGTTTCAGTAATCATCTTTTCCTTAACAAGTTCTTGGGAATGACAAGATTACTCTCCTCTTCCTTGCTTCTTTTCTTGGTCTTCTAATCTTTTAATTGTAGATTGCATTTCATCAAAAAGTTATTCCATTTGCATTCATAAAAATTAAAAGCATGAAAAAAAATCAAAAATCATATTTTGTAGATATATATCCTCAACACATCAAAGATTATTGTTTTAAAGATGAACCCATGACGAATTCAAAGGAAAATGCAAGATTCTTTGTTGTTGTTACGGTGTTTTGACAATTTTCTCTTCAGGAGTAGGTTCAATCTGTATCCTGACATCAAGGAGAGGATTCGCTTCAGGGAGACGATTCAAGTATCCTGGAATCTTACTATGCTCATTGCTTGTGGGTAGCTTCCCTACGAACGTATCGCAGAATGAAGATAAGTCTTTTTCTTCAAAGAAGCCTTCTTCATCTTCAACATTGATTCCTTCAGGAAAAAGAAAAAATAGTGATTGAATTTTTATTTTCTGTTGTAAACTTCATTTACTTCTGACTAGCTTTTTGTGATTCATTCCCTCCTTAGATGATTAATGCTAATAATCAAATACATCAACGGGTGAGAAGATTAAAATAAATTATAAGAAATTATCTTCTAGCTAGAACAATTAATTTGTGAATTGCATCCTCTTTTTCTTTTCTGTTTGTTTTTTCAAGTCAATCATCGTTACTTTTAATTCAGGAAATAAGTTAGTTTCATAACTCTCAACATCATTGCATATTACTTCTCCTTTTTCAAGAAAATCAAAGAAACTATTTTTTTTAAGTGAAAGAAAAGAAAGTAGAAAAATTTGTTATGATATTTCAATTCAAAAGAATTAAAATGTAGCTATTTTTTCTTATTAGTTTTTTTCTTCTTTTTCATTTCTTTTTTTTAGTTAACAGAGAAAAAAAAAACATACATAAACATATTTAGCATGCTTCTTTATGAACTTCAAAATATAGGTAGATCTCTGTTATTATCTTTGGAGACAAGGAGTGTCTAGATATATCCATGGACTATCGAGTCAAGTTAACTTGTGTGCATAAGTTTAATTTCATCTGTGAGCTCTCCGACGATTCTCATTTTTGTGTCACCTAAAAGAAAGATTTATTCAAAAAAAACATTTAAAAATAAGCAGAATATTTTAAACTTGTCGTTTGCTTTTTTTTGGTTTACGAGAGCTAACGGAGAGATTGAGAAGTGCTTTTGCAGCGATTCTTTATCCTTCTAGATTTTAAGTATTTCTAAGATGAGCTAGGAGAATCTCAATGCCTTTATTATGAATAATATGCGGTCTAAGATTATCTTTAAGTGACATATTCGCGAGTGTCTACAATGCATGATTAACAAATTAGTGAGTTTTTTCTCTTGCCAGAGTGAGATCGATTATCATTTTGACATGATTTTCAAATACTACATCATTATTTCCATTTTATCTGCTTCTTGTCGGATCTGATAAAACAGTAAATATTTACATACCTAAATTTTACAAATTTTCATATGGACTCTCAATTAAAGATATCACTAATGGTACATCTACTTAATATCCACCAACTTCCAAGTGTTTCCTCATTAAGTTAAATAATATAGGTTAGAACTAAGATGGTTAGAAATTAAATGCTTTCAGAATTCGCTAAACAACTTTCAATCTGAGACCTTCTTCAGCTCTAGGTGGATTCAAATGCTTGGACAATAAATCTAATATTTTCAGCTATTGTAATGAAGGATCAGTTGGAAGAGTGATTTCAATGAGATTTAATACTTTCGCGTAGCTTTCAGGGTTGTCCATAATTATATGGATAATATTCTCTGCAATAGGTTCAAGATTTTGAACTGCAAAAATGTGCATGTCTCTTGAAGCAGTCGGATCAAGTAGACTTACATAATCCTTCATTAAGTTATCGTTTACAGTTGTAAATGCATTTGGATCATTGCTATTTCCTGCAGGATTGCTAGAATAAATCCCTCCAACGTAACCATCTGATCCTTTTTTCGCCTCTTACATGAATTTAGTTCCAGTTCTATTTTCAAAAAAATACCATAATCATTATCAAGTTTACAATGTAAATTAATCATATTATTTACTTTTGAAGACTAAGAGCTGCTGCCTAGCTGAGAGCTTGCTGAGACTGCTATGGATTTGCTCCCCTAACTTATTTTTTAAATCAAATGTTAAGATTTATTTGGTTTTGACAAAGTTTGTATGGTTACTGCTGCTAGGGCGTTATGATCTAATATTATTAACTGCATCTGTGTTTCCAAAGGAAGGCATGTATGATTGAGCTGCAGATTACCTTCCTTGACCTGCTAATTACCCCTAATATGTAGGTTATCCATTAGGAAGATATTGCTATTACTATTAGTTCAAAGGTAATCTACTTTGAGTATTTCTGTAGAATTAATCAAGAGAGTCCGTTTATTATTCTCCAGGTCCTCTTTCTCTCAAAGCATTATCCTGCTAGCGAAGCTATTAAGCAGCTTGTCTTTACGGAGCATCACTCTCTCTTGCTAAGGAAATAACTTATCCATTTAAGACTGCTTTTGGATTGTACGTATTTTTAAAATCCCCTCTTGTCAAATATGAAATAAGCTTAATAAGTCTTGATCTCGTTTGCGCAGAAACAGAATCCATTTTAGAAGCCAGCATAAGGGAGTTAATCGCTTGAGGTGATTTCATCTTTTGGCACATCACAACTGAATCAAAATGATCAAAAGATTATTCATCGCACACATTATCAGAAAACAACAAACCATGCTTACTTGACTTGAAGAGTATCTCGAGAATATCTACAACCTACTGGAGGAGATACGTGTCTTGAAAGATCAGCTCGCATATCCAGAAATGAAGGAGATTCACAAGGAGATTGAGTAATACTTGATTCTCTGGAACTTCAAAGATCTACAACCGTTCGTTCAAGAAAATTCTTCTTAAAATCGTTCCAATATTATGCACGATCATTTTGGAACTTGCACTGAATCCAAGAGGTAGAATAGCTGCAAGGACTTCCTCGAGATTTTCAACATTCTAGAACTGCGCATCAGTGAGCTTAGCGCATATGTTTTATTGCATGCTGCGGAGTAAATAAAGAAGCTCTTAGATGTCAGATGTGAGATGAAGATTAGCAGAGCCCATATCGCTTCCGATTCTCTCAGGCAAAGCAAATAATCTGTCTCCATTTTATATCAGCTCAAAAATATAGCTGCTATTTGACAGAGAGTATCCATATTGATCTTGCAATTTGGCACAGATAAAAGTAGGTTCATTAGGGAATAAATCAGAGAATTCCTGCTCCACCAATCTTTTTAGCATGGACATCTTTTGGTTTGCTTGTGGCAAGAAACAAAAACATACGAATTAAGTCAAATTCTTAGTTATTGCTCTTAGTTAATGAAATATATGCATTAATAACCATTCTTTTTACATTGTGTCATGAGAATTAGCTTGCGATAGTCCCCTTCTGATTCAGAGTCTTTCTTGAGAGTTACATATATTTTTATGCAATCTGACTGCAAGTTTCCGCGAGGAATTTTGTCATCTTAACCAAATTAACGATAAACAGCATTTAAATTTGGATCAGAGAACCCTGCACCTTAGTTCAGTTGTAGTTATTATTGTGAAATTCCATACTCAGCTGTTGGTTAGTTTTAAGTACGAGGACGAGAAGTAGTTGCATAAAGCTACTGTGGACCTTGATTAATCATTCCAATTTTGAAGATTGTCTTTGAGTTAGATTCTTAATGTTATATTAGAATTAATTTCTTATCTTGAACCAGCAGTTATCTTGTTTCTCCAGCGATTGGGAAAGATTATATTTAAAGAAAAACAAAGAAAAATACATGAACAATATTTAAAACCACAAGAAAATGAGACTTTGAATATAAGAATTTCAATTAATTATATGTTGATTGCCCACCAGCCAGTATTCACTAAAAAAAATATCAGAGAATACCACTTTTGATAGCATTTTGATTTTATTATTTAGTTTATTTATACATTAGAATTGGTAGATTTAAACAGATAATGCTTAGTTATATAAATTCAGAGAAGCAGAATCAAATAGAAGTACAAACAAAAATATAAATATTTAAGAAAAAGAAAGATGAAAAGAATGAAGTAAAAAGAAAATAGACAATTTAAAAGTCACTTTTCTTTTATTTTTTTTTAAGCGAAAGAAGATCGAATTATTAGTAGATAGCATTTATTTTCCCCCTTTTATCAGTTTTACTCTTATTTTCCTCTATTTTTAATATAATCAGTATCATTTTCTTCTGAAATCATTTTATCTGTATTCTCCATCAAACTAATAGTACTTGAATTATTAATATATTTCTATGTGATTTTTTACTTTTTCTTCAATACCTATAATTACTCCTAATAAAACATCTACACAAGCTCAGAGGCATCGCTCGTATATTTAAAGTCATGTTCCCATTCAATAAACGGATTTTTAATCTACGCCTATCTCGTTGCATGTAGGAAATTAAGCATATTTGGACTAAGTGTGAATGTCTACACTAAAAGATAATCGCCACCAACAAAGAATGGTAGATTCTCATTAGGCTAAAACATCTAGAAGTTAAATGTCACAGAGAGATTTATGTTGTCATATGTTTTAATTTATGCTTCAAACTCAATTTCTTTTTTACCCGATACTATTAATTCTAAGATATTCTTAATATGATTCACATGCTCACCTACTTATAAAAATTCTAAGCCTCCCTTACGTAGAGATATCTGCTGAAATTCAGACTAAGTTACTCCCATTAAATTCAAGAACTTATTGCTGAGTTATATCTCTCTGAATAAAATCTACTCCAATTTAATATCGATGCAGGATGTTATGGTTAGATACACAGTACCTTCATCTTCTTTCATTTGCAAAATTCTTTTCTTTTGCTGATCAAATCTTATTTATTTCTCTTGGAGTAACTTCTCCAGTTCTTCTTCTTTCCCTAAAAATTCTTATTTCGTGATCTGCATGAATTTAATGCTCCCTGCAATAACTTCCTCATATTTCGTCATTAAATCAGCAAGTTCTTTACATTGCTGATCGTTCTACATAATTAAAGCATCTTTGATTTCTTGTAAACTTTTGTTAGGCATAATCATTTAACTCATTGTGTATCTAACTCCTTCTTTGCTAGCATAGACTTTTCCCATTTTAATGAACTTATTCCATCCAGCTTCTTTTTCGTAGTCTAGATCCCACGAAGCTCGTAGGTCTAGATTGCAGTTACCCCAAATTATAAAAATAGGTTCTTCTCGTAGCTCATAATAAGAAAATAGAGGTTAGAAACTGCAAACTCTCTTTTTTAAAAGTTTTTAGATTGGCTAGCCAGAAGAATTGTTCTCTTCATCTTCTTCAACATATTCATTTGAACTCGGAAGGTTGTATCCCCATTATTTTGGCACTTTTTGCTTAAGCATTACAGATGAGGTGCTTTGATCAGAGATTGGAACAGCTTAGCAGACTCTATGATTGTAGGAAACACATTTCAAAGATGTCATCTGATATTGATTATTCTCAGTGGCGTTCCTGAAAGGTAACACTAAGCTAGTTAGATTATCCGTAGTTTAAGGATCTTAAGATGAAAAACTTCTAATTGGAGATGTTTCAGACATAATTACACGTTTTCAACTTTCTAGAGATTGGTTTGTTTCTGTGATTAAAGTCTAATTAATTATTTAAGAGCCTTCTTTGATTTCACCTTTATTTGTTAATTGTCCTCGAATCGTAGAAATTCTTGTTGCTCAGATGGGCAAAAAGTTCGACAGAAAGTGGGTTGATTCTAAATTTACAGAGATTACTTACTCTCCATTAGTTATTCTCTATTACATAGGAGATTTGTAAAGTTTAGCTTTTTAAATTTAGTAAATCAACCATTTTTAAGAATTCCTTTTTTTTCTGAAGTAGGATAAAGCTAGCATTATTCACAGGATTTTGTAGAATGTGATGAAATAGGTTAATTTCGGAAAATAACTTTAAAAGTTATTTGATTCAGGGAGCAGTTTCATGTTTTTATTTTCGCTCTCTCCACATTCGCTGGTTTAAAACAATTTGACAGTCACTACGTCAGTCTTAGTTTTACTTAATTAAACTCTCTTTTTCTGGCTTTGATACTTTTTTACATGACTTAACGTTAAGCTTCGTTTTTCAAAGTATTTAATAAGGTTTCTAAGTTGTAATTCTTTAATTTTAAGGTAAAATTTTCTAATAAAACAAGAAAAGTGATAAATAATAAAAAAAATCTATTAATAATAAAATAATTTATGGTTTTTGTTGCCATTTTTCACTCTTCCTTGATTTTCTTATTACAACTGTAATTTCTTTAAGAAAACAAGTAGTAAATGATATGGATTCATATTTCTTTCTGTTTCTTTTTTTTTTCTTTTTAACCCTTCAAAAATAATCTAAATACACCTCAACAGTCTTTGAAAATTTAAACAAGAGCAAGGAGAGATCAGCGGGGGGAGATAGTTTCTGATCTTAAACAAGAAACGAGCACAAAGACCATTCTTGTCTTTGAATTCTGCAAGAAGAAAAAAATAAATAACAATAAATCAATAAATTTACACATTTAGTACAATAAGATATGTCAAGTTAAGGTGCTGGACTCAAGACGTTCTATTAGTCTAGAATCGATGAATTGTCTCTGAAAGTAGCTGAGAAGTCATAAAACATCAAGAGACTCGAAGCTTAGCGCAATGAGTATAACAACTAAGGTTAGTTTTCATTTTTTTCGATTAGGGAAGATGGTCAGTTCGAAATGCCCTAACAATCTTTTTTAAATAATAATAGTAAGACTACTAAAAGAAGAGTACTACCAATTGCAAGCACCTCACTCCTATGTTGGTGAGGTCGTGAAGGCAATGGGCAAGAATAAAGTTCTTGTTAAGGTTAGCATTTTATATAAGATTGGATTTTTCAAGAAATTTCAATCCTCTTATTTTTAAACTTTCAGATCTAACCTGATGGAAAGTATATTGTGAACATCGACAAGAGTGTCAAGATTGAGGATTGCCTTCCGAATACTAGAGTCGCTCTTAAGGGAGACTCATATGTCTTGCATAAGTTACTTCCAACGAAAGTCGATCCTTTGGTGTCTCTAATGAAAGTTGAGAAAGTGCCAGACTCAACTTATGACATGATCGGTGGTCTAGATCAATAAGTTAAAGAAGTGAAGGAAGTCATAGAACTTCCTATCAAGCATCCTGAGATTTTCGAAGCATTAGGAATAGCTCAACCTAAGGGAGTATTATTGTATGGTCCTCCTGGAACAGGCAAGACTTTACTCGCAAGAGCAATTGCACATCACACAGATTGCACATTCATCAGAGTTTCTGGAAGTGAATTAGTCCAAAAATATATTGGAGAAGGTGCTAGAATGGTTAGGGAGCTTTTCGTCATGGCAAGATAGCATGCACCTTGTCTTATCTTTATCGATGAGGTTGATTCGATCGGAGGGACTAGAATTGATTCAGATAGAGGAGGTGATTCTGAAGTTTAAAGAACAATGCTTGAACTTCTGAATCAGCTTGACGGGTTCGAAACTGCAAATAATATAAAAATTATTATGGCTACAAACAGAATTGACATCTTAGATCCCGCTCTGCTCAGACCAGGAAGAATCGACAGAAAAGTTGAGTTCCCAAATCCAGGTGTAGAGGTAAGAAATTAGTTTAAACTATTTAACTCATTATCCTCATTATTTTTCATATATTTTTAATAAATAAAGGCGAGATTGGATATCCTCTAAATTCACTCTAAAAAGATGAATCTTATGAGGGGAATTAACCTTAAAGCTATCGCAGAAAAAATGGGTGGAGCTTCTGGAGCAGAATCAAAGGTATTAATTCCTCCTTTGATGTTTCATTTTTTGAAAATTTTATTTTTTTTATTCTGAAAATCACAGTCAGTATGCACAGAAGCAGGCATGTTTGCTCTCAGAGAAAGAAGAATTCATGTCACACAAGAAGATTTCGAAATGTCAGTTGCAAAGGTTATGAAAAAAGATTTAGAAAAGAATATGGCCATGCGTAAACTCTGGACATGAATTATCCTGATATTTTCAGAGAGTCTATGCATAATTCTTAACTGTATTCTAGTTATTTTGTACAAATTTCGTTCAATTTACAAAAAGATAATAAAAAGCAAATTAGTTAATATTCCTTAAATGGAAAGACATTATCAAAAGGAATTGAAAAAGGAGGAATATTCCTTCTCACAAGAAATTAGAAAGTAAGAAAGACACAAAAATTGGCATGAAAATTACCTTAAAAACAGAATAAATAATTTACTGTTTTTTTTATTTTTCATTAATAAATATTTATGTTAATTCTTTCAGATTCTTCCATCAACTGAATCCGTCTCTGATCTTAATGAAACTTATGAATTTTATGATTAATCTGCAGTAGATTATGTTTTTGAAGATCCTTCGCTCTCGCAATCTTTCTTGGCATAATTTTTCTCCTCATCAGAGCTATCTTCATCATCATCACTTTGTTCTCCTTGATAGATCATATTTTACTCATAAAATTAAATTAACAGTTGTGGGTAAAATTTCTTAATGTGCAGTCTGCTAACTCTACTGTCCAGTGGTTACTAATTGTTTCTTCTTATTTTCCAAACAACTTCACATGCAAAATATTTATCATCTGCATCTCCTATTATCTTATCAATAATCAAAGATCGGATGGAATGAGGCTAATCCACACCTACGACTCCTTTGGTAGGCAAGGAATCAATTTCAATGTATTCCTCATTTGTAAATTCATGAACTCCTGGTTATTCTTTGGTGTTTTTTTAATTATTTGTATTTTTATCAAGTTAGCCATTCTTTGAGGTTTCTTTCTGGCTAGTAGAATTATCAATTTTTCCTTATTTTTTCTGTTTTAGACGTTATTAATAGGCAGTGTTATATTCATGTAATTTCTGTTTATCCCATGATTTGTGAAATTCTAATTTCATATTCAGATTATATTTGAGTAATTAATGTCTACTAATCCATTCAGTAGTTCCATCTGGATAGACAACTTCATAGTGTTTATAAGATCTTTTGCCTCTAAGTCCTCTAATTCCTTGGATAGTTGAAAGCTTGCTTTGCTCTCTTTTATTTTTTTCTTCGAGCCATTCTTCCAAAATCCAGGTGCAATGCTAAATCGAAGAATAGGCCTACTGTATTTGTTCAGAAAAAGAAACATTAATACAAAATCATTGAAACTAATAATTCAACCATACCCATGTTGTTTCTTTATTGCCATGTCCAACCCATTTCACTAAAAACTCTCGTTGATCACCAGATAATCTTTCTTAGATTATTTTTTCTGGCTCAAAGAGGCGTTGGTTTATTAGGCATTTCTTCTTAGATTACATGGATATATTCAATTTTAGAAATCAAATCTTGCTCAAGATTTTGATTTTTTTTCTTCTTTTTTTTCAAATTATTGTTTTTCCAATTAAACGCGAAAAAGAAGAAAATTAATCTTGGTTTTAATGTGATAATAATGGCATTTGGATTTGATTTTTGGGAGAAAATAAGATAAATAGTTCTAAAATACCAAAAAGATTTTAATCTTTGATTTCTTCAAGTTTTCTTATTCAAAAATATTATGTAATATTACAAAATCAAGATCTCTTTGTGTAATAGGGAAAATGAAACAAATTAAGTATAAACTAACATTTAATTTAGCAATGATGCCTTAATGCAAAACGACAATATTTATATATATTGAAATCTCTTAAATTGAATCAATCAACATAGAAATAAGAACAAAAAGTGTCTATGTTTAATATAATAGTAAATGTAGAAGATTCTTAACATTAATAAATAAAGAAAGTGAGTGTCGATGAAAGTTATGTTTGTAAGTTTCAAAAGGTGAATTTGAGTGATAAACAAGTTAAATTGCGTAGAAGAAATAAAAAAATTAGACAAAACAAAGAGAATCTAAGAGCAAGGGCTAAAGTGTTGGGAGAGAAAGAGAGAGAGAGAAATATCACCAAAACTCAATTATGAGTACTTTAAGTCAAAGCTCTATTGTTCTTGGAGCAAAGAAAAATGGACAACCAAAAGGACCAGTAAAAATGGTAAGATTCAAAAGTTGAAAGTTTTCAGGGGATGCTTTTGTTAATAAAACAACTGAATTTTGAGATATAAACTGAATTTTTTTTATTTAAATGGAAATAATAAAATAAATAGACTCCTAGTTAGTTGGTACAGAGACAGTTGAATGGCAACATCTTGGATGATGTTTACTAGAAACCATAAATCAAGAAGTTCCTTAATCTCGCAGATTATTCCAATTACAAAGAAACAGCAGTTTCCATTGATGAGCCACTGTTTGAGCCAATACCACCATTGATTCAATTCACTGATTATGAACCACTTCAACTTAAGGAGAAGGTTTTCAGGCTGCGAAACAAAGATAAAGTTGTCAGGAGAGTCAAGATTCTTCAACCTGATTCTAGACTCTTCTAAGTTTTACCAGCACCTTCAAATCTATCTTCGATTAAAGAAAAAGATGAAGGCGCTAAAAATTATCTGGGCAATAAAGTAACAGCTTTTTGTTTTAAATGAATTGAAAAAAATAAATACGAATTTATTTGTGGAAAGATTGCACCAGGAATGGAGGCATGTTTTACTATTAAATTCTCACCTGAAGCTAAAATAGACTATTAATATGAACTCGTTGTTGTGACTGAAAGGGAATAGTTTATTGTGCCGATTTATGCAGTTGGAAAAAGAGCTATGATTGATTTTCCAGATATTCTTGATTTTGGATAATGTCCAGTTAAGTACATGACTGAGAAGCCTATTATTATTCGAAACCTAGGTGAAAAAACTACAAAATGGTTTTTGACTCTCCCGTAAGACTTTTAAGTAGATAAAAAAGAAGGTGTGCTAGAACAGGGCAAAAATGAGCAGATTGTTATTAAGTAAGACATTCAAGTTACAAAAAATAATAATTAATGCTCTTATTTTGAATTATTTATTAGGTTTTATCCAAAAGAAGCGAAATTATACAAAAGTGAGGTTATTCTGAAATATGATAAACTTCAAGCGTATATTCCAATATTGGGATAAGCTTAGAATCATGTGGTGTATCTTTCTAAGACCTTCATTTAGATGGATGAGGCATATATTGGGCTTTAGAGTTAATAAACACTGTAAATTGTGAATAAATCTGCTGTGAGAGTAGATTTTGAGTGGAGAGCATTTTCAACAGAAAAAGAAGAATTAGAGAAGAAAAATAGATTAAAATCGCAGTTAGAAGAAGAAGAGGCAGAAGAACGCATGCTTTTGAAGGAGATAGTCAGCAATGAAGGTGGGAATGAGGAATATGAGATTGAAAATGGAGGTGACTCAGAGGATGATGAGCATGATGAAAAATCGGTTCTTTAAAAAAGATAAAAAAAAGCAGAACTTATGCTGGCAAGAAAGTACAAAGACATAAGGAAGGTAATCAAATTATTATTCTTATTGCATTACTTAGTTTATGCATTTACTGATTTTCATAGGCTATTGAAGATGATTTGCTGCTATTTTAAGATGATATCTTCTCAATCGAGCCAATTCAGGGTTAGATCTGGCCTAATTCTGAAATGACAATTACACTTACTTTTCAGCCTAAAGGAGCACATAACTACACTTGCCCTTCATTTTGCAATATTTCTTGCAATGAAGATAGACTAGCTTTGACACTTTAAGGAGATGGTATTGGTCCAAAGGCATTCCTCAATTAGACTGAAATTAATCTTGGAGACCCATTTGTTAATGAAGAAGTTCGTCCAACAATAATCATTGAGAACCAAGGAGAAATTGAATGTTAGTTTCAGCTTTAGCCCAATGAACGGCATTTCGGAAAAATGTTTAAATTCTTCCCAGAGCATGGTCTATTGAAAGTCGGAGAAAGAAGAGAAATTAAAGTTGAATTCTGCAGCTCAAAACCAGGAGAGTTTAAGGAAACATTCAGATGGGCACTTGAAGGTTCCACTGATTTCTTGTCAGTGCTGTTTATAGGACATATCAGAGCACCATAGTTTGAATTCGATAAAGAAGTCATAGATTTTGGAAAAGTTTCATTTAATTTCCCTTAAGAAGAGAAATTGAAATTGTCAAATAAATCTAGCGTACCATTTGTGTATAACTTGCGAATTCCAGGGGATGGAAAACTAAAAGACAGAGAATTCGTGATTGCTAAATCGCATGGAGAAATTTAAGCAGGAGAAACGATTGAAACAACTATTGAATTCACTCCGCGATACACCAAGAAATATGAGATGGTTCTAACAATCGATATTGAAGGAGTTGCTTAGGATATGAAGTGTCTCACGATTAAAGCAGAATCAGAAGTACCTTAAGTTGAAATCAGACCAGGCGATAAACTTGATTTTAAAGAAATATTCTTAAGGCATGTTGATTATCAGAATATTTAGTTGATCAACAGTTCAAAACTCAGAGCGAAATTTGAAGTGTAAGAACAGAAAAAAGAGAGTATGGTACTCGCTAAGTATGATGTTCAGCCTTCAAGTGGCATCATTGAACCTGGAAACACATTGCAAATCCAGATCAAGCTTTTCACAAACAAATTAGGAGACATCACCTTGCCACTTGGAGTAACTATTTTATTTTTTCATTTCTGTCAAACAAACATTAATTTTTAATATTTTTTCAGATAATAATTGTTGGAAGCAACAACAATCTACCTCATTTTATCAACATTGTAGCCAGCTCTATTGGGCCGATTGTTGAAGTAGCAGGAGCAATAAAAGAACTAGATTTCGGATAAGTTGATGTCCTAAAAGATTATTCGTAAAAAATCACAATCACAAATAAATCTAAAATTGAAGCAGATTATAGAGTCTTCACGAAAAATAAAATCTCAGTCTTCAGACCTCTTCAGAAACATGGTTTGCTTATGCCTTCAGAATCAATCGAAGTAGAGGTTGTCTGTAATGCCGATGATGCAGCAAAGTTTTTAGATGTGCTTCATTTTGTCATAAAAGAAGGTCTTGATATTGATATCGCCCTCAAAGCAAAAGGAGCAGGCAGCACAATATTCTGCAAGGAAGATCTCAACTATGTTGACTTTAGTACCCTCTACACTCATAGACCAAAGACTAGAGAAATATTCGTTGAAAATAAAGGAAGAAAACCATAAAAGTTAACTTGGGTAAAGCGACAAGATAACAAAAAGAAATTAGCCGAAGCAGATGAAAAACCTGGAAAAGGAAATAAAGATGCTACTCAAAATGCAGCCAGCACTAATGAAATACCACCTGAAGAAGCAGATATCTTCAGTATTGTCCCAGATGTTGTATTATTACCTCCTAAACATGGTATTATGTATTAGTTTAGAGCGTTTTCTACAAAATCAGGAAAATAACCTGAGTAGTTCACATTAAACAGTGTCATTGGAAATGAGAGAAAAACTCATTAACTCTTCAACACAACTGTGGAAGGTGATTTCATTAAGCCTACTTTGAGATTCAGTGAAAAGAAGCTCTACTTCAAGTACACTTGGGAAAAAGATGTACCATTTACCCCTATTTCAAAGAACCTCGAAATCGTGAGTACTTCTGCTTTGCCGATGAACTTTATCCTGAAATATTCACCTCCTTTCTCAATTAATCAAGAAAGCTTTTAATTGCAAAGTGGTGAGACTGCAACTGTAAAAGTTGATTTCGATCCAGGTTAGAAATTAGATCGAGTTTCTGGTGAATAGTTAGGGAAACTACAAATTGTGCACACTGATCATCCTCATAGGGAGACTATCGATTTAGTGGGCGAAGTTTGTTTTCCAAATATTAAGCTAGAACAAGCTACAGTGAATTTTGGAGCTATTCTAAATGAAACAAGTAAGAAAATGGTCATAACTATGTCGAATACTTCGGAGATGCCTTTAGATTATGAATGGACTTTCTTAGAAGACGAAATTACAGCTGTATCTGGTTAAGATTTGAATAAATCAACAACTTCTGGAGGATTCAATAGATCTGGGACAATTAATCCTGGGGCTTAATCTGTGCCAATAAATGAAGTTTTTGATATTCTGCCTTTATCTGGACATTTATTACCTGGTGAGATTGAGAATGTTGAATTTGTCTACAATGCTTTTGGAGGGCAGTTATTTAAAACCACAGCTGTTTGCCATGTAGATGGAGGCCCAAGTTATGAAGTTACATTAGCTGGTGACTCATCTCTAATCACCTACAAGCTATCAACTTAAACTATTGATTTAGGAGATTTACGATTCTGTGATTGGATGTCGAAGGATATTTATATTGAAAACACTGGAAAAGTCACATTTGAATACAATACACTTCTGGATACTGTTAAGCGCAAAGGGTATGTTGAATGCTACCCATAATCAGGACAAATTGCTGGAGGTGAAAAGCAGAAAATCACTGTTAAGATATGTCCAATTATGCCAGCAGAATTCAAAGAAGTGATTCAAGTTCAAGTTGGCTATTTTGAACCTGATTCAATTACAATCACAGGAAAGGGATTCTATCCTTCGATGATTGTTGCCTTAGATAGAGTTGAAAGTCCTGAATAGAAAGCTAAATTTGATGAGGAATTTGAGAAAAAGAAGGCCGAACGGGAAGCTTAACTAAAGAGAGCTTAGCTAATCGCGAAGGTGAGTTTAATAGTTTTTTAATGATAAATAATAAACTTATTTTTAAAAATAGGCAGCTGATAAGAGTCCTGGAAGTAAATAGACTGATGCCTTTGCAGGAATAAAGAGCCTTGAGTTAATTAGCAATGATATTTAGAAAGAACTAGACAGATAACTCTTCTGTTCACTCATTACAAAGGAACTAGAGGAAAGAGAGAAAATTTAAAATACCACTTAGCATGATGATGAACATTTCAAAACAATGAACAATACTTCTGGCCCTTCTAACTCCCTTCTTAAGTCATAAATGATGAACTCAACGAATGCGAGCAAAATGCATGTCGGAGTTGAAAGCAAACTTTATGAAAAAATATTCCTAACAGGATTTGCCTGTGATTTCGGGAATGTCGTCATGAATTCAGTTAAACAGAAAACATTTAGGGTTTTTAATGCTGGAATTCAACCTCTAGAGATCAACTTTGATACTAGAGCTGCTAGAGCAGCTGGTTTTACTATGCCAGAGCGTCCTCCTAAAGTTATGCCAAATTAAGAATTCATCGTGAAAATAAGTTACACAGCTAAAAACAAAATAAAATATGGAAAGAACAAATGTCTTGTACCTATGGAACTCAAGAACGGTGCGAAATACAGCCTTGAATTGACATCGAATATCACGATTCCAGAAATAATTCTTGAAAACATAACTGATGAATCTGTTGATTTCGGGAAGGTGCTTTGTGGATAAAGTAAAACAATGTTTATTCGATTTGTTAATGACAAAGAAATCCCGTGTGTGTGGGTACTCAACACCCGCGCAGATTTTATCTAAGATAAAAAGAAAGACGACAATAAGTTTGTAATATCTCCAACATCAGGAACGATACTTAGTGGGTCAAAATAACTAGTTTAGATAACATTTAACCCAACTTCTGAAAGATAATATCAGCATAAATTCATAATGAACATACAGGAAAATCCCAAACCACTTAATATCTTTGCTAAAGGGAATGGCGCGTAGATTAATCTAGATTTCTTACCACCTTTAGTTAATATTGGGCCAGTTCTTCCATATGATACATTTGCTTATGGTGTGCTTGAAATATCGAACCCTACACCTTATCCAACTGAGCTGTTTAGTTTAGATTTTGATAAAAAATATCTTGAAGAAGAGGAGACTCTTGCTTCTTATGAGGGTTTTGATACTTAAGAATAGATTCTTGTTGATGTTAGAGAAGCAGGAAATCCACTTTGGGATTTCGTGAAAGTTGCTGTTGATAAAAAGAAAAGCAGAGATGCAATTACGCTGAAATTGACAAGACACGCACTTGCAATTTAAGCTTAATAAGAGTATGATGCCAAGGTTTAAACTAAAGATGCAATTAAACCAATTGACCAGAAAGATTAGTCAAAACAACCTGTTGATACAAAATAACCCACTGATACTAAATTATCAGCTGATCCAAAGCAAGTAGTTGATCTGAAATAAGCAGCAGACTCTAAACAATTGCCATCAGCGACAGGGACGACATTAGCTAATCAAGTAATTGAAAAGCCAGCAATTCTATCTGAAAATGCGATTCTTACTCCAGATGAAAAAGCAGATCTTGAAAAGCAACTTGAAGTTCTTTCTTAAAGTGAAGTAAAAGTAGAATTCCCTCCAAGAGTAGAAGAAGATAAGATCCATCACACGATTTTATTAGGCCATCCATGTTCAGGAAAGACAGCTGCTGTTAAGCATTTAGCTACCTAGCATAGAGTAAGAATTTTAAATCTTTTTGATTATTTCGATTATTCATAAAGTGATTGTTTTTATTGATTTAGAGATTCATAGCTTCTATTGATGAAGCTGTGAACTGGGCTATTGAGAATGATACTGCTGGTGGCAAAAAAGCAAAGGCATATTAAGAAGCTAAAAATGTGGAGTTAGAAAACATTAATAATGAAAGAGAAAAACAGAAGAAAAAAGCAGGTAAAAAAGCACCAGAACTTGACTAAAAATGGGGACCTGTTAAAGAAGATCAATTCAAGTTTATCAGTGACGATATCCTAGAAGAATGCATTAAAGATAGAATAGCAAGTCCAGCTTGCAATGCAGGTCTAATATTCGATGGAATAGATTCTAAATATGCTAGTTCTTATCTTGTAGCTATGAAAGCGATAATGAGAGCAGCTGGTAAGCAAAGTCTCTAAGTTGTGGTATTCACACCCTAAACAGATGAGGAAGGATTTGAAGTTTGGAAGTTAATTGAATGGGAAAATATGGAAAATATTGCTAATTAATAAGCAGGCGTTTAACCCTCGAGAAGTCCAAGAAACAGACCAGATAATAAATAAAAGCGAGCAGGATCGAGTCCAGCAGCAAAAAATGTTGAAACCAAATCAGCTTCTGAAAAAGAACCATCTTCTTTCTCCAAAGCAGCATCAAAAGTTACAGCAGGTACTCGTGCTCAAAAAGATTTGAAACCTAATGAAAGTGCAGTTATTTTAAACACGAGCAATGTGAAAAATGCACCATTAGCTAGTAATCAAAGTGCTGTTAATAATGCTAACATTTCCAAAGACAGCAAAGAAAAGAAAGATACTGCATCGTCTGTCAGGAGTGTACCTACAAGAAAGTCCAACGACACAAGGAAAAGAGCAAGCAAAATGCAAAAAGATTCGATAAATGAGGAGAATCTTGCCAATGAGCCAGCACTTTTCGAAATATTTTCGCCTGGTGATTATGTTGACGGATAAAAGAAGGAAGAAGAACTCAAGAAAATAGCAAATATCTAAGCGTTGATAGAAAATACATTTACTGATAAAATTGAGGATCCCCCTATTTTCGATCCTGTGTTTGACGAGGGGAAGAAGGAAGAAAAGAAGCCAGTTAAGAAGGATGCCAAAGGGAAAATTATTGAAGAGGAACCTGAAGTTATTGTACCAGAAAAGGTTGACTACACTGAGTTGCTTTAAAAAGGACCAAGATTCATCACAAAACTTCCTCTGCATTATAATCTACCTCACTTATTCAGGACTTGTCTTGAAGTTGTACCTGCTCCGATATATCCTGATCCAAATACTCTCCCGGTTCCTGAACCTACTTTCAAGTAAATTATCAGCAGACCACAGAGAAATATTGCCAAAAAAAGACAAGATATTGCAGCAAGTTTGACAATTCGTAATTTCGAGATACTTACACCAATAAATCCTTTCAAATAAGATTCCCCTGCATAAAAAGTTGTACCTGCAGGAACTTTACCTAATATTACAGGAAATTAAGATGGAGATTAAGCATAGAATACAAATAAAGTGGAAGGTTCAGGTGATACTGCAGCAGATAAAAATATTGTTAAACCAACTGACCCTTCCTCATAGAATCCTGCAGAAGTAAATGTAGATTAATAACCAGAATAGAACCAAGATGAAGTTCCATAAACTGAAGATCCTAGTGGCTTAAGAAAGAGTGGAGTGATAAAAAGAGCATAAAAGCAGTCAATCACTATCTCCAAGGGAAAACCCTTAACTTAATCGAAGCTAATGGGATCATCTAATGTACGAAGGTCAACTGCTGTGGATGATGGGTAAGAAATAGTAACTCCTAAGATTGAATTCAAGAAAGAAGAGCTAGTTTCTGGGCAATCAAGATGGGTAATTCCTGGTAATAAAACTCTTCTCTTAGCAGTGCGCTTCTTCACAAAAAAAACAGGTACATACGATGGCAAACTGGAATTTGAAAATTTTTTCAGTTAAAAACGCTACAGCATTGACTTAAAAGGGTATTCTGATTTTCCTACAGTATCAACTCTTTCCAAGAATCTATATTGGTAAGTTAAAAAGACTCGACCAGCTATTGCACCGGATAGTTATCTCTCGAAAGTTTATATTAGCTCTGAGAATACATTTGAATTTGGGCCACTACTTATTGGAAAAAACCCCGAAAAAAGAACTGATGCTGATATTAAAAAGATGAATTCAACGACTTTCCGTATTAGCAATAATGGAAAATTCGAAGCAAATATTGATTTCGCACTTATTTCTTCAATAAAAGAAGATGAAGATGACTACAAAAAAGGCATCTTTTGGATAGAACCAGAGACAATGAAAATTGCACCTACCGATGTTGCTTAGGAATTACGTATCTGGGCTATCCCCGGCTTGGCTTAAAAGTACAAAGATGAAATTGTAGTTATGATTAAAGACAACCCAACACCGGTTATTCTACCAATCTAATGTATGGGGGCTAAACCAACTGTGGATATTGAAGAAGGTGTGTCAGTTAAAATCGATAGGCTTCTTTTAAACTAAAGCGCTCGAAAGGAGATTAAAATTAAAAATAATGGATAAATACCAGCGAAATGGAAAATTACAGGAAAGGAAAGTCTTCCAGAAGAATTCACTTTGATGAATACGGAAGGAGAACTGAAACCAACGTAAGATTCGATCATTTATATAACTTTCAAGGCGATAAAATAGCAGAAGTTTGTCTAATAACTTTAGCTTGAAGTTGAAGATGCTGAAGGATAAGGTAAAAATATCATTATTTTAGCATTTAACTTGTTGAAACAAATCATAATATTATCCATAATAACGTTTTAAATAAAACTTACATTATTTTTCAAAAACAGGAGTGAAACAAGAAGTGAAAACAATCTCAATTGAAGCCGAAGCCTTTGATATTACTGTGGAGTTAAAATTCCCTGAGAATAACACAGAGAATGTCCTAGACTTTGGTGCAGTGAGAGTCGAAGATATTAAAGATTAAACTTTCTCAGTGAAAAATGTTGGACTTTATTAGGTTTAATTCTCCTTTTCGATGAAGAAAAAACTCTTCAAAGATAATTTCAAGATTGACCCATCCAAAGTAGAGCTTGAACCAAACTAAGAGAAACAAATCTAAGTGCGCTTTTGCTCTTAAAAAGAAGTCCGCATGGCTACAACAAACTCAACTACGGACATATTAATGGAGATCTTAGAAGGTAAAACACTTGAGCTTTATAAGCCTGTGCCGATTAATGTAAAGGTGAACTCAGTATTCAGCAAATATTCCATCTTGCCATTGAAGAATATCAACTTTGGCGCTATATAATTTAGCGATACTAAAACGCTGACTTTTGATATTAAGAATGAAGGACTTTTTGAGTTTAATTATTCCATTTTTAACTATGCTGATGAAGAATTCAGAAAACAGCTTTTAGAAGAATAAGCGAAAGAAAAAGAAGCTAAATTAGCGGCTATTCTTGGATAACCAAGTGATAAGGATAAGAAAGCAGCTAAGAAGGAAGTTAAAGTTGATAAAAAAGCTGCAAAAGGTGGGAAAGGTTAAGTAAGCAGCATAATTACTTGATATTTGTATTTTATCTAATTTTTATTAATTTTTTTTAGCCAGTAGAAGGATAATTAAAGGTAGGCTAATGGGCAATGAGTCCAGCAAGAGGAACAGTGGCTCCTGATAGCTAAGTCACTGTTGAGATAGAATTCAGTGGAGCTGGATAAAAATTATATGAGTAAAAATTCGCTGTAGATGTTACTGGTAGAGATCCTGAAGATCAACCTAAAGGCATTTTATATGAAACAATCGGCGAATCATGCATTCCAGGGATTAATTGTGATAATTTCGAATCAATCTTCGAGGAGTAGATCATTGTGACATCGATGAACTCCAATTAAAATATCTAATCGATGATCAATTCAAATGTGTTCTTCTATGAAGAAAAGACATTTTCGTTTGGTACGCTTGTCCCGTAGCAATATCCAGATGGAATCTTTGAGAAATTCAAAATTATTAATCCAAATAAGGTAATTAGTTGCTGATATTATTGATTTTAATAATTGTTTATTCTTTTGATTCGAAGGTTCCTTGTTCTGTGAAGTTTGATGTGAGAAAGAGAAATCCAACTTCAAATGAGCCATTTGCATTCGAAATAGCCTAAAAAACTGCAAAAATACATCCTCATGAACATACTTATGTTAAAATATTCTTCAAGCCTACAATTATGGCTTAATACAGTGGCATCTTTGAAGCTATTGTTGAAAATGGAGAGCAAAATCCAAAGACTTACAAATTGTAGTTTGATCTCAGAGGTGAAGGCGCTATGCCAACGATAAAGCTAGAAAAACCTAAGGAATGGTTTAATGACTCAACTCCACATTTGAAATTCCAGAAAGTTAGAATTGGCAAGGTAAGTTGTTAAAATTGAACAAACATTTGATTTAAATTTTAAAAATTATTTTTTGGAAAAAAGGCAATTACATTACCGATCACAGTGAAGAATGAAGGATAAGTTCCAGCTACTGTAAAATGGGATTTGGTTACAAATGAAAACTTCCGATTCTTAGACTAAAATAGCTACACTTTAACTCCCAAAACCTACAAGACATTTAACATTGAATTTATGCCAAAAGAAGCAGGAGCGAAATAGTGGCAGATAGCAATGTAAACGCTACTAAACCCTTATGAAATCACTAGGTTTATGATAACTGGTGATGGATTTTAAGAAGATGTCGTTTTCGAAGGATTACCTGAGGATGCAGAAGATGAAGTTAACCTTGGTGATTGTGTAACTGAATAAGAAAGAAAATTAGGTTTTTCAATCAGAAACAACAGAAGTGAAACGATTAAATTCTCTTGGAATTCTTAAGGATGTGAAGATTTCTCATTTTATCCAAGAACCGGACACTTAGCTGGACATGGAATCAAATATATTTAGTTGATTTTCAAGGGTACTAAACCAACTACACATAAAAAATTACCTTTATTACTTGAAACAAGGTAAATAAAGTAATAAGGTACTGATTCATACATAGACTGGGATGATTCTATGAAAAACATCAAATATGTCACTAAGTCAGAATTTGAGTGGTTAACAAAGAAAAAAGCAGAAGAGGAAGCTCATAGAAGAGAAGAAGAAGCTCTAGCAGCTGCTGCTAAGAAAGGAGGGAAAAAAGATGCTAAAGGAAAAAAACCAGATGAAAGCATCAAAGAAGATAAACCACCTGTAGCTTAGCCTGGAGAAAGAGCTGATGTTCCATTTGAAGAATTAGTTTTGGAACCTGAAAACGTCGTTATCGAAAAGACAGAGAAGAACGTTACTCTGAAAGTTTCCGCTGTATCAGATTTTGCAAAATTTGAAGTAGAATCTAGGGAAATAGTTTTCAAGCCTACTCTGATGTACACATCTCGCACTCACTCGTTTAAAGTCAAGAATACATGCCTAATAGCACTAAAATATTCTTGTAAGATCATTGCGTACTAAGATAACATCCCAGTTGTTGATCCTGGATACTTTTCTATCAACCCAAAAATAGGTAAAAGATTTTAGTTATTTCTGGGAAGTAGATAGAACAAAAGAAAATAATTTTCTTCTTCTTAAATTATCCTTATTTAATTGGTTTTTTTTCTTCATAATTCTAGGAACTATTGGAGCCTCAGGTGATCAAGAGTTCAATGTTAGATTCTCCCCAACGGAGGTTGATGAATCCAACGAAAGATTTTTGGTTATCAGCGTGGAAGGATCTGAAAAAGGAAAAGAACCTCTTGTGATAGAACTTCAAGGAGAAGCAGAACGACCGATTTGTCATTTTGAACTTGCTCCAAACACTTATCGCTAGAAGAAGCCTGAATTAGAAGCATCATATAATGTGATTGAGTTTGATAGTCTTGGCACAAAGGTCAAAAATACCAAGAAATTCTACGTTGTGAATCCAACTTCAATCGGATATGAATTCGAATGGCGTAGAATCGAAGAAGACAAACTCCCAGCTGGAGCTAATGCTCAGAACGAAGGATTCTTTAAATGTGCAGTTGCAAAAGGCACTATCCTTAGCGGCAAAAAATTTGAGACAACATTTGAGTACACTCCTGACACAGTTGGTGTGCATGAATCATATTGGCAGTTCACTATCCCTGGCTAGAACATTGTCCAAAATTTCTTGGTGGTTGGCACAGTGATAGAACCAAATGTCTTTTTCGATGTGGGTAAAGTTAACTTCGGCCCTTTGCTGCTTGGAGGGAAGAATCGGGAGGTAGTCCACTTGAAAAATGTAGAAGATGTCCCCATGTCATTTAACTTCGAAAGATCTAGCGTAAGAGGGAATGTGGAGTATGCGGATTCATTAATGGTCAGCCCAATGAGTGGAATTATCTCAGCTTAATCATAAGTTGAAGTGGAAATCATTTTTACGCCTCGTGCAGAGACGGAGTACAACTACAATTTGTTGTGTTATGTGAAGAGAAAATCCAGACCAGTATCGCTGAATGTCAAAGGTATTGGGTATATTCTTCATCATGCTGTGTTCTTGCAAGGATAAGCGACAACTTAGCTCGACTCTAGTGCACCTTAATCATTGGAGCTTGGGAGCATCTATGTTAACGAAAAACGCTCAAGAATTATTGAGATTGAGAATTCTGGATAATTCAATTTCGATTTTGCAATTAAGAAATCGCAAGCGCATCTATCGTTCGTGTAAATTGTCCCAGAACATGGCACTGTGAAACAAGGAGAGCGATCGAAAATTGAAGTTATTTTTGCTCCCTTGAGTGAGGTACGTCTTAGTAAATAAGCATTCATGCTGAGCATCACAAGTGGCCCAAATTACTAGTTCTTGCTGGAAGGGAAAGCCAAGAAACCTGGTGTGGAGCTGTCTTTCTTACGTTATGATTATGGCTGCTAGTTTGTTCTAAAGCAACCACTTCCAATCACAGCTTTTTTAGAAATGCGCAACCATGATATTTCAGCAATGTCTGTAGAAACATCCTTCGAGAAAACGAATTATCTTGATGTTAGTCTCCCTCCAGGATAAGTAATACTGCCACTATAAACTGAGTCCGTAAAAGACAAAAAAGGACTTCTTCAGCTAGTTGAGAGCAATATTCTGAAAATTCCTATTGTCTTTACACCTCGAGAATGCAGAAAATACGAGGAAACTATCACATTTGATTTGAATGGCCTTCACAAGATCGACGTGAAAATCACAGGAGAAGGAATTCCTTTGAAGCTTGAACTGGAGAAAACAGAAGATTAGAATTTAGATTTTGGGATTCTCCGTGTTGGAGTAGAACAAACAAGACATGTTTTACTTTTCAATTTCTCAAGGAAGCCCATAACAATCACATTCGACACTGATAACTAACTTGAAGAACTAGCGAAAACATTCATTAATATTTCTCCTGAAGGACCATTTTAGATTCTGCCAAGAGACAAAACTGAGTTAGAGATCTCCTTCCGACCTGAAGTTAGGCTTCACGCTTTCAGAAAAGAACTTCTCTACAAAATCGTTGACAACCAAGAGCAGCGTAAGTTACTGCTACTTTAAGGTGCTTGCCATGGAGTTGAACTAAAACTCATGGAAGATACTCTTGGTTTCGGCGTTGTTGTAATTCACTCGAAGAAAAAGAAAACCTTATAATTATCTAATTTAGGCGATATTGGTGCAAAATTTGAATGGGATTTCACTTACTGCGGGAAATACTTCTCAGTCAACCCTGAAAAAGGTTATTTACCTCCGCATGAAGATTCCTTCTTCACAGTAACATTCCACCCTGAAGTTGTTGATTAAGATATCAGATTCAATAATGTTCCATGTCTCATCGAAGGATCCTAACCTTTGCATGTTAATCTTCTTGGAAAATGCATACCTTAACCTATCGAGTCTATCCAAGATATTAAATTTTCAACTGTTGTCAGGTCTATCGCTAAGAATAAAGTCTCCTTGAAAAATACATCCACTGAACCATGGAAAATCAAGGTTTCCGTTACTTCTAACAATGCTCCTAATGGGTAGAATTATTTCTCAGGTAAGGAAATCATTGAGGTAGCACCCAATGCATCAGCTGAATATGAGGTTTCTTACAATCCTTTGACAATGACAGCTAGTCCTGATCAGCCGTTGATCAAGTAAACTTAGCATGAAGGTACTTTGTTCTTTCCACTTCCAGACGGATCAGCACTATTGTATAATCTCTTTGGTGTTGCTACTCCTCCTTAGCCTGCTCAGACATTTGATATTACAGCTAAAGCAAAAAAACAATAAGTGCATATTATTCCGTTAAATAATTGGTTGAAAACTCCCTAGAGATTCTAAGTCACATGGGGAATCGATCCAAGTGATCCTTCTTTGTTCTTATCAGGTGCTAACACCTTCGATGTTGCTGCAGACTCAACGAAGAACTATAAATTGTCTCTCTATGCATTGAAACCATCTGCTTCCAAGATCACTGTGAATTTCAAGAATACAACTACTAATGAGTTCATCTTCTTTAAAATTGTAAAAATATCATAGCAATCATAACTATCCGAATTGATTTCTTGGATTTTTGTAATTTTTTCCTTTTTCTTTTTCTAGAATCTAACCGTCTAGCCTCCTGATGCCTAAGAGAAGATAGAAATGTCTGCTATTATTCGCGAAACAACTACGAAATTAATCACAGTTACAAATCCCCTACCAACTCCGATAGAGATCAAGAAGGAAATGTTGATATCTGACAACGAAAATGTGACTTTCAACCCAAGCTCCTTCACAATAAATGCCAACTCTGTAATTTCTTTACCATATTATTATTGAAAAAATTATTAAATTCAAAATAAACAACTTTGTCTTCATAGGAATTCGGATTTGAGATAATCTATCGCCCTCTGTTAGCCAAAGAAGAAGTTTCTAAAGTTACAATGAATTCTACTGAATTAGGGTAGTTTATATATCCACTTCAGCTCAAGGGAGTACCTTAGGCCTCAATCTAACGTAACATGATCATGAAAGCATCTCTGGGCTCTGATATTGTCTAAACGTTTAAATTCACCAACTTCTGCAAGCGTTAAACAACATATTCTTGCAGAGTTGATAAAATTGGTAAACCTAATTAGCCTGCTTCGGTTGTTGATCCTAAAGCTAAATAACCAGCTGTAGCTGTAGATTTCTCTGTTGAGCAACCAACAATACCAGCTCCACCAGCTGAATCAATCGATGGCACTGAGTTAAATGTAACTGTTCGTTTTGAACCATCACTACTAGGAGAATCCGTTGCTCTACTAATAATTTCAAGCCCTGAAGGAGGAGAATTTAACTGTATGCTTCACGGCCTTTCTTCTCCTCCTCAACCAAAAGGACCTCATAAAATAGGAGGAGCAAAGCCAGGTCCAATTGATTTTAAGAATCCATTCTTTGATGCATGCGATTTCACTGTTCGTTTAGATAATCCCTGCTTCACAACTGCTGTTAAAAACCCTGTCAAAATTGACGTAACAAAAAAGAAATTTAAGTTAGTTTATTCTCAAATTCTTATTCTAATTTAAAACACATAAAAATCAGGGCAAGAAAGTACTCGGAATATCAATTCAATTCAAATCTGCTCCAGGATAGAGTTCCAATGGAAGATTAATCATCTAGACAGGTAAAAATATTCAAAAAAATTATTACCTGTTTTATCTCTAACATTCCATTAATTATTATTGTTATGATTTACAGATAAATTCGATTATCCTCCTTGGGTGTTTTACCTCTAAGGTGAGTGAGAATGAAACTGCTTAACATCATGAATTATTCTGCATCCTGTATCTTAAGACTTTTGTGTTAAGTTTAGAAGATTATTAAAAATAGCCTTAATTATCAAAAGATCTTCAAATATAAATCAAGTATTCTTGTTATCTTTTTGATTGAATATCTATCGCTAAGGTTCTAATTATTTAGTTCTTTATTTTGATAAGTTTTACAATCAAAAACAGTATTTCTTAATAAAAAAAGTAATTAAACTTAAGGTTAATCGAACGATTAGGATGGAAATGAAAGATTATTAATTTTCAATTTGTTAGCAAAAAACAAAAAACAAATTCAATTCACGACTAGATAAACAGTGGAATAATTGAAAAATAATCAAGAAAATAACTTGAATAGCTTAATAAAAATTGCTTTTTCAACTAATAAACCAAGTAAGATCCTCTTGAATTGATAGACATCTTTCTCATATGAGTGCCATAAACCCTTACACACAGTAGCCTCGTAATTCTTTGAGTAATTCTACTTCCTAGATCCAACGCACATCGACAGTTACAAGTGCTCAGCAATCCAATAATCTTCAGAGCAATTACAACAATACAAATTAGCAGAATGTTCCTAATTAGAATTTATCTTAAGGGTCTAGAGTGAATCGATCAACTACAACAACAGTCTCAAATGCTGAGAGAATTGACAGGTTGATGGCAATGGGGTTATTCGTAGCTGCAGTGGTCATCACAATATTTTTCTATGTTGTGACAGACAATACAACTGAAGATAATTGTGAGAGCCTTTATCGTGCTTCGGAAGTCAATGAATACCTTTGGTACTATGCAGCTATTCTCCAAGCTGCGTTCTTGCTCCTATCATATGGAGCTCACAAATGGTCTTGCGTTTATTTCTTGGAAGATCTCCCAAAGATGTATCGCAGTGTTAATTTTGTGGTCCTTGTGGGTATCTTAGGTTCAGCAATTTGGCTGCAAGTGACTCTCAACGATTCAGAGAAATGTGGAGCGTTACAAAGTCTAGCTAAAAGCTACTTGATTGCGACTTACATTCTAATTGCTGTCAGTTTCTCTTACTTGATCTATACTTTATAGAAAAAATCCACTCCTTCATACTCTGTTGACAACAATCAGCAGGTAAACCAAAGTATTGTTACAGAAAGAAGTACTTTACCTCAAAACCCAAGGCTGTAAAGCTACAATACCTTTGTAGAGAATTGAAGAACCAAAGATTATAAGACAGGGGAAGAAAAGATAATATAAAAAACACAACAAATTCATTTTTTTTTGTGATAAATTTAATGAACTTACAAACAACAGAGCTTTTTCATTGTTTGATTTCAAGTAATCAGAACTTGATTTAATAATTCATTGGATGAGGATTATTATTCCTTTTACAGATTTAATCTCAAAACGAATTTCTCCACCCGTTTTGATGAACTTTTCTTGAGATTAAGAAGAAATAAAGATAATAATAGCATTGAATACATACTTTTTTCCTTGCTAAATAAGGATAACATTGAGAATTCATTGAAATTGACAAAAATTTCAAAATCAATTTTTTATCACACCGAAATTATTAGTCATTCATTTTTAATTTCAGTATTTGACTATCAAGCCACTTATTTACCAACATTTGGTCATTTTAATTTGGTTTATTTCGTTGACCATTTTCTTCTTTTTATTCACTTAAACAACATACATAGTTGTCTCATCTTGATAAAGTTTAATATATTGTTATGATCACAAAAGTTCTTTAAAATATTTAAGGTACTAAAATAACTTGTCTACTAAAATTCCAAAAATGTCATTATCTTTTTGTTTTTAATTTCCATGACTTCCTTTTAGGTTATACAATTGTGTCTCTTAGTCTAACTAGACACTTTAAATCAAAAGTGGTTGAAGAATCATCGCATTTTTTTCTAATGTTTGCAAATATAATTAGAAATCTAAATTGCGAGGCTTGCCTGATAAATCCTTTAAAACCTGCAACAAAATTGCAACAACAACAACAATGGACTAGATAAAACTCAACTAAATCGAAAGGCTGCTTCTTGAAAAAGAGTTGAAAGAATTAGCTTAAGATCTTGAAACTTACACTATGTACATGTATTCGATGGTGCCAAGAAGCGAGATGGATCTCATGTTCATCGTTGACTGCACTGGATCTATGGGTTCTTGGATTGCAAAAGTTAAGGATGAAATCTTGGCGATTGTTAAAGGTATAAAAGCTTAATTCTAAACGAGCTGCCTTCGGTTATGTTTCGTAGGCTACAGAGATCTTTGTGATGTCAAGTCTCGTTTTTCAATCCAATCTTTTTAGACAGATTGGCGATCCTTTAAGACATTTGTTTCTTCAGTGAAAGCTTCTGGAGGTGGAGATGCTCCAGAAGATGTTTTTGGAGGTTTTAAAACTGCCTTGGAGTAAAAATGGGCAAGTAGTGCAAAATATGCTATTTTCATTGCAGATGCACCTTGCCATGGGACAAAATACCATGATGTAGGATCTGACAGCTATCCCAAAGGAGATCCAAGTGGGCTCGATATGGAACACTTCATGAAAGAGTTTGCAGAGAAACAAATAAATTTGTTTTCAGCTCGGCTTAACTCAGAATCAGATAAGATGATGAAGATCCTATCAGATGAATACAAAAAGCACATGAATTAAGACATCGGATAAGCTGATTTAAGTGGTTCAGCTAAGGATTTTAGCAAGTTCATAGTCAAAACAGCTTTGCAAATTCTGGAGAAGGAGAACGATCAGGTTGCAAATCAAAAAGTATCCATGGAGAATGTGTATTACAGAGTAGTTGCAAGAATGAGATAGAACACTTAATTTGACCCGAAAAATAAATTATTTGCAGATAAATATTTAGAAGTGCTTTAAGCAATCAAAAAGCACCAAGAAGAGAATGAGGAAAAGCCCAAAAGTAACCTAAAAGTTGAAGAAGAGTTAGCTGATTGGAAGTAAGAAGTCAATAAGGAATTTAACTTTCATCTGAAAAATCCAAACGAAGGAAAAAACACTATTTCTCGTCTGATAAAGGGGTTTAAGAGCTTATTTTCACCATCGCAGGATACATAAGATCAAGGAAACTAGCTATTTGTATCCATAAAAGCATCAAAGCATACATTCAGCATGATTAGTACTGATCAAGGAAAAATTGAATGGTCAAAACCTCTATGCTTTAAATCTGAAATTCAGCTAGTTGACATTCAATTTGCTCTTCTTCCATTCACAAAAGGCACATCGAATTACATCTATGCCATGGAAGATAACAAGAAACAAAGAGTTGTGAGAATCCCTATCGATTATTACAAATGCTCTCATGATTTAGAGACTTTCATCAAACACAACAAGGAATAACTCATCGCATAACAGATAATATCTGCAAGTGGTCATCAGAGTAATTTCAACGTTTATGAGTTGGATTATCAAGGCAAGCGGTTGTTTGTTGGAACCGAAATGTATTAGGAATAAAATCAATATGGAGATTTCAATCCTTAATTGAACTTTTAACCTTGCAATTTCGATAAGGAAGGTCTTACAAAACAAGCCCTGGCACATTTCTCTTATCAATACACTCAAGGGTAGTATTTAATAGCTAACTATGTCACTGGAATAGACGAAAAAATATTGTTAAAACCATTGCTTTATTCGAGACATTTTGAGAATTTATCTTTGATAACAAATCAAGGCTACGTGGGGATCTTTAAGTTCTTCATAAATCACGCCTGCGCTGATGAGTGTGCAAGTAAATCACTCATCGATTTAGAAGAATTCTCTGATCCAGGGAAATATAATTTCAAGTTACCAGCTGAAAGCTGTGATGAAGTACAATCATGAAAAATAAAATTGATTCTCTTTAGATAAAAAAATAATATTAAACAATATTGGTTTGAAATATTTGTTATGTCTGTTGTGTTGGTGTGTTAAGCCGTAATAATTGAGTGATTTCTTTCTAAAATAAATGCATCTTTCAACGCTGAGAGTTAATGAAGGTGATAATAATTTGATCGAGATATCAGAATTTGGTCTTAAGATGAAAGTTAAACAAAGATGCTTTTTAATTACCAGAAACTCAATAAAAGAAAAATAATGGCTCTAATTTTAGTCGCTTGAGAAAAAAATCGCTATTCTTGAAGATAAGAACTAATTATACTTTGAATTGATCTTCACAAAAATATTTTTTTGAGAAACAATTTCTACCCAAAACAACAATCTTTGAAATGCATCGTATTTATTTTTTTCAATTAGTGATGATTGTTTTCTAGCTCCAGGAAGAGTATTTTAACCAAATTAAATCAACTTAGCTGCAAGTAGTGTTCCTAAAAGAGCCTTAAATTACAATAATAGCAGTTTTTTTTGTTGTTCAAAAATGTTGTCTCAGATAATTAATTACTTGATTTCTCCTAAATTTTCAAGATATTATTTGTATTTTAGTTTTCTTAGCATATTGAAGATATAAATAAAGTTAAAAACTTTAATATCTTCACTTATTGCATTTAATAAGGATGATTTTAACGCTAATTATTGGGAAAATCTCCTAAAAATAAAGCAAAAATAATTTGCTTTTAATTAGATGATTTGTTTAAAGTTGTGATATCAATTCATTCTTT
>Ga0302271_10000613_pt1 | contig 35274 bp, 25 predicted proteins | sample III_Bog_N1_1_FD_198767 | JGI IMG/M metagenome (GOLD analysis project Ga0302271, IMG submission 198767) | Peat permafrost microbial communities from Stordalen Mire near Abisko, Sweden - III_Bog_N1_1 | ecosystem: Environmental > Terrestrial > Soil > Wetlands > Peat | place: Sweden: Abisko... | reverse complement strand
ACCGTATCCGCATACAACGACCACCTTGCCTGCAAGCATAACATCGGTGGCTCTTTTAATTCCATCTGCAAGAGATTCGCGGCAGCCATAAAGGTTATCAAACTTTGATTTGGTAACCGAATCGTTGACATTAATAGCGGGAACCAGTAATTCACCTGCTTCCATCATCTGATACAGTCTGTGAACACCTGTCGTAGTCTCTTCTGAAATTCCCTTGAGTTCGCTTACTGTCCGGTGCCATTTCCCCGGTTCTTTAGCCAGGAGATCTTTAAGAGTTGAAAGAATTATAGCTTCCTCCCTGTTGGAAGGTTTTTTGTCAAGCACTTCAGGATTCTTCTCTGCCTTGTATCCCAGATGAACCATCAATGAAGCATCTCCGCCATCATCCACCAATAGGTTAGGCCCTTTGCCTCCCGGAAATGTCAGGGCCTGTGCGGTGCACCACCAATACTCTTCAAGAGTTTCCCCCTTCCACGCAAAAACAGGAATTCCTCTGGCAGCTATAGCCGCTGCAGCATGATCCTGGGTTGAAAAAATATTGCAGCTGGCCCATCTTACTTCAGCACCAAGTTCAGCGAGAGTTTCAATAAGTACAGCAGTTTGTATTGTCATATGCAGTGAACCCGTAATACGGGCACCTCTCAGCGGTTTTTCAGAAGAATACTTCTTTCTGATTGCCAGCAAACCCGGCATTTCCTTTTCTGCGATTTCAATTTCTTTCCGGCCAAAATCTGCCAGTGAGATATCTTTTACCTGATATTGCATTTCATCAACTGTTACATTCATAATTCAGAATATTTTGAGAGGCCAAAGTTAACAAATACTTTTATAAATTTTCAGGATAATATTTGCAAGGCATTTTGCCTGTCAAGCTTCATCTGTTCAATAAGTTGGTCCAGCCCATCGAACTTCTTCTCATCCCGCAGTCTTTTTCTGAAAATAATTGATATTTTCCTACCGTAAATATCCTGATCAAAGTTGAGAATATTAACTTCAATGCTTCTGAAGCTCCTGTCAGTATTAACAGTAGGGTTTGAACCAATGCTAAGCATCCCTTGCAGGATTTCATCACCAAGACTTACTTCAACAGCATAAACTCCGTTGGAGGGTATTAGTTTATTGGGAGAATCGGGTTTAATATTTGCCGTCGGAAATCCAATTGTCCGTCCGAGCTTTTTACCTTCAATTACAGTTCCTGTAACCGAATAAGAATAGCCAAGCCAGCTGTTCGCCTCATCGAGTTTCCCGTTTAGTAATGCATTTCGTATCAGCGATGAACTGACAGCTACTTCACCGGTATAATAACCTCCTATTTGTTCTACTTTAAAATTCAGAGCCTCTGAACATTGTTTAATTGTATTTATATCTCCTTCGCCTCTTCTTCCAAAGTGATGATTGAATCCGATAATAAGGTGCCGGGTTCCTATTTTTCCTACAAGTATATCCTTTATAAAATCACAGGCAGGAATAGCACTGAACGCCTCATTAAACTGTATGACAACAAGATGGTCTATGCCGGCGTTTTCCAGTAAAGTTATTTTCTCCTCTATTGTTGTGAGGAAGGCCAGGTCAGTGTTGCCCGGATCGAGAACAAGCCGTGGATGGGGCGAAAATGTAATCACCACAGACTCTCCATTGTCTTTCTTAGCAAATGAAATCAGCCTGCCAATGAGAGCCATATGCCCCTGATGGACACCATCAAAGATCCCAAGCGTCGCAACAGGAGATTTCAGATTCAGGCCATCATATCCGTCATGAATTATCATACAGTAATATTATGCCTGCAAAATTAATAAAGCCGGTGGATACTACCCTAAAAAATGAATTAGATTTCGTACTTTTATAGTAAGATATCTCATTTAGCCAAATAGCATGAATACAACGAGTTTCTATCTTTCTGACCCCTGGTTGAATCCCTTTATAAATATAATCGACAGACGTATATCTAAGTGCCTGGCAAAGGAAAAACAACTGGTAGGGAAGAGTGAGCTTGTTGATTTCGCAATTGGACATTATTATTATGGTCTTCACCGTAACAATGATTCCTGGGTTTTCAGGGAATGGGCTCCAAATGCTAAGAGTATTTTTATCATCGGAGTCTTTACTTCATGGAAAGAACAAAAGGCATTTATGATGACGAGAATCAATGAAATGGGTGACTGGGAGATAATCCTTCCCCTGGAAGCTCTGAGTCATGGTGATATCTACAAACTCTCAATTCACTGGGACGGAGGAAGTGGAGAAAGAATTCCATCATATGCCAACCGTGTGGTTCAGGATGAAAAAACCAAGATATTTAATGCACAGGTATGGTATCCTGAGAAAAGCTATTCCTGGAATTGTAATTATTTTAATCCTGTCTCTCCTGCTCCGGTTATATATGAAGCTCATATTGGAATGGCTACCTCAGAGGAAAAAACCGGCACTTACCGGGAATTTACCGAAAATGTTTTACCAGTCATCCGGAAATCTGGCTACAACACTATTCAGCTTATGGCTATACAGGAACATCCGTTTTACGGATCGTTCGGTTATCATGTCTCAAGTTTCTTTGCACCTTCATCCAGATTCGGAACACCCGAAGAACTTAAGGAACTGGTTGATAAAGCACATTCTGAAGGGATAAGGGTAATAATGGACCTGGTTCACTCACACTCAGTTAAGAATGTGAATGAAGGCCTGGGCCTCTTTGACGGATCAATGGGTCAGTATTTTCATGCAAATGAAAGAAGGAACCATGTAGCCTGGGATTCTCTCTGTTTTGACTATGGGAAAGATAATGTTATTCATTTCCTCCTTTCCAACTGCCGCTACTGGCTTGAAGAATTCAAATTTGACGGATTCAGGTTCGACGGAATTACCAGCATGATTTATTATGATCATGGATTAGGGAAGAACTTCACTTCATATAATGAATATTTTGATGGTAATCAGGACGAAGATGCCCTGGTCTATCTCTATCTCGCCAATAAAATGATCCATATGTTCAGACCAGAAGCTATCACAATAGCTGAAGAGATGAGTGGTATGCCGGGGCTTGCCGCAAGTACGTCAAAGATGGGTTACGGCTTCGATTACAGGTTATCGATGGGAGTACCTGATTTCTGGATCAAACTTGTTAAAGAAACCTTTGACGAAAACTGGGATATGTCGTTGTTGTTCCATGAATTATCGCAACATCGCCCGGAAGAGAAAATAGTATCGTACTGCGAATCTCATGATCAGGCTCTGGTTGGTGACAAAACCCTTATTTTCAGAATGATAGACGCTGAAATGTACTCGGGAATGAACAAGCCCTACCACAGTATTGTAGTTGACCGGGGTATTGCTCTTCATAAGATGATACGGCTTATCACTTTCAGTACTTCAGGAGGAGGCTATCTCAATTTTATGGGAAATGAATTCGGACATCCTGAATGGATTGATTTTCCGCGTGAAGGAAATAACTGGAGTTATAAATACGCCCGCCGGCAATGGCAGCTTGCAGAGAACAAAAACCTCAAATATAACAGTCTTCAGAAGTTTGACCGTAAGATGATAAAACTTCACACCGACTATAAGATACTTGATAATCTTACTGTTACTAAAATATATGATAATAATTACGATAAGGTTCTGGCATATATGAGGGGGGAATTATTATTCGTGTTTAATTTCAATCCGAATGTTTCATTCACAGACTATGGAATACCTGTTGCAGGAAAATTTAAGATCATTCTCAATACTGATGATCCCTTGTTTGACGGATTTAACAGGATTGACACTAAAACAACTTACATGTCTTTCAGAAAAGCAGAAAGAAACATGATCAATGCTCCTTTATACCTTTACCTATATCTTCCTGCACGAACAGCCATAGTACTTAAGAAAGAGCTAGTCCGCAGGGCAACAGACATTTAATCTATCCACCTAAGCAGATAAAAATCCTGCTTGTGGGGAAGATCCTTATGTTTTGGATAAATACGGATCCCATAGAAGAATGATCCGGCTTTTTCAGGTACAAGACTGGCTCTGTAAAGGCATTTCCCGTTCTTACAGCTTACCAGCTTAAACTCCTCGCTGGCAACGAATTCATGCTCCCCACGTTTGCTCATGTGTGTAATAATAAATTCCACACCAACATTTTCTTTCGGTATTTTCTTGACGTCGAGAGCAATTTCAGCCCTGTAATCATGACCCGACCGATATACATTATCTTCTGCCCGTTCAAAACTATAATTCAGCACCTCAATATTATCCCACTCGTCTCTCATGGTTTGTTTCCACGCTGCGAGTTCTTTTGCCTTTTCAAAATTATTGTTGATGAGATATTTATTTCGGATGAAAAGTTTCGAATAATACTTTTCATAATAATCATCAATCTGTCTCTTCATTGTAAACTCCGGGGCAATCTTTACCATCGTATTTTTGATCAGACTTGCCCATTCAACGGGTATCCCTTCCTGGTTAGATGAATAATATGCCGGGACTATTTCATATTCAAGCATATTATAGATTGTTTCAGCATCAATATCGTCTTGTAATTCAGGATTTTCATATGTCTTCTTCTTTGGCAATGCCCAGCCTGCAAATGCCCTGTATCCTTCAACCCACCAACCGTCGAGGACACTGAAATGGATCGTCCCGTTCATAACTGCTTTTTCTCCGCTGGTTCCCGATGCTTCGAGAGGCCTGGTAGGCGTATTCAGCCAAATATCGACTCCCCTTGTAAGGAGTTTTGCCATCTCAATATCATAATTTTCAAGGAAAATTACCTTTCCGGCAAACTGAGGCAATTGTGAAATCTCAAATACCCTCTTAATCAGGTCTTTGCCACCTCCGTCATTCGGATGCGCCTTTCCTGCATAGATAAACTGAACAGGTCTTCCCGGATTATTAACAATGCGGGCAAGCCTGTCAAGATCTCTGAAAAGCAGCGAAGCTCGCTTATATGTAGCGAAACGTCTTGCGAATCCTATAGTCAGGGCTTTTTCGTCGAGATGACCACTAATACTTAATAATGTATGTGGACTAACATGTTTTTCAATCATGTCTGACTGTAGCCTTTTCCTGATGTTTGAAAACAGACTTTTCTTGAGGCCCGATTTTATCTCATAGATTCTTTTATCATCCAGATTATAGAGTTTTTCCCATAGATTCCTGTCGGTCTGATCAAAATTTATATTCCCGGTAAGCTCACGGTAAACGTCTCTCCACTCCGGAGCTGTCCATGTCGGGTGATGAACCCCGTTTGTAACATATCCAATAAAGAGTTCTTCCTTCAGATATCCCGGCCAGAGTTTATTAAACATCCCCTGACTCACTTCACCATGTAGTTTGCTGACTCCATTTACCTCCTGCGACATCCTTGTTGCAAGGTAGCTCATATTGAACTTTTTATCAGAATCACCTTCACACTGTCCAAGCGCCATTAGCTCTGTCCAGCTGATTGTCAGCCTGCTATGATAATGAGATATGTATTTACGAAGCATGTCCTCTTCAAAAGCATCGTGTCCTGCAGGAACAGGGGTGTGTGTGGTAAAAAGTGTAGAGGATCTTACAGCTTCCAATGCCTGGTTAAATGTAAGATGCTGATCATCAATGAGGCTTCTCATCCTTTCAAGACTTATAAACGCTGAGTGCCCTTCATTACTGTGATAAATATCAGGATTAAGCCCCATGGCAACCAAAGCTCTGATACCACCAATTCCCAGGATAAGCTCCTGCCTCAATCTGTTCTCATTGTCTCCTCCGTAAAGATAGTGCGTGACTGTCCTGTCTTCAGGTAAATTATCATCGAAATCAGTATCAAGCAGAACCAGGCGTACCTTCCCAACCATTGCCTCCCAAACACGGATTTTCACCGTTCGCCCAGGCCAAACCAGAGTTACTACCAGGTGATTACCGTTTGAATCCTTAACGGGGTTTATTGGAAGCCTGGAAAACTCTTCAGCTTCATAAACTGAGATCTGTTCTCCTCTTGGTCCAAGTTTTTGCTTGAAGTAGCCATATCGGTAAAGAAGACCAATACCTGTAATATTCAAATTAGAATCACTTGCTTCCTTCAGGTAATCGCCTGCAAGGATTCCCAAACCTCCGGAATATATTTTCAGACAAGGGTGAATTCCGAATTCCATGCTGAAATAAGCAATCGAAGGCAGCGCGTTGTTATCAGGTCTGTTCAGATGCTTACTAAAAATTTCATTTATATTCCGTAGTTCGGCTACAAAATCATCATCGTCTTCCAATACGAGAAGTCGCTTATAATCTATCTTTTCAAGAAGGAGCTTCGGATTATGTTTGACTTCCTCCCAAAGTGATGGATCCATACGCTTAAATAGCAATTCAGCTTCATTGTTCCACGACCACCACAGATTATTTGCAAGAACTTTTAGAGTTGCGAGCTTATCAGGAACATCGCTCTGGACATAAATATCCTTCCAGACAGGTACCTGATGTGGTTTACGGATATGTAGACCTGTCGATTCATCGAACCTGATAAACTCCCGTGGTTCTTCTCTTCTTTCACTGCTCTGAATAAGTGCATGATCGTATGCGCTGAAATAATAATTAACCAGATTATCCCAGAGTGCAATCCGGGAAATATCATGAGCTTTCTCTCTGGCTATTTGAACATCTTTATTATCAAGCCCCACAAACTTTTCCAAGAACTCACACATTTCCTGAATGACTTCTTTTTCATTGTCGTCGGTTCTTTCAATTACAGCAATACCATTTCCGGGTTCCTTGAAATATGTTCTTACCCATAGCCCGAATCCTGATAGTGATGTGGTTACTGTCGGGATAGAAAACATAAGACTTTCAAGAGGAGTATATCCCCAGGGTTCATAATAGGAAGGGAAGACTGACAGGTCAAATCCGATAAGCAGATCGAAGTAAGGCATATTAAATATGCCATCATTGCCATTCAGATAACAGGGAACGAAGATGACCTTTACTTTTGATTTCTGATCATTAATAATATTATTTTGTATCAGTCTTTGCAGGACCGGATCAGTGGCAGGATAGTGCAGACTATGAGTAAGGTATCTGTCTCCACCGTTTTCCGGACCATTATTGTAAAGGACATCCATAATATCCTTGCGTGGACCCTTATGATATGCCGGAATCAGGAAAAAAGCTATACATTCTTTCTGTACTTTCCCATTCGTTTGAAGATCGCCTAGAGTATCAATTAAAATATCAACTCCTTTATTCCGGAATTCATATCGTCCACTGTTTACAATTAAAACGCAATCCTCTGAAACTGAATAGCCAAGAACTGCTTCTGCGACGCTCAGAAGTTTCTCCCGTGCTACCTGTCTTCTTTCCTGGAAAACATCTGTAGCAGGAACAAAAGAATCCTCAAATCCGTTTGGAGTAACGTAATCAACCTCTTTGCTCAGAAAATGCTTGCATTCCCTTGATGTGATCTCACTAACTGTTGTAAATACATCTGCTTCAGCAGCTGAGATCTTCTCGAGTGATTGTTTTGCAACAACATTGAATTCCCTGGCAATCTGAACCGGATTATATTCTTCCATTTTGCCATAAAGCGGACGATTGTTTCCGGCTACAGATCTCCCCAAAACAGTTGCATGCGTGGTGAAGGATGTAGCAACCCATGGCGCGAACTTTTTCAGATAAAGGATTCCTGATCCGGTCATCCACTCATGGAACTGAGCTATTATATTATGATGCTCACGATAAAATGTAGAGAAACTTTCGATCAACTTCCCGGCAGCGTATCCAAATAGTGCCGGTTCAACATAGTCCCATTGTCCCGAGATACTATCAAGCTTGAATGTTTCCCAGAAGCCGGCAAATATTTCATTTTGCTGACCAAAATATGGTGTAAAATCAATGAGTATAACAATTGGTTTACCTGAAATATTCCATCTGCCGGTTTTGACCCTCAATCCTTCAGATGCAGCCCTTGCCTTCCATTCAACAAACAGCGATTCATCAGGGATGAACTCCGGATTGGTAACTTCTTCCCTCCATACATCAGGTCCAATAAGTATATACTTGTCTCCAAGTTCTTTAACAATCTTCAGCGCCTTCGTTGAGATCACAGTATGTATCCCCCCAACCTTATTGCATACTTCCCAGCTGGTTTCAAAAATAAATTCAACCTTCATCTTCAGAAATTATTGGTTTTTAGTCTGATATTCTTATTATTTAATTGGTTTAGCTTTTTTACCTGCTTTAACAGGAGTAATTTTTTTTGTTGATTTTGAATTTGTTGCTAATTTTCCTTCAGCCCCATTAATAACAAGTGGTTTAGCAACCGCACGAACCTGTTTATTAGCAGCGACTTTTGGGGTTTTAATCTTTGATGTATTTTGTACTTTCTTCTTTGCTTTTAAAGGCTCCGGATTTATTTTGATAATTTTTTTGTTAAGCTTTTCAATTTCAATGGTCTGTTTTTCGATTATCATGTCTCTTTCAATGAGCTGCGTTCCAAGCTTAAAGATCTGATCTTGTTCAGCAGTATCAGGAAATAGTTTTTTCAGTCTTATTTCAAAATCACTCAGAACATTCATATAATTCATAAATGCATCATATGGAGTTTCATAGGGATTGAAATAAGCATGTACAGCTCCATCGGAGAAAAATTTGGTAGCCATATAATAGAAATGATCGCTCGACTGCAGATATTCCCAGTCTTTTTTTATCAGTGAATCCTCACACATGTTCACTTTTCCGGAAAGACTGTATAATTTATCAAGAGCAGCTACCTGGAGCTCATTTCCAAGCCATGCTGTAATGTCACGCTCTTCATCAGCCCACGATATTGGAGTAGGAATACTTATTGCAGAAACAGGTTGCAATGTGTCTGCCACTTCCGTAGGAGTCATAAATTTGAAAGGAGTTTTCTTCAGGATTGACCCCGGCATATGAGCCAGGAATTCAAATATACCGGTCTCCTTCCAGTTATGTTCACCGAAAGTTTCATAGTCGAGGAAGATATTAATAAGTTCACTCTTAGGTGCAAGCTTATTTATCCACGAAGCATATTTATCAGCGGTCAGAGGCCAGGAGTTCCATGCCCTGTTTGAAAATCTGAAAGCGATATCATCACTAAGGACGAAGTTCCTGAGAAGCAACTTAAGACGTGGATTTAATGAGTTACAATAGAGATAGTTCGGACTCTTCCATCCGAGAACATGTTTCGCACCTTCTGTAAGCATCGCTTTGAATCCCATATCAGCTACCCATGTCCCTATTGTATCAGAATATATTAATTCAGTATTCCGGAAAGAGGTTGGCTCGACACCCAGAAACTCTTTTAACAGAACTTTATGGCTTGCTACCTGCCGTTCAAACTCGCTTCTGCTCCTTAATGAAACCAGCGAATGTGAATTAGTCTCAGCCAGGAATTCCACCATTCCTGTTTCAGCCAGTTTTCTGAATGAAACCAGAACTTCGGGAGCATAAAGTCTGAACTGGTTGATTACCAGTCCTGAAAGCGAAAATGCTACTTTAAATTTCCCTTTATGTTTCTGAATCAAATCCAAAATAACATTATTAGCCGGCAGATAACATTTCTCAGCTACTTTCCGCATTATCGATTCATTAGAGAAATCATCATAGTAATAATGATCATGTCCAAGATCAAAAAACCGGTATCTTTTGAGCCTGAAAGGCTGGTGAACCTGAAAATAGAAACAAATCGCTTTATTGCCTGAGGTACTCATATCTTAATTCATTTTATTGTAAATCACTCTGGAATAAATATCACGTACATGTTTGGCCGAGTTATCCCATTTGAGCCTGATAACCTCCTCCTTGCCATTCTTGATAAACATATTTGAAAGAGCCGGATAATTAAGTATTCCATATATTGCATCAGCCATTGCATCGATATCCCAAAAATCTGTTTTTACTGCATGGGTAAGTATCTCAGCGACTCCCGATTGTTTACTGATTATAACCGGCACGTTTGATTGCATAGCTTCAAGAGGAGATATGCCAAAAGGTTCTGACACAGATGGCATAATATATACATCACTGAGGTCAAGCATTGTAAAGACATCTGCTCCTTTCAGGAATCCGGTGAAATGGAATCTGTCGGTTATTTTCAGGGCAGCAGCTCTTCTCATCATTTTCTCCATCATATCACCCGATCCTGCCATGACAAATCTGACATTACCCATGACCTGCAAAACCTTGTAAGCCGCTTCAATAAAATATTCAGGGCCTTTCTGCATTGTAATCCGTCCCAGAAATGTAACAATCTTCTCGTCAAAGCCCTTCCTGATAATGCAGTCTTCACCTATCTTAACCGGTTCAACCGCATTGTATACAGTTTCAACTTTATCAGGGTTGATATTATATTTATTAATTACGATATCTCTTGTCAGGTTACTGACAGTAATTATTTTGGATGCTGCATCCATTCCATTCTTCTCAATTTTGTAGACATCCGGATTGACGCTTCCTCCGCTTCTGTCAAAGTCTGTGGCATGAACATGGATTACGAGCGGTTTCCCTGAGACTTCCATTGCAGCAATTCCTGCAGGATATGCCAGCCAGTCATGAGCATGGATTATATCAAATTCATTTTCATCAGCAATAACGGATGCTACAACTGAATACTTATATATCTCATCCATCAGGTTAGTATCATACCTCCCTGAAAAATCAACTTTACCTTTGTTATTTGTTTTTACATAAAAATTGTAACTGGAAACCTCTGACTTAACCAATTTCCAAAAATCCTCAGGATCGGTGTAAGGGACAATTTTCGAGGATACCTCAATTCGCTCAATAGGTCGTCGTGATCCTTTATAAAAGACCTTTTTAAAAGCTACCGGTACCTGGTTCGCGCCGACCAGCCGGACCATACTCTGATCCTCATCGCCCCATGCTTTGGGGACAACAAAAATTACTTCAAGATCATCGAGTGTCGCCATGCCTTTAGTAAGACCATAGCTGGCAGTGCCTAACCCGCCTGAGATATGAGGCGGGAATTCCCATCCGAACATTAACACGCGCATATCCTACACAGTTTATTGATTTGCAAATTTTGTATCAAGCAGGTCTATAATCCTGAGGACTTCCCCAACACTCCAGGCTTGAGAAATAGCGCCACGGGGCGCATGAGGAGGATCTCCATCATAAATCTCAGAAATAGTACTTATCCCATGCTCACTCATTACAGCTTCGAGTCCATATATAAGCTTTTTAACTTTCTGTACACCCTGTTGTCCATAAACTTTCAGCCATCCTTCACAGAACGGGCCGTACAACCATGGCCATACCGTACCCTGATGATATGCACCATCCCTTTCTTCCTGACTTCCTTCACATAAGCCCTGGTAAAGCTGATTCCGGGGGGATAAAGTTCTTAATCCTCTTATAGTAACAAGATCTTTGTCAGCAATATCAAGCACCTTTTTCATTTGTTCCTTATCAAGCATAGAATATGGCATTGAGACAGCGATTAGCATATTTGGGCGTATAAAGGTATTCTTACCCTCATCGTCATTAACGTAATCAGCCAGGTAGCCAAGTTTCTCATCCCAGAACATCTCAAGAAATGATTTTTTGATCAGATCCGGCAGCATTTCATATTCTTTAACGAACTTCCTGTCGTTCGCCTTTCTTGCCATATCAACAGAAAAGGAGATGGCATTATACCACAGAGCATTTATCTCCACATCATATCCTCTCCTTGCCGTTACAGGAGTACCATGTACTACTGCATCCATCCAGGTAAGAGCTTTCCCGGGAGCATCGGCATAGATCAGACAATTATCTCTCATGTGAATATTAAATGCAGTCCCATTTTTAAAAGCATTCAATACTGAGATTGCAGCAGCCCCATATCTTTCCCATCCATCGGCACCACCGTGCTCAGTATATTGTTGAATTGCCCAGAAAAACCAAAGAGGTGCATCAACTGAATTAAACGCCGGGCTACTATCGTTGCCCATATTTGGAAACAATCCATCCTTCATTTTGTTAACCTGGGTATCCAGAACTTCACGGTAAAGAACAAGACGATGCCTGGCCAATGCGAGACCGGGAAGAGAGATGAAAGTGTCCCTTCCCCAAGCACCAAACCAAGGATAACCTGCTATAATCAACGTTTTACCACCTCTCTTTTCAACGAATTGCTGTGCAGCATTCCTTAAACAGTTAATGAAACTATCCCTTGGTATCTTCCCTGAAACTGTTTTAGTAAATTTTTGTTTCAAGCCTGCAGTCTTTTCTGTTTTAGTCGACGCCGAAAATACAATTACATCACCTTTTTTTGCTTTTAATTCAAAGAATCCGGGAGTAAAAAGATCTTCGGAATAATCATAACCTCTTTTCTGTTCTTCAAGATATTCAACACCGCGATACCAATCAGGAACGGTGATAAACTCAACAGGAGAAGAAAACTGCATATTCAAAAACGGGAAGCCCTCATACATTTTTGATTTGACACCGTTTTCTATATAATCGACTTTTGTATTTGCGTAGAGATTTGCGTGTGTCAGTTCATGAATATTCCTGAATGCAAGAAATGGGCGAAACTGAAGTTTCATAGGTTCAGATGCCTCAAGAATCGTATACCTGACCAGGAGTTGCTCCTCATAGTGAACAAGAATACGTTCCTGCTTTAGCATAACACCTCCTACCCTGTATATTCTGGCCGGAACGTCGTCTGTATCATAATCCTCAACATATTTATGACCCTTAGGACTAAAATAATCTCCTTTGTACTTCCTGATACCAATATTAAAACTCTTATCTTTATTTACCACAGTTACATCAAGAGATGAGAGGAGTACAAATCTTTCCCCTCCCAACTCATCTACCGGACAGACTAATAATCCATGATATTTCCTTGTATTACAGCCTACAAGTGTGGTTGAAGAATAAGACCCCGCTCTGTTAGTTCTAATCATCTCCCTGCCCAGCGAATATTCAAGATTAACTACCTGAGCCTTATCGAACTTAATGTAACTCATATGATTACTGTTTGATTTAGGATTAAAAAATCTATCTAAGATAATACTAAAAGATGAACAGCGCAAAACTGTTTCGGTTCGCTGGCAAATTAATAAAATTTCTTAAAAGTACTGCCTGAATAAAAAAAGAATAACTTTGCATCTCAATATTTGAAAATAATTATCAATTAACATTTTACTTAATGAATAAGAAGCTTTTTATATATCTGTTTATCGCATTGGTATCAGTGTCCTGTAAGCATAATTCTGTAAAGATTTCAGGTACAATTACGAATCCCGTAAATGGGGAATACATAATTCTCGATGAACTTAAATCAAATCAGCTGAAAGCAATTGATTCGGTAAAAATAGCAGCTGATGGTAATTTTAAGTTTAGCAAAGAAATCACACAGCCATCTTTTTACCTTCTTAAAACCAACAATAACAACTTCCTTACAATGCTGGTTGAACCCGGTGAAAAGATAACAATGAAAGTGCAGAATGACTCAATGAACTTACCTATATCCATTCAGGGATCGAAGGGTACGGAGTTAATGGTCGAATACAATAAAACCCTCCGAAACACCATAAAAAAGTTAACCGGTCTAAACAAAATCTACGAACAGAATGTAGATAAACCCGAGTTACCTAAAGTAATCGAATCGCTTGATAGCCTTGCGAATGTTTACCTGGGCGAGATCAATCTATTTACTAAAAAATATATTGACGAGAATATCACCTCCCTCGTAAGCCTGGTTGCGCTTTATCAGCAGGTCGCTCCAAGCGTATATGTTTTGAATCCAACTAAAGATCTGAGTTACTTTGTAAAAGTTGACTCATCGATGTTCAGCTTGTATCCTGATTATGAACCGGTTGCAACACTTCATGAACAGGTAAAAGAGCTTTCGGGGAAAATGAATGGTGAGACTAATCCGGCTCCAGCATCTGCATCAGGAGCATTGGCCCCCGACATTTCCCTTCCGACACCCGCAGGTGATACAGTTAAGCTTTCCTCAACAAGAGGGACAGTGGTTCTACTCGATTTCTGGGCATCATGGTGTGCCCCGTGCAGAAAAGAGAACCCAAATCTTGTAAATGTTTATAGTATCTATCACAAAAAAGGATTCCAGATTTATCAGGTGTCGCTCGATAAAACCAAAGACTCATGGGAAAAGGGCATCCAGGAAGATCATCTTGACAAATGGATTCATGTAAGTGATGTAAAGTACTGGAATTCAATTGTTGTTCCGCTCTATAAAGTTGAATCAATACCATGTAATTTCCTTCTTGATAAGGAAGGTCATATAATTGCGTCGAACCTCAGAGGAGAACAATTGCAAAAAAAACTGGCTGAAATATTTAAATAATTGATTAATCATAATACTGGAAATCTTACTCTTAATGAAAAAAATATTTTTTCTGCTGACCCTGGTTCTTATTATTTCAGGATGCAAAGACAAAACCAAAATTACCGTTAACGGGGTAATTAAAGATTCAAAAGAAAAATATATTTATATCGATCGTCTCGAGGTTGACAATCCAGTATTAATCGATTCCGTTAAGATAAATAATAACGGGTCATTCAGGGTCAGAGTAAAATCTACCGGGGCAGATTTCTATCAGATCGGATTTTCATCATCTAATTTTATAACTCTGCTGGCTGAACCAGGAGAAAAAATAGATCTCACTTTCAATAATAAAAACCTATTTGAAAACTACACCGTTAAGGGATCGCCCGGTTCAATAAAATTACAGGCACTTGATCAGACGCTGGCAGATACAAAAAGAAGACTTGATTCATTAAGCGCCACCTACTCCAAGGCTTCTCACGAACCTGGATTCGATGTTAGAAAAACTCAGCTGGAAACGGAATTTAATGAGCTGATTAAAACTCAGCGCAAAAAAAATATTGAGTTCATAATTAATAATATAAATTCGCTCGCTTCAATAAAAGCACTTTATCAGAGACTCAATCCAGATACTTATGTCCTTTACGATCCGCACGACTTACAGTACCTTAAAATTGTTACTGATTCTCTTACACGCCACTATCCTAATTCCAAACAGGTGCAGGCTCTGGCACACGACTTTGAGAAGGAAATGAACCAGATGTATGCTAATCAGATTCAGCAAATCGCTAAAACATTACCGCAAACAAAACTGGATCCGGATTTAAAAACCCTCGACGGCAAAAGAGTTGCACTTTCTTCACTTAAGGGGAAATATGTGCTCCTCACATTTTGGTCGGTACAATCGAAAGACTGTATCGCTGAAAACCTCCTGCTTAAGGATTACTACAAACTATATAACAAAAAAGGATTCGAGATATATCAGATAAATCTCGATGAAAGTGAAGCTAACTGGCGTGAAGCAGTCAGATATGATGAACTGCCTTGGATCTCCGCACGGGAAGACGATCCAAAAGATCCAAAAACCGCACTGTTATATAATGTCAAAAGTGTCCCTACAAATTACCTTTATGACAGGGAAAACAATATTATTGCTTCTAACATTCATGGCAGGACTCTGGAACTTAAACTGGAACAGTTATTTAATAAATAGATGCAGATTTTGGCAGAAACAAAAAATATATATTTTGCATCTGATTTCCATCTTGGACTTCCCACAGGATCTCCTCCTGTTGAAAGGGAAAAAAAGGTAGTTAAATGGTTGAATTCTATTGTTCATAATGCAAAGGAGATCTACCTGCTTGGTGATATCTTTGATTTCTGGTGGGAATATAAACTTGTTGTCCCGCGAGGATTTACAAGATTTCTGGGAACCGTAGCCCAAATTACCGATGCGGGAATTCCGGTCCATTTCTTTACTGGAAATCATGATATGTGGGTGGGCGACTATCTTTTCTCAGAGTGCGGAATGACAATTCATACCGGACCATTTACAACAGAATTTAATGGTAAAAAATTTCATCTTGCACATGGTGAGGGCTTAGGCACAAAAAGCATAGGCTATAAAATACTTCTTTCAATTTTCCGGAACAGACCATTACAGGTAATGTACTCTGCCCTCCATCCTTCAATTGGCGTCGGGATTGGACACAGGTGGTCGCTTAGCTCACGTTTGGGAAAAGGAATTACCAAACCCTTTTTCGGTGAAGAAAATGAAGATCTGATCAGATATGCCAAATCGGTAAATTCAGGTGAGAAAATTGATTATTTTATTTTTGGCCACCGGCATCTGGCTATGACATACAATCTGCAGGAATCTGAGATAATTTTCCTCGGTGACTGGATTAAAAACGGAAGCTTTGCCGAATGGGATGGCGAAACACTTTCTTTTAAAACAATTGACTAAACCATACTGTCCTCAACTTTTACCGTAAGGATATAATATGAATATTGGTCATTGAGCTGTTCGAACTTATAAACCAGTTTACTTCCTGATTTCCTGGCCATATCGATTAGTCCCATATTCCCTGTTCCGTCAGTTTTTATAGATTGACCCGAGATAGAACTTCTGAAAAGTTCTTTAAGACCGGGCTTATCACTCATATTGATATAATCAAGCTTGCTCTTAAGATCTTCAACTTTTTCATTCTGTATCAGGTTGCCGGTGGTTATAGAGTAAACTTCATCATCGAATCTGATCATTGCAACAGGCATGCCATATTGTTTTTCAGGTTCTTTACCCGGACTATATTTCGCAACGTTTTCCATGATCTCAACGAGGACGCTGAACACTCTTCTTCTGACATTCATTTCAATTTCAGGGCCATTCAGTTTTGATTCAGCAAGAGTAAGTACTTCTCTCTCCACTCCTGTTGAAATATGGGACGACCAGATGAAGAATATATTGTTATCTGCCATTAATCGTTCCAGCTGAGAGATGGATGTTCCCTGGAAAGATTTTTCTGCATCCCCTGTGTTAATCCCTACTCCTCTTGAATTTACTGTCTTGCTAAGGATAAAATAGGCATAATTATCATCAATTGCAACAAAATCATAATCGAGTTTATTTCCGGTCGTTTTTGCCATTTCTATCAGGCCAAGTCCCGCTCCTCCCTTACTGCTCAATTCTCCATTGCTCAATATCTTTCTGTAGGCCATTTTGATCTCTTCGGGCTGAAGTTGATTCAATTCATCCAGCTTACCTTTCAGATCCTTAATACTTGTTACCGGGAGAACATTGCCTGTGGCTACAGTGTATCCATCTCCGGTTTTCGAATATACAACAAGTGACATATCCGCATGCTGAATCTGGTCGGTATGTCTTGAAACATTCTGAAGGCTTTCGAGAACAAACATAAAAAGTCTCTTCTTCCCCACAAACCCGAATTCAGTATTCTCCATTTCATTTTCAAGAAGCATAAGTAGCGGAATGGAATTCTCATTCGTCACAACCCCCCTGTACACAAACATGTGGTTCTCATTCATCATTTTATCACGTATCGCCCGGGTAAGATCCATATATGGGAATTTGACGCTGGTTAAGTTTTTAAAAATAACATTATTTGATTATTTAACCAATAAATATCATCATAAGGGTTTTCAAAATATATCACATGGAACGAAAGGATGAATTTATACTTATATTTAACGTCTGGTAAATACATTTTATTTCATCATAATCATTATTACCTGTTCATTAATATTCATTGGAATTGCTGACTGTATTCAATATACAACGGTATTCGCTTCACGACGGCAACGGAGTAAGAACCAATATCTTCTTCAAGGGCTGTCCCTTACATTGTTCATGGTGTAACAATCCTGAAAGTATTGATCCGGTGCCATCAATTATGTTTGATGAACGAATCTGTCATCAGTTCGGAGAATGTCTGAAACCGGTTAAGGGAGGAATTTTTTACAAAGATAACAAGCTGATAATCAATGAGCATTTAATCCCTGATCCGAGTGTCTATGCCAATATATGTCCTTCAAAAGCGCTGATTGTTGCCGGAGAATCAAAATCTGTTTCTCAGATACTCGTAGAAATTGAAAAAGATATCCCTTTTTATGATATGAGCGGAGGCGGTGTAACACTAACCGGTGGTGAGCCTCTGGCTCAGGGACCTGAATTGCTGGATCTTATAGCTCAATTGAGAAACAGAGGAATTCATATATCTGCTGAAACATCTCTCCATCTGCCGTGGGAAATGATTTCAAATTATATAAATCTTATTGATGTATTTTTAACTGATTTAAAGCATACTGATAAGGATAAGTTTGCAAACTATACCGGCGGAAATGCATCTCTTGTACTGGAAAATTTCAGGAAACTCGACGAAACGGGTGCAAAATTCATAGTCCGCGTCCCGGTTATTCCCGGTTTTAATTTCACTCGTTCTGAACTATTTGGAATTATTGACTTTGCAGCAGGATTAATAAATGCTTCTGAAATAAATTTTGTACCGTTTCATACTCTTGCCAGAGAAAAATATCTGATGCTTGGGAAAGAGTATTCTTATGAGGATCACAGGAATGTTGAAAAATCCGAATTAAAGATTTTCACAGAATATTCAGAAAAGAAAGGTCTCATTTCAAAAATCTTAAACTGATATGATATCTGATACTAAAACCGTAGAAATTACAGGACGAATTGCTAAACTGAAAAGCATTGTTCTCTCGGCAATTCCAACTATCTGTACTGAAAGAGCACGATTCTATACAGATACCTATAGGGAATTCGAAAATTCGCCAGTCATTCTTAAAAGGGCATACGCACTCGATAAAACCCTCAGGGCAATGACTATTTTTATCAGTGAAGGGGAGTTTATTGTTGGTAATCAATCTTCAAAACTCCGTGCTGCTCCGATCTTTCCGGAATATGTGACTTCATGGATTATAAATGAACTTGATGAATTTGATAAACGTCCGGGTGATGCATTTTTTATTTCTGAGGACCAGAAAAAAGAGCTGAGAGAAATATGCAGCCACTGGCAGGGAAAAACTCTGTTTGAAAGAGGTTATTCACTAATGTCTCAGATGAACCGTGAGGTTCACGATTCAGGGATCATAAGAGCTGAAGGCAATCTCACATCAGGTGATGCGCATATTGCAGTCAATTTTGAAAAGGTCCTGGAATTAGGACTGGGCGGATATCTCAGGGACATTGAAAGAAAGAAGTTGTTACTAAAGGAATCTGATGATACGTTTTTCGAAAAACAGAACTTTTACAATGCCCTCTCAATAGGAATCAGATCATTTCAGGTTTTTATACGGAGGTTTGAAAAGCTATCACTTGAATTATCAGATTGTGAAACTGATCCGATAAGGCAATCTGAACTGCGGAGAATAAGTGAAATTTGCCGAAATATTTCTGAAAAACCCCCGACTGGATTTTATGAAGCGCTGCAGCTGACATGGTTTGTTCAGCTTATTCTTCAGATTGAAAGTAATGGCCATTCTGTTTCTCTGGGACGGATGGATCAATATCTATACAGATTCTTTAAGAAAGATCTTGATAGTGGCATTATCAATGAAGAATTTGCACTTGAACTTCTTGAAAATACATGGCTGAAATTACTTTCAGTAAACAAAATCAGATCATGGTCTCATACCCGGTTTTCTGCTGGCGGACCTCTTTACCAAAACGTTACTATCGGAGGTCAGACCGTTGACGGGAAAGATGCTGTTAATGAACTGAGTTATCTGATACTCGATTCTGTTGGCAGAATGAAGCTGACTCAGCCAAATCTTTCAGTTCGTTTCCATAAGAATATAAGTGATAATTTTCTATCTGAATGTGTAGATGTAATAGGAAGAGGATTCGGAATGCCTGCATTTAATAATGATGAAGTTGTTATCCCATCACTCCTCAGCCTGGGTGTTCTTAAGGATGATGCCTACAATTACTCAGCTATCGGGTGTATAGAGATTGCCGTACCAGGTAAATGGGGATACAGATGTACAGGAATGAGCTTTCTCAATTTTATGAGGGTCCTTCTGGCCGCAATGCATAACGGATTAGATGAAATGTCGGGCAAAACATTTCATAAAGGGGTTGGCGAATTTAAAGATTTTGTCAGCTTCAACGATCTGATGGATGCGTGGAGAAATCAGATTGAATTCTACACTAAGGAAACGGTTGAGATAGACACTGCAGCTGACATGGCAATTGAAGAACTTGTGCCTGATATCCTGTGTTCCGCTTTCGTTGACGATTGTATTACACGAGGTAAAACTATTAAGGAAGGCGGCTCAGTATACGATTTTATTTCCGGACTCCAGGTTGGAATTGCCAACCTTGGCAATTCGCTTGCTGCAATAAAAAAACTTGTTTTCGAAGAAGGAAAGATCGGCAAAGAGGTTCTACTTGAGAATCTGAAAAATAATTTTGAGGGCAAAGAAGGGGAAAAAGTGAGACAGCTTATTCTTAATTATGCCCCGAAATATGGAAATGATGATGATTATGTCGACCTTCTGCTCTGTGAGGCTTACATGATCTTTATAAAGGAATTGGAAAAATATCATACCACACGATTTGGAAGGGGACCAATCGGTTGCCGATATTATGCCGGCACTTCAAGTATCTCAGCGAATGTCCCGTCGGGATCTGTTGTTCCTGCAACTCCCGATGGTCGCAAAGCATTTACCCCTGTTGCTGAAGGGAGTTCTCCTACTTCCGGAACAGATACGCTGGGGCCAACAGCTGTCTTCAAGTCGGTATCAAAACTGCCCACAAACAGGATACTTGGAGGAGTACTTCTAAATCAAAAACTCTCCCCTTCTTCACTTACAAATGAGACTCAGAAACTGAAACTGATTTCAATAATCAGAACATTTTTTGATACCCTCAAAGGCTGGCATGTACAATACAATATTGTATCCAGAGATACATTGCTTGCCGCTAAAAAGAACCCGGAGAACTATAGGGATCTTGTTGTCAGGGTAGCAGGATACTCTGCATTCTTTACAACTCTATCACCTGATACTCAAGACGATATTATTGCCCGAACCGAACAGTCATTATAAAATTAAAATGGAAAAACTTTTGTGTGGTGTAGACCTTGGCGGAACAAAACTCTCTGTCGGGCTCGTATATCCTGACGGACGAATCCTTGATAAAATCGTTGTTTATGATCATGTGGGGAAAAGTGAAGAAGCTATAGTATTTCAAATCACCAGCCTTATTAAACAACTGCTGTCTTCCGCCAATATTAATGAAACAGATCTGATCGGTATCGGAATGGGATTCCCCGGTCATGTCAGATATAAGGAAGGATTCACAATTACTTCCTCCAATCTGAAAGGATTCAAGAACTTTCCCCTTCGGGATACCCTGGGTAAGAACTTTTCAGTACCTGTTATTCTCGATAACGATGCTAATGCACAGGCTTTTTGTGAATTTAAATATGGTGCAGGTATCGGATTTGATAGCCTAATCTTCCTCACAATAAGCACCGGAATTGGTGCCGGAATCATACTCGACAGGAAAATTTACCGTGGAATGACTGGTACAGCAGGCGAATTTGGTCACACAATTATTAATCCCGACAGCGACCTGTTATGTACCTGTGGAAACAAAGGCTGTCTGATGGCCTGTGCCTGCGGTCTCGCCCTTCCCCATCTTTTCAGGAAAAAACTTGCGGGAGGTTTCAAAACGACACTTCCGTTTCCTGTGGATTTCGATTTGGATAAAATTGATGGCAAGCTTATAAAACAGGGATACGACATGGGTGATCCTCTATCCACCTCAATCATGAATGAATGTGCAGATTATATGGGCATAAGCGTATACAATATTTTCCAGATATTCAACCCGCCGCTAATAATTCTTGGAGGAGGCTTATGCTATTGGGGTCATTCATACCTCGATCATATCAAAATAAAATTCACTGAGTTAGCTAGGGATATGATCTTTGATAAGATTGAAATTGTTGAATCAGCAGCCGGTTGTGACGCCGGGTTGATTGGGGCTGCAGCATTGTTGCTTGAATAACAACAATGAAATTTTTCTTGGAATATCCTGATTAAATCTTTACATTGTTCCTGAATGGGGAAAATACTTTATTTACTGTGTAACAAATTTCCGTTCCTACAGTATAAAGTATAGGTTCTGCAATAGTATTTATACACCGGGAAGGAGCTTTTTGCATGGAGGAGATTGCCTGCTGCAAGACTTTAAAAACTATTAATTGTTTAAGTTACCGTTTAGTATAATCAGGAGACAATCAAATTGTTTTGTGATTTAATGGATTAATTAAGAAGTAAATAACGTAATTATAGAGCAATCTTTTTATAACTCATTAATGAATAACAGACCCTTAGCAATAGAAAAGGAACAAGTACAGGATGTTACTGATTTTCTAAATCACCTGATTGAAAATGGAGGACCCGAGCTTCAGGATTATGATAAATTTACTTCAATAGTAAACAATCTCAAATCAGAGGAGGTGGATTCTTTCCGCCAAAAAATAGAACCAATTCTAAATGAAAATACTCTTATTGGTCATGGATTTGTAAAACCTTTTGGTTATCCCGGCGATTTTACACTCATTGATAAAATTTACAGTTTTGATATTAATCACGATAACCGGTTTAAAAACTGGGATCTGTTTTTTCAAAATCAACCAGGAGCCGCTGCGGTAAGGAACAGGAAGGATTTTTTCATTGAATATTGCAGAAAACTTGCACTGAGAAAAAAAAATGCGAAAGTCCTCATACTCGGATCGGGCCCTGCATCGGACGTCTATGAGTTTCTGTCAAATTTTTCAGGAGGAAACGATATATCTATTGATCTGATTGATTTTGATCAGTCCGCCATTGATTTTTCAAGAAAGAAAAATGCGGATTTTGATCCACAGATCTCATATAATAAAATAAATGCACTCAGGTACAATTCCTATAAATTATATGATTTAATATGGAGTGCGGGATTGTTTGACTATTTTAAGGATAAGCATTTTACCTTTCTCATAAGGAAATATATAAATTGCCTCGATGACGACGGAGAAATGGTGATAAGTAATTTCAGTACCAAGAATCCGACAAAAAGGCTGATGGAAGTTTTATCAGACTGGTATCTTAATCTCAGGACTGAATCTGACCTATTCCGGATCGCCTCGGATGCCAACGTGAATAAAGAGTTGGTAAGTGTTGAAAAAGAACCTCTTGGGATAAATCTGTTTCTTAAGATCAAAAAAAAGCTTTAATTGGTTTGACATTTTAATTTAAGATTTAATAAACCATTCTCAGTGAATATTATACAAAGCGTGGGAACGAGCCTTCTGGGGCTACCATCTACCAGCCAGGAATCATTTTCGGTAAATTACTTTACGCTTTCCTTCAAAGGTGATTTAACTGAATATGAAAAGGGATATCAGGACGACTACTTTATTAAATCTCTGAATCCTTTCAGGTTCTCCCTTATACTTTCGATGATATTTTACGGTGCTTTTGCTTTCCTTGACACTGTCGCTGTTCCTGGCCTTAAAGGAGTTTTCTGGTTCATCAGGTTCGGAGTTGTATTTCCGGTACTAGTCGCTGTATTTGCCTTGTCATTTTCAAAATCATTTAAGAAATACTGGCAATTCGTAATATCCTGCATAATGTTCATTACCGGGTTTGGTATTATAGTCATGATCATATATGCCGCTACAGTTAAAAACTATTCATATTATGCAGGATTGATCCTGATTTTCATCTTTGGTTATACCTTTATCAGGGCACGATTCATCTATGCCATAATTGCAGGGTGGACTATTGTATTCTCTTATGAAATTTCAGCTATCTGGCTGTCACATACACCATTAGATGTCCTTGTTAATAACAACTACTTCTTCATAAGCGCTAATATAATTGGTATGTTTATCAGCTATTTCCTTGAGCTGTCAAACCGCAAAGAGTTTTACATGAGGATCCTCCTCGAAAAGGAGAAAGAGAATGTCAATACGGCCAATAATGCTCTCGAAAAAAGAGTCGATGAAAGGACTCAACAGCTTTCAAACGCAAACATTGATCTGAAAAAGGAGATCGAGATTCGTCAGAAATTCGAGAGAGAGAGAGCAGAACTCGAAAAGCAACTTTATCAGCTTCAAAAAATGGAGACTATCGGGACTCTTGCCGGGGGTATTGCTCACGACTTTAATAATATTCTGACTCCAATTCTGGGATATACTGATATGGCCCTTGAGGAACTTCCTGATGAGAGTAATCTGCGATTTGATCTGGAGCAGATTAACAATGCGGCACACCGGGGAAAAGATCTGGTCCAGCAGGTACTTACCTTTAGCAGGGAGGTCGACTTTGCCAACAAGCCAATTCAATTACAGCCAATTATCACAGAAGCACTTAATTTAATCAAAGCATCGTTCCCTCCGGGAGTTGTAATTAACCAGCACTACGATCAGAAAATCGGAACAGTACTCGCCGATCCTACCCATATCCACCAGATAGTAATGAATCTGTGTACAAATGCGAATCATGCCATGATGAAATCCGGCGGTGTTCTGGATGTAAAGCTTGACGCCGTAAAAATTGAACAGAAAGCAGCTGAAAAGATCCAAAACCTTAAAAAAGGTGAGTATATACGTCTTACAATTTCCGATACAGGGCACGGCATGGATCTTAAAACCAAAGAGCGGATCTTTGAACCATTCTTTACCCGTAAGGAAGTAGGCTCAGGATCGGGGTTAGGTCTCTCGGTAGTTCATGGGATAATCAATAACTATGGAGGCGCTATCGTGGTTGACAGTACTCCCGGGAAAGGAACTACGTTTATGATTTACCTGCCTAAGTATGGTGCTGATCTTTTAGAATCAGATAAACTAGATAAAAAGCCATTGAAGGGTGTCGAACACATCCTGTTTGTGGATGACGAACCCGAGATTACATTTATGGGGAAGAAGATGCTTGAAAATCTTGGCTACAAGGTCTCAATTTCCAGTGACAGCACCTTCGCATATGAAGAATTTAAAAATAACCCAGGCAAATATTCTTTGTTAGTTACTGATCAGAATATGCCCAACTTATTGGGAACTGATCTTGCTATCAAAATGAGAGTTTTACAACCAGATCTGAAAGTGATAATAATTACAGGATATTCCGACAATCTTTCAGAAGAAGTTTTGAACCAGAATGGAATATCTGAGGTTATTCTAAAGCCCATGATATTGGATGATTTCAGCAAAGTAATCAGAAGAGTACTGGATAACCAAAATTTTAAAGCAAATTAGGCAATGGCAAAGATACTGGTTATAGACGATGAACCTTTCATACTGTTGATGATAAAGAAAATGCTCGAAAAAGCTGGTCATGAGGTAGACCTGGCGGTAAACGGTATAGAAGGACTTCAGGCATTTGAAAAGAATAAACCCGATCTTCTTATTACTGACCTGATAATGCCTGAAAAAGAGGGTCTTGAAACAATTGTCGAGCTGAGAAAGAAATATCCCGATCTTAAGATCATCGCAATTTCGGGAGGAGGAAGGATCAGCGCAGACGGTTATCTTCCAGGAGCGAAACTGCTTGGAGCCAATATGGTTTTTCCAAAGCCGCTTGACCAGAAAGAGTTCCTCGAAGCTGTCGCAACGCTTTTGAATGAGACAGCCGGTAAAAAGCCGCCGATGCAGCTATAGAAACGAGCTCATCCGGCCCACCCTTCCCGATCAAGATTCCTGTAATTAATAGCTTCGGATATATGCTCAGCCGTTATGTGTTCGGAATCACCAAGATCTGCAATTGTTCTTGCGACTTTCAGAATCCGGTCATAGGCCCTGGCTGAAAGCCCTCTGATTTCCATCGCGGTTTTTAGTAACTTCCCTCCAGCCTCATCAAGCTGACAATACCTCCTCTGCATGGAGGATGACATTTGTGAATTAGAATAGATCCCCTTTACCCCTGCAAATCTTTTTGCCTGAATTGATCTGGCTCTGACGACTCTTTCACGTACCACCGAGGAATGTTCCACTTTGCCTGAATCGGAAAGTTTATCATAATTGACCGGAACCACTTCAATATGAATGTCTATTCTGTCAAGCAATGGACCGGAAATCCGGTTAAGGTATTTTTGTACCATCCCTGTTGTGCACATGCATTCTTTTTCAGGATGATTGTGAAACCCGCATGGACATGGATTCATGCTTGCCACGAGCATAAAGCTAGCGGGGTAATCAACACTTGATTTTGCCCTGGAGATAGTAATAACTCTGTCTTCAAGGGGCTGGCGCATCACTTCCAGCACTGTCCTTTTGAACTCAGGAAGCTCATCAAGGAACAGTACGCCGTTATGACCAAGAGATATTTCTCCAGGTTGCGGATAAGTTCCACCACCTACTAGTGCGACATCTGAAATTGTATGGTGCGGGCTCCTGAATGGTCTTTTAGTCATTAAGGCTGTATGGTCATCTATCTTACCAGCTACAGAATGAATCTTGGTTGTTTCAAGAGCTTCTTCAAGGGTAAGAGGAGGTATTATCGTTGGCAACCTTTTGGCAAGCATAGTCTTACCGGCACCGGGAGGTCCGATCATTATTAAATTATGCCCCCCGGCTGCTGCCACCTCCAAAGCCCGTTTAACATTTTCCTGGCCTCTCACATCTGAAAAATCAACATCATACTTATTTGCATCACTGGCAAAAATCTCCATAAGGTCTACTTTGACAGGATTGAAGAGCCTGGTGCCATTAAAGAAGTCAACTACATCACCCAGTTTTTCCATCCCATACACTTCCAGTCCACCAACAACAGCTGCTTCCCGTGCATTCTTAACCGGTACAATTAACCCTTTGAATCCTTCTTCCCTGGCCCGGAGGGCTATTGGAAGGACTCCTTTAATCGCCTGGAGTGTTCCATCAAGCGATAGCTCTCCCATTAAGACGAATGATTCAATCTGACTAGGTGCAACCTTCTCATCAGCCGCCAGGATGCCCACCGCAAGGGGAAGATCATATGCTGAACCCTCCTTCCTGATATCTGCAGGCGCCATGTTTATAACAACCTGCTTCCCGGGCCAATGAAAATTCAGAGTAAGAAGAGCTGAGGCAATCCGGTGTTGACTCTCTTTAACAGCACTATCGGGCAATCCAACAAGAAAAAACTGTATGCCCCGCGACACATTAACTTCGATCGTTACGGTCACAGCATCAATACCAGTAACAGCACTGGCAAATGTTCTTACTAACATAGTCTTTAGTTTACTAGCACTTCAGGAAACTCAACCAAATATAGGAAATTTGAAGATAAAAGACAAAAGTAAAATGATAAAAGGATAATAGTTATGCAAGCTTCTAATCGTTACCATTCAACAATATTATTCGCAATGCAAATTTTATAATCACTAAAGTGCCTTTAAAGTTGTATTTATGCATAATGTTGTTTTTATGTGTCTTTATTGTAAATACACTCAGGCTAAGTTTTTCCGCAATCTCACAATTATTACAGCTTTCTGCGTAGAGTTTGAGTATCTCTCTCCCTGCAAGTAAGCTGATGTCTTTTGACGATATCGCTAATTCCGGCTGTCTTTAAAGTATTAATAAAACTCATAAAAACAATTTTAGAAACCGTGGGAAGATAAAATTCATCGCCGCTGGTAAATGTTCTGATAGCTTCCATTAAAATCTCAGTCGTTGAATCCTGTTTAGGCAGGTAGGCTCTGGCTCCGGCACGGATTGCACTTACAACTGACTTTTCGTTGCGAATCATTGACAGGATCAATACTTTTATGTCATGGTATTTAGCAGCCAGCTTTTCAGTCAATTCAATTCCCGACATGCCAGGCATTGAAAGGTCGGCAATAAGATTATCGGGAAGATTAAATCTGATAAAATCAGGAGCCTCCTTGCCGCTACCTACAGAATCAGTCAGTTCTATATCGCCCTCATCTTCAAGAATTTTTTTTCCCATCGCTAACTATCTGATAGTCATCAACGATCATGACCTTTATTTTACCCATCATCTATTTACTTTTATTGTTGAATATTGCATTTCGGAATTTTCAACCTGATTATGGTTCCGGATAAAGATTCCGATTCAATTTACAAGACATCTTGCCTATGAACAGGCACAAAGAAGAATTTCAGTCAAGGCCGTTTGTCCGGGCCGGGTCCGTACCGATATGGGCGGAAAATCAGCAACCAGATCAGTTGAAAAGGATACTGAAACACCCGTTTGGATTGCTTCAGAAGCACCTATTGGCCTGACCGGCAAAATATTCAGGGATAAACATTAAATTGAATGGTAAATTGCACTTCTTGAGATTGACTTTAATTATTAACTTTGGATCTGAGAGATGCTGCCAATTATAAAATAAAGGTTTATGAAAAAGTTAATTCTTTTCCTGTTACTTGTGATGATTGCGATTGCAGTAAATGCCCAGATAAAAAGCTCCCTGATATTTTCAACTGCACAGGTAAAGTATCAGGGAATGGAAAGAATCGGTACACTAATAACTGCAGTTGGCGGAGTGACAGTTGTTACAGGTAATATATTATTCTGGAAAGTCTATAATAATCCGAATCAGGAAAACCCCGGCGCAAAAGCCAGCAAATACAGGGACTTGATTTTTGGCGGAATTGGGTTGCTTGCCGTAGGAATTCCATTATTGACTATAGGCAAAACCAACCTCCGGCATATTGAGATTCAGGCAAGAGCAGTAAGATTCAATGGGCTAGCCTCAGCTAATGGCATAGGAATAAATATCAGATTTTAAACTGATGTTAATAAAACAAAAATATGGCTGCACCGCTCTTATAGCTGGCGCTTCGGAAGGTATAGGTGCAGCATTCGCTTTCTGTCTGGCTGCTGAAGGCATGGATCTGGTGATCATCGCACGCAGACTTCCGCAGTTGCAGTTGGTAGCAGCCAGGATTGAGAGTAAATACAAAGTTAAAGTCTTGTGTATATCCTGTGACCTTGGAAGCGCCGATGCAACTCAACAAATAATGGAAGCACTGAACGGAAAAGAAATTGATTTAATAGTTTATAATGCGGCCGTCTCTATCATTGGTCCGTTTTTAAAAAATTCAGCTAAGGACCATAACCAGTTAGCCCGGGTGAATATGATCACACCACTGAATATGCTTCATGCATTCGGACAAAAAATGATCGAAAGACAACGTGGTGCAATTATTTTAATGTCCTCACTTGCAGGGTTTCAGGGTAGCGGTTTTTTGTCAGTATATGCCGCATCGAAGGCATTTAACCGGATTTTAGCTGAAAGTCTTTGGTACGAATGGAAAGAGAACGGGGTGGATATTATAGCCTGTTGTGCAGGGGCCACTTCAACAGAAAACTATAAAAAAACAAAACCTGAAAAAACCGGATTTTTTACCCCGAGAGTTCTGACACCCGGAGAGGTGGCTTCCGAATGTCTTGGGAAATTAGGAAAAGGACCTTCATTTATAGCCGGGAGAGGAAACAGACTGGCATCATTTATTATGCAAAAGATCCTGCCGAGAAAAACTGCTATTAAAATCATGGGGGATACTACCAGAAAAATGTACAGAATATAAGGTTCATATATTTCAGAAATTTTTCCTCAGTAGATGAATGGAATGATCCTGTAAGGAACTTTTTTGGTATAGACTACCCATAAATCGCCATATTTTAGTGCACATCGCTTGTTATCGTCGCGCTGCCGGGTGACTAATAATGCCACATAATACAAAGGGTACAACCATGGCCAGATGAGAGCAGGATAACCGGTACAAAGAATGATGCCGGTTCCCATTAATATCTCACCCAAATAATTAATGTGTCTGCTCACTCCCCAGAAACCATTTACCAGGAGTCTATTATTGCCATCCGTGATTATTTCGGGTACTATCCCTAAAAAGGCTCTTTCAGGATCTTTTTTGAAAAAGTATTTCTGTAAATTGGCTCCCCGGGATAAAACCCAGCCTATCAGGAAAATTAAGGTGTAAACGGATAATACCCATACAGGAGTGTGAGGATCAGGCAATTCTGCCGTAGACCACAAAAAAATCGAATAAAAATAAGGATAGAAGACAATGCATCCCCAGCCTAACTTGAAACCGATGCGTTCTGCGAACAGGTCATAAGTATATAAATGTACTTCTTCAAAGGTGAGATAATCAATAAGAAAATAGGTAAGTAATATAGTAGCCAGATAAAGGCCACCTGAAGCTTGACTCCCGTACATTATCCAATGGTGGGCTGTGAAACTCAGAGCATTAAGCTCCAGGACAGTGGCACCTGTCATGTATAACCACATTTTTGCATCCACTCTCCCATTCCAAAACTGGAGGTTTTCTGCTCTGCCAAAAAAAATATCTGAAAAGAATGACTGTCTTACGGAGGGATAAGGTAAAACGACTGCAAAGGTAAATATACATCCTAATGTAAAAGCACCTGCCAGTGCATACCATCTGTAAGTATACAGCCAGTCAAAAGGTACTATTCCAGAGTACCCTGATATAAACCACAGGATAACCACTACAATAAACACAAGAATACCATTAAGCCGATATCTCATTTTTTCAGTGGAATTAGTTTTGGGTATATAGCCGGTAACCCATTTCCCGGGCAATAATGCGTTTAAGATAAAGATCATTAATGATACGCCTATTGGTGCTAAAAATCCTAATGTTTTATCCATATCACGGGATTTTAAAGTTAGAGTTCAGAGTTAAAATTAAATAAATCCACAACAAAATAGAATCCATTGACCTAAACAATTTAAGAGATATCTTAGTTTTGCTATAATGCATATGATCAACAATTAATATCTTTAAACACAGGTCAGCTATACTGACATCTGAGTTCTCTCTATTCACTGTCCTGGGATTGTAATATGTTAAATATGAAGATATCAGAAATAAAAACATACAGCAACAGAATATTTGATGCTGTTTTAAGATTATTGCCTCAACTCGGCGCTGATACATCAGCTTTCACTAAAAGGTACTTCAAGTCATTGTTAAACTCACGGCAAACCCATTTTTTTATCGCCGAGGTTAATGATCAGATAGCAGGGATGTTAACAATCGGTACTTACGATATACCCTCAGGTACAAAAATGTGGATAGAAGATGTAGTTGTTGATATTTCGCATAGAGGTAAAGGAATCGGGAAAGAATTGACCCTATTTGCACTTGAATATGCAAGATCTCTTGGAGCAAAATCAATTGAACTCACGTCCAGACCATCACGGATTGAAGCAAACAGATTATATCAAAAGCTTGGATTTGAACTGAGAGAGACCAATGTATACCAACATAACCTTTTATAATTATAAGTCCGGAACTTAGCCATTTTAAAAAAGCAGAACATCCTTTTCAACATCCAACAGACATTTATTATTATCTTAGCGTAATAAATAAGTCTTGCAATGAATATACAAGGTGGAAAACAGAAAGATAAGATTTTAGCTGCACTCATAAACCAATTCCCCGGTTCCTTACCAACAATTATTGATGTCTCTGAAGATACTTTCAGATATCAGCTTGAAAAAAACGGGAATTATTCCTATTTCCTTGTTAATTATAGCATTGATCCATCAGACAATTTGAAAGTTGACTGGAAAAGTGCTGAACCGTTTATGTTGTAACTCATGAAAAACAAATCCGGATTTTCAGAAACCAGGAGGAATGTGCTCAAAGGTCTGGCTGCACTTCCACTTGCAGGTGCTTTTTCAATAGCCGGATCAGCTGAACACCTGCTGGCCAGAGAACATGATTACCTGACAGATGAAGCCATAGAGGCACTTAAGAACCTCAAAGGAATACTTCCAAAAGGCAAACTTGGAAAGCATGAGATCAGCAGACTGGTACTTGGGTGCAATCCTATGGGAGGATGGTCACATTCAAGAGACCTCCATTATGTCGGACAATTAAGTAAACACTGGCATACAGATACCAAAATGAAGGAAACATGGGCAGTAGGTGAAAAAGCCGGAATAAATTTCTGTAACCTTGTTGAATTTCAATACAAAGCTTTCAATGATTTCAAGAAGGAAACAGGAAGTAAAATGCTCAATGTTTGCCAGACCTCTATAGGTGAACCTAATGACAGACTTAAACCAGTAAAGAGAGCGGTCCAGGATGGAGCCGATTTCATTTATATTCAGGGTGAAAATACTGACGGACTTGCAAAAACAAATACAATTGATGTTTTGCTTAAAACTGTTGATTATATAAGAAGCCAGGGGCTTCTTGCAGGAGTAGGAGCACATTCAATAAAGAGTATAAGGGCTTCACTGGATGTTGGGGTTAAAGCAGATTTTTACTATAAAACTTTTCACCACGACAAATACTGGTCAGCCACGCCACGTGAATTCAGAAAAGAATACCCCTCCTATCCTACCACCACGTTAACAGACCGTAATCAATGGAATGACAATATGTGGGACCAGTTTTTCGAACAAACAATAGAGACTTTCAGTAAGATTGAAGTCCCCTTTTTTGGGTTTAAAGTACTGGCGGCAGGAGCTATTCAGCCATCAGACGGGATCCGGTGGGCTTTCGAAAACGGAGCCGATTTTGTATGTCTTGGGATGTATGATTTCCAGGTTGTTGAAGATGTAAATACCACGATTGATATTCTGGGCAGTCTCGGAAAACGGGAAAGACCATGGCGGTCTTAAGCTAATATATTGTTGAAACGTCCAATCCGGACATGTCAGATAATCAATATATTTATCGAAATCCTATTCTGTAGAGAGACACTCAATTGGGGCGCCTCTGCATAATCTCTTTCCTTTTAATTAATCAATGACAGGAATTAATATTCATTTGCATAAAATATATTTCCCTCTTAATCGTCTAAGGAAGCAGGAACCGAACAAAAAGCAATTATAAATGTATCCGAATTATGAGTAATAATATTAGTAGCGATAATAAAGAAAAGAAAACAGGAAATGGCCTGAAACAGCTTCTTAAACTTTACCGGTTCCTGAAACCTTATCGTTTGAAGTTCGCCCTTGGAATGATGTTCCTGCTTATCTCCAGTGGGGCAAGCCTTATGTTTCCCAAGTACCTTGGTGACATGGTTGACCTGGGGAACAAGGGGAAGCTGGTAAGCGAGATCAGTCACACGGGACTGTTGCTTCTGGTAATTATAGTTGTGCAGGCAATATTTTCATATTCCAGGATCCGTTTATTTGTAGAAGTAACTGAGAAAACGCTGGCTTCCATCCGTCAGCATTTATACAACCACCTGATTAAACTGCCAATGAGCTTCTTTGCCACCCGCAGGGTAGGTGAACTTAATAGCAGGATCTCATCAGATATATCATTATTGCAGGATTCCCTGACATCAACACTGGCAGATCTTCTTTCGCAGCTTATACTGATAACAGGAGGAATAACTCTCATGATGATCAGCTCGTTCAAGCTCACTCTATTCATGTTAGCTATACTTCCTGCCGTAGCCCTGTTTGCTTTCTTTTCTGGACGTGCTATCCGACGTTATTCCAAGAAAGCACAGGGACATGTTGCAGAGTCAAATACAATTGTTGAAGAAACTTTGCAGGGTATTCAGAATGTTAAAGCATTTACTAACGAATTTTTTGAGATCAACCGTTATCGCGAAAAAACAAATGAAGTTGCCAAAGCCGGGATTAAAGGAGGTAAGTATCAGGCTGCCATGTCATTTATAGTCCTCGCATTCTTTGCGGCGATGGGTGCTGTTATATGGAGAGGAGCTACGCTTATTGCATCAGGTCAGATGGCCGCCGGGCAGCTATTCTCATTCGTAATATATTCCGGTTTTATTGCAGGTAATATTGCCGGAATGGCAGGCGTTTATACCCGTCTGCAGAAATCAATCGGTGCAGCTGAAAAACTTTTACTCCTACTCGACGAACCTGCTGAAAACCTTGATGAAGAATATGTGCATGACCCGGTTAATACTTTAAACGGAAAGATCACTTTCAATAAGGTGGCTTTTGAATATCCATCAAGAAAAGAAAATATTGTATTAAGAGAAGTCAGTTTTAATGTCGAACCAGGGCAGCAGGTGGCACTTGTTGGTCCCAGCGGAGCAGGAAAATCTACCATAGTATCCCTTCTTCTGAAGTTCTATGAACCAACCGGCGGAGGAATTTTATTCGATGGACGTGACAGCCGCGAATTTCCGGTCACTGCCCTTCGTTCTCAAATGGCTATCGTTCCGCAGGATGTGTTTCTTTTTGGCGGCACTGTGCGTGAAAACATTGCATATGGCAAAAGCGGGGCTTCTGAAAAAGAGATTATAGATGCCGCAATCCAGGCAAACGCATGGGATTTCATTCAAACATTTCCTGATAAACTGGATACAATTGTTGGGGAACGAGGCGTGCAGCTTTCAGGAGGTCAGAGACAAAGAATAGCTATTGCCCGTGCAGTACTTAAAAACCCCAAAATTCTTATCCTCGATGAGGCCACATCTTCGCTTGACTCTGAATCTGAAAGACTGGTTCAGGAAGCATTGGAGACTCTCATGAAGGGGAGAACATCAGTTGTTATTGCTCACCGGCTTGCAACAATAAGAAATGCAGATAAAATAATTGTACTGGAAAATGGCGCAATAATTGAGCAGGGTACACATAGTGATCTTATTTCAAAAGATAACGGCTTATATAAAACCCTAACTGAATTGCAATTTGCAGTATGATACACCCCCCCAATAAGAAGTAGAGACGTCCAGGTTGGGCGCCTCTACAGATAATAAAATAAACCTTAAGAGTGATGTTTTATTCTACATAAGGATCTGTCTTGCATAGTTAACACAGGTCTTAACCTCTTTAACGGAATTTGACCACGGTTTGACATCATATTCAAGTTCAATATCGCAAAAGATCGGCCATCCGTTTTTCTTTATCAACAGGAGAAGATCTTCAAGTGGAGACTGACCCTGACCCCAGACCTGATTTGTATTGGCAGGATCAGTTTTCGGACCGGTTTTGTCTTTAATGTGGATACTAACTATACGGTCGTGATATTTTTCAATAATTGTATTTGGATGAATTCCTGTCGATCCAAAGAAGTGTCCGGAATCGAAGTTGAACATAACTTTAGGAGAAACAGCCATGAACGGATCATACGAGAAACCTGAAGTGGCAAATTGCATATGTTGATGGAATATTGCATACATTCCATGTTTTTCAGCAAATGGAGCCAGTTTTTTAACATTTTCTTCGCTGAGTTCTTCAGTCACACCCTTGGCACCCAACGCTTTTGCTGCTTTGAATGCATAATCAATCTCTTCATCTGACCACCTTGCCGGAGAAAATTTAGCAATATGAATTGAGATTCCGGCTTTATCGAACATCTTCTTCACATCATCAAATTTCGAAATTGGTAGGGCTAATCGCCAGGCTTTAATATCCTTATTGAACTTTTCAATCTGAGCTTTCTGTTCAGTCGTCAGTTCCGGACGTTTCCGCGGACCTGCAGGAACAGGTTCTCCGGCTTTTGGTGGAGGAGGAGGCGCAAAGAAGGACTTCTTGGGAT
>Ga0302271_10000612_pt1 | contig 35277 bp, 18 predicted proteins | sample III_Bog_N1_1_FD_198767 | JGI IMG/M metagenome (GOLD analysis project Ga0302271, IMG submission 198767) | Peat permafrost microbial communities from Stordalen Mire near Abisko, Sweden - III_Bog_N1_1 | ecosystem: Environmental > Terrestrial > Soil > Wetlands > Peat | place: Sweden: Abisko... | reverse complement strand
ATCAGTTTCTTCCAATAAGTGGAAGTGAATTTAGTGGTGATGTGTTAATTAATAATATTTTTTATTTTTTTCTCCCCAATTTTGTCAATCTACAGGATAATATCTTTTTCCTTTTCTTTGTAAATATGAGAACAACAATAAACTTATCCAAAGATAATTATTTTTCCTGAAAAATTCATAAATTAATTTTCATTTGCATATAAAATACCAATAAGCAAATTAGTCTTAATTATACAAGCTGTGGTAGTCACCTACAAAGAAAACACTTTTATTGCAGAATTAAGAGAGTTTTCTTAAAATGTCACTCAAATTGCTTTTAGCCATTTAACTAATTGTAAATTGAAATTTGCAATAAATTAAAATATTCTGTTATTTATTTATTCAAAAAATTTTTCTTCTGTAATTACAACTCCTAGAAGGTTTTAATGAGATATTCCACCCCCTAAATTTGTTATTTTTCCTTGAAATCGATTTGAAAAAGTAAAAACATCCTTTTTAAGAATCTATTTTACATGAATATCAACAAATACGCAAGTTAATATTATTTAATTACACAATCTGTGGGTGATGCTTAAGAGAAGTACAGTGAAGGATTACCTATTTCAAATATGTAACAGAGAAAAAAAGAAAAAAGAAAATCATAAAAAATTAAAAGAAATCATAAAAAAAAGGAAAGAATTAAAAAATAGCTAACAAGAATATCATTTTGTGATCAAATGTTTCAGAAAATTCAAGTTGAAACTCATAAATTCTATGAACCTATTGAGGAAAGGATTTCATTAAATATGTAGAATCTGTAATAATTTGAGGAGAAACTACTATAAACACCTAATTTTCTAATCAATTCAATCGTTTTAAAAAATAATTGGAAACGTATTGGTGAGAACAGTGCAAAGAAATTAGGAGAAGGAATTTCAAAGTGTGTTACTCTCACTTCTTTATATATAGGTCTCCGTGAGAATGGTATTGGTGATAATGGTGCAAAGAAATTAGGAGAAGGAATTTCAAAGTGTGTTGCTCTCACATCTTTAAATCTAGGTCTTAGCGGGAATAATATTGGTGAGAACGGTGCAAAGAAATTAGGAGAAGGAATTTCAAAGTGTGTTGCTCTCACTTCTTTACATCTAGGCCTCAGTGAGAATAGTATTGGTGAGAATGGTGCAAGGTATTTAGGAGAAGAAATTTAAAATTGTGTATCTCTCACTTATTTAAGTCTAGGTCTTAATGGGAATGATATTGATGAGAATTGTGCAAAGCTTTTAGGAAAAGGAATTTCAAAGTGTGTTTATCTCTCTTCTTTAAAACTTTTTCTAAATAGTAATAAAATTAGTGATAATGGCATAATGTATTTAGGAGAAGAAATTTCAAAGTGTGTATCTCTCACATCCTTAAATCTGGATCTCAATGGGAATAATATTGGTGAGAATGGTGCAAAGTATTTAGCAGAAGGAATTTCAAAGTGTGCAACTCTCGCTTCTTTCAATCTCGATCTTAGTGATAATAGTATTGGTGAGTTTGGCGCAATGTATTTGGGAGAAGGTATTTTAAAGTGTGTTACTCTCATTTCATTAGATCTAGATCTAGGTTATACTAGTATTGGTGAGAATGGTACAAAGTATTTAGGAGAAAGAATTTCAAAGTGTGTATCTCTCACATCTTTAAATATAGATCTCAATGGAAATAATATAGGTGACAATGGTGTAAAGTATTTAGGAGAAGAAATTTCAAAGTGTGCTACTCTCACTTCTTTAAAACTATATCTCTGTTAGAATAGTATTGGTGATAATGGTGTGAAATATTTAGGAGAAGAAATTTCAAAGTGTGTTAGACTCACTTCTTTGAATCTAGAAATCTGGAGGAATAATATTCATCACAATGGTGCGAGAATATTATTATAATTAGTTATCAAAACAAAAAGATTGATACATTTTAAAATAATATTTAAATAAAATAAATTGTCTTTTTGAATTATTATTCATTCGATATTTCTCAATCCTATGTTTGATTTTGAAAAAATAATAATTGAACTTTTCTCTTAGCTACCTTTGATATTCTTTGGAACGGAATCTTATTAAATGTGACCAAAATAGGGCCTTACTAAAATAGGCTACAAAGCCTTCAAAAGACATTTTTACAATAAATGCTGAACTTTTTCATGTTTAGATAGATTTCGTTGTAATCATTACTAAGAAGTTTTAAAATTTTGAAATCGGTTCTCAAGATTAATTATTTTCAATAAAAATTATGCTAAAACTACGAAACTAAATGCAATAGTATTATTAATAAGAGCAATTTCTTAAAATGATTTTTGAATGATGTTTGAGTTTCTTCAGCAGCAAATTGGACAAGACAAGAAGAAAAAAGAAAGAGATCATTTGTTTAGTGTATCCAATCGTTCGTTTTGAATTTAGAATGTTATGCTAATCTTAAAAAGAAGCATATTGTGAAGAAGAAATGTGTTAAACAAATCATCTAAATAAATAGCTTGTTTTCTACACAAAATTAATTAACAAACACTCTGTTGGATGTGCGATTATTAAGATTTCAGTAGAAGTAGATTCGGGCTGATAAGATGAGCGATACCCACAGATCATTCTTGCAGAAATCCATGTTGTCTTCTTCACACCCTTCCAGATAATCTCCTGTTATTACTGTTAAAATGCACCACAATGCTGCGTAAGTGAAAAAGAGAGAGTGAGGGAAGGAAAGAGCTTGTTGTTCTTGCGATTGTTTCAAGAATCCCAAGAGAAATATACTCATTTCTGATAAGAGTTTTTTCATTGTGTGTTTACTTTTAGGGAAGCCATGAAGAAGTACAAAGAGGATAACATTAAAATGAAGGAAAGTTTAGTAACAATTCATATGAAAGACAATAAAGAGTTATTCATTACGGTTCTTTTGGTTTTCTTTGGCTATTAACCTTTGAAATTGGCCTTTTATTAAGAGCCACCAAGAAGGAAACAAGATCAGAGGGCTTGGAGGGTAATTGCAATAGGAAAAACTAGAAGTAATGTAAAGAAATATCAAACAATGGAACTTGAAGATATCTCAAGAGAAAGAACGACAAGTAAACATCAGGCAGTAGAATGAGAAAGGAAGGGGAGGTGAAGAAGCGATGGCTTTTAACTGGAAACATTTTTTTATCACTAAAATAAATATTGACTCAAAGTGTTTCAATTTCAAATGTTTACTATTCTTTTGTTATTTAATTATCTAGATTCATTTAAAGAGCGAATTATCGAGAGCAAAACATACCAGAGAATCTCATCGAAGTAGTAGTGGAACTAAACCTTCTAAAGAATAATAGCAGACATCAATAGCAGCAGCAGGAAAGATTTCTTGTCCTGTGAATGTCTCCGAATTGAGTGAGGTAAAAATGAATGAGCTGAAATGTCAACTTAGCGAATTAGAACAAGAGATGAAAAATGTCAGTTAAGAGAGAGTTTTACTGGATAATCTGCTGAAGAATCTAGAAAAAGATCTTTTCAAACGAGAATAAGAGCTACAAGGGTTAGTATGCTCGAATGTAGTCATGAGTGTGTGCTTAAAGGAGTAAGAGAATATCACTGATAGGATAGATTAATTAGCTTCAAAGGAGAATGATGTTTTCAATGCATAATAGTTGAGTTATAAGGATGGGCATAATAATGTCTCACCCAGTGAAACGAACAATTCAGAACCATCCGAAGATAATTCATCTGAAATATCATCTCCCTCCTCGATATCATCGATATTTTAATAACCTGAAAGAATAGAGTTTTTCAAAGAAGCTCAAATAACTGAAGAAGATTCGACTCCTCGCAGCTTTACTACGCAAGGGACGCATAGCAAGTATGACATCTTTCTCACAAAAAAAAGCTAATTCATAGGTGAGACAAGAAACAACTTATCTGAGCATGAAATGTAACAAAAATTATGCACGCAAAAAGAAGTATCTAACTTTTTCTAATCTCAATTTTGCTAAATTACTATCTTTTTATTGTTTAGTTTGAGCTTTCAATTGCGAAAACTGCTTGTAGAAAGCTAAACAACTAGTCTACAGAATTTCATGGAGTAGTACTCAAATATCCAATAAGAAGTTACTGAACTTATTTTGCAGAACGAATCTTTGTAAGCGTAGATCTACTCATGCAAGAGTGTCATCGCAGCGAACAATAACTACATCCGTGACAGCACGATTGAAGTCAGCAGTATGGTTTAATGCATGGACACAAATGAAAATTCGATTGAGCGGAATGAAATAGAAAAGTTTCAAAAGGAGCTAGAAGCTTCCAGATAAACATCACAGACATTGCATACATCGAACGCTGCTCTCCAAAGGCAACTCACTAAATTATCTAAAGAGCTTTAAACCATTCATTGTGTTGTCGATAAATCTTCTTCCAGTCAAGCGTTTCATGTTCTGCCGCATAATCTCCTTTAGTTTGCAGGTTCCATCGAGAAAAGAGTTGGATATATCAACGACATACATTCAAAGCTAGTAGACAAAAAGAAAAGAGGCACAAGCAGAAGTATCAAAACGATCAAATCTACAATTAAAATCCCAGCTAACTTTCGAAAAAACTAGAAACAACCCATAATAGATACTTAAAACGAAATCAGACTCTTTGAATTCACTGATAAGCGTAAAAACATCTCTCTAAAATAATTATTTGTTTTTCATTTTATAAGGTAATTATTTGTATTCAAACAGTTTAAGCTGACCACAATGAAGAAAATGATATTATCGAGACACCGGAGAACTTCAGAGATTTCGGAAACAAGGAGATGATGAAATTAGCTGTGTCATACTCTTAACTGTAGCAGCAGCAGCAGTTAAAGTAAATTGGAAAGACTAGGCAATCTGAATTAGTTTAGTTAAAGCTGATGAAACGAAGAAATGGGTTAATTTAATGATAAAATAAGGGTTATTTGAAAGCATATTATTGTAATAAGCGATGCTAGTTTGCTAGTTTGATTTGGAAATGATAGAAAGAGACAGAGAAATTACGTAAGAAAAGATATTTGGGTGAATTAGCTGCGTCATCAAATTAACAATTAATTAGTCATGAGTCGACTCGATGAATCTTCATCATCAAAAACAAAATCGCATGCTGACTCATCTGTGCTTGCATGTGATACTGATACGTTCATGTTTACGTTTGATCTTCTCTTTTTGAGTTTGACGAGTAGAAATATTCGTTGTTATCATTGCTTTTATAAAATATCTTAAAATAAAGCATTTTCATAGATAATACTTAATCCGTCATTGGTTTTCATTGTAAATTTCCTACAACTGTATCATAGTGTATCGCCTTACAGCATCAGAAAGAAAATTACAGTTTAATTTCACTTCAAATATCAGATTCTTTCTAATATTTTTTCAATTAATTTTTAGCAAAAACATACCCAATTTCAAATATTAACTCTATAATGATCGCTAATTTGACGAATAAAGTTGCACTCATCACTGGTAGCACCAGTGGTATTGGTCTAGCTTGTGCTAAGACTCTTGCTAAGGCTGGCGCTAACATAGTTCTTAATGGTTTTGGAGATGCTGCAGAAATCGAAAAAATCAGATTGGATATTGAAAAGACTTATGGAGTCAAATCGATCTATGCAAACTACAACCTCATGAAATCAACAGAAATCAAAGCAATGGTGGAACATGTCAACTCTGTCTTTGGTGGTGTTGATGTACTGATCAACAATGCTGGCATGCAGCATGTTCTTCCAATTGAGGAAATGTAATAATATTTCATAAGCAATTTCAAATTATTTAATACAATTTAACAATATTATTCCCCAAGAAATAATGATTTCTTCTACTATATTATCTTTTTTCGGAATCTATTAATTTAATAAACAATAACCTGAAATATATCAGCCAACTTCTCTTCTTCTTTTTAGCATTTATGTTGCTTCTCAACAACTCTCTAATTGATATTTGAAAAATATTTATGATTTAGGCCAGATGAAATGTTTGAAAAGATCATCGCTCTGAATCTTAGTTCTAACTTCTATACTATTAAGTACATCATCCCATACATGAAGAAGCGCAACTGGGGAAGAATTATCAATGTTGCTAGTGTGCATGGAAAAATTGCTTCCATCAATAAATCGCCTTATGTTGCCAGTAAACACGGTGTGATTGGTCTTACAAAGGTTGTTGCACTTGAAAATGCTCAAACTGGAGTCACAGCTAATGCTATTTGCCCTGGATGGGTCCTCACTGATCTCATTAAAAAACAAATTGAAGCTCTAGCCATCAAGTAAAAAGTTGATTTTGAAGAAGGAGCAAGACTTCTCCTCAAAGAAAAATAGCCTTCTCTTCAATTCGTTCGTCCTGAGTAAATTGGTGAAACTGCATTATTCCTCTGCTCCGATTCAGCCTCTGAAATCAGAGGAGAAGCTATTGCTGTAGATGGAGGTTGGACGGCAGTCTGATTGAAGAGATTTTTGTATTTTTCATTTTCACAAGGGAACAAAGTCATTTTTTAACTAAAATTTGAAATAGTAAAGAAAGAAGATGCATTATTTGTCTTGTTTGTACTTTTTAACCATTTTTTTGAGAATACTTTGTTCGAGCAATCTTCAAAAAATTTTCCTTTCAAAATTGGCGCATAAATTAGCACATCACAAAATAGAAATTTAAACAATTAACAAAACTTCCTAACCTCGCAAAATATCCATGTGTACCAATATTATTATTAAATATTTTTGGAAAATGGAAAGAAAAATAGTAAATTTATCTTAATATGTATTAGTTTTTTGCAAATGTTGATTTATTTTCAGCAATATTCTCACCATTACATTATTAAATTGGTTCTATTTCAATTAATAATACTTTCATTTTGTTTATTAAAATTCTTATGTTGTTCTCACTTCTTTTCAGTAAAAAATAGCTCGTGTTTAAAAATTTCATTATTTCTTTCAAAATCTATTTATTTATGTATCCTCCTCCTTCTGGTTAAACTAATAAAAGATAATTTTTAAGTTTCAGATACTAGCCTGATCAGAAAATAACTAGAGACTACTACTAGCTTAACTTTGTTTTTAAATCCCTCTTATTGAGAGAGAAAAAAGGAAAAACCAACCCTGCAATGACAGTTACTATTGGTCCACCTATTTAAGATTTAAATTTTTAAAATAAAACAACTTTTATAGCGAGATGGCGTGTCACAATTTATATTTATTAGATCCTACATTTTTGATTATCGTTTTAATTTATGTGTTAGCTCATTCTTCGAACTTACAGTTGCTATTTTTATGAATTCATAAAAAATCAAAAGCCAATTTAAACTTGAAAGTTCTTTGGAATTTTCAGAAATTAACAAAGGTTCAGCGATAAGAAAAAATAAATTAAAATTAGACTTTGGGGAAGTACGTGGTATCAGGGAGACGCACTACGCTTTCAGGAAAAGAAAGTTTTTATTTTCTTGATCGGGAATATGGAAATTAGATCTTGTAGGCTAAATCTATTTATCAAATTATTGGTGAGAATATCCTACTTTTATTGTGTGAATTAATTATTTTGTTTTCTCAATCTAATATGCTGAGCTTATTCTTTGTAGATCCTGTTGCGTTCGATTCTAAATTAAACATTTTTTAGCTCATAATAAGCGACGTTATTCTTGAATTAGCAAACTATGGCAGTTATTTGACTTTTATGGTAGATCCTTAAACAATACATTTGATAAAGGGTGTTAAAAAGTCTCAAGAAAATTGATGGATTCAAGTGGTTTCATGATTATTTTTATCTTTATGGGGCTTAGCAGACTAAATTTCACAGAGTTCTTGCGCAGTTTTAATAAGGGAGTTGGAATTTTACTGATAGGAGGTCAGGGTGACAACATATGACTTTAATTGATGAAGAGATCTGTGGGGGGGATGAGTATAAGTGGATGGAGGATAAAATTCTGCTGGGGGAATTTCGTAATAGTACCCTCTCTGCGAATTTACTATTTTTTAGGTACTTATTCTTTTATGAGAGAATAATAAATTTGTGGTAAATTACACCAAAAAATTTGACTGATCAAGAATGCTTGACAGATTAGAAGCTTTAAATTGGAGAACCACAGGCTCTCCCTTCCATGAGAATAAATTATAATTACAAAATTTGCTAAAAAAACAAATAAAAACCTTTACAATAAAAATATAAAAATAGCAATATTTTTTTACAATAAGAACTTCTCGAAAAATGTGTGGAATCATTGGTGTACTAACATAAAAATCAGATGCTGAAATCGCTTTGCTTGAAGGCATTGAATTGCTTTAAAATCGAGGGTATGATTCCGCTGGCATTGCTTCCATCAAGAAAGGAGAAAACGACTTTACTTTAACTAAGCTTGCTTCAAATACTTTCAAGAAACTTGATTGTATTGAAGCCCTTAAGGAGACTATTCCTTCTAAGCACAAAAACTCATACATTGGAATCGGTCACACTCGTTGGGCAACTTGCGGTGGAAAAACTGATGAAAATTCTCATCCACATTTCGATTAATACAAGCGCATTATGCTCTGCCACAATGGAACTCTTGATAATTTCTCCGAACTCAGACAGGAGCTTATCGATGGAGGAGTTGAACTACACTCTGAAACTGACTCAGAGTTGATTGCTTAGCTCCTTGCTCTTGAACTCCGCAATGATGAATCTCTCACTGCGTTTGAAGGAATCAAGAAAATTATCGCTAATAAGTTGCAAGGGTATGATTCTTTTTGCGCTATTTATTTAAAAATTAATTAATAATTGCTTGTTTTGTTTAATTACTCAATAGTCAATGGGGATTAGTTATCATCGACAGATAATCTCCGAATAGTCTCATAGTTGCTAGAAATGGTTCTCCAATTTTAATTGGATTGACAAATGAATCAGTTTATGTCGCTTCTGAGAAAATTGCATTTGAGAAATACACTTCCAATTATATCTAAGTGAAGGATGGTGAGGTCATTGAACTCAGCATTGACAATCTCAAAGAATTCTATAAAAATCACATCGACAGAGTTTAAATCATTGAAGAAAAGACTTAAGTGTTAACCTCACCTAAGAGCCCTTTCACTCATTTCTTTGAGTAGGAAATATTTGAACAACCAGAAACTCTTCTGAAGACTCTCAGCAATGGTGCTCGTCTTTGTTAGGAGGATAGACCGAAACTTGGTGGTCTTGAACCATTCAAGAAGGAGATCAGCGAGATTTAAAATATGGTAAAATTTAAAGACAAAAACGAGATTATTCGAGCTTGTGTTTATGATTCTTTTATTTTTTTAGATAATTGTTGCATGCGGATCTAGCTACTATGCTGCAGCTTTTGCTGTGAATTTCTTCAAGAAACTCAGATGCTTTAATTCCATTTAAATTTTGGAAGCTTCCGAATTCACAAAATACGATCTTCCCGATGAAAAAGGAGGCATGATTTGTGTCAGTTAAAGTGGAGAAACAGCTGATGTTCGCCATTGCCTTGAGTTAGCTAAAGAAAAAGGATTATTTACAATTGGTGTAGTGAACACAGTTGGTAGTTAAATTGCAACTTCAGTTGATTGCGGAGTGTATGTCCATTGTGGTAGAGAAGTAGCAGTTGCAGCTACGAAATCCTTCACCTCATAGAGTGTTTCTTTGGTAATGATCGCTCTTTGGGTATCATCAGTAAAGGAAGAGCTACATAAAACCCATGTCTCAGAGAGAAGTCGTACATTAATCATTAAGAGTCTCCGATCAATTCCTACTACAGTTGGAATCACTTTATTCTAAGTGAAAAAGCAAATTAAAGCAATTGCTCAACATCTCTCAACTCAAAATCACATAATTCTCCTTGGAAGAGGAAATTGTGCTTCCATCGTCAAAGAAGGAGCTCTTAAACTTAAGGAGCTAACTTATATCCACGCAGAAGCTTTCTCAGCAGGAGAGTTAAAACACGGACCACTTGCTCTCATCGACAGTGAAGGTAAGCGTTATTAACAATATTCTTCCCTCAATTTTTTTTTAATTTCTCAAAAATTGTATTGTTCTTCAAAAATGCATTTCCTAATAATTGCCTATTTTAATACAATTAGCTGAGAAAACAACAGCAGTGATTCTTATCATCTTAGATGACGAAAACTTCAATGAAATGAACTTAGCCTTAAGTGAAGTCAACAGCAGAGGAGCCTACTGCATTGTCATAACAAACTGCTTGAGTAAACTACCTGCAGGAAAAGTCGATGCCAGTATTGAAATCGAGCAGAAAGATTCTCTAGCTTGCCTTCTTGCAGTTCTCCCTCTTCAATTACTCACTTACGAGTTATGTGTTATCATGGAGAGGAATCCAGACAAGCCGCGTAACCTCGCCAAGTGTGTCACAGTTAAATGAACTGCACTTCATACTATCTTTATAATACTTTCTAGCCCAAGTACCATACTGGGCACAATATTTCCCAACAACTTAATAAAATAACTACATATTATTATTATTATTTCCCTTTCTTTACTTCTTATTTTGAGCAATAAATCTTCCCATATCTCCATAATATTTCAAACTTATTTTCTCTTTTTGCATTTTCAAAGCAGTGCACTCATTGTTACCTTATAATTATTTTATTTTTATTATCTTTTTTGAGTGTTATCACTAAAAAGTTAAGCTTTTTTTGATACTATTGTATTGTTCTATTAACTTTGAACTATTTCTCTTCCCTTCTTTTTATCATAAGATCAAATTAATAAAATTTCTTGCAATTATTGAAAAATTGAATTGTTGTGTGCTTCCGAATCGAGGAAACCCTGGAAATTAGTTCTTTTCGTTTGGGGTTACCAAGATACATTACCTTCATTTCATTTCTTATTCACACCCAGCTGGACAGCAGCCCTCTCAAAGTAATTTTTCTTTATTATTTTGTTTTACTGGGTCTTTTCTTATTTTGTGGTTTAAAGGCTGTAAAACTACTGTGCCTTTTTCTCCTTAAATAAATTTGTGAATGATTATCTAATACATCAAGATCATTGAGATTTAATACAAATATATAATAGTTTTAAGTGGAATAGCATGCATCAAATAGCAGGACTTTCATTATCTTCGTTTTCGTCTTCATTAATTGAGGAATAATTGTTATCCTTCTTCAAAGCCCTTGTATTTGAAGCCTTGAAACGAAGGGCTTCATGTTTGCCAACTTCAGAGACCTTCGGACCTTCAGCTTTAAAATCACTTACTCTTTCCTTTGTTATTTCAATCCCTAAGTTGTCGGTTTTTTTAGTTGTTACATATCCTCTTTTAATCTCAGACGATTCTTTCATATTCTAACTTTCTCCAAAATCAGTACCAACTGATCTTTAGTCTCCAATAGGAACCATATCTCCATTATCAATAAGCTATACTAATTTAGTTTCCTCATTGAAAATACAATTCTTTGGTTTTATATCGCAATGCACCAAATCATTTGATTTCAACTAACTATGCAACTTGTCAATTTAGGCAATTGCCTCAGCTTATGTTATCTTATTTTAAGCAATAGCATCTACAATCATAGTATATCCTTTCATTATGACTTAATTACCTTCTATTTAAACTGCAGGGCCTATCCCTAGTTAAGCGGCTTTCTAATAATTATTGAGTTTATTATTGATATCTATTTAACTCATTTTCTCTGTAGAGTATTCTTTAATAAAATATGTTTCTTTTGAAGTTGGATCAACCCATTTATATACTTTCTCTTTAAAAGGGCCATCATCTTTAACTAGCTGCATGGACTTTTTGTTTTTAAGGATCTATTAGCTAAGTTTCGGTTGCTTATCTGATCTCATTTTAATATCTCTTCCAGCACTTATTCCCCCGGAGATCCCACCAATAATGACGCCATTAAAAGTAGCGTTAGCCCAATCCTAATCCCATTCTTCTCCTTTTATCAAATTCGAAACCACTTATTAACCAAAACTGGCAGCACCTCCTCCAACTGCTCCACCAACTACTCCAACTAAGACTTTATTGGCTTTCTCAGTAACATTTTTTGATATGATTGAATTTGTAGCTCCTCCAATACAAGAGCCTACACCTGCTGAGACAATACCACTTATCGCTGCTTGTATTATTTACCCTGATTTTATTTCTCCACCATTGACTTTAGTTTAAACACAACTCCCAGTTGAACTAGAGATTGCTCCACCTACAGCTTGAATCCCCACTTGTGTAGCCAATTTTTTTCCTCCCTCAAAAGCGCACTTGGATGCAATGTTGGAAGCTACTGATCCAGCCCCAAGACTAATAATGCTTGTTGCACCACCAATAGCAACATTTGTTACAAAGCTTTTGCCATCAAATTCTTTTTTATCACTGACTGCCTGTTAAATGACGTTCACTTATCCAGATAAAGCAGCTCCAAGACCAATCCCACCAGCTATCAGAGCAGTTCCACCTGTAGCAATCACTAGAGTTGCTGATGCAGCAACAATACCCGCACCACTCACGACACCCCACAACCAACATTGTCCTTCTTTACCCATTTTATTACAATATTGTCTTTTTAGTTGATATTGATTGTTATCTTGTGAATATTATTTTTTGATTATTTTAGTACTTCTGTTTCTTTTTGTAAGTGTTTAATATAAAATACTTCGATTGAACGAAGCATTATTTTTAGAATATTGCAGTTCTTCTGTTTCTTTGTAAGTGGTTTAACATAAAATACTTCAATTGAATGAATCTTTTTTAAATAAATTTTATTTTCAATTCATCATGGATTATTTAACTTTCAGATTCCTCAATTTATTGAATTTTATTTGAATTGAGTTTTTTTAATGAAAATTTTTGATTTAATTTCCTTGAACTATCAAATCATTCTTTCATTTTCTGTTTGTTGGTTTTTCTTGGGCTGCATTTTGGGCGGGTATGGCTTGTTGAATAGTAGAAGTAGAGCTTGTGTCACCATTGATTCTTAGTTTGTTACTTCTGATATCGAGTGGAAGCAAATGAGTGAGTTTCACATTAAATCTCCCTTCTTCTTGTTTTGAATGGGTAAAATACATATTCAGTATTACAGAAAAAATTTATTTGGAAAAACGTACACAAGCATCTTTTCCCTTATTAAATCATTTAAAAAACTTCGTGACGATTTGGCTAACCACTGAAAAATACTCAAAACTATCAAGCACGTCCTTAGCTTAGTTAGGGTTTTATGTAGCTCTTCTATCCCAGCTATTCTTTTTTCTTGAAAGATTAATCCCCTTATGAGCATAGAATTGCTTCTTGAATTTAGTAAAAACTTTTAGATAGGTTTTTCTTAGATGTTAATAAAAGCATTTCGATTTTCGAATTATTATGCATCAACCACGATAATAGTGCTACCTTGATGCTCTAAAACACTAGATTCGATTCTTAACATCAATTATTTTATTCATTTATTGTGTACATAATATCTCCTTTACTCTTGTAATAACTTCGTTAAATTACTAAAACAATGCTTTTACAATAATAATTTGTTGACCTAAACCTCATCACTTTTCATCAAATTTGCCTTAGATTTTTATACAACAACATCCACTAGATCTCTTAGAGGACTTGATTCTGGATAATCGTATTTTCAACAATCATTTCTGCATTATTTATCAAATAACTCGAAATACTGCTTCTCTACTACTTGTTTGATTATGTTATTATTTTATCTATCATTGGATAGATGTGGTTATTGTGTATGATTAATGAGAAATCTTAATTCTTATGTACTTCCTAACTAAAAGATCTGTTTATTCGTTTTTAAAAAAAAATATGCAGAATCAACGTCTTGGTATCAACCCTAATAATTTCAATAATCTCAGCAAATTCATCAATATGATTGATTCTTTCAAAGAGATTATTGTGTCTGAAGAACTTAGGGATCATTGTAAAAATCCGTTTGCTAGATATTGAATCGTGTCACAGTCTTGATTTATGTTTTTCATAATAGCTATTGATCTACCCTGGAATAATCATAATGTGAGATGAAGTTGCCTTTACAACACTACCGATAACTCACTTCTTGGTTTTCGATCCTCAAGTTTACTTCTGGATCTTTTATTCATTTCTATTAAGTTTTCGACTTAACTGATATGGTCACATTTCTGACATAGAGACACTAATCTATTTTAATTAATTTCTTCTTATTTACTCATACATTTAACTCATCGGTAATTCTTTGAGAATATTAACTTCTGTAATAATCATCTTTTTTGCTTTGTACTATTCTCAACATGCTATTAGAGTCATTCTTGCTTTTTTCCTAGATACAGGTACTGATATCGTAGGTCAATATTTTACTCTTCTTTTTTTGCACTATTCTGTCGAAGATTATTCTCAAAGTAAAGTTGCTCACTTTGATCAATAAACTTTACCCAATCTCGCTTGTTCTGATATTAACTCTTATTACTTTATTGTAAATAATTACTTCTTGCTGTTCTTGAATTGCAAAGAGACTAAAAAAGTCGATGAGATTTTTGTTCACAAAGAAAAGTCTCAGATAAATTATTGTAAGAGGGCATTCTGGATGTGCATTAGAATTGAACTTATGGTTTGATCTCTGCTTCCTTGCTCTCTTTAAGCAAAACTCTCTACACAATCTCACTCTTTTGTCACTTTCTATTTTAAAGTAGAGTATTTCCGGTGTTTTTATTTTTAAAAACCCCCTTTGCCTTTTGTCTCAAATCTATTTCTATTCTTCTATTTGATCCTATTTTACTCTATTTCACTTCAAAAATATATCCTTTTGGAATGGAATAACCATGTGTTCCTTCGATTCAACAAACTCAATCGAACAATGTTTAAGATTTCTTTTCAAAATGGACTGGAGTTTTATCGCAAGATAGCGAGTTTCTTGAGGAGATTGAACAATTTTGATACCATTTCATCAGAAGATTCTCTAATAATTGCACGTTAATTTGAATTTCCTGATTTTATTCAGCTGCAGAAAAAAGAAAAAAAAAGAGCAGCCAAATAAATAAAAATTAAAATAAAAATAAAAGGTGCAAACACACAAAAAGGAAGGAATTATTGCAAGAAAAGAGGTAGGGCGTTCAGAAAAAACTGAGAAATGAGTCTCCTCCGTAGTGACAAGATGGCGTATTATAATATTATAATCCCTAGAGAAAGTGCATGGGAGGTGTTAAATGAACTAGGATAGGTGTAGAGTGTTTAGCTGATTGATTAGAATTCAAATGAGAGCCATATGTCTCGTCCGTTCACTTAAGCTATTCGTAGAGCTGATGATGTATAAACTTAGCTGTCTTAGATCGAAGCTGAGATGATTAAATACGAAAAAGAGATTAATCGATGCACGGATGTCTAAGAATTCCTGTAGAATCTCGAGTAGTTTTTGAATTATCGAGGGAAAGCTGCTCATGCTTTTATTGACGATGTCGAAAAACAAGTCAAAGAAAGTTTTTTGAAGATCAACGAGCAGACTTCTTCGTTGGAGAGCTTGTACACAAACTACTTCCATCAGATAGAATACAGAGCTGTCTTGAGAAAGTGCAAGGAGATACTCGGAGATCAAATGGGATTCGCGTAATTGAAAAAAATTAGATTTTTTGTTTTAAAAATGTTAAACTTTTTGATATTTTTTTTCTATTCAGCGGTGTGAATCTCGTATAGAATCCTCTGGAATTAGGATAAAATGATGAAAATGAAGATGAATAGCAGTCAACACGGGGCTCAGGGTTATCTTACTTTGCAGGAGCCATTAAAACGGAAGATGTGCTTCGATTCACTAAGGTTATTTTTAGAACAACTAAAGGAAACAATTGGACATACACATCTGAGATTCCATTCGAGAAAGGTGATAGCAAGGATGGAGAGTTAAAATCTGTTTTCATTGTTGTCTACAGTGGTGGTTCTTAGAATGTGATCAAAACCAAGCTGAATAGACTCTGTGATTCATTTGAGGCATCTAAGTTCTCATTGCCTCATGATGCCGCAGGATATGCTCGTAAGCTCATGCAAGTCGACTAATAAATCAGCGATACAAGAAATGTAAAAAACAAATACAAAATCGTTTATTATTTTATCATAAAAACATGTAACTAATAAATATTTATTTGATCTACGCTATAGCTGATCCACATGACAAGATAAGAAGTGAATAAGATCCTCGATGAATGGGTTTAGCCTAGAGTTGGGAAGACATTTTCTTACATCGAAGAGTTGAGGTTATTCGTGGCTAAGGAAAAATACATCTATTAAAACATGAATTTGTTGACTATGAAGTCTTCGGTCCTTGGTGGGTACTTCTGGTGCCCTGAAGAAATGGAATACCAAATGAGAAATGCCATCGACAGTTTATCAAAGCGAAACCCAAACATTGGCAAGGCAGAAATTGTCAAATAGCCTCGTCCTAATCACAGTGTGCCTCCTACACATTTCAGGACCAACGATTTCACTAATCCGTTCTAAGAAATCGTGAGTACATATGGTATTCCTAGATATAGAGAAATCAACCCAGGTCTTTTCTGTATTAGTATGTTCCCGTTGAAGTTCGGTATTATGTTTGGAGATATTGGACACGGAGGAGCGTTATTCGCGTTTGGAGCTTATTTAGTTTATAAAGGAAAAGATCTTTTGAACACTTCCTTGAAAGATTTATTCCCTATGAGATACTTGCTGGTCATGCTCGGATTCTTCGCTTTCTATTGCGGGTTTATCTACAATGATTTTCTAGCTTTACCAACAAATCTTTTTGGAAGTTGCTATGAAAACGAGATTAACCCCGAGAATGGTGCGAAAGAAGCTGTTAAACTCGATGGATGTACCTATCCCTTTGGATTTGATCCTAAATGGTTTATTGCTCACAATGAACTGAATTTCTTCAATTCCTACAAAATGAAAGGTAGCATAGTGCAGGATAGAAATAATGACAAAATAATTATTTGTTTTTATTCCTTTTGTAAAATTGATTTATTTTTAATTTCAAAAGCTGCTGTGATCTTCGGTGTCGTTCAGATGCTTTGGGGAATATTCTTGAAAGGCATGAATTGCGTTCATTTCGACCTCTGGATTGATCTTATCTTTGAATGGCTGCCCTAGCAAATTTTCCTCTTTTCAACTTTCGGTAAAGAATAACAAAAACGCTAATCAAATAATTAATTGTTTGATTTTCTCAAGGTTACATGTGCTTCATGGTGATTCTGAAATGGTTGACATACTATGAGAATGGAAGTGATGCTCCTTCAATCATCAATTAAATGATTAACTTGCCTTTAAATGCTGGAAAGGTTTCAAGTTACAATGGTGTATTGACTCCTCTATTTGCAGATCCTTAATTCTAAGAAGATCTTTAATTTTATCTTCTGATTACATCTCTAATTTGTGTACCAGTTATGCTTTTCGTCAAACCACTGCTGCTTCTACTCAAATCATGGAGCAAGAAATAACACGCTGCAGTTAGCTCTGAAGAAATTCCTCTTATTGAAGTAAGATTCTAAAATTTGATACAAATTACTTTTTTGAAATGAAACAAAATTATTTTTCATAAATTCATTAAAGCCATGATTTTCTTTCATTTTGTTTAGTCTGACAATGCAGTAGAATCTCACGACGATGATTTCAGTGAGATATTCGTCCATTAGATCATTGAAACAATTGAATTCGTTCTAGGTAACACACACGCACACAAAACAGTTTTTAAAACCAATCCAATTTCAAACTTAAAATAATATTTTTATGCTATTTTCCCATTCAAACTCTATTAGGAACTATTTCCAACACTGCATCATATCTCCGTCTCTGGGCACTCAGTCTTGCTCACAGTCAACTAGCCAAGGTGTTCTTCGAGAAGACTATTGGTGGTGGAATTGTAGGAGGAAGTGCTTTGCAGATCATCGTTGGATGGTTCTTGTTCATCAATATCTCCTTTGCTGTGCTCATGTGCATGGATCTCATGGAATGCTTCTTGCATGCCCTCAGACTGCAATGGTATTTTCATTTGAATTTATATATTTTTGATAATAATCTCTCTTTGTGAATATATTTAATCATTAGGGTGGAGTTCTAGAGTAAATTCTTCAAAGCAGATGGCTATAAATTCGCTCCATTCTCCTTCGTAGCTACTCTTTAGGAAGCTGCCCTAGTTCATGCTTCATCTTGAGTCACACTGCATGATTTATTCTTCGTTTAACTGGAGAAAAAATAGATACTTTAAGTAAGCCTATCTGAAGATTGCGATTTCTTTTATTTCAGATAGAATTCCTCCTTCGCTTCTTTTATGTTATGCAATCTTTATTTTATTCGAGAAAAAGAAAAAAAGTGATTCATTCTCCTATTAAGCTTAACTCTTCTATTATGATTAATTAATTAATTTCCTAACGAACAAAAAGGGAAACAGAAATGATTTGTCTATTGATTTTTAATTAACGAAAACTATTAATTTTGAATTTGTTTTTTGAAAATAAGACATAATATTAAAGGGAATTTGATGAATTTGAACAATAAACTAAGAAAATCAAAAGGAAAAATTAAATTAATTTGATATCGAAACAAAAGAGAGCTTAAAAAGCGCTTATTGATTCTTAGATATGAGAGCATTGTGGAGATAAAACAGACAGGCATCCATTGGGAAACCAATGGTTAAAGTTATTTCTAATTTTTTATGGTTCAAAAAATGAGTTTTTTAGCAATACACGCAATCAACCATCTTGGACATATTTATGCTAGACCTAGATCGAATAGCATATAGGTGTTAACACTGCTAAACAATCGAATCACCTATTATTCTTTCTAAACTTACATAAATTATGTCCAAAACCACTTACGAATAAACTCCCCGAATAGAAATAATAATTGCCTTATGAATAATTCGTCCGAACTTGTACAAACGCTCCATTGGATAGATCAAAAGTGCATGAAATCATGTCTTCCATTTGCAGGACAATTGAGTGCATTTGATGTATATGTCAAACAAATCCCCGTCTAAACTGGCTTCAATTATCAGCAGAAAGCTTAGTTTAGACCCACCCCCCCAATGAGTTTTTCACCTTGACATTGCAGCAAATCCATTCGTAGAGCAAATGAAGCTGTTTCAGAGCTCCACATAAAGGGAGAGATATTTCATTTGTTTGCATGCTTGTTTTAAGAAATATCTCTACCCATTTATGTATGAATATACTTATCATATAATGAATGCTGTTTGCTAAAGCATTCAGTTAATAAAAAGAGAGAGAGAGATTATAAAAATGAATGAAAAATAAACAATAATAAATACAAATTACAATTGAATAAATAAATCATGCAGGAATAACAATATTCTGATGATTCAAATTTATACAAAAAATGAATTAAATTTCAATTTGGGGGGGGGAAGGGATTGAAAATATTTGGACTGTTATTATTTGGCAAATCATATGACTTGGATGAATGTTAGATAGCTTAATAAATTAAGTAGTTTTAAGCTCATATTTCAGATATGTCTGGTAAATGAGACTTTCATAGTGTAATTTTCATTTGTTATTTTACTAAAATGCGACTTTTCTATGTTTTATGCTTTATTTCTGAATAGAGACACTTATTTCATTAGTCAAAAGATGCCGAATGTGCTATTGCTGATATTGAGTGATTGTCTTATTGTTTCAATCTATTTTTTGTAGCCTAAAACTATAAGCTCTTTAATAAGGAAAATTAATAATAAGGAGTTAATTAATATCAACAAATCACCTTGATTTTCCATAGTTGAAGAATTTAGAAAATTTAAATAAGAATCTCAAATTTAACAATTATAAAATGCTTATTTTTGCGTATTTATCAAGAGAGGGATATTTATCTAAGTTTATCCGCTCGCGGGAAAGATATCAAATACTGTAATATTATTTTTATCAAAACAACAAAAAATGAGTGACTGGAGATAAAATGCATCTAAGCGTCTGATCATGGACAACGGTTCATGGGAAATCAGACTTGGAAATGCTCTGCATTCCCATCCTGCACTTGTCTACCATAATCTTTTAGGTAAGAGCAAGAATCAAGTTTCTCAATACTGCTTTTTGAGAATTTAAACAATTTTCTAAAAAATTGTTGTAAACATTTTTATTTGTGTCTTTTTCAGGAATCGACAGATAAAGCGGGAATCACCTTTGTGGTGAATAACTTAATAACTGTATTGATGAAGCAAGTCTCATCTATGTAAAGCCATCAGTCAGAGGAGTTGTTGTAGATTGGGATCATGAAGTACATCTATGGGAAAAAATGTAAATTTCTACCTTTTTCAATTATTTCAGCAAATTTGCTTTAGAAGTATGTCTAAAATCATAGGTTGGAACACGTAACTGGCAGTGGAGACTAAAAACAATTAGAATTAAGTGATCATAGTTTAAGTTTAATGCACAACCCTATGATGCCTGATAAGGTTAGGCAGAGAATGTTAGAAGTTGGATTTGAATATTTTGGGTTTGACGCACTCTACCCAGCCTTATCTCAGCATATGGCTTAAATCCACGCTACTGACAAATATGCCAAAAAAATATCAGACACATTCTAGCTTGTGATTGAAATTGGCCATGCAGCTACTCATTTTGTGCCTTTTTTCGATGGATAGCCGATCAACTATGCGATAAAGCGATTAGATATTGGTGGGAAATTATTGACAAATCACTTGAAAGATATCATTACTTGCAGGTATATTCAGCTCAAGAATGAAATACGAATGGTCTCCTAAATCAAAGAGGATATGTGCTTTGTATCGTAGAGCTTTAATAAAGACATGAAACTTAGGTAAAAAAATAATTCACAGTTTTCTTAAAAACTGTGAAAGATTAAAGGAAGTAAATATTTTGATATTCAACAATTAATTATGATTTTAACCCAAACAGGAAAGGGTCTCACATGAAGCACTTTATTCTACCTGACTATGAGACTGGCAAGAAAGGTTTTGCCTCTGATTTCTATGACCACCGTAAGATCAATAGATTCTATTTTAAAGGAGGGTTTCTCAAAAAAAAACTCTTTGTTTATTTTAAATTGATTTTTTCAAATAAAAACACTTTCATAACTGAATTCTCTTGATTTTTCACATTTTTCAAATCTTTTTGAACACTTCTTTCAATATAAAACCATTTTTTTTTAGATTCCTACAATGAGAAACTGACTCTAGATAAGGAGAGATTTACATTACCAGAGATTCTCTTTAACCCTAGTGACATAGGATTAGATGAAAATGGCATTTCTCAAGGTGTTATCAGTACTTTAAAGAGCATCCATCCAGATATCAGAGAGTATTTTTATGAAAATATTGTACTTTGCGGTGGCTCTTCGAACTTCGTTGGACTAAAAGACAGATTGTAAAAATACTTTAGGATTTACCTCATTTTAAATTTTAAGATTATTGAAATAGTCTCATGAAAAACAAGTGATTTTTTGCTAAATCTTACAAACTTTAAAACTAGATAAAGCGACATTACATCGAACAGTCCAGATTACTTAGACAATAAATTAGTTCATTTGAAGAGCACATCAGCAGCATTCCAAGGTTGCTAGAAACTCACTAAATCAGATGCCTTCTTGGATTTAGCAATGCATAGAAACGACTATAAAGAGCTAGGATTTGAATAGTTAAACGCACTCTACTTCATCTGAACGTTGTTTTTGTTCATTTTATGCACATAAAAACAATAACAATTTCAAATACAAAAGACAATCTTCAACAATAGAAGTTGTGAGGAAATACTTATCTTAGTAGTTCCTTTGTTTATTCATTTTATTTTTCGTGTGTTTAAACAGCTAATTAATGCAAGAAAGCAAGGAGATCAGTTAATTAATCTGTAGATAAAAGAAAATCAGATTTTTTATTCTTTTTTTAATTCAAATTATCAAAGGAAAAGAAACCGATCCTTTTGTCTTTTCCACCACGACTAATAACAGAATAAATCAGATTATTTTGCAATCAAATCTATTTAATCAATGCGAGAATATTTCATTTTTCTACCTCATTGAGCGAGCATCCATAAATTAATAATTTCTGTCTCTAAACTAAACGAGTTATTCTACAGCTTGAGCAATAACAAAAAAGAACCAAACAAACAACCAAAATAAGAAAACTTGAATTTTCTTGATCCTTTTTCATAAAATACTCTTGAAAGTAATAGCTAGTAGTAGTTGTAGTAGTTAAGTTAATGGAGGAGCAGAACAAAGGTGTTTTCCGTATCTTACTTGCTGGATTACCAGGGGTTGGAAAGAGGACAATCAAAAGTCGATTTTAAGAGGATTACAAATTGTACAAAGATAGAGTGAAATCATCCAAAAACCTCTCAAGTAAGCCATTCTTATTCAGATAGTTGTGTCAATGGCAATATGAAGTCAATCCAATGCATCCAAATCAACTATTGTATCAATTTTTACTATTTCTGTAGACTTAAACTGATTGTTGTGCTTTTTAATTTAGTTGAAGATGAGATTCTTAGAGATAATCTCAAGGGAAGGGTTATTGAGTTAAATGCCATAGATACCCTGAAAGGGTAAGGATTAGAGTACAGCCCAAAGAGAGATTTAAGCTCCTATGATATTGTCGCATTTGTATTTGATTTGGGAGAGAAAGATAGCATTAAGAGGGTAGCTCAAACAATTTTTATGGAGAGGTAATTTAATTTTACAGATTTAAAGTCTAGATGCCTTAAGGCTCTATGGGGTAATAAGAAATGATCTTATTAAAAACTGAAAATAATTAGAATACAGATATTGTTAATTCAGGAATAAAATATTCTCAATTAGTTTTCAATTTTACAATTCAATAAAGTTATCCTATTATTACAATAAAATAATTTAGACATTTTCAAAAAACGCACTCACTGATACAGAAATTGTAGTTTAGTTCTTTTTCAACAGGATTTTGTTGATATTTTAAAAGACATTTTCCTGATTATTTCAAAGCCAATCAACAAAAAAAAAGATTAGTTATTTTCATTATGAAATATGGCAGAAAAACACTCAATTAGTTACCTTCAAAAAACTCACCAAATCGAGGTCGTTCATTTAAAGCCTTTTAATTCATATTTAATGTTTGTTATTTCAAACAGAAAGAGGAAAATAATAGGAATATGATTTGTAAAACATGCCTGTGTTTAATAATATATTATTGTGCTTCCAAAAACCAAAAGCAAACAAACCTACTATCTTACCATAATTGAAAGAATAATTAAAGAATCAAGAGATTAAAGAGAAAAAAATAACAAAGAAATAGGTTATTGATTAAATAATTAAGAGATTTTTCAATTCAATAAACAGGTGGTATCAAAGGATATTTATTATCGTTTTATTAGGAAATTGAAGCTAAAAGGGGGTTACAAATTCCACAACAAAATAGAACTAATAACAGCAGCACAGCACCATTACAGCACTGTGAAAGTTTTCCAACAAGGATTAGGGTTGGATTGAAATCGTTTCTTTTAAAGTTTTAAAATGAACAATGGAGGGAGGATTCAAGCACTTTAAACGGAAATACCAAAAAGAGTGAATACTATCCTTAACGCTGCTAATACTCCTAATAATAATGGGCTAACCAATAACAATAATCCTGTAGGGAACAACACAAAAGACCCCGGAGGTGAATGGAATCCGAACTAAACCAACAATCCAAATAATCCTACTCCAAATATTATTATGAACAATAAAGAAACAAATAATCTGAACAATATCAATAATTTTAATGGCAGTAGAGTGAATAATATTGCTCCTTCTGGTGCATCGATCAAGAGTATTTTGAAGTCAGGTGGATTTAGGACCATGGAAGATAATAAAAAACTATTTTTTCGAACTGTAGAAAGCATCAGTAACTCTAGAACTGTTGAAATACTTGGTGGACTTGGATCTACATCTGTAAAAGAAGACGCGATAAATGTTCTAGGAGAGTTATGGAAATAGCTGTAGAGTGCTATGTCTGGAATGTCAGATAGTGTTACAGTGATGAATTTCGATATGGATACAACGAATTTCGGTGATGTTGTATAAGCTACGATTAAGGAAGTTGAAGCTGTTTATTTAGATTTAGTTTAGAATTCTTCCATAAGATTTTTAGATACTGTATGTACAGTTCATGATTTAGCATATAAACATTTAATCGATCTCCGATTTGATCCTAGAGCATGGTCGAGAAACGCTGTAGATATTCTTAAAAAAGCGCATCGAAAGAGCTCAAAGAGATCGAATTCTAAGAATAATGGAGATAATGATACAGATAGTTCTTCTGGATCTTCATCTCCATCTTGTTTAGCATCTTTGTGCTGTTGTGGGTCGAAAAGTAAAACAGCGACAGTGACCCCATTAAATCCAAGAAATGATCCGATTTCGAGATAAATGTCTTCTAATAATCGAAGATGAACAATAAAGATAGGAGAGAGGGAGAGAGAGGAGAGCATAACATATTAGAGAATAAATTTAATTATTGAAATGGCTGAGTAGCAGCTAAATCTTATGACTTATTGTATTTGAAATATCTGTTTTTAAGGTGAAAAAATAAGTATGTTCAAAGTTAATTTATTTTTGCATTGTATCATCAAAAAGAAGTAAAAAATAGGGAAAACCTAGAAGAAAAATACAAAGTATTCTTCTTCTTGAAGAAAGAGAAAATTAATTTCAAAAAAAGGGATGAAATATTATTTGAAATATAATATGTAAAAAACGAGAATACAATATTTCTCTCTTTCTCTCATACCTTACAGAAAAACTTCCTTGTGAGTGTTTTAACAAATCTTTCCTGATATTTCCTAGGTTCAATAATAGTTGGATCTCCACCGTAGATTAACCCTTTGATTTGTTTTTCTAAGAATTTCTACAAATCGAATTTTCTAAAATAATCAATAATCCCTAGTCTAAGTGTTCTCTTGTTCTTCTCTACTATCAGCAGAAGTGAATAATCAACTATTTACTGTTATGCTAGGAAATCACTGTCATTTCTTAAGGTTTTGTCAAAGTTTTAAAACGTCGAATTATCAATGAAAAATGGTTCACAATTCATATCTATCATGAAGTTTGTGTCCAAACCAATATCTAGTCCACGAGTAAACCTTCTTTTTCTGGAGCCTTTCAAATCATAAGCAGCTGAAGTCTCCTTATCAATGCCGTAGAATAGATTCTCCATTACAACGTAATATCTCTTTTCTCCATCGAATCGAAGTTCAAACATACCAAATACTTTTGCTAGCAGGGAATGCTAATAATTTGCCATGTGTTGGAGGTAATCTGGCGTGAACTACTGGAAATATCCGAATTCAAGTGCGGAAACACCTTTGACAACGAACAGCTCATCGTGGCTTTTAACAAACACACTCTGCGTTTATCCACCAGGAAGCCTAACAACTTAGCAAGTTCGGAGGGATTCGATGATGCGTTCTAAGGAAATCCCATGGAGATTTCTAAAAGCTTCGAATTATCTAGCGAAATGAATATGCAATTCGCCTAACTTCTCACCAACACCTTCGTTTCCTCTCATCAGCAATTGTTGAATTCGATTCTCATTTGCTTCAGTAAATTAATATGATAAATTCAACATTTACGAAGTGTTAGAACTCGACACTGCTAGTGATTGATAAGCTATTCTATGTCCTGATGAATTCTAGCCACCATGCGAGGTGTTATTATTCGTTTATGGGGGCTGTTAATGCTGCTAAGATTACGATTAAGACAATTATTTTGATTCACTTTTTTCACCTCCACTTGCATTAAGTAAACTAGAAATCAACGCAGGATCTCTTAAATAAACCAGAGGGTTATTCTAAATCATCTACTAGTTTGCGAAGGTGTAAGGTTATCCTTCGCTTGTATGAGTGCTTGGAATAGAAGAGGTCTTTGTAGGTGTGTTACTACTGTTGTTATTGAAATTCCCAGCAGGTTTGAAAAATAACGTACTCAGATTCTAATTCAAAGCACTAGTCGTTTAAGATCTAAATTTATTACTAACATCAATTCCGCCTGCATTCACATGATTTGGAGAGGTATTTGTGCTACTACTGGTTTATCCTGATTCTGTAGTTGCAGCTTCAATTGGTTTTTTATCTTGAGAAATATTTATTTTACCATTGCTAGTTATTTTCTGTTATTCAGAATCTTAAGCCTATTATGCATTCACAGCTATAACTCCTGTTTATGTAGCATCTTCCTCCTCTTCTTGCAATACTACTTATTAAACAGTTTAATCCCCATTTGCATTTGAATTATCTTTATCTTCAATTTCAATATTTTGTAACACATTACTTGTGTTAACTTTATCATTATTCTTCTCATTATTATTGCTATCGTCTTCATTCTTATCGTCCTTGCTTTCAGATTTCTCAGCATTATTGTTATTACTAGCATCGTCTTCATTTTCGTTGATTGGTTGTAGTATGTTATTCTCTCCATTGCATAAAGAAGTTCCAAGCTCATTCATAACTGTGATGTCTTTCAAGATATTTGTGTCATCTATTTCATTGTCTTTCTCTAGCCTACTTGTGTCAGCTGCATTCATAGCTGTTGTATTGACGTCTTAGATCGCCCCATCAGAACTTGGTGACTCGTTTTCAACCTCATTTAGAGCTTCATCTTTAGTTAGATCATTGATTTTCTTATTTTTCGGTGGATTTTATTAAGAAGTAGATTCAACTGATACCTAACCAGCTGTACTATTATGACTGCTATCCTAGAGAGTCACATCATTAGTGTTGCTCTGAATTAATTTATTTTACTCATGTGCTTCTTCAGATTCCTCTTATATAATATGGGAGCCTTAGAACATTGGATCAAATTATCTGAGCATTTCCATTTCATGACATTTCATCATCCTGACAACAATTTTATTTTCCTCGATCGCCTGCTTTTCATCTACTCCTTGTTCAGTCGTTTTTCTCTTCATCGTATCCAGCAGATATTACCTAGGAACTTTCTTCCCGAGGCCTAAAGGATCAAAGGAAAACATAAAAAATAATTAAGAAGTCGCTCATTTTTGAAAATGATCCAAATTCATATTTATAAATAATTTTTGTGTATTTTATTCACCAGCATCCTTAAGGTATCTCCCGTAGTGCTTAGTATTCAATGCCCATGCAATCATGCTCAATTAATTCTTAGCATACACTGGAATGTACTCCTAAACAAACGAAACAAAGTTAAATGAAAAATATAAAAATAACAAAATATCTGCTCTTTTGGGCAGTTTTGTTCTGCTGTTTTTCTTTTTTATTTCTTACAAATGGCTGAGCTTGATCATCATCTTTATTTTTTTCTTCATGGATGTTCATTGTGACTTGATACTCCTTGAGTGTTCGAGCATGGTCAACGCTAACAAATAATTAGTTTTTTTTAAAAGGTTTTGATTGATTTATCTAGACTAAAATGCAATTATTACGTTGGCGTTTCTTGCATTTCATCTTCTAGAAGGCTAATTTCTAGCTCTGGAGGTGGAGCTGCTGCTGCTTCATCGCTTTTTTTCAGTTGATTTAAACAACAAAAACAACATTAGAAATTTCAATATTTTCAAAAATTAATGAACAGGTAAAGGTAAAACAAAGGACAAGTTTCTCTAAGAGAAATATGTAAATATGTGATAATCTCCTCCCTTTTCTTATTAAATATCCCTAATATATTATTTAATTCATTTTTTACTTGTGTTGCTTCTCGAATTGCTTAATTTTCTTCTTGATGGCTTCTTTCCTCAACTAATGTAACCTAGCCAATCCGATATGAATTCGATTTTCTAGGATATACAACTACATAATACTTGTGTAATTAGAGATCTTGGACGAGTCAAAGTTACTAAGTATAAAATCCCTCTCAGCTTCGATACATTCCTGTGTTAATTTACTCTTTTCTAAAACAGCTTAGAATATCGGTTATTATTTCGATGTTTTCTTCTATGAGAAGATCTCAACTAATTTATTCAGCTTTGTCGATGCATCTAAGATCTAAGATTTAAATAAATTCTTCAACAGTACAAATGCTTCCTTGTAATACTCAGAGTCAGCATCTTTGATTGCTTACAACGTTGATTCTGATGAAAAATGCACTCTCTAAAATGTATGCAAATTCGTTCTTCCCGATTAGAATTTTATCTCAACATCCTTGATTTTAAACACCCTAGTTTTCACTGTATGCAAACATTTCTACGGAACCATCCCTGGGGAAACAACAGCTGCGGCAACATTACCAATATTCTAAGGTGTGTTGTTATTTCCAGTTATGTTCGTTGCCATTGTGTTAAACCTCTCATCTTTTCCAGTTAATCGCTCTTCTCGTTGAGTTGCTATGATTTCTTCGAGCTAATTCTTCCTTTCTCTTTTGAAATTCTCACAGAACTCTTAAAACATATGCTGTAGGAACCTATTATAGGAGTAATCTGCTAGAGCTCTTCCAAGGAGGGCTTATTAAGTAGTTGTGATCGTTTAATGGCAATGTTCACACAGAATATATGTCGAAACAGGCTCTCTAGGGTTGATTCTTTTTCTTTGCATAGCAGATATCTCTGCTGTATTTGGACTGTGTGACAGTATAACACCTTTTGGTGTGCTTGCGGAGTGGTTGTTCTTTCCATTGCTGTTGCTTAAAGGACGGCGTGGAAGAGGAACACCGTTTATATTGTTATTTTAGGCGTTAAGACCTCTAATAGGAGTTAATCTTTCTGATTATCTTGTGTATTTTTCTGATTTATCTTATTGAAGTCTTTGCTAAATCTACTGTTTCTCCAGTTACTGAGCTTAGAATTATTATTATTTCGACTCATTCGTGTCTTTATTGCCATTCATTCCATTATTTGGTTATGTATTGTTAGAATTATTCCCTGGTTTGGTAGATTTTGTAAGATTTGGATCCATCCTTTCAGTTATACTAAATCTCACATATGATCGCTATCTTACATACAACTAATAATGGTTATACATTGGTCTCTTGCATGTCGCACAAGCAGTGTTCCTCTCAAAGTATATCATCATCAAAAACTCCGCTAAACTCATGTCTTTCACTTAATAAAAGCTAACTTATTCATGCTCAAATTCTCCACAATATTTCACTAATGTACTCAGCTTACTTGATTCAATGTTAACTCTTTTTTCAAGGATATATTTCTCTAGATCTTCGCGTGAAGTCACCCCGTCAAATTACTCCCAGTCTGCTTTCTTGTACTGCAGTCTAACATATCCAAATTTCGCTAGATCACTGTAGAGAAATTCTTGTAGTCCCATTTTTTCATCCAGAAAATTATTGAGATTTCCACAGTCGATGATTTCGTTTTCAAGTGATTCCATGTAGAGTTTTTTAGCTTTCTTATTGTTCTTGATCATTTCATTGTTCATACCTATGATTTCCTACTCTAAGAATAAGTGGCGAGCAAGTCTTAAGATCACTATGGAAAAAAGTAAATAAAAATTAATAATTATATTTTCTCATAATTTATCTTGCTATTTATCATTACCTTGTAAGCTCTTCTTGAACTATTTAAGTATTTCAATCGACGAGCCTGTGATTAGCAACGATACAATATGGGAAGGTGCTCTTTCAGGTTATTCAAGGAACATAAAAGTCTTTTAGCTTGCTGCAAAAGTATAAGTTTTAAAATATGCTGTTTAGAGTGTGCCAACATAATGCTTATGCGACGATTACTAAACCCTCTAATTTCCTTATCCAGGCAAGAGAATAGCGATGTCTTGCACTAAATGGCATCGCGAACATTCAGCTATTTTTCGAATAACATGCGGTTTAATTTTCTACACCACTGTTATCCCAGCAATTTCAAGACTTGCTAGGATATCCTAGTGCACATTCTCCTAGCAGAAAATTATCTGCGGCTTGAATTACTTTATCCCATCTACTATCCGTGTAACGTACTGCTTTTACTTAGCAATGACTTGCTACAAATCGGGGTAGTTTGAATCCGTATGACTGAAAATATCGACAGAAACCTAAATTGCCATCACACGCACTAAAGGCTGCTATTATTATTAGTGAGAATTACTCGTGTTATGGGTACTTGGCGATAATTACTAATTAGAATATGGATTACTTTTACTATTGTTGCTGCTTGATTCAAAAGATTCGTTGACATTTCTCGATATAGTTGATTACCTATCATTCCTCTTGCTTCCAAACTAAAGGCACATGTTCTTTTTGGCTACATTCTTGGAACTAATGATCCCACTAATAAAAGCAAACTGATTGTCCTTATGCAAACTTGTTCGAATCATGACACTTCGATTGATATCCATTTCATTGAATTTCTCTGATTTCTTCTCCGACCCTTAGAGTCGCCTTCCTCTACCTCTCAAGTTCTGCAGACAATACAAAATAAACCCAAATGTTTTCTCCGTGTGCTACTCTCCGAACCGAGGGATACTTGAAAGCTTTTTCTCTTATTAGAACACATATGTGATCAGATTACGCAACTTTGTCTCAAGGACACTTCCAAATTCTAATCTATTTAGCACTTTTAATTAATCTGATTCTTCCATTTCGTTGTCTGAACTATCTGAACCATCATCGTCGACTTCTAAACAAGATGAATCAACAAAGCATTTATTTTCAATTTCAAGCATACTTATTTTTTCTAAATTCTCAATCTAAAAATTATTACTATTTTCTCGCTGGCACTCTAAAAACTCCTTGCAATAAACGTAGCATGTTTCACATAACCGCGTGTCTTTGTCGAGCTATCCGCAATTTGGATCTACTAACCTCGAGAGGAAGTAATTTGAGCACCTGTTTTAAACCAGTAAAAATCATCTATCAATTCAAGTTAAATCTCTTAGCATCATCAGCTCATTGCTCAATCAATTTCTTTTTTATTTCTAAAAAGCATAAATATTTACTGTGAACAGAACACCTGCCCGCATTTTCTGCAATGGTGCTTTCGTCGATAAAGAAAATTAAATTCTTTCCTGCAGAGAAAGCACGCTTTGGATTCGTCATCTTTGATCCAAGGTCGAGCAAACTTCGCTCGGATAGCGTTCTCCCTTTGTTTAAGGGTTTGATAGGACATTTTGCGTGGCTGATATCTGTCGATGTAGCCACCTAAATCGTTTCCTATTTATTCTGCTTCTCGTTCCATTTTCGAATAGATATCGGATTTACCGAACTAGATTTTAGAATGATATGAAAATGTTGAAACAAATCTCTTTTATTATTAGATTCACTTTGACTTAAATACTAAACTAAGAAATTGATCAAGGTGAAAATTTATTAAAATAACACAATATATTATTTTCATGTACATAATATTAATTAAAATTGCCTATTTCCTCTTCCACTCTTTCTCTTTTTCTTATTAGGTCTCTCAATAGGCACCAGACAGAGGCATATTTATTAAAAGTTTCTTCTCAATCTATTATTATCTTTTCTGGAAAGGATTCTTTATTATTAACAAATTAGCTTTAATTATCTCAATGATATTGCAGACTAATTCAAGAGGAAGAGGCTTACAATTAAAAAGGTCAATTAATTCCATCAAATTTCTAAATCTTAATTCTCAGCCAGGCTATTGAATCTAAATGTTGGATGCCTAAAATCGTATTATTTGTGTTCATTCTTTATTATGAAGTTTCACAGCAGTTTTCAAGCTAAAATGAAGAAAAATGTCACCCATTTTTATTGTAAATTACTAATTTTTTGATAATTCATTTGAAAATGAAAAAATAGCCGAATAAAATAATTATGCTTTATCATTTTCATTATTAAAGTTATCATTTATTGGAATTTTAGGTTGGTTGAGTTTTGTATGTTTCGCTCAATTAAGACAGTAAGATAAAGAAACAGGGACTTTATTCGTACATTTTTCTCCCTTTCTTTCTTGAATTAGTCAAAGAATCTTTGGATATTCAATTTCAGATTTTGTGAAATCAAAAGAATAAATTTATCTCTCATTCTATTTAATTCATAGAAAAACCATCAAATCGATATATCTCTTCAAATTTGATAAAATGCAAGTAAATTAATAAAGAGATAAGCGGAACATAGAAAAAATATAATTAATTAACCCTTTTCATTTACTCAAAAAGCGATGATTTTATTATTTTGCAACCATGAAAATCAATAGAATTTTATGTTTTTTAAATGATCATTGTTGAAGTATTTCATATTCAAATAATCATGGAAGTTTCTTTACAAAAGATATTTATTACTAGAATAATTTTCATTTAGTTTTATTATTAATTTTATCTGGGAAAGATTCCTTTCTATCAATAAAGTAATTTGAATTTTCCGAATGTAGGCCTTCCTCATCATTTTAGAGGAACCAACAGCTAAAATCGCCATTTCTGCAAATAATAAACTCTTAAGCTCTCAGATTAGTAAAATAATTGATTTCTTGGAGGATTTTTACTCATAAAAACTGTTTATGGTGTTTAATATTATTATTGTAAATTTTCATATTTTCAGATGGCAGATTACAAGATAAAATAAAGAAATAGATCCACCCCCTTAATTATTATTAAAAATTAAAAGTCTTTTGAAATTACATTCATGATCATAAAGTAGTTGAAGAAAACTTTTACTCTTTGTTATTTTTCATGATTTAAATGGTTTATTTTTTGAACACTATTCTGGCTCGGAATACTGAGTTTTGTCAACTCAACGCAAGTCATGAAAGGAAACATGACGTTATTTACTATTTCTTAGACATCTCTGCAATTGGTTTCAATAAATAATCCAAGGAAATTCAATTTCGATGATCTCTAATCTAATAGATAATAAATGTTTTCCTATCATTCTAATTTCATAGTAAAACAGTCATATTAAAGTGTGCCTTCGAATTTCAGAGAAGGTAATCCATATCTTTAATCAAGCCAAAAATTTGGGAAAATATGAATAAGGAGTCGATTCAGCCTTTCTTCTTTGATAACTTAAACATGACAACTTTGAAAATGTTTTGAAGTTTTGTAACTTTTGAATGATCCATTTCAAGAAAGGAATGAAATAGTAGGACCAGACAACAATGCAAGAAAAGCAGCTTAATTTCGAGAGGAACGAAGAAAAAAAACTTCTTCTAAAAAAGACAAATAAGTTAAGTTGTATTCATCAGATTAAATCTTTTTTAGAAAATAAAGGCTGGCTGCATTTAGAAGAGATACGAATCAAATTTCAAATTTATTTGAATCAATTAAGCTCATTTAAAGAGAACCTCATCAGGATAAAAAATCAAAGGAGTATTTTGAGAAATGAAACAAATTGTTTTAAATTCATTTAAAATGAATGAAAAAGTAAATAAAAACAAAAATCAATAACAGTTGGGAATCAATTTTATTTTATATTTAATTCAATTCAAGGACTAGTCTTTTCCTTTATGAAGCTCGAAATAATTTGATAATACTGGGGGAAAACTAACTAATAAACAAAAATAAAATTAAAGCAATAATTTCTGAGAATGCAAGCGCTGATACTGTTTGTCCGTTCTGTCTCTCTCTTCTTATTTTCAGATATTTAGTTCTATGGCATGCTATTACAGGAATTGTGTCACAAAATAATAACTATTCATCATTAATTTAATGATTAGTGCAAACTGTATTTTATTTTTCAATCTCCTAAACGATTTAAAATAAAAGATAAAAAGAATGTTCCAAAAAATGTAGATTAGCATGAAAACAAAGTGAATTTCTTATAAATTAAAATAATTTAACCGAGTAAATACAATTTTCTTTATTTCCAAAATGGCAAATAATAGAGATCTATTTTCCATAGACTTAATTAAATCTCAATATCTTTTATTTTTTGATTCTTTCTTCTCTAGTTTCTTGTGAATGCATCCAACCTTTACGTTTCAAAAAAGATTAAGAACTATTAACGCAATGTAATTGATTTTTAATAGCTGCCTACAAATTCTTTTCTCTCGAAATTCGATTATCTTCCATTATTTTGTCTGGTTTGTTTTAGTCTATTTCATAATTATCTAAAACTGTTATTTTAAGAGTAAAAACTAGTTAGAGTATCATGGTAGTCATGCGATAAGGTAGTCGTTTGAATTATTAAAATGACTCCATTTAGGAATAGATAATATGGTTTATCTCCTTGGAATTCGAAGACAAACTTTAATCTGACATTTTAGCTATTAAATTAGAATGAATGACAAACTTCTAATTAAATTCGAAACAATCGAAATTGCATTTCCAAACATTCTTTACCGAAAACAGAATAAAAGGATCAATGTTTAATTCTAGATAGATTCTTGCTTCATTCAATGACTGCCTTGAGTAATGAACATATATAACATTCAAATAAACGATTATGTTAGTCATTAAAATAGCAAGATAAAGAGAAAAAGTATTCTTCAACGATTATTTATTTTTGGTTAAAATAGAGATACTTTCTCTTGATTTTTTTTCTTCTTGGAATATGCTTAAGAGGAAAAAATGAAAATTGGAATGTAAAAATAACACAAAAAAACACATTTTAAGATATTTACCACATCCTTACCATAAGATATCTGATAAAGCAAGATTGAGATGTTTGCAAGATTAAAGAATCTTTCCCAGCAAAGAAAAATAAGATCTCAAATAATAAATAATTTGTATGCCATAAATTCATTTATCAACTCAGAAAATAATAAATATTTCAATATGCATTTCTTCCTTTACTTTACAATAGAATGTTATAAACTAAACTATCGGACAATATTAATTGATCAGAAAAAATATGACACCAGCTACAAACATTAACCATGGAGCTAAGTTAACTAAACATTAGATGCAAAGTGAAAAGTGTGCGGAGGTAAATGAATAACTTTGTTTTTAGATAATTAATGAATTCAAACATTCCAATTCTCTCATCTTTGCCTTTTTTTATTACTTTTTTAAAGCCAACAAAGAACGAGTCTTTTTGTTCAATTGCTTTCATTGAAAATCTCCATTAATTAAATCAAACGAAGAACATTGTTTCTCCCATAAAACTCTTATCATTTATTAATCCATAATAAATCAATTTAGGAATTATTTTTTGAAAGCATCAAAAGCAAAGTATTCGTCTACAATCAAACATATATCAATCATTAAAAATACTTCCAATTAAATGCACGAATCCATTGAGATTTTAATTGAAATATTATTCAAAAAGCAAAGAAAAGTCCAACGAGTGCTAAGAGAGCGAATCTGAAGATGCTTCCATCAATGCAGGCAACGACTTTATCAATGTAAGCCTAGGCATCAGAGTTGGAGGACTTGCATGTAGTGCCGATGCAAGTCTTATAATCATCAAGATTTGCAACTTTGTTAGCACATGCATTCGTGCCTGTGCATGACGCCCAAGTAAGAAGTGCAGCAGCGCAGGAAACATCAGTACATTTTGTCAGGCCGTTGACGCATGATTATGTGTCAGCTTTCACAAAATCGGAAGCAAGGAGAGCGAAGATTAGAACGACTAGAGAGAATCTCATTGTGCAAGGGAATTT
>Ga0302271_10000611_pt1 | contig 35306 bp, 27 predicted proteins | sample III_Bog_N1_1_FD_198767 | JGI IMG/M metagenome (GOLD analysis project Ga0302271, IMG submission 198767) | Peat permafrost microbial communities from Stordalen Mire near Abisko, Sweden - III_Bog_N1_1 | ecosystem: Environmental > Terrestrial > Soil > Wetlands > Peat | place: Sweden: Abisko... | reverse complement strand
CAAGCTAAAATAGATATTATAGATAAACTAGGGCAAAATCCTAAGTTACTTGAATATAAAAACATTACTGATTATATTGGGACAATTATCCGTCATACCGACTCGGCAGAAAGAGCAACAGTTGCATCTAAAATCATAGATACCCCTAAATTACTTGAATATAAAAACTTTACAGATCGTATGGGAGAAATTATCTTTTCTTCCTACACTCCAGAAAAAGTGAAGACAAGAACAGATATTATAAACAAAGTAGGACAAAATCCTAAGTTACTTGAGAATAAAAACTTTACGGATCATATTGGAGATATTATTCTTGACACCGACACAGCAGAAAAAGCAAAATTGAAGATAGATTGCATTGATAGAATAATCCCAGAACCAAATTTTAAGGATTATGATATCAGTAATCTCCTACTAGCAACTTCAATAGAAGATTTTAATTCCAAACTTGAAGTAGATAATCTTCTTATAAATAAAAAAGTGAATTCTAATCTAAAAAATTATTTTTTGGCAAAGACAAATAGTAAGTCTAAAGAAAATATTTTAAATAAAATAAACAAGATTAACAATAATACCGAATATCCTAATTTAACCCATTTGGCAGATAAAGAACATATAAATTTTAATAAATTAGATGATATTCTTATACAATTTCCACAAACAAACAGAAATGTTGGAGGAATTCCTGGTGGGTGGCTTAATAATGTTCCAAAATCAGAGCAAAAAACCACAGTTTCAAGTTTATATGATATTTTAGGTGACTTCGCAGATTCGAATTTATCAGATAACAATAAAGAGCAAGCCATTTCAGAAAAATTGTCAAAGCTACTAAATGATAAAGTTAGTATTAACTATCTTTCTTCAGGGGCATATGGCAACGGTTATAAGGTTACAATCGGTGAAAAATCATTTCTTTTAAAAACATTCCACGAAACGGGAACTTCTAGAATTCATGGCTCAGGTATTGAGCCTCAAACCGGACCTTATTCAAATCACAGTGCAAGAGCAAAACAATTTACAAAATTCTATTTTGGAAGAGTAGCCGGGTCAATATACTCTGACGGATTTATGGTAAATGAATTTCTTGAACCAAGTTCTAAAATAACTGCAGAAGCTAAAAAAAATAATCCAATAATAGAGAGCAAACCACTTTATATCGATTTTGTAACTTCAGGGGATTATCAAGCATCAAGTGAAGGCTCAATAGATCATAATACAATTAATGGAAGAATCATTGATTTTGGAGCTTTTAGCATCGATAAACTTCTAGAAAATCCGAAACTAAGACAAAATTGTAGAATATTTGGAGAAAGAATTTATAAAGATACATATAAAAATAGCTCTGTTAAATATGTTATGAGTCGTAAAAATGAACAAATTTTATCGGATTATGCAAAGAAAAATATGAGTAAATCTGAATTTGATGCTGCATTAAAAATTTATTCAAAAAAATTATCTAAAAATGATGGAATCATACAAAAACTAAAAAATATTAGAACAAATTTATACGGGAATAATTGATTCACTAAAAATACTAAATAAAAGTCACAGAAGAATATCCAAAGAGACTGATGAACAAAGGTTTGTTGATTGACCTGTTATTTTAATATGTGATAATGAATTCAATTTAAGGGACAACTAACGCATAACGTTGCTAATATATATACAAAATGATATCATTAGCGGTATGAACATACTAAACGAATCAAAACTGGCAATTTGTTTAATTAATAATCACAAGTTTAAAGAAGCAGAGGGAATTTATTTAAACCTCTTAAAAGAATACCCACAAAACCCAACAGTTTTAGCATTTTTGGGACTTCTTTATATCAAATGGAAAAAGTTTAAAAAAGCAGAAATATGTTTTGAGAAAGCATACTCCATAGAAAAATCCGAAGTCATTATTTATAATCTTGCCACTATAAAAGAACATTTTTCAAAGCCCGAAGAAGCATTGAATCTATTTCAAGAACTATTAAATCTAAACAAAAAAGTTGAATATTATATAAACATAACAAACCTACTGATTAATCTTACAATATTTACAGATAGAAAAAAATACATAAATATCCTTTACCACCACGCAAAAGAAGGTTTAACACTCTATCCACTGGATAAAAATATAATACTTAATTTTTCTATCGCCTCAATATATTCAGGAAATTTACAAGAAGGTGAAAAATATTGCAATCTCGCACTAAAACTGGATTCTAAATTTCCAAAAGCATGGGCTCATCAGGGGCTAATTAATGAGTTTTTATATTCAGATGAGGACATTGCACAAGAATGCTACAAAAACGCCATTAAATACAAAGGGAACACCTCTAATTACTATGATATTGCTATTAGCTACACAAAAACAAACAATTATAAGGAAGCAATAAAATATTTTCATAAATCACTGAAACCAGACCCTAAAAACAAAACAATACTACTTGGAATTGCTCAATGTTATTTTAAACAAAGAAAATTTAATCTCGGATACAGATATTATTTGAAATATAATAGTGAAAAATTTAAAGAATTAAAAAACCAATGGGATGGGGGGAAATATAAAGATAAAACACTATTCGTTTATCCTGACCTAGGATATGGCGATCAGATTTTATACATAAGATATCTGCCCCTTACAACCAAATATTTTAAATCGGTAAAAGTTTTTGTATTTCCTCAATTGTATGATGTGTTTAAGGACAGTTTTAAACAATATCCTAATATTGAATTTATAAAAATAGAATCTGGAATAAAATATCCGAAATATGACTACTCAGTTATTTTATCAAATCTACCTTATTATTTGAAAAAAGATTTTAAGAATATTCCTTTCTCAGACAAATACCTTGGAAAAGAAAAGACAAAAACTGAGAAAATTAAAAACATTGGAATTTGCTGGGAAGCAGGAAATGCTGACATTAGAACGACAATACACCGAACTATAAACATAAAAGAATTTGAACCAATATTAAATCTGAAAGATTACAACTTTTTCTCATTCCAAGTAGGAGCATCAACCGATGACTATAAAGACTACAAAAATTTGCAGGATTTAGGTAAAGATTTTAAAAGTTTCAAAGATACACAAGAAGCTCTAAAAAATATGGATTTAATAATCTCTGTTGACACTTCCACTGCAAATCTTGCAGGAGCTATGGGCATCAAAACATTTTTGCTTTTACCATATTATCCTGACTGGAGATGGTTTGATAATGAAGAAAAAACAGAATGGTATGATTCAATAAACATTTTTAAACAAAAAGAAAAAAATTCATGGATAAGTGAATTTAAAAGAATTAAAGATTTTCTCAATAATAATTAAATTGCCAATTAAAGCCATAAATGCTAAAATCAACCTATGGAATTGATTGATAAAGTAAAAACAGCAATTGAATATACGAAGAAAAGAGACTTTATACAAGCAGAGAAAATTTACCTTGAGTTATTAACAGAAAACCCTGAAAATCATACTGTTTTATCTTTTTTAGGAATACTTTACTATGAAATGAGAAATCTTAAAAAATCAGATAAATATTTAACTAAATCCTACAAACTTCAAGAATCAAAAAACATTATTCCATATATAGGAAGGGTAAAATATTTACTTAAAGATTATACAGAAGCATTGAAATATCTTGAACTAGCAATAAAAGAAAATCCTGACATTGAATTATATTATTTCGCCTTAAATTCTGCAGCAGTAATCTGTAATTATAGAAAAAAAAATGAGATAGCACAAGAAGCCTACAAAAAATTTCCGTTTGATAAATATATACTATATGCCCTCGCTGAGTCAAACATTTGTATAGGAAATTTTAAAGAGGGTGAAAAATACTGTATACAATTAATTAAACAATACCCTAAATTCCCTTCATCATGGGGTTGTTTAGGTTTATTAAACGAACTTTTATATGGAGCAGAAGAAGAAGCAAGAAATTGCTACCGAAAAATGGTTCAACTCGGAGATAAGATACTTGGATATACAAATTTAATAATAAGTTATGAGAAAATAAGTTCTCCCAAAGTTCCATACTATATAAAAAAAATTGACAAAATTTGTCCAAATACCCAAATAAATTTTTTAACCGCATCATATTATCTAAAAAAGAAACAATTTAAAAAGGGTTATTCTTATTATGTCAAAAAAGATATCCGATCAAAAGCAGATATAGATTGGTTGAATAAATTTAAAAAACCATGGACAGGTGGCTCATATAAAGATGAAACGTTGCTTATATATGGCGACCAAGGACTTGGTGACCAAGTACAACATGCCAGATATCTGCCATACGTAACTAATAAATTTAAAAAAATAAAAGTAATGTTTGCACCACCACTTGTAGACATTATGAAAAGGTCTTTTGAAAAATATTCTAATATTGAAGTATTAGAAATATCCGATAAGTTCCCTAAATACGATAAATCCGTACAACTTTCTCACGTATTATATTACCTAAATATGAACTTTAATCATATCCCATCAACAAATGGCTACCTAATTGGTAATGACACAAAAATAAAAGAATCTCATGATAAAACTTTTAATACTAAAAACTTAAAAGTAGGGATCTGCTGGGAAACTGGTGGGAAAGGAATACGAGACCAAATTCATAGAACACTAAGTATCTCTTTCTTTGATGAGATATTAAAACTAGAAAATACTAATTTTTATTCTTTTCAAGTGAAACCAAAACTTGAAGATTATAAAAATTATAAACAATTAATAGATATATCAGAGTCTTTCAAAAATTTTGATGATACCGCCGCGGCGCTTAAAAATTTGGATTTACTTATAACTGTTGATACATCCGTTGCACATATGGCAGGAGCCCTTGGAATCAAAACATTTTTATTACTTCCATACTGTGTTGATTGGAGATGGTTCAATAATACCTCCACAACTGAGTGGTATAATGTTATTAAGATATTTAGACAAAAACACAAATCTGACTGGCCAAACGTTTTTGAGAATGTTCTCGAAGAATTAAAAAAAATCCCAAAAAGCGTGAGCTAATCATAAAGCAAGAACACTCAAATCCGAAACCGGAAAACCTAGATTATTAGACCTTTTTTTAAACCTTTATGATAGTCATGAATATTACAAAAGGTTTTGTATAATATTGTATCAATGGCGCTTTGGCTATTATATGCGATGTGAGGTGTTATAATAACATTTGGTTCTCTGATTAGTCTTAGGTTTATAACAGTACTACTAAGACATTCACAGGAAGCTTCTTGTACCATACTTAATAAATTATCTTTCGAAAGATTAAGACTTTCACATTCTAATACATCAAGTGCTGCCCCTCTAACTTTTCCGTCCTTTATTGCTTTGTAAATGGCAACTGTATCAATCAATTCACCTCTAGAAGTATTTATAATATAAACACCATCTTTCATTTTGGTAAACTCTTCATCTGAAATCATATGATATGATTCATCAGTATATGGAATATGAAGTGTAATCACGTCAGATTTACGGTATAAATCATCCAATTCAACATATTCAACAAAATCAACTAAATCAGGTCTAACCCTAAAATCATATGCATAGATAGTCATTCCAAAATTATGCATCATCCTACAAATAGCTGCACCTATTGAACCTGTACCTATTACACCAATGGAAAGACTTGATAAATCTTGACCCAAAAGTTGTTCATATTCAACATCTACATTTTTTAAACATTTAATAGCTGGTAAAATATTTCTTGTGAGAGCAATTAAAACCCCAAGAGTATATTGAATTACGGGCTCTCTACCATAATCTTCAACATTCAAAACGGCAATGTGACGATCTGCACAAGCCTCTATATCTATGTGATCATATCCCGTAGATCGTGTTGTAATAATAGTAAGATTTTTAAATTTATTAATAAGATGTTCCGTTATTTGAGAGGTGATAAAAACACTCACAATTGTAGTATTTTCAAATTCTTCTGATGTTAAATGCGTAGACTCATTCAGACTAGTTTCATAAAAAGTTATGTCATAATCAGGATACTTATTCTTTTCAAAATATTTTTTCTCTGATTCACGATAGTCAAAAAATAGCATTTTCATTTTGGATACCCTCTCAATCTTACACTTATAGAGATTTTCCATAAATGTTAGATGATTTCCTATTAGCCTACTTGGTAATAGTTATTTAAAATAAATAGCTTGAATGTGTAATGGAAAGATCTGAAAAAAATTGTATCGTAAGAATACAGACGGAAAGGAGAAACCAATGCGTAATGATATAATGCTAAGAGAACCCGATTTATATTTCGATAGCATTCATAACGAACTAAACAATTTCTTACGTGATACAATTCTTGGACCGACGTTTTCAAACCCACTAAACGTAAAAAAAAGTTCTATTTGGAGACCAGCTGTTGAACTCAAACAAACAAAAAAAGACTATGTCGTAAAAGTTCAACTCCCTGGAGTTAAAAAGGATGATATTCAAATAGATTTAGATACCGATTTTATAACTATCACTGCTAAAATTGAAGAAGAAAAAGAGAGTGAAGAAAAAGACAAAGAAAATACAAAATATCACACATGTGAATTCAAATATGGTAAATATCAAAGAACTATCTCTTTTGAACAACCTATCAAAGTTGCCGACAGTATCGCCGAATACAAAAATGGTGTGTTATCAGTCACAGTTCCTAAGCAACAAATAGAAGAAAGTAAACCAAAACGCTTAGAAATCAAGTAGAATGGTATTAAATTGGTTTGCAGAAGGACAATCGCAATTTATATCAATTCAGTGACACAGGTTATTAGGGGACATAAAATCTGACCCGCGAGCAATTCTGTTGCTTTAGCCGGTCCGCTTACCTAGTTTACAAAGTTAGCAAAGATTTATGAATACTTATAATCTGTCCCGAGGATCTTCGGATTTTCGCGGAGCAAAGCTGAGCGGGTTTTCTTAAGCGTAATAGGCCGCTGAGATGCGGTAGAGGGTGGTTAATACCACCCTCTTTTAATTTCTTAACATTTAACAAAAGATACTATTTTTATTAAATTTATGATATCTTATAACAAGAGGCCGATATGTTTAAATTCAATGAACAATGTAACCCTAGACAAATATCTCTAACTGGTGTTAGAGCTATCGTTATACTTGCGCTTTTAAATATAAAACCATGCTCATTTGAAGAAATTAAGGATTTTTTGGTATCAAGTAACATAGTCAGCAGAGAATATTCAGTTGATACGATAAGGATTGATTTAAACACTCTTAAATATATCGGATGTAATATATCGAAAGCGACCAAAAGTACTAACAATATGTATATCCTTCGTTCACACCCTTTTCAGTTAAATTTTACTGAAGAAGAGATAGATACTTTAAAGAAAATATACAAAACCATTTATAGAAACTTGAGCATAGAAAGATTATTAGAATATGATAATCTATTTAACAAGCTTGCAGATTCTGTGAAAGATGAAAAAATTAGTGAACACCTCAGAGGAATTTCTTTATTAAAAAGTTATGACAAAAAACTTATTAAAGATACACTCATAGATGCTCAAAAACAAACTCAACTTATAATTAATTATAATGTTCCAAATTCAAAAGATTCCAAATACGAAATTACAATTGAAAAACTAGGATTTAGAAGTGATAAACTATACGTTTATTGTTATAACCACTCACTTAAAAAACGTACGTTCCTAAATTTTTCAAGAATTAAAGAAATAATAGCAAGAAAAATTAGAAATGAAAACTTCAAAACAAGTGATACTCTTGTAGAGTTTGAATTAAACAATTATGAAAATTATGAATTAGAAGAATTTGAAAAAATTGTAGAAATTAAAGATAACAAAGCCATAATTAGTGGCTCATATTATACTGAATTTATTGCAATGCAAAGAATACTATACTTTGCTTCTGATTGTAAACTAATTAAGCCTACAGAATTAAAAGAACAGCTTATTTCAAAATTAAAACAAATGAGGTCACAATATGAGTAGAACATCAACCAAAATAAATGCGGCATCATTAAAAGTTCTATACACGCTACAACTATTATTTGACAGAAATTTAGCAATGAACGAACTTATACATTTGTATGAATTGTACCACAATGAATACAATTCCAACTTTGTAATGAGTAAATATATCAATACTTGCCGATATTGCGGTATAGATATTAAAAAAATTGATGGTAAATATACGATCCTTAATTTCCCAATAGGCGTAAATTTCTCTCAGACAGAATTATCTCTGTTTATAGAAATGAAAAACTGTTGTGAAAAAATTAAACTTGAACATTTAACAGAAAACATGCAGAATATTTTACAAAAAATAAATAGAAGAATCGACAAACCTATCGCACCAATTTCTATCTCAAAACTTAATGATAACAAAATAAAAACATTTGAAAAAGCATGCATTATTTCTCAAAAAATTAAATTGTTCTTTAATGATGATACTAGTTTACAATGTGAACCTGTTGACATTTTTGCAAGCGAAAATAAAATTAAATTCTCTATTTTTGACGGAAATGAATCTAAGGAATTTTCTCCTGATGATATTAAAGCCGTTAAAATTCTACCTCAAAAATCTCAAACAAAATTTATTCCTACAACTGTTCTTTTTGAACTCAAAGGAAAACTTGCTAAAAAGTATCAAATAAGAGATCATGAACAAGTTTTGAGAATAAATAGAAATGGAAATTTTGTAATAACAAACCGTTTTGAAGATAAAATAACACTTCTTCATCGTTTAATGAGATATGGAGAAAACTGCAAAATTATTTCACCAAAATCTTATGTAAAAGAGATGGAAGATCTTATAAACAAAACCCTTGCAAACTATGAGAATTAAAATAGAGGATTCGAAAAATTTCTAATTTTTCCGTACGCTCATATAACATTAAAAAAAGCGAAATGTGAATTACACATTTCGCTTTTTAGTTATTTAATAATTAATTTAACTATTTATTAATTTGACCTAAAACTTCGTCAGCAAAATTTTCGCTACGTTTTTCAAGACCTTCACCAAGAACAAATCTTTCAAACTTAACGATATCTAACTTACCTGAAATCAATTGTTCAATTGTTACGTCAGGGTTTTTAACAAATGGTTGTTCTAACAAACATCTGTGAGACATTAATTTATTAACACGGCCTTCAACGATTTTAGCTCTAATAGCTTCAGGTTTCTTAGCCAAATCTTCTTTACCCATTTCAATTCTCTTTTCTTCTTCAAGAACAGATTCTGGAATATCTTTTCTAGAAATGAATTCAGGAGAAGAAGATGCAATGTGTAAACAAATGTCTTTAGTCAATTCACTGTCTTTAGCAGTTGTTTGTAACAATACACCAATTTTGCCGTTGTGAATATATGTAGCAACATTACCTTCATAACGAACAAATCTTCTGATTGTTATTTTTTCGCCGATTGAAGCAATTTTTTCTTTTAATGCATCTGCAATAACTTTATTACATGTTGGACAAGTTGATGCTTCTAGTTCAGCAACATCTTTAGGATTTAGTTTAGTAACTGTTTCTGCTAAACCTTTTGCTAATTCTTTAAATTCATCATTTTTTGCAACAAAATCTGTTTCACAATTAACTTCTATAACCGCACCAGCATTTTCATCAACATAAGATTCTACTCTGCCTTCAGCAGCAATTCTGCCCATTTTCTTTTCAGCAGAAGCCATACCTTTTTGACGAAGTACTTCCATTGCTTTATCCATATCACCATCAACTTCAACCAATGCCTTTTTAACATCCATCATGCCTGCACCGGTTTTATCACGAAGTTCTTTAACCATTGTAGCTGTAACGTTCATTTAATTTCTCCTTATAATTGGTAGGTTCCACCTTAAACCTCCATTTACGAGACTGATGCACAAGTCAAATATCTAATTTTAATCAAGTTTCCTTGTGCTACGTCTCTCTCGTCCAGTGTCGCAAAAGCCCACCGGCTACCCGCAGCCGTGCATTTGCTCACATCCGAGAAGTCGCCCACTGCAAAGATGGCAAAATCGGATTTTGACCACTTGTGCAGTGGTCTCTTTACAATATAATATCATTCATTTTCAAAAAAAGAACGGGGTTTCCCGTTCTTTTTGTTATAATCTAAACTTTTGCAGTTTCTTCTGTTGCTTCTACTTCTACTTTTACTTCTGTTTCAAGAACAACACCAGCATCTTCTGCTTTAATTGATTCAATTTTTTTAGTTTCGTTAGCTTTTGCTTCTCTCAATGTTTTACCTTCAAGAACTGCGTCTGCTAATTTTGATGTAATCAATTTTACTGCACGGATTGCGTCATCATTACCAGGAATAATATAGTCAATGCCTTCAGGATTAGAATTTGTATCAGCTAAACAAACAACAGGAATATTTAATTTGTTTGCTTCTGCGATTGCAATAGCTTCTTTCTTTTGGTCAATGATAAATATAATGTCAGGAAGACCTCTCATTTCTTTAATCCCGCCTAAAGTTCTGCTTAATTTTGAAACTTGACGAGCGATTTGAGCTTGTTCTTTCTTAGGTAATTTTTCAACATGACCGCTAGAAACAAATTCTTCTAATTCTCTGAGTTTGTTAATTCTTGTTCTGATTGTTTCAAAGTTTGTTAACATACCACCTAACCATCTTCTATTGATGAAATATGCCCCAACTCTTTTAGCTTCTTCTGCAACAACTTCTGCTGCTTGTTTTTTCGTACCAACAAACAAAATGTTTTTGTTTCTTGCTGAATAGTCTCTAATAACTTCATAAGCTTTATCTAATAAAGTTGTTGTTTTTCTTAAATCTAATACATAGATACCATTTCTTGCCCCATAAATATATGGTTTCATTTTTGGGTTCCAGTGTTGTGTTTGGTGTCCAAAGTGTACACCTGCTTCTAGTAATTCAACTAATGATGCTACTGCCATAGCATTTCTCCTTATAATTAAAATGTAATTTACTACGGGTCACCTGTTCCATCTTCTTATAGAAGACTAGGGCAATCCCTATCGAACCAGTGTAACCACTTATATGGTATTACAAACATTTTTTTTTCTCAAGAGGACATTAGACTTAGAGGGTTTTTTTACAAATATTAATAATAAATTTAAACATTATTTGAATTTTGTAAAGACATGTTACGAAAGTAATGAGTCTTGAAATCAGGAAAAGTATATACACTTTATATAAGGGTAAGCGATAAGCAAACATTAGATAACACGAGAGAGATATTAAAAGAGAGCAAGAGAGAACAGCTACTAAACTGGAGAGCAAATGGCAGTATTAAACATTTATGACATTAATGCGAAAGCGAATGAATTGTCTGAAGAATTCAAGAAGCTTGATCAGCCTGAAGATGACAAATCTACAGTCCTTTATGAAGAAATGAGAATACTTGCCTTTAACAACAGAGTACGATTTAAACTATAACGAAATTTGTCGTTGAGATTAGAAACAAAAACTTAACTTAACTTAATTCCCACTAACTTAATTTTCATGCCTGATTTTTTTCAGGCATTTTTTTTACGGAATTTGGCAAGTGCGACGCTCACGAAGTGAGCTAGTCACGTCCTGCGATAAAACCTTGCGGAATGATACAAATTTATAAGAATTTGTGTAATGGAGTCCTAAGGTTTTGAGCTACCAATATTCCAAGACAGGCACTACGTGCAAGAACTCTGTTGGCAAGATTAAGTATCTTGACAATAGAGGCAGGCGAGTTGACTCAAAGAGGCACGAGCCGTATAGAAATACGTTAAATTGTAGGATTCTTTACTAAATTAAATCTACTAGATTAGTTTACTCTTTCACGCACGCAAAAAATCCGATATACATTTAATTTTATTTTTATTTACCACGCTTTTGGACACGCCCGAATAATTCGGTTCAATCCTCAAACCTAAATAATACTTTGAGCGTTGCCGTTTAATGCGAGCGCAGTGAGACAAACCCTACAACTTGTTTGTCGACAATAAACGGGCACGCATCAGCAATGCTGATGACTTCAGCCCTCTGCCGACAATCCGCAAAATTCTGCTCTGCTCGTCTAACTGCGCTCGCATTAAACGGCAACGCTCAAAGTTAAATCGAAAAGCGTGGTTTCCGATTATAACTTTTCGACTCTCATACTGCTTTGCAGTATTCGTGCCTCTGCTCGCTACCCCTTAGTATGAGTTAAATCGGTCATGACAATATTTTTAATATAGCTGTAATAAGGGTTATTGCCATATTTTTCTATTTTTGACAATAATTCAGTTGCAGAAATAAAACCTTGATTATAGGCAATTTCTTCTAAACATGAGATTTTTACGCCTGTATTTAATTCCATTGATTGTACAAAATTACTTGCTTGAAGCATAGAATCGTGAGTTCCTGTATCAAGCCAAGAAAAGCCTCTACCAAGCATTTCTACGTTAAGCATGCCTTTTTCTAAATATATTTTATTTAAATCTGTTATTTCAAGTTCACCTCTAGCCGAAGGTTCAAGTTGTTTTGCGAACTCACAAACGTTTGAATCATAGAAGTACAAACCTGTAACAGCATAGTTTGATTTTGGATGTTTAGGTTTTTCTTCAAGAGACAAAGCTTTTTTATTGTTATCAAATTCTACAACACCAAATCTTTCAGGGTCTTTAACAAGATACCCGAATACTGTTGCGCCATAATTCGAGGTAAGAGCTTCTTTCATAATCGTTGAGAACCCATGCCCGTGGAAAATATTATCTCCAAGAATTAGAGCAACGTCTTCACCATTTATATAATTCTCAGAGATTAAAAACGCGTCAGCGATACCTCTTTGAACATATTGGATTCTATATGACAAATTGATTCCAAATTGAGAACCGTCACCCAGCAATTTTACAAAAATATCATAATCATTCTCACTTGTAATTATTAAAATATCTTTAATCCCAGCTAACATAAGAGTTGAGAGGGGATAGTAAATCATAGGCTTATCATATATTGGTAACAAAATCTTTGATATGGGCTGAGACGCTGGATATAATCTTGTCCCTGCACCTGCTGCCAATATAATACCTTTCATCAAAACACACTCCTTTTATTAATAAGATACGGAGTATTATAACATTAATTTGGATTTTTTGAAAATAGCCCGAAATACATATTTATAATATAATATTTTGAATAGCGAAAGAGAAGTAATGTCTAAGGAATTAATAAATAAGTTTTTTAACAGTTGGTTTAAGCTTCCCGACAAGGTAAGATTCATCCTTGTTGGAGGGTTTAATGCTATTGTATCATTTGTAATATTTGTTTTGTTGATGTATATATTTGCAAAAGCATTTCAATATGAAACATCAATAATGTTTGTAAATGTTATAAAATCAGAGATTTTTATCCCTATATCTAATCATTTTCAATTTTTGAAAAATATCACTTTTATCCAATTTGTAAGACAATTGTCACTGGCTTTAGCTTGGTTTTTCTCATCTTTTGTATCTTTCACCACCCAAAGATATTTCGTATTTAGAGCACAAGGCGATATCATAAAACAATATTTAAAATGTTTATCCAGTTGGATGGTAAGCTACTGTATAAATGCTGTCCTTTTAGAATTATTCTCAGCAATGTTTATCAAAATGGATGGTACCCAAGTTATAAAAGCTGATATTTCTCAGTTTTTCGCAGTCGGCATATCTGCTATTGCTACATACATATTATTCAAACACTTTGCATTTAAAGGCTCAAAAGGACAGGAAGCTCAATAACTTAGAAATTGTGCAATTTGGATAACCTTTCAGACCTTGAGATATGCGTAGAACAAGATATGTAAAGAAGTTGAAATAAATACCTGACTTTGCTACAATCAAATTACTATGATGAAGTTGAACAGTGAAGAAGTCCTGAGAGTAATCCCGTCGTTTTTTGAATCAAATTTAACGGCCGATTCTGGTGTAGAATCCGTTTTTAGTAGATTATCCCAGATTTTTGATTATGAACAAGCATACATTTATTACCTTAATCCAGATGGCGCTCAGTTAAAATTTTCCGCAAATCCTGATAATAAGGATATGGCTAATGCAATTTTTGAATTTCCACCTAAGATTATGGAATTAATGTATAACGATAATGGATATTTATTAGATGAAACTTCTGAAATTGTAAAACATCTAAAATTAAACGGGGCTAAATCTTTAATGCTTCAAAAATTGGGGATTGGGCAAACCGTATTCGGATTTATTGTTCTGGGGAAGAAAATTCCGAAATTTTACAACGAAATTGATTTAAACGTTTTAAAATCTTGTACAACAATTTTGTCATATCTTATAAAAGATTTAGAACTTTCAAACGTTTTTAAGATTCAATTAAAAGCTCTAAAAGATGGGCTTATAGAAAAGAACGAATCACTAAAAATAATTAAAGAACAAAATGAAAAAATACTTGAAGCAGATAAAGCTAAAAATGAATTTTTAGCTAATGTTTCACATGAATTAAGAACACCATTGAATGCAATTCTAGGATTCTCAGAAATCCTTGCAACAAACCTTTATGGGGTTCTAAACCCTAAACAAGCTGAATATATTTCTGACATAAGGGTTTCAGGTATCCATTTATTGAGTATGATTAATGAAATTTTAGACATTTCTAAAATAGAAGCAAACGCGGTAAAATTGGTCCGTTCTACTTTTAATATCTCAAGAGCACTTTATGAGGTCGCTAACATACTTGAACCTTTGACTATAAAAAAGAATATAAAAATTTCTAAAATTTTAGACAATGATTTTGAAGTATATGCAGACTACCAAAAAATACAACAAATTTTATACAATCTAGTTAATAATGCAATCAAATTTAGCCCTAATGATGGGATTGTAGAAATTGAAGCCAATATAGAAGATAAAAATTTCTTTATAAAAGTTCATGATAATGGTATAGGCATTGATGAAAAATATCATGGCAAAATCTTTGCTAAATTTGTACAATTAGATAGCTCTTATACAAAGAAGGAAAGCTCAACCGGATTGGGACTAACTATAACAAAAGAACTTGTCGAACTTCACGGAGGGAAAATTTCACTTATGAGTGAAGTAAATAATGGTTCAACATTTATAGTTACAATACCTCTGTTAAAAGAAGATGACTACAAAACTATTGATGATTAATCAACTGTAGTACAAATATCTTTTCTGTATTGTTTGCCGTTAAATTTGATGTACTCAATTTCTTCACATAAGTTTCTTTTAGCTCTTGCAAGAGTTTTAGCTGTTTTTGAAACAATAAGAGCCCTACCGCCCGTGGTTTCATATTCAAGATACTCATTTTTCTTAGTATTTAAATGAGAGACAATCGTATCTTCTTCCAACTCGTCAAGCCCACCTATTACTGAATTTTTAGCTTTGCCTGATGAAAGCACAAGAGAAATAGCAAATTCATCTTTTAAATCAATAGCATTATAATTGTCAGCAAAAGAACCAATTACACATTCCGCCATTACTTTATAAATATCATCATTTATCAAAGACAGAATACATTGAGCATCATGGTCTCTTAAGAAAGAATTACATTCAATAATTGAAATTTTACCATCAGTTGTCAATATTCCGTCAATTCCTATAATTCCAAGATAAGGTCTTTGCTGTTCCTCAAGATTCTTGATAATCGGATAGACTATGGAACCCATAATATAAGCTTCTTGATCAAGAGTTAATTTGATACAAGGAGAATATGCTCCCATACCAGGAGTAATAACTCCGCCACCACCTTCGAGTGAAAATTTGTAATCCACAACTGAACCAGTTGAAAGAGCTTTGTATCCATCAGTTACAACGTAGAATGAAAAATTTGTTCCGGGAACATAATCTTCTATTAAAATTGTTTTTTCACCAGTAAAAAAGCAATCTTCTATATATGATTTTGCTATTGTTTCAGATGGACAAACCATAACACCATTTGATGGCTTATGTTCATCTGTTTTTATAACAATTGGCATCCTACAATTTTTTATATAATCAAGGGCCATCGGTTTTTTTTCAAAAATTCCAAATTTTGGGGTTGAAATTTTTAGTTTATACATCATTTTTTTGCCAAATATCTTACTTGTCGTAAACATCGCAGCATTTGCAGTTGGAGCAAAAATCATTAAATTATTGTTTTCAAAAACTTTTGCAACATTTGCTTTGATTGCAACTTCTGAAGAGGCTATCGTAAAAGATATGTCATTTTCTAACACAAATTCAACAAGTTCTGTTATATTATTTTCTCTAATATCAACAACAGTTGCAAATTCTTTTATAGCATCATTCCCAGGGGCAACAAATACTTCAAATTTTTCTGATAATATTTTTGCTAAGGAGTATTCTTTAGCAGAATTTCCAATAATTAATAACTTTTTTTCCATAGAGCGATTATAGCATAAATCATAGGTATTTGTAAAAGGGCAGAGAAGGGTAAATAGAAAAAAACTTGAACTAAGACTAATAATTACTTTATTTGTCAAGAAGACAACTTTATATGATTGATTCTACTGCTTCTTTAAATTGGCTTCCTCTTTCAACTCTATTATAAAAAGGAAATCCCCAAATATAATAATCGTTATTATCAACAAAAGTTTTGATAGAATGTTTGTCTTTTATTTGCAATAAGAATTTTTCTTTCCAAATATCATTAGGAATTAAATTTGATCCCTTTGGCTCTACAAAAATTTGATATTGCTCATAACCTTTTTCCTTTTTGCTATGTAAAAATAGAATAAAATCAGGTTCAAATCTTTTACCATCATCAAACGAGAATATTTTTAATTGTCTTTCATTTCTAACCAAAAACACATTATCATATTTTTCTTTAAATTTTTCAACATAATTTTTAAAATAAGCAACAAAAGCTTTTTCTTCATCTGTTCCATAATTGTCATTAAATGCATACCAGTCCTCAATTTCAAGATTAAGCCTCAAGTCTTCATCAGAACATTCTTTTTGAGATAAACCTTTACCATCCCCACTTACTTTTGAAATTAAAATACTTTTATCTTTTATTATTTCTTTTAAACTTTTTGCTTTAAATTCATATGTTCCCTTAAACTCATCTTCTTTTTGAGTCACTAAAATTGAAACCTTATTCAATATTGTCTTACAGGCTTCATAATATTGTTGAGTTGAAATATTTTTAACGTCAGAAACAATAAACGAAATTTGAATATTGCCTAAATACTTACTATCTGTTAAAAATTCACGAGTGGATTTTAAATTTTTATATTTTTCTTTTAATTTACAAAATTCTAATGTAGGAAATTGTCTTATAGCTTTATGCAGTACGAAGTAATTAATTTCATTAAAGTTTATTAATTTTGGAATTTTTGCAACATCTATATTTTTATTATTAAATTCGCTATCATCCAATAATATAATAGAAGAACTTGCTCCACTTGGAATTGAAATATTAAACGGTTTATTTTTTAAGTATGGGAAATCTTGCACAAAATTTTCCCGTAATTCCAGTTTTTGTTCATTTTCAAAAACAAAGCCTTTTTGATATAAATCACTGTTCTTAAATACTTCTTTTAATCTGTAATTAATGGGCGTTAAGTCACCATCCATTATACCAACTTCTCTCATTGCACGTTTTAACTCTCTTATATAAAGAGGATTATGCTGACAATGGTAATAAAGAGTTTCACAGATTCTTAAATCATTTTCCAAATCATTATCAAATTTTCTTGTAAATTTATTATCAAATTGGGAGATTTTAAAAGGACAGTATCTTGCACCACGACCTATTAATTGTGCTTCTTGTATTGTTTGCTTTTCAGGTGTTCCATCAGGTTTAGCACTTCGAGTTTCATAAAGTCTAACAATATCAAAAAGATTTAATACGTCCCATCCTTCATTAAGCTTGTTGACTGCAAAAACACATCTTATAAGATTATTCTTATCCTCAAGGGTATTAACTTGAATTTGATATGATTTTGATTCTTTATCATCATTTACCGAAATACACTTTTCTCTTGAAAAATCTTCTTTTAATTCTTGAATTAAGCCTGTACAACTAATATTTTTGACACTAAAATATTCAAACATTTTTTTAACAATTCTTGCAGTTGAAGTATTTTTAATATTCTCAACTTTTTCAACTGACAAATTTTGAATAAATTTTGAAAAATCTTCCTTAGCTTGCTCACTTTCTTTTATTGTTTTATGCTTAAATAAAATAACAGGTTTAATAATTATTTTATTATCTTGAAATAATTTCAATCGATATTGGCTCAATAATACAGCTTGTAAAATCCTATCATTTAGGTCTAATTCAACAGATAATGTTTCGACTTCTTTGGAATACTTATCATTTCTGAAATTTTTTAAAGGATAATTCATTATAATTTTATCTTCATAAAAATTTTTAATATTTTCATTCTGTAGATCACAAGTAGCAGTAAATTCCAAAAGAACGTTTTCTCGATTAGTTATAAATATAGAATTAATAGTTGTTTCCCAATTTTGTTCTGTTTCCTCCTCTTCTGATAATTTTTTAGAATTTTTTCTAGTTTGAACATTTAAATGATGCGCCTCATCTGCAATTAACACAATTTTTTTATTTTCAAAGTCATCAAAAGATAAACTATTTTCACAAATTTTTGTTAATCTTGAATGTAAACCTTGAATAGTTGTAAAACAAATATTAATGCTTTTATCATTGCAATCTTGAAAATTTTCGACTTCATTTATTTTTATAAAATCGCCATCAATATTCATTTCCTTGTTAAATAGATATTTTATAGAGGAAGGATTTAAAAAATTATCTTTCGTTTTTTTAATTATGTTGTCAGAATTGACAAAAAACATAAAATTTCTATAACCTTTTTGATAAAGATACAAAATTAATCCAGCCATTATAACTGTTTTCCCACTTCCTGTTGCCATATGAAATAAATTTTGAACAGGTTTTTGACATATTTTTGAATTTTCAAAATAGGTTATAAAATTTTGAAACGCTTCTTTCTGATATGGTCTAAGTTCATATCTGGGAGTAAGATTATCTACGATAAATTGAGGAAGATTTTTATATGCTCCATCTATGTCTTTATATGTATTTATTCTTTCATATAAAAACATAATCATTTAACCTCATAAAAACTTTTTGAAAAAGCCTTTTCATCTTCTGACACCGAAAAATCCTCATCAGCAATATCACAATAGTTTACATAAAGCATATTTTTATCAAGTAGTTCTGTAAGAAATTTTTTCTTATCTTCAATTGTTAAATTTTCAAATTCATTTTCATTTTCATTTATATCATTAACATTTATTTTATAGCTGATAAACCCAGTTGATATAATCTGTTGTAGTAAACAAGAAAGTTCTTTGTCATTGTTAGACGACAATATTTTATTCATAAATTGTTGATTATTTTCTTTTAATTCACAATAAACAAAACTTCCGCCTCCTTGCCATCCTGTAATTTTTGAAATACCTACTGATTCCCCATATAAAACTTTTTTCAATCTTGGAATAGTAAGGTTATTTATGTAATCCATTTGCTCAACTCCAATATACTGCCTGCATAATTTATGAGCAACAGCACAAGTAGTTCCAGAACCTACATGAAAATCCAATATTATATCTTTTTCATTAGACGCTACTTTTATTATTCTTTCTATCAAATTTTCAGGTTTTTGAGTATTAAAACCCGTTCTTTCAGGATCTTGCTGCTGCAAATGGCTCATATCCCATACATCAACAGGAACTACTTTATCATCTTCATAATATTTATATATTTTCCCATTTGATTTTATAGAATAATAAATCTTGCCATTTTCATCAATATTTTTTTTCATATTATTCTTTTTTTTATTTCCCCTTGTTTCGGCGATATCATCGCCATTAAAAATCCACTTTTCCCCTCTAGAATACCAAAAAATAGTATCATGTTTTTTAGCAAAGTAGGACATTGATTTCCCACCACTACTATATGACCAAATAATTTCATTTCTAAAATTATTTTCACCCCAAATTTCATCCATAAGTACCTTTAAATAATGACTTTGATTTTCATCAATATTTATAAAAATACTTCCATCACTAGATAACAATTTTTTGGCTATTGATAATCTGTTTTTCATAAATGTTAACCAGCTAGAACGTGAAAACTTATCATTATATTTAAAACTATCATTTCCTGTATTATATGGGGGGTCAATGTATATAAGTTTAACTCTACCTTCAAATCTTTCAAGCAAAGATGATATTACTAAAAGATTATTCCCTTTTATTAAAAGATTATCAGTATCATTAAACTTAGTTATCTTTTCTTCATCATCTTTTGTATATCTTTTAGCATTAGTAAAAACTTTGGGCGCAAGAAGTTTATCAATATCATCAGGGGCTAAAAGTTCATTATAAAAAACCTCCCCTCTTTTTTGATCTTCTTTAGTTTGTCCACCTTCTAAGATACAATCTTTGTATGGAAAAGATAAAACAACATTGCCGTTATTTGATATAAATTGACTATTACTGTCTGTTAAACCAATTTTATTTTTAAATCTTGTATATGAATCAGGTAAAAATTCCTTATTATTTATAATCCAACCAAATGAAGCACTATCAAAAATTAAAAAGCCATCAATCTCCTTAAAAAATTTCTTTTTTGTAATATCATTTGATAACAATAATCTAATCAACCCACTATCCAAGGACAAAACTGCTTCATACAATTTATTTCTTAGCAATTCTCCACTTTCAGCAAAAAATCTATTATTTTCATCTTTTTTAAGAACTTCTTTTACTTCATCATACAAATTTGTTAAAACAACCATCAAACTCTTCCAATCCAAAACCAAATATTTCTTTAGATTACATATTTTATCTCAAATTATAATGTACCTCAATATGTTCGCAAGGTACATACTGTAACTGTACGAATATTAACAGTAAAAATATATCATATCTCATTATGTATTTGCGATTAATTCAAGATTATTCTTTATCTGTGGAGGAGTTATGACTAGTTTAAAATCTAAATTTGGGAAAAGGGTTAAAGAATTACGCAAATCAAAAGGCTATACTCAAGAACAAATTGCAGAATTAATAGGAATTGAACCTCCGAATATCTCAAAACTCGAGAAAGGTATACACTTTCCCTTACCTGAAAACATTGAGAAACTAGCCAAAGCACTAAACTCAAACATTCAAGATTTATTTGATTTTGAACATTTTGAAGACAAAAATAACTTAAAAATAAAATTACAAGAATATATAGAAACAGCCGAAGAAAAAGAAATAGAATTCATTTATAAATTAATTATTAATTTAAACCAATTCAAAAATAATTAATTTTAATAATTTTTTGCACACTCTAAAATTATTCTGGATTACCACGGCAAGCCTCATAATGACATAAAATTAGATATAAATGAATAAAAAACTATAACCACCACCCGTGATTGTAATGTTCATTTAATATATCAAAATTATTCGGGTCTTCGCAAAAGCATGGTTTTGCTTCAACTTACGGGTTCCACTACGTTTCACCCTTCCGAAAATTTTGCTCCTTTCCCAAAGAGGTAAGATACACAAAAACTTCTCTTATAAATTATTATCTAGCCACAACCTTTAATCACTAAATCCCACGTTATTAGTGATAAATAACACGAAAAGAATATACTATTTACCCTATTTACGCCAACTCTTGTTTGTTATAATCTCATAGCTGTAGAACATAGAAAGGAGCACTTTATGTGGGAAAAAGATTTTGATATTAACCAAGTAAAAGAAATCAGAACAAGAACTCTTGTATACTTTGGTTGTGGAGCTATTGAAAAAATAGAAGATATCTCAAAAGACCTTAAATCAAAAGGTATTGAAAAAGTTGTTGTTATGTCGGGAAGAAATGCATACAAATCAACTGGAGCTTGGGACTACGTTGAAAAAGCTCTTAAAAACAACAAAATTGACTATATTAACTATGATAAAGTTACTCCTAACCCAACCACAACAGCTATTGATGAAGCTGCAACTTCAGCGAAAGAATTTGGAGCTCAAGCAGTTATAACAATCGGCGGTGGCTCACCAACAGACGCAGGGAAATCAGTTGCAATATTATTAAAATATCCTGATAAAACGGCATCAGAGTTATATGAATTTAAGTTTACAGCAGACAAAGCCGTTCCAATCGTTGCTATAAACCTAACCCATGGAACAGGTACTGAAACAAACAGATTTGCTGTTGCAACAATTTTAGAAAAAGAATATAAACCTGCAATAGCCTATGATTGTATCTATCCAACGTACGCAATTGATGATCCTAAATTGATGACAAAATTGTCACCAAAACAAACAAGATACGTGTCAATCGATGCAGTAAATCACGTTATAGAAGCTGCTACATCATTGGCATCTTCACCTTATACAACAACTTTAGCAAGAGAAGTTATAGAACTTGTTGCTACATACTTACCAAAAGCAATCAAAAATCCTGAAGATCTAGAAGCAAGATACTTCTTATGCTATGCAGCAATGATGGGTGGCGTATGTTTTGATAATGGTTTATTACATTATACACACGCTCTTGAACACCCACTAAGTGCGCTAAAACCTGATTTTTCTCACGGTTTAGGACTTGCAATTCTTTTACCTGCTGTAATCAAAAATATTTATGCAAGCAGAGCTAACACTCTTGCATACATCCTTGAACCAATCGTTAAATGCCTAAAACCAGAAGCAGGCGATTCAGAAAAAGCATCTAAAGGCGTTTATGAATGGTTGAAATCAGTTGACGTTCCATATAAATTGAAAGACGAAGGATTCTCAGAAAGTGATATTGCTAAATTAACAGAATTAGCATTTACAACTCCTTCCCTTGATGGTTTATTAGGAATTGCACCTACAAAAGCAACTAAAGAAGCTGTTGAAACTATTTATAGAGAATCTCTCTAAAGGATGCGAAGGAATTAAGAATTTCCCAGCACTCACATAAATAGGAATATATGAATTTAAAAGGACCTTGTTAGAAAAATTCTAACAAGGTCCTTTTTTACTTTTTAACCTTTTGTATATTTATCGTTTTTTTACATTATCAAATACTTGCCCATTAAATACACAAATTTTGTTTGTGCTTGATTTATATAAATAAATTTCCGCTGTTATTTTTGGAATATCTTTGTCCTTTATCAATGTAAATTTTTGGGGGATTAAAGTTATATCTGGAATCGTATCGCCAGCAGCTAATATATTATTCTTATCAATAATCTTTTTAGTATATTCTTCAAGAACCTTTTTACCAAGCCTATACGTTACAGTTACATTCAAGCTTCTTATAGGAATATTTGAACAGTTCTGAATCCTCAAGGTTAACAATGTCTTTGAGCGTCTATTAATACTATATAATTTTTTATCTGTAACTTTAAATATCAAGTCATTATAATAAATTACGTTTGAAGCGACATAATCCAACAATTGTTTTGCTTTGAAAGCATACAAGTCAGATTTTACTGTATCACCCTCTTCATAATAAAGTTCTGATAATAAATTTATTACCTTATAATATGCCCTATAATCTACTTTTGTAGGGTCTTCATCAAAAAGGGCTTTAAAATATTTATAGGATGTTTCAGGATCATAATTTGCATTAGCAACAGCCATTTTGTACCGAACATTAAAACTATTAGGATCATAATTCTCTGCTGCTTTTAAATGCTTAACAGCTTCTGGAATCTTATCAGAGTTGACATAAATATCCGCAAGATTAAGATTGCAGATAAATATTTGAGAATTAATCTGCGCAATAACCTTCTTCTGAGGTTTTTCCAACTTATCCTGATAATATAGTGACCTATTATATTTATCTATCGCAAAATCATATTTACCAGTATTGAAATAACCATCACCCAACAATCTGAATATTTCAGATTTATATTTGATTAATGCGATATTAGCTTTATCAGGGACATCATCCATAACTTCTTCAGAATCATCATACCGCCCCATAGTAACATAGAGTTTTGCGAGTTCAAAATATGGACGATAACAATTATATGGAGCTTTCTCTATTGCTTTTTTATAATAATCTTCTGCTTTAGCATAATCTTCTATAACTTGATTCAAATATCCCAAATGGATATCAATTCTATAATCATCAGGATATTGCATTTCCAAGTCTTCATTCTGAAGTATTACTGTGTTTTTAATATAATCCCTCAAAATTTTCTCATTGTATCTTGATGAAGAATGATTTATTACATCTAATTGTGCAAAATATATTAATACACCAGAAACTAGAATAGCGGATACCAATGCTATTACAATTACTTTTACATATGATAAAATATCAATATCAGGTTTAATCTTAATCATTTATACCCTTATTTAATTACCAGCATCCTGAATTGAAATAGAATCAATCCCTTCAAGTTTATCAAGTTTTTTATACAACGTCTGAATAGGTTTTTTCCCAATTAATTCCAGCGTTAACGTAATCTTAGTTTTTTCAGGATTCTCAAAAAGTTTTTGAATCTTTAAAGCTTCCACCTCACTAAAATTATTAGATATGAATTCTTTTATTGTATCAGCATTACCATGTTGACAGTATAAAGTAACTTTAAGTCTTTTTACATTTTTTGAACTAACATTAAGAACATTTCTTTCAAATATTCTTATTAAAGTAAGCACCGCAACAGATGCAATAGCGGATATCGTTCCGATTTCATACATTCCAGCCCCACATGCCATACCAATAGCCCCAGCCATCCATAATGTAGCCGCTGTTGTTAGTCCAAATACCGATGGACCATTTCTCAGAACTGTACCTGCGCCAATAAACCCAATACCTGTAACAACTTGAGCCGCAACACGAGCTGTATCTCTCACCCCTGTTGGATGATAATTCTGTACATCATTTATCACCGTAGGAAATCCATATATTGAAATCAGTGTAAAGACGCAAGCCCCTATACAGACAAGTATGTGGGTTCTGAGCCCTGCGTATTTGTTTGTTATTTCTCTTTCAAATCCAAGAATAAATCCTAAAATTATTGCTGCGAAAATTCTTAACGCATACTCCAAAGCCATTGGACTTATAAACTGTTCCATACTATTCTCCGCTTATATTAATAAACTCTTTTACTCTCTCATTTTACCTTTTGGATCTAATATGTCTCTTATTGTATCACCGATTACGTTAAATGATAATACCGCTATAAAAATTAACATCCCTGGAGATAATAACCACGGTCTATATAATATATTAATGTATTCTTGAGCTTCTTTCAACATATTACCCCAACTTGCATCTGGCTGTTGTATACCTAGCCCCAAGAAACTTAACCCAGATTCTGCAAGTATATATGAAGGAACAGATAATGTCATTGCAATTATTACATAACTCGTTGTTTGAGGAAGTATATGTTTTAAAATTATTCTTAAATCAGATGCACCTATGGTTTTTGAGGCTAAAACAAATTCTTCATTCTTGATAGAAAGAACCATACCCCTGACGACACGAGCAAACCCTGCCCAACCAATCAAAGCAAGAATTACAACAATAAGGGTAAACCGTTCCGTCGAAGTCATATTCGATGGCAGTATTGCGGCTAAAATAATCAAAAGGTAAAAGCTCGGAATCGCCATAACCGCCTCTGCAAACCTCATCATAATGATATCTATCCAACCACCGAAATAGCCTGATACCCCACCATATAACAACCCTATCGGGAATAATATAAATAAAGACAAAAATCCAATTGTAAGAGAAATTCGCCCACCAAATAAAAGTCTGGAAAATACATCACGACCGTTTATATCAGTTCCTAATAAATATAATCTTCCACCTTTATCAGTACCAAAGAAATGTCTATGTGTCGGAATAACACCTAAAAATCTATATTTTTCACCCTTATTAAAAAGCCTTATATAATGTTTTTGCGACCTATCAAGAGTATAAATAGTTTGATAAAGTTCAGGTACAAATTCTCTCTTATAATTATATGTATATGGAAGCGAAAGTTTCCCTTGTTCATTAATAACAAATATTTTAGATGGAGGAGCATAAGACTGATTTCTATCAGACCAATCTTTAGAATATGGAGCAATAAAATTAGCAAGCAATATCGTAGTGTACATAACCAATAGAATTATGAACGCTGCACTTGCGAACTTATCTTTAAATATTCCTTTTATTATGTCCTTTATCATTTACTCCGTCCTATTTACCCCTACCCTCTGACCTGTGGGTCAGTAATAATCAACAAAATATCTGCAAACAGATTCCCAAATACAAGCATAATTGAACTAATCATCAAAGACGCCATAACAAGATTTATATCAGATTTCATAACTGCTTCAAGTATCAATCTACCAAGTCCTGGATATTGAAAAACGTATTCTGTTAAGGCAGCACCACTCAACAAACCTGCAAATTCAAAACCCAAAAGAGTTATCATTGGATTGATTGCATTTCTCAGAGCGTGTTTGAATATTATTTGGAATTCACTCAAACCCTTTGCTCGAGCAAATTTTATATAATCACTATCCAAAACATCAAGCATATTTGCTCTCATTTGTCTTTGAAGTCCTGACAGAGATATTGTAAATAAAACTGTGACAGGAAGCACAAGGTGTTTTGCTAAATCCAAAATCTGACCGCCTAGACTCATATCTTCAAAATCAAAACTTGTCAGTCCTCCAACAGGGAAGAGTGAGGTTTTAACAGCAAAAATCAATAACAATATAGCAAAGAAGAACGATGGTATCGCCATTCCAACACTTGATAAAATGGTCAACAGTCTATCCAGTTTGGTTTTCTGATAAATTGCACCGACGATACCTAATGGAATCCCAACAATCCACGTCATAAATATAACTATTGTCGTTAAAAGTAAAGTATTAGGAATTCTTTCCTTTAGTTTCGTAGAAACTTTTTCTCCGCTTGAAGTTATACCCAAATCACCACGTACAAATGATGTAGCCCATTTCCCGTACTGTATAATTATTGGTTTATCCAAGCCTAAACGTTGAGTCTCAGCTTGCAATGTTTCTTTTGATACTGAAGGGTTAAGCCTTAATTCTGCAAGAGGATCAATTGGACTTAATCTGATTATAAAGAAACTAATTATAGACACCATAAATAATAATGGAATCGTTTGAATTATTCTTTTTAGAATATATTTTAAAATTTGCATTACTTATCCCCTTCTAAAAAGATTTCTTCGGGATTATACAATATTCCTGATAAACTTGATGGGAATATGTTTTTAAATTTCTTCCTTATTGCAACAATTCTAATTGGTGAATAAAGATATACTATTGGCTTTTCATCATATATTATTTTTTGATATCTGTCATAATATTTTTTTCTTTCCGCAAATGTTAATTTTAGGGCACCCTGATTAAATAATCCATCAAGCTCTTTTTCCCAGGGAAGTCTGTCATCAATTTTATAATCTGCAGGTCTTTGATTGAATAAATGCAAAGAACCATTTGAAGCCCAAACATTTTTGCCATCATGAGGTTCAAGAGGAGTTCCTGTAAGCCCCATAATCGTCATATCCCAATCATAAGAATTTGTAAGTTTATTTACAAGAGTATTAAATTCTACAGGTTTAAAATTAACAGCAACGCCAATATCGGCTAAATCTTGCTTTATCATTACACCAATAGCTTCACGTTCTGTGTTCCCTGCGTTTGTATACAAATCAAATTCAACTTTGTGCCCTTTTTTGTCATAAAGCTGACCCGATTTATCTAAATAGAAACCACTTTTCTTTAAATATTCTTTTGCTATCGCTATATTTCTAGGATGCCCCTTTAATGATTTGTTCAAATATATTGCATTAAGACTTTCTGACGTGAATAAAGGAGTAGCAAGACCTTGAGCAATATTTTGGACTAAACTTTTTCTATCAATTGCATAATCAATTGCAGTTCTAAAATTGACATCATTAAACCACACTTGTTTTATAGGATTAACATAGTATTTTATTTTCCCTTTATTATCAGTTTCGTGTCTGCGATTCATATTTATTGCAAGAAACATCGTTCCTGTATCAGGTCCAAGATTGTAGATTGAATAATCAGACCCACATTCTTTTGCCTTATACCTTGCAACCGTACCACCTTGCAGACTTATTGTATCAATCTCTCTTGCTTCAAATTTTAATATTTGGTTATTTATATCCCCAACAATCAAATAAACCATCTGGCTTAAATAGGGAAGTTTTTGATTTTTAAGGTTGATTTCATAGTAGTTAGGATTTCTATCAAAAACTACTCTTTGGGCAGAAACATATTTTTTCACGATAAAAGGACCACTTGTAATAATAGTTTTTGGATTAGTATCAGTTGATAAAAATCGATCAAAATTCTTTTTCCAATCTTTATTTTTCGTAAAATAATGTTTTGGCGCAATCGAAACATTCAACTGTCTTAGAAATGGTGCAAAAGGTTTTGGCAGAATAAATTCTACAGTATAATTATCTATTTTATTTAATTGAGGCAATTTACCATCAATAACGACATTATCGCGAGTAGAAGTATTTCCTAGCCCCGCAAAAATAATATCTTTCCATGTAAACATAACATCATCCGCTGTAATCGGAACACCATCCGACCATTTTATACCACGTCTTAAATGAATTGTATATCTACTTCCCTTGACATCAATAGATTTAGCAAGTTTAGGATAAACTTGTCCATCTACAGGATTTGAAGATACAAGACCATCATACATTAATGCTGCCATTTGAGAAGATGTTGCATCTTTTGCCGTAAATGGGTTGAATGTTTTAGGACCTTCTCCAATTATAGAAGATACCAGCTTCCCACCAAATTTACCAACAGGTAATTGTGATTGCATATAATCTACACCATCTATTGTGACAGTTTTAGGGTTAGGTGATTTTTGATTTATTTTATATTCTGTTTTAGCATGGTCTGTGCAATTTTGAATCTCTCTTTCAGAAACTCCTGAATCCTTTTTTATACAAGACTTGAGAGAAAATATAAGCAATACTATTAAAATAATTAAATAAATAATTTTTCTCATAGTTTATACAATAGCATAAATTTTTACATATGGAATTCCCTTAACCGACGTAAATTATTAGAGTTTATATTATCATTTAATTAATTTATTGACACGCCATGAAAAAAATTATACAATGGAAAAACTCGAGTAAGGAAAGTAGGGTGTGATTCCCTCGCTGGTCCGCAACCGTTAGAGCCGGAACGCTTATATTGAGTTGTACTACGAGACTGGGAGAATTTATGAAAGATTTATTGTCAAAGAGGGTAGTTGACATTGCCTCTGTAAAAAAAGGTCAACAATCAGACTTTATGTCTGTCGCATCAAATAATATTGATGAAAATATTATTTTGATTGATAGATATCTTAACCAAACTGACTGGAAGGTTAATGAAAATTCAAATATGGATTATTCAATCCAAGGTTTGAACAATTATATAGCCTCAGAAATCAGAAAAAAATATTGGTTAAACAAAGTTTATACTCCTGAAATCAGCAACGCACACAAAAGTGGAGATATTCATATTCATGATTTGAATATTATTTCTGTGTATTGCGTTGGTTGGGATCTGAAAGATTTATTAGTTGAAGGATTCACAGGCGTGTGGGGAAAAGTTGAATCTGCGCCCTCAAAACATTTCCGCTCTGCTTTAGGTCAAGCAGTAAACTTTATGTACACAATGCAAGGCGAAGCCGCTGGAGCTCAAGCATTTTCGAACTTTGATACACTTCTTGCGCCATTTATCTACTATGATAATTTGGATTATGCTCAAGTAAAACAAGCGCTACAAGAATTTGTATTTAATATGAATGTACCGACTCGTGTTGGGTTCCAAACTCCATTTACTAATATAACAATGGATTTAATTGTTCCTTCTTATTACGCTGACCAAGCTGTAATAATTGGCGGAGAGCCTCAAGAAAAAACTTATAAAGAATTCCAAAAAGAAATGGATATTCTTAATAAAGCATTTTTTGAAGTCATGATGGAAGGTGATAACTCAGGACGTGTATTCACGTTCCCTATCCCTACATACAATATTACAAAAGACTTTAACTGGGATAATCCTGATTTAGAAGGGTTATGGGAAATGACTGCCAAATACGGTATCCCATATTTTTCAAACTTCGTTAATTCGGATATGAACCCTGAAGACGCACGTTCTATGTGTTGCAGATTGAGAATTGATAACCGTGAACTTGAATACAGAGGTGGCGGACTTTTCGGTTCAAATCCTTTGACTGGTTCTGTTGGTGTTGTAACAATAAACTTACCTAAAATTGCACTTCATGCTAAAAATAAAGCGGAATTCTTTGAAATATTAGAATCAAAAATGGGTATTGCAAAAGATTCTCTTGAAATTAAGCGTCAGCTTTTAGAAGAATATACAGACAAGAATTTGTATCCTTATACAAAATTCTATCTAAGAGACATAAAAGCTCGCCACGGAGTTTATTGGATAAACCACTTCTCTACAATCGGACTTATCGGGATGAATGAAGCTTGCGAAAACTTCTTGAATGAAAATATCGGAAGCGATAGAGGAAAGAATTTTGCTCTTGAAGTTATGGACTTTATGAGAAATATTATCAGAGAATACCAAATTGAAACAGGTCATAATTATAACCTTGAAGCAACTCCTGGAGAAGGCACTTCATACAGATTGGCACAATTGGATACAAGTAAAAGATATGATTATTTTACCAATTCCACTCAACTACCTGTAAATTATACAGATGACGCTTTTGAAATGCTTGATCATCAAGATGATTTACAAACAAAATACACAGGTGGAACTGTTGTTCACATCTTTGCAGGTGAAAGAGTATCCGATAGAAACACAATTAAAAATCTGGTGAAAAAAGTTTGTTCAAACTACAAACTTCCATATTTCACCTTCTCACCTACATTCAGCACTTGTCCTAACCATGGATATATTGCAGGCGAACACTTCAAATGCCCTGAATGCGGAAGCGAATGTGAAGTATATTCAAGAATTGTAGGTTATATTAGACCAGTAAAACAATGGAATAAAGGTAAAAAAATGGAATTCAGCCACAGAAAGACCTTTATCATTTCTGAGGACTAATTAAAATGATAAAAATCGGTGGAGTCCAAAAGTTTTCACTTTTGGACTTTCCTAATAAAATATCAACAATCGTTTTTACCCAAGGGTGCAATTTTAAATGCGGTTATTGCCACAATCCCGATTTGTTTGGGGTAGGGGTAAATAGTATAAAGGTAAATGATAGTTCCTCCAATCTTGAAAAAGAGATATGGGATGAAGCTAAATTTTTTGCATTTTTAAAAACACGTCAGGGCAAACTGGATGGCGTCGTTATTACAGGTGGAGAGGCAACTCTTTATAAAGATTTGCCTGATTTTATTAAAAAAATAAAAGGCTTAGGTTTTGCAGTTAAATTGGACACAAATGGTACAAATCCTAAAATGGTTGGAAATCTAATTCATAATAAACTTGTGGATTATGTCGCAATGGATATAAAGGCTCCATTAGAAAAATATTCGGCTATTGTTAATACAGATATTAATACCAAATTAATTCGAAAAAGTATCGATATATTGAAAAATTCAAATATAGATTTTGAATTTAGAACTACAGTTATTAAATCGCAATTGTCCTATGAAGATTTTGAAAAAATAGGAGAATTAATCAAAGGTGCTAAATTGTATTACTTACAAAAATTCATTCCATCTAAAATCTTAGATGAATCTTTGAAAGACGAAAAAACTTATGACGAAAATGAGTTTAAAACTATCATATCTACCCTCAAAAACTATGTTGAAAATGTTTCTGTTAGATAATAAGAATGACAAACACTCTTAATTTTTCCAGCGCAAGTTCAATAAATATCTAAAAAGCCCTAGTGTTACTAGAGCTTTTAATTAATTAATTATTATTAATAAGGGAACGAAGGAAGTCTCCAAAAGTTTTAGCTTTTAAAGGCTGTTCCCCTACTTATATTATAACCTACTTTTCAAGTTTTTCAATGCTTACGTATAATTACATATGGCTATTTTTTAGTATACAAAATTATCTATTTGTAGATTGAAAATTCATGAATGATATATTATAAAATACAAAGAAAAAAGAAATAAATTTAACATATATATTAGATAACCCATACAGGCTATGTGAATATAAAAGTTTTTGATGTATAAAATCTAATGAGGGGAAATGTAACCTTGAGTTTAAATACTAAAATTAAACATCCCATTAATAATTTTTGATACTAAATATCCGAATCAAATAAACCTGGAAAGCCTCAATAATGAAGGGAAACCCGATTTTTTTAGGTAGCCGCAGTTTTGTCGTTTTTTATCTTTATCACATTAATCTTGGCGTCAATTACTTAACCATAGTATGACGAATTGTAACAAATTATTGAAAAAGGATTGAAAAAAAGCAAATTTCGGAGCATATTATACTTATTAAGTATATATAGGGTAAATACGTCGGACTAGATATAAAGGAGAATAAACATGGCAAGAGTATTGATATCAATGCCTGAAAAATTTCTAGATGAGATTGATAATGTGGCAGACACAGAAAATCGTTCTCGCTCTGAATTAATCAGAGAAGCATTAAGAACATACATCCACAGAAATAGAGTAAGAACATCTAGTTTTGCGAATAAGAATGCCCAAATATTGGATGCATTGTTAGATTAATATAATATCTAGAATAGAATAATTTTAAGAAAGTGCGAAACATCTGTTTTGCACTTTTTATCGTTGTGATAAGATTATTATTATGGTTGAATTTAAACATTATACGGTAATGAAGAAAGAAGCAGTAGATGCCCTCGAATGCAAAGATGGGCTTATTTATGTTGACTGTACTCTTGGAGGAGGCGGTCATAGTGAGCTTATTTTGGAAAGAATCAGCCCTAATGGTAAACTATATGCGTTTGATATTGATGATGACGCAATTGAATACGCTGCTGAAAGACTAAAAAATTATGATAATTTAACAATAATTAAAAATTCTTACACAAATATCAAATCAGAAATGAAGAAACAAGGAGTAGAAAAGATAACCGGTGGAGTTATACTAGACCTTGGAGCTTCTTATCATCAATTAACGAAGGCTGAGCGAGGGTTTTCCTTTATGAAGGATGCTCCACTAGATATGAGATTTGATATGTCCAGTGATTTTTCCGCTTACGATATTGTAAACAATTATAAAGAAGATGAACTTGTAAAAATATTTAGTGAATATGGAGAAGAGAGGTTTTCAAAAAGGATTGCAAAACAAATTGTAACAATAAGACGAACCGCTCCAATCAAGTCAACGCTTGAATTAGCGAATTTGATAGTTAGTGCAACTCCAAGAATTAAATCTTCCATTCACCCTGCGACAAGAGTATTCCAAGCGATTAGAATAGAAGTTAATGATGAGTTAAAAAATATTACTAAAATCTTAACAGATGTTTTGGATTTATTGGATGATGGTGCTATAATATCTGTAATAAGTTTTCATTCTCTGGAGGACAGAATAGTAAAAAGACTATTCAAGTATGAGACTTTAAAGTGCAGATGCCACGACATGATATGTACATGTGAACCACCAAGAATAGAATTGGTAAATCGAAAACCAATTGTGGCTACTGAAGAAGAAATTAGGGAAAACCCACCGTCGAGGAGTGCAAAACTTAGAGTCGTTAGGTGTATAAAAAAATAGGTTTGTAATATTGAAAATAAATTATAAAAGTAATAGGGCTGCAAGAAGTATCAGTTATGAGAACATGTCAAACTCTCAATTATATAGCAACCCAATACAATCAGTAAAGAAATCCAATGCCATCACAAAAGAATCAATAGAATTTTCAGAAAGTATTCCATATAATTCAAATTTAGGGTATATTAATAATGCGCAAGTTAGTTATGAGCAAATCATACAAGGTTATTTCCCGAAGGAGAACTTAGTAAAGGCAATGGCAATAAAGAGAGTAAACAAAACTTTATGTGGACTACTATTATGTCTTATATTTGTATCAATTGTAAGTTATTATTTCGTTGTATCAAGTGAAATAAAATTGAATGATTATAGCCGTCAAACTATTATGTTGAATGATGAAAATTCTGACCTGCAGAACAGACTGGATAAATTAAAATCATTCAGTAATGTTGATATAACTATGCAAAAGAACAGTATGTTGCAAAAACCAAACCACGTTATAGAAGCTCCTGAAGTTCAAAATCCAGTAAGCAAACAACCCAAGTTTGAATCAGAACACCCATTCTCTTGGTCTATTGGGTACTAGCGTTTTTACTTTGTAGGTCAGCTTTACTAAGCTGACGAAATTATCTGTCGGATTGGTAAATCCGACCTACATAATATTCTTACTGAATGGTGAAAACAGGTTCAGAATGACATGCGCCACATATAAAAATAAACTTATTTTATATCAATATTAATTTATCTCTTAAATCTTAACCCCAGGGTAATCTGCTTTGATAACTGTTTCTAATTCACTCAATAAATCTGATTCAGGAACACGTTTTAGGATTTCACCTTTTTTGAAGATATAACCTTCACCGATTGCTCCGGCTATACCAAAATCTGCATGAGATGCTTCTCCAGGTCCATTGACAGGGCAACCCATAGTAGCAATGGTGATTGGTAAGTCAACGTCCTTAAATCTCTCTTCAACACGCTTAGCTAAACCGATTAAATCAATTTGGGTTCTGCCACAAGTAGGACAAGATACAAAATTTACACCTTTTGTACGCAAACCTAAAGATTTTAAAATTCCCCATCCTGCATAGACTTCTTCAACAGGGTTTTCTGTAAGTGAAACTCTTATAGTATCGCCTATACCTTGAGATAAAAGAGAGCCAATACCAACAGATGATTTTATAAGCCCACCTTTTAGTGTTCCAGCCTCAGTTACACCAACATGAAGCGGATAATCAACTCTTTCAGCAATGAGTTTATAAGCATCAATAGTCGTCATTACATCTGAAGATTTTAGGGAAATTTTCATCATATCGAAATCTAAATCTTCAAGAATAAGAATATGACGCATAGCACTCTCAACCATTTTTTCGGCCAATGTCATATCTTCTCTTAATTTTAATTCTTTTTCTAAAGACCCTGCATTAATACCAATTCTGATTGGAACTTTATTTATTTTAGCAAGGTTAATAACTTTTTCTGTGTGTTCACGTTTCCCAATATTACCTGGGTTTATTCTAAGTGCGTGAATACCATTTTCTATACATTGGATTGCCAATCTATAATCAAAGTGAATATCAGCGACAAGAGGAATTGTAGTATGCTTTACAAGTTCTTTTATAGCGTCAGCCGCATCTTTATTCAATACAGCAAGCCTTGCAATTTCACATCCGGCATCTTCAAAT
>Ga0302271_10000610_pt1 | contig 35318 bp, 30 predicted proteins | sample III_Bog_N1_1_FD_198767 | JGI IMG/M metagenome (GOLD analysis project Ga0302271, IMG submission 198767) | Peat permafrost microbial communities from Stordalen Mire near Abisko, Sweden - III_Bog_N1_1 | ecosystem: Environmental > Terrestrial > Soil > Wetlands > Peat | place: Sweden: Abisko... | reverse complement strand
ATGCTGACATACCCATAATTTATGACTCCTATAATTTTTCCTATACATTTGTATACGGCATATATATAATGAATCTTTAGGGTTTTGCTTTATTATTTTACAATTCTTTACATAATTTAAAATAGGGTTAAACTATCGCTATATTTGAAAATTTTCTCAAAAGTTCTGTATCATTTTTAAAATTTTTTAAGGGCTCTGTTGAATTTTTTTTAACAGTTTCTATTGTTATGTTTTTATTAGTGCTAATAATTTGAAAAATATGGTTCCAATCGTAGTCCCCATAGCCAATGTGGTAGTGAATATCTATTGGGTTATTAAATTCTCCATCACTAAGGTGGTAACAGCTTGGTTTAAGTTGTTGGAATTTCTTTAAATATTCCCATGGATCAACTCTTAGAGATACTGCAGTGCAAAAAGCGTGCCCTACATCAAGGCAAAATCCTTTGCATTTAAAATGGCTTAGGACATATTGTATTTCTTCAAGGGTCGCACCTCTGGAAATTATTTCAGGTTTTTTGGGTGAGACATAGGGTTTATTTTCAATCATAACATCTTCGGGGTTTATGAGATTAAGTTGTCTTACCGTTTCAACAATATCGCCAGCTCTTCCTGCGTGAACTACAATATATTTGGCTTTAAGTTCTTTTTTGTACTCCATAACTTCTTTATAGGCAGATTTGTTTATCCCTATGGCATCTTTATCTCCAAGATTTACATCTTGGCTTGAATGTGGTGCGTGTAGGGTAAAATCAAGGTTATATGCTTTTTGAAATTCACCCCATTCACTCAAATATTGTAAGTGCCCAGGTGAAACATATAATTCTATATAGCTGACTTTATCAGTTTTAAGAAGATTAAGAGCCTCATCTCTGTATTGCTGCAGTTGATGAGAAAATAATTTTAAACCTAGTTTTAGATGTTCCATAACAATTAAGTATTGTATCACATAAAGAATCAGGTTAAATTATTTATGTGGTATGTTTAAGTCTTTCAAAAGTCAAATCAGAGTTCTTTTTAACAGGTTCAGTTTTTTGAGCTGTAGTTTGAACGGTTGATTGAGATTTCATGGCTTTTATTTTTTGTTTATTTTCTTCTATTTTTTTTCTATTCTTGGCAGTAATACTATAAACAAATTTTGGAAGAATAACACCTAAGAATAGAGGAATTAAGATTAGTGTTGAAAGGAATGAAGGAAGTGAATTTAATGTGCGTGCTTTTAGTAGCATTTCATTAGCTTTTCCGACTTTTCCAGCTTTTTTAGGTGCTAACAATCTCGTGATAGTTTCTTCATTGAACGTTTCTTTGATAACTTTTATAATTTTTTTGTTAGAAGCGCGTTTATCTAACCCTACGAGGTTTTCAAAATCTGCTTCTGTGCCTTTGAATACATCTTTAGCGTTATGAAGGTTTTTCAATACTTTTACCAAGTTGCCATCATGTTTGTCAATAAATGATGCGAAATTGGTCAATTTTTCTTTACTGTTAACATTTCCATAGATTTCTTTTATGTCTTTGTTGTTATATGGTCCAACCGGACTTATAGGATTTAACATATCGATTACTCTTTGGAATGCAGTCAATTTAGTTTTAGGTTTTTTAGATAGAACGAATCCTGATATTCCTTCATAAGAATGAACCATAAATTTGGATAACATAGGAACGCCAAATGTACATGCAAGTGTTGAAGGGATATCCCTAGCTATAATTTCAGGAACTTCGATTAAATTCTTTTTACCTGTATCTTCATCAACAGGTGCACGTTTTACTGCTGTTGCAACTCTTGGAGTTAAAAGTCCAAAGGCTGCTAAAGTAGTCATCAACAATGGAGTTAACTGATTCCCATTAAATTGAAGATTATTTAAAACATTACCTTTGAAAGCAATATTACTTCCTTTTTTATTTTTGTTATTGGAGTCTTTAGAAATAGTTGCTGTTTGTGTTTCCGAAGGTGTTGTTTTTTCAGTTTTAGTTGTTTGAGGAATATTTTGTCCTATGCTAGGAGCTACAGGGTTAATTAATGAGTAAAATTTTGGAACAAGAGATATTGCTCCAATAGCACCAAGAGATGCCGCTATAGTTGAAAATATTCTTTTACCCATAGAAGTTTTTTCAAATTGTTTTGCTGTTTCTTCATTAAGATCTTCTATATTTTTACTTTTGGCTACATCGTGAGCATAACCTCTCATTGCTTCAATTGTATTACTAGAATCAAATGTTTTGCCGTTAAGTTTAACTCTGTTTACCAATGTTAAATTGTCTGAATTAGACGTATGGAAATCATTAAAGTGTTTAGTAATAGTTCCTTTGAGTTCTTTTATTTGTTTTTTAATTTCTTTTTTGCCTGTTTTGTTGTTTGATAATTGTTCTTCAAGTTCGTCAATTTTATTAGCGTGCCCAACAAGAGTATCAATAAGGTTATTAGCTTGTTCTGACCCTTTAGCTTTCGGAGTTGTATGTTCTACAAGTGTTGTAATTGTATCTTTGTAGAATTTGTTTTTCATTGTTTTAATAGTTTCTGTTGTTTCTTTATTTTTGACAGTTTTAGTAAATTGTTTTCCTAATTCTTTTAGCAAACTAGTATTTGTAAAAGATGATTTCCCTATATGTTTTTTAGTTAGAGCAAAAACTGCGAAAGGTGTAAACATTAATAGAACACCAGAGAAGAATTCTCTAACAAAAACTTCAACACCTTCTTTAAAGTTAAGGTCTTTGAATTTTGTCTTTTTTTCGCGATCTCTGTATAAGCCTTCTCCTGCTCTTGGCCCAGTCATACCTAATGTATCTTGAACTAAAAAAGATGTTACAAATCCGCCTTGTTCGATTCCGTTCATAACTTGACCCGGCACATTTGCTAATAAAGTCTCAACGCCTTTGAAAGATGTTGATTTTTTATGATTTATGTTACCATCAGATTTTTTGTTTACACTAAGATTCGTTGAATTAGAAATCAATGAAGTACCTTCCCTATACACTAGTTATATTTATTTTAAGTTTTTTAGTTTGTGTAATTTGCTACTTTGTAACAGAAATCACTAATTTTGTTACAAAGTAAAAACCGTCAAAACGGTCTCACTTAGGCTGAAATGAAAAGCTTTAACATTATAAACTATTTTTCGAATGTTAACAAGTGTTACATTCACAATTATTCACAATCAAAGATTTTTATAGCTCTGTCTAGAATTCCTAAACAGTACGAAATCGTTAGTCCATAGTTGGTTATAGGGATATGCTTTTGATTAGCGATAAGGATTCTCGAGAGAACTTCTTTTCTGTTTGTCATACATGCGCCACAGTGAATTATAAGTTTGTAACCATGAATACTTGGGAAATCATGTCCTGATTTGTATTCAAAATCTAAATCAAATCCCAGTTTTTTTCTTAACAGTTTTGGAAGTTTAATTCTGGCTATATCATCCTCAATTGTGTGATGAGAACAACTTTCAAGGATTAAAACTTTGTCATTTTCTTTAAGAGTAGAAATAGCTCTGCATCCATTTAAGAATGATTGTAAATCTCCTTTAAGACGAGCAAAAAGAATTGAAAATGAAGTTATATCTATATCATCGGGCACAATTTCATTTACTTCTTTGAATGCTTGTGAATCTGTAACAACCAATTTAGGTTTAACATTAAGTGATTCAAGAGCTTTTTTCAATTGTGGAACTTGAACAACCATAGCCATACAATCATTATCCAGTACATCTCTTAGAGTATGGGCTTCGGGCATAATTAATCTTCCTTTGGGGGCTTCCTTATCTATTGGAGTAACAAGGATTATGGTATCACCCTTTTCAACTTTATCTCCTAAAATTGAAGGTGGATTGATAAATTCATCTGGGAGGATTGGTACTAAAGCATTTACAAATTTGTCCATAATTTCTGTGTCATTAGTGGATGATGTTTCAATAATGCTTTTAGTATATTCAAGAATCTCATTATATTTTTCAGAGGATATTTGGTTTAAATCGTATTTATTTATAACTACTAAAAATGGAATATGTAGAGCTTCAAGTTTTTCTAATATTGAGAATTCATATTCTCCCAGTCCATTAGAATCGACAATTATAACTGCAATATCTGTACGAGGAATAATTTTCAACGTTTTTTCAAGTCTCAATTCTCCTAGTTGAGTTGAGTCGTTAATCCCAGCAGTATCAAGAAAAGTTACTGGCCCGACGGGAAATAGTTCTGATGATTTTTCAACAACATCTGTTGTTGTTCCAGCGATTTCAGATACAATCGAAACTTCTTGGTTTGTTATTGCATTAAGAAAAGAAGATTTTCCAACATTTGTTTTTCCAAAAATTCCAATATGTAATCGTAGTGATTTAGGTGTTTTTTCCATATTCTTATTCCTCGTGAAAAGTATAATACAAAAAACTTGATTTTCAAAATTGTTCGTGATAGATTGATACTTGCCGAATACTTCTAGCTAAAGTTAAAAAGTAATTGGTAAAATGAGTGAGAGCCATTATCTCAGGAGGCGGAGCAAACTGCCGAACAAAACGTTAAGTATCGTTTTGTAAAAGGTCTGATAAGGTTTAGCTCAATTAAAATAAACAAAATTGAAAACAAAATAAATAAAGTATTTATGGGCCATTAGCTCAGGTGGCTAGAGCGCACCCCTGATAAGGGTGAGGTCCCTGGTTCGAGTCCAGGATGGCCCAAATAAAAAGACCAAGCAATTTGCTTGGTCTTTTTATTTGGGCATATTTGTATTTAAACAAGGATCTGACTCTTATCAGGGATGCTCAGGCACCGAAGGTGGCGTATGAGCACTCTGCCGAGCGAAACGATTAAGTATCGTTTCGTGAGAGGCCCTGATAAGGGAGGGGGTTTGTAAATTATATATTAAACAATATTAATCCTATTGTTTAATATATAATTAGCAAAAAGATTGAAAGACTAAATGGATAATACTGAAATGAAAGATTTATTTTATGAGACAGGTTTTGAAGAAGATTTTTTTGACAATCTCTCTTTCTTTGAAGATATATTTTATAAATATAAAAATGGAAATAAAGCAAATTTCAAATGGGTTATTTTATCTCTTTTTATGTTATTACAATCTTTGTTTGTTTTAGCACTAAAATCGAGTCATTCTTTTTATATTCGAATGAATTATGGAAGTATAAAAATTAACGAAATAACCTACAAATTTAAAGCTGATGGAAGATTTGATACATCTCAATTTAAAATTGAAGGAAATGTCATTTGGTTGAATTCTTATTTCGGCTTTGGAGAAGATTTCAATATTGTACTAAACGGTTTAAATCAAGCAGGGATAAAAATAAGCAAAGAACAACTAATTTCTATTAGCAGACAATTTTCTTCAATTTTAAGTTTTAATGATTTGTATAAAAGAATTAAATCAAAAAAATATATGAATCAATATATCAATTCAAAAGTACTACCGAATAATGCAAATTGGAACGAATCAATTGAAAAATTAATAGCATTAAGAAATCGTTTTATTCATTTTTCAGTTGATTCGTGGACAATTGATTATGATGTTTTAAATGAAATATTACCCGATTTATTAGATATTGCAATTACGTTAATTAATGATAGCAACAATATTGATGTTTTTGGAGATGAATTTTTAAGTAAAGATGTGGTTTTATCTAAACTTGATAAAATGAAGATTATATCAAGTCTGCAAGATGCAATTTATCATCCCTAACCCGCCGCAAATGTAAATTTTTATGAGATCCTGAAACGAGTTCAGGATGACGTGAAGTTTTTAAGTAAATTTCAGAGAATATTTCTGAGAAACCCAAATCTACCACTATAAAATATATCTCATATTTTAATATAATGTTAATATTTTGTCTTATTTAGAAGTTTACAGTAGAATGTCCCTTGTAGGATGTTTTTGTGATTAAAATAATTAACAAAATTATTAATACTGAAATAAATAATGAGTTAGAAAACATAAATATGTTTTTGGCTGATAAAACATCTTTGCCTGAATATATTGAGAACGCAATGGAAAATTATAGAGGTTTTCCAGCGGTAAAAGATGATCATAATCAAATTCAAATGACTTATGATGAAGTCTTGGATAATATTAAATGGATTGCTTCGGCTATGCAGGTCGCTGGAATTCAAAAAGGTGATTTTGTTACTTTTCTTTCGGAGAATAATGGTAAACATTTTGTTTTTAACCAAGGGCTTATGAAGGCTGGTGGGGTTTCTGTCTTGAGAGGTACGGAAACTGAAGAAAATGAATTGAAATATATTTTGGACCATAGCGAGAGTAAAGCTGTTATTTTATCTGATTATAAGTTATTAAGCAAATTTCAGGATTATTTTAATAATAGCAATTTTATAAAATTTATCGTTGTTATTTCTGATAAAGGTGAAAAGACAAACAACCTGAATGTGCCTGTATATTCATTTAATGAGTTTATTAATATGGGGAAAAACCATGATTTTATAAACCCTAATTTGACAATATATGATAATGCGGAAATGCTATATACTTCTGGTACGACTGGGTTACCTAAAGGCGTTCTTTTAACACATAGGAATTTATTATCTCAGTTTCCAGTTCTTACCGAGGGATTAGGGATTAAACGCGGAGAAAAATCATTACAAATTTTGCCTATATGGCATTCTTATGAAAGCACCACCCAAGCACTTTTCTTTGCTACTGGTTTTTATCTTCATTTTACAACGCTACCTAATTTAAAAAATGATTTAAAGAAGTATGACATTGATATTTTTATGTCTGTACCTCGAATTTGGGAAGCACTTAGGTTGGGGATATACCAAAAATTAAAACAAAAATCAAAATTGAGTTATTATGTTTTTGATTTTGCAGTAAAAAATAGTATAAAATACAAAATTCATAAAATGTATAGCGAACAACGTATTACAAACAAGCAAACAAGTTATAAAAAACTTTCAAAGTTTTATCATACGTTAGCTAGGTCTTTAAGAAAACCTCTACATGTGTATTTTACTAATACAATTTATAAAGATATAAAAAATGCGATTGGATTAAACTTCAGAGCTTCTTTCTCTGGAGGTGGTTCACTGTCATTGAAAGATGAACTTTTTTATGATGCTATTGGGGTAAACCTTAGAACTGGTTATGGCTTAACAGAAACATCTCCAGATTTAACATTAAGACACGCTAATGATAAAAATTATTTATGTTCTGTGGGAAAACCTATTAAAGGTACTGAGATAAAAATTGTAGACTCCGAAACCTTTGAAGAATTAGGAATATTCCACCAAGGATTAGTCTTTGTCAGAGGCCCTCAGGTAATGAAAGGTTATTATAAAGATGAAGAAGCGACTAAAAAAGTTATAGATAGTGAAGGTTGGTTTAACACTGGGGATTTAGGTTGGTTAACCTGTGATTATCATTTGGTTTTAGTTGGTAGGTTAAAAGAAACAATAGTTTTATCGAGTGGTGAAAATGTTGAACCTGTTCCCATTGAGGAAGCATGTTTGGAAAGCAAATTTATTGAGCAAATTATGCTTGTTGGGCAAGATAAAAATAGCATAGGAGCTTTGGTTATTCCGACCCATGAAGCTTTAGAAAAATGCGGCCTAGTTTTGAATGATTTAAAAAAGGGTACAACTTTGTTGATTAAAAACCCGAATTTGCAAGAACTCATAAAAAAAGAAATAGATTCTTATATAAAAAATAAACCTAATTTGAAACCTTTTGAAAAAATTAAAAAAATTGGAATTATAAAAGAGTCTTTTAATCAGGAAAATGGTCTTTTAAGCAAAACAGGAAAAACAAAAAGAAATAATGTTTTTAGTGAATACAAAGAAATTATTGCAAAAATGTTTTCTGATAAATAATCTTAGAATATTAAGTGATTTTTGACAAGCCTATTTTTTCGGTAGCTCATATACACCTGTACAATAGATATTGCTAATAATTTTGTTTATTTTGTAGAAAAAGGAGATTATATGGCAAAGTACGCTATTCAAATTGTTAAAGATGCAGGAATTGATATTGACGAATTATTGAAATTACTTATTACCAATGCTGCGTCTGAATTGTCAACTTATTATCACTACTTTATTCTTCGTGCTAATTTGATAGGTGTTGAAGGTGAAAGTATTAAGCCAATCGTTGAAGCTGCTAGAATTGAAGACAGAAATCATTATGAAGCATTAATTTCACGGATTTATGAACTTGGAGGAAAGTTACCTGATAATTTAGTTGATTTATATCAAAATGCATCTTGTCCGCATGCAAATTTACCTAAAGAAGAAAGCAATCATATTGAGATTTTAAAAGTATTAGTGAATGCAGAACGTTGTGCAATGGCAGGCTATAATAAACTTTGTAATTTTACGATGGGAAAAGACCATAGAACTTACGAATTATCATTAGCAATTTTACACGAGGAAACCGAACACGAATCTTGGTTCTCCGAATTTTTAGGAGAAGGTCCTTCAGGTCATTTTTTGAGACAGGGAGAGTCATCCCCATTTGTAAGTAAGTTTTTAAGATAAATAATTGATTGAAAATTAAGAGAGTTTTATTACTTAGACTCCGAACTCAACCATTTATAAAAACAAAGACAACTGAGGTTGTTTCTGTTTTTGTTTAATTTATTTCAACATTAAGTAAAAGACCATATTTTAATTTCATCACAATCATTTTGTTTTAGAGTAATTCAAAGATAATCTTCCCAAATTTTATAAAGAGCCTATAAAAAATGCTTGACTGAGAGTCGCTCTAAAGTTGTAAAGTATGAAATATGATGAAAGGATATTTATATGAAATATAGAAAATTAGGTAAAACACTTGAAGTATCAGCAATTGGTCTTGGCTGTATGGGAATGAGTATGTCTTATGGACCGCCAGCAGATAAAAACGAAATGATTTCGCTTATACATTCAGCTGTTGACTTAGGAGTAACTCTATTTGACACTGCGGAATGCTATGGTCCATATGTAAATGAAGAACTTTTAGGTGAAGCCCTTCAACCATATAGAGACAAAGTAGTTATAGCTACTAAATTTGGAATTACAGTTAAAGATGGGAAACAAGTTCAAGATAGTCGACCAGAAGTAATTAAAGCTTCTGTTGAGGGTTCTTTGAAACGTCTTAGAACAGATTATATTGATTTGTATTATCAACACCGTGTGGATAGAACCATTCCTATTGAAGATGTTGCAGGCACAATAAAAGAATTAATTCAGGAAGGTAAAATTAAGTATTTTGGGATGTCAGAAGCAGGAGCAGAAACAATTCGCCGAGCAAATGCTGTTCAACCTGTAACAGCTTTGCAAAGCGAATATTCAATGTGGTGGAGAGATCGTGAAAATGATATTTTCCCTGTACTTGAAGAACTTGGAATTGGTTTAGTACCATTTAGTCCTTTGGGTAAGGGATTTCTTACTGGAAGTGTTGCTAAAAATTCTACATTTAAGAAAGATGATTTCCGCAGTGTAATTCCAAGATTTACTCCTGAGGCTCTTGAAGCAAATCAAAAATTTGTGGACTATGTTAAAGAGATTGCAAAAGCTAAAGGCATAACTCCAGCTCAAATTGCCCTAGCTTGGATATTAGCACAAAAACCTTGGACAGTTCCAATTCCTGGGACTACAAAGTTAAACCGTTTAAAAGAAAATCTTGGTGCGGTTGATGTTGAATTATCCAAAAAAGAGATAAAGGAAATAAATTCAGAAATATCAAAAATTGAAATAGTTGGTGCAAGATACCCTAAAGCATTAGAAGAACGAACTGGAAAATAAGGATCAAGCACTTACAAAAAAAGATAGAGGATAAAAATGCAAAAAAAAATACTTTCAATAATATTATTGATATGTGCTTTATGTACAACAGTTGACACCGTTTTGGCACAAGATTGTCAAAATTGTAATAAAGTACCTGCAAAAGGATATGCCGTATATTCAAAAAATGGAAAATTTACACCATATTCATTTGAGCGTCATGCAGTTGGCGATAATGATGTTTTAATAAAAATCTTGTATGCAGGTATTTGCCATAGCGATTTACATCATGTTCATAGTGATTGGAGAGAAGAAAAATACCCAATGGTCCCAGGACATGAAATTGCTGGGGTAGTTGTTCAAGTTGGTAAAAATGTTACAAAATTCAAAGTAGGTGATTATGCTGGAGTGGGATGTTTGGTAAATTCTTGTCATAAGTGCGAATATTGTTTGAATAATGAAGAACAATATTGCCCTAAAAGAGTTACAACTTATGCTTCAAAGGATATTTATCACGATAATGAAATTACCCAAGGTGGATATTCAAATAATATCGTAGTATCCGAAGATTTTGTAATAAAAGTTCCTAAAAATGCAGATATTAAAAAAGTTGCACCATTATTATGTGCAGGGATTACAACATATTCACCTATTAAAGTAACTCAAGTTAAAAAAGGTGATAAAGTTGCAGTTGCAGGCTTTGGTGGACTTGGTCATATGGCAGTAAAATATGCAGTAAAATTAGGAGCTGACGTAACTGTTTTTGACATTACAAATGACAAGCGCGTAGACGCCTTGAAAATAGGAGCAAAGAAATATGTAAATATTAACAACCCAAAAGAAATGCAAGGCTTGGATAATACATACCGTGTAATTATAAGTACAATTCCTAAAAAATATGACCCAAGTGTTTATATGAAGATGTTGCAAGAAAATGGTGAATTGGCAATTGTTGGTTTGCCTGCAACTCAAGGCAGTCCAAGCATTAATGTAGCAAGTTTTGTATTTATTGGTGGGCATAGAAAAGTTTTTGGTTCACAAATAGGTGGAATTGCTGAAACTCAAGAAATGTTAGATTACTCAGTTGCAAACGATATTTACCCTGATATTAAAATGATTTCTGTGCATGATATAGATGAGGCTTACAAAAATGTTGACGAAGGTAAGGTTAAATTCCGTTATGTAATTGATATGAGTACGTTAAAAGATTCTGACTTCGCACCTCGTCACAATTCTTGTAATTGCTCAAAATGTGATGAAAAATAAATTTATTAAAAAGTTATTACTAAGTTTAATAATGTGTACAGTCATTGCATTATTAAATACAAATCTATCGGAGGCAAAAACAATGGAAAATAAAAATATAAATGAACAACTGATTTTTGAAGCTGGTGACAAACTACCGAACGATTATTTTATTGGTGATGCATTTGTAAAAATGTTGGTTAATAATCAAAATTATGATTGCCAAGTTTATAACGTAACTTTTGAACCAGGGGCAAGAAATAGTTGGCATAAGCATTCAATAGGCCAAATTTTACTTGTTACAAATGGGGAAGGTTATTATCAAGAAAAGGGCAAGCCTGCTCAACATCTCCATGTTGGTGATGTGGTTGAAATTTCAGCAAATGTAGAACACTGGCACGGAGCTACTGCAAATAGTAAATTTATACATATAGGGATTACACCAAAAGTAAGCGAAAACAAAACTGAATGGTTAGAACCTGTAAGTGATGAAGAATATAGTAAATTAAAATAATAGAAAGAAGATGAATATGACTAAAAAAGTATTAATAATATCTGCCAGTGCAAGAAAAGGCGGTAATTCAGATACCCTTTGTGATCAGTTTATGCAAGGAGCAAAAGAATCAGGAAATGATGTAGAAAAGATATTTTTAAAAGATAAAAATATTAATTACTGTTCAGGTTGCGGTTATTGCACCAACAGTGGAAATGGTTGTATTCAAAAAGATGATATGGCTGAAATCTTAGATAAAATGATTAATACCGATGTCATAGTTATGGCAACCCCTGTTTATTTTTACACAATGAATGGGCAAATGAAGACATTTATTGATAGAGTGGTTCCACGATATACAGAAATAACTAATAAGGATTTTTATTTCATAGCGACTGCTGCTGATGGTAGAAAAAAAGCTTTAGATAGAACCTTAGAAGAATTTAGAGGTTTTACTGATTGTTGTCTTACGGGGGCTAATGAAAAAGGAATCATCTATGGTGTTGGCGCTTGGAATATAGGCGATATTAAAAATACTAAAGCAATGGCAGAATCATACGAAATGGGCAAGAAGGTATAGAAAGGACTAACAAATGGAAAATTTTTATTTTTACAATCCAACAAAAATTCACTTCGGAAAAGGTGCAATTTCTGAAACGGAAAAAGAACTTGCAGGTGTTGGCAAAAATATTTTAATAACCTACGGTGGGGGCAGTATTAAGAAAAACGGAATTTATGACTCTGCAATTGAAATACTTAAAAAACTTGGTAAAAATGTTTACGAATTATCAGGGATTATGCCGAATCCAAGAACAACTAAGGTTCTTGAGGGTGTTGAATTATGCAAGAAATACAATATTGACTTCCTGCTAGCGATTGGCGGTGGAAGTACAATAGATTGTACAAAAGCAATAGCTTCAGCTTTTTATTTAGATGACCCGAATACATTTTTCAAAGATTTGTATATCGATAAAAAATCAATTTCAAAAGCCTTACCTTTTGGTACAATTGCGACAATGGCTTCAACTGGTAGCGAAATGGATGCAGGCGGAGTAATTACGGATTGGGAAAATAATATGAAAATGGGATATTTAAATGAATTATTGTTCCCTAAATTTTCAATACTTGACCCGACATATACATATTCAATGCCTATAAATCAAACCATTTACGGAACAATCGATATGATTTCACACACCCTTGAAACATATTTTTCAGAACCTGATACCCCTACTGTTGCTGATGCTATGGCTGAAGGATTTTTGAAGAATGTTTTTGAAAATTTAAAAGTTGTAGTGAATGATACCCATAATTATGTTGCAAGAGCAAACTTAATGTGGTCAAGTTCAATGGCATTAATGGGTGTCTTTAATGTTTCTAAAAAGCAAGATTGGCTTGGGCATATGATAGAACACGCATTGTCAGCGTTTTATGACATTCCTCATGGCGCAGGACTTGCAATTGTTCATCCGGCTTATTTGAAATATATCTGTAAAAATAAACCTGCAAAATTTGTCCGTTTTGCAAGAACCGTTTGGGGAATAACAGAAGGTACAGAAGAAGAACTAGCTCTTAAAGGGCTTGAAAAGTTAACTGAATTCTTTAAATTTGTAGGGGCACCAATAACTTTAAAAGAAGTTGGCATCGGAACTGATAAACTTGATGACGTTATAGAACAAATAGTTCTGTATCCTACAAGTTATTCGAATTTAGACAAACAAGACTTGAAAAACATATTATTGTCTTGTGCAGAATAAAAGAAAGAAGAAAAATGACAGTGTTAGAAAAAAATAACAAAACAGAAATAGAAAAAATGATAGCCGGTGAAGAATTCGTCGTAGACGACCATTTTAGAAAAGTTGAAGACAGAACTTATGACTTGATGCTGAAATTCAATAATACAGGCGATAGAAAATATTTGGAAGAAATGTTACTGGATACTCCTGAAAATCTTGTTCTTCGCCCACCTTTTTATTGTGCATTCGCAGAGAACATTAAATTAGGTAAAAATGTTTATATCAATTTTAATTGTTCATTTTTGGCGCTTGCACCAATTGAAATTGGTGATAAAACATGGATTGCACCAAATGTTCAAATTTATACCCCAAACCATGAAATTGACCCAGATAAAAGACTTGCCACAAATTCAGCCTCAGCTAAATTCGTAAAAATTGGTAATAATTGCTGGATTGGAGGAGGGTCTATAATTTTAGGTGGAGTTACAATAGGGGATGGCGTAACAATTGGCGCAGGAAGCGTCGTTACAAGGGATATCCCAGCTAGATCAATTGCAGTAGGTAGTCCTTGCCGAGTAATTAAAAGTTTTTAAAAATTAATACTAATTAAATTTCAGAAAGGAAAAAATATGACAAAAAATGATCAAGTATTATTTGTCACGGGGGCTAATAAAGGGTTAGGTGCAGCTATCGCAAAAGAATCTTTAGCGCAAGGTTACAAAGTTGTTGCCGCAACAAGAAAACCTGAAGATGCAGAAAAACTTCTCGGAACTTTAGAAGATTTACTTATAGTAAAACTTGATGTGACAAAAGATGATGAAATTATATCAGCCATAGCTTCTGCATTGAAAAAATTTGGACGCATAGATATCCTGGTTAATAACGCTGGATATGGTACAATGGGATATTTTGAACAAATATCAGATAAATTAATACAAAAACAAATTGCGACAAATCTATTTGGACCAATGAAGTTGACTCGTGCAATTTTACCATATATGAGAAAACAAGGCTCAGGCTATATAGTTTCTGTTAGTTCAACCTCTGGGATTAGACCAGTTGAAGGTGGTTCTGTTTACAGTGCCTCTAAATTTGGCCTTGAAGGTTGGATGGAAGGCTTAAAACTTGAACTTAAATCTTTTGGCATTAATTGTTTGATTGTTGAACCTGGAGCATTCCGTACGGATTTTTCTAATATGAAAACATCACTTACTTTTTCCGATATGGAGATTGAAGATTATAAAGATAAAAGTAATGCGGTATATAAAAGAGTAGCCTCATCAGACGGAAATCAACAGGGTGACCCTGCAAAACTTGCAAAAGCACTTCTTAAAACTATAAAAGTACCAAATCCACCAATGCGTCTTGTATGTGGGAAAGCTGCTTTAGATGTGGCTATAACTCAAATGGATTCACGTCTTGAAGAATATAAAACTTGGAAAGAAATTTCTGTTAGCACTGATTTTGATTAATTGTTGAAAGATAGAGGTAAAAATGAAAGTATTGTTAATAAACGGAAGTTCAAATCAAAAAGGCTGCACTTATACTGCATTGTGTGAGATAGCCACAACTTTAAAAAAAGAGAATATAGAATCTGAAATTTTACAAATAGGTAATGCTTCTCTTCGAGATTGTTGCGGGTGCATGAGTTGTAAAAGTAAAACCCTTGGCAAATGCGTATTTAATGATGATATAGTAAATGAAGTTATTGAAAAGGCAAAAGAATTTGATGGATTTGTATTTGGTACTCCTGTTTATTTCGCACATCCATCTGGAAGGATTCTTTCTTTGTTAGATAGGGTATTCTTTGCAGGAGGCTCATCCTTCAAATATAAACCTGCGGCTGCCATAGTTTCCGCTAGACGAGCAGGTACAACAGCAAGTTTTGACGTTCTAAATAAGTATTTCACGATTAATAATATGCCTGTAGTTTCAAGCCAGTATTGGAATAACGTACACGGATTCACTCCTGAAGACGTTAAAAAAGATTTAGAAGGTCTGCAAATTATGAGAACACTTGGTCAAAATATGGCATGGTTATTAAAGTGTATAGAATTAGGCAAACAAAACGGTTTGATTCATCCAGAAAGAGAAGAACAAATTCTTACAAACTTTATAGATTAAAGTTATTTCAATAAATTAAAAGGAGAATAAATTATGGTTATAAGCGAAGTCGCAAATAAAAATCACGAGGAATTATTTCCTAATTACAAATCAACATACAAAATAACGGATCCTGAATTTATAGAATTATTTGACAATTTTGCATTTGATGAAGTAATAAGTTACGGAAATTTGGACACAAAAACAAGAATGAAAGTTATTTTAGCATCATTGATTGCAATGCAAACTTTGAGCGAATACAAAGTGATGCTTGGCGGAGCGTTGAATGTAGGGGTCACTCCGATAGAAGTAAAAGAAATTGTATATCAAGCTGTACCATATGTTGGGATAGCAAAAGTGCTAGATGTTTTAATTGCTACTAATGAAATATTTAATAGTAGGGGTATAGAATTGCCATTGGAAGGCCAATCTACAACAACATCTGAAACAAGATTTGAAAAAGGATTAGAACTATCAAAATCTGTATTTGGCGAAATGATAGATAAAATGTATGAAGCCACACCTGAAAATCAAATTCATATTCAAAAATATCTGTCTGCAAATTGTTTTGGAGATTACTATACAAGAAAAGGCCTTGATATAAAAATGCGAGAACTATTAACGTTTTCTATGATTTTATCTTTAGGCGGATGCGAACCTCAATTGAAAGGGCATATTCAAGGTAATGTAAGCGTTGGAAACGACAAGACAACATTACTTAGTGCAATTACTCAATTGTTGCCATATATTGGGTATCCAAGGACATTAAATGCCTTGAATTGTTTGAATGAAATTATACCAGAATAAATAGTTTGTAATAATCTATACAATGTAATGTTATTTAGACATTAATTTATGCAAAAATTCAAGATAAATGCCGTTTGTCCATCCAAAACCATCTTGCTCAGGATAACAAGTCTTTGCTCCTTCATTTTGTGAAACAACATTATATTTTTCATAAAATTTACCTTGCTTCTTGAATAAATCAGTATTCAGGTCTAGCCATTTTTTCATTACTCTGTTTGAATCATCTTTAAATCCATAATTCTCAAAACCTTTTGCGGTTATATATTGCAAAGGTGCCCAACCATTAGGGCTATCCCATTGATATTCATTAGGTTCTTTTTTTATTAGTGCATCTTTATCCAAAACAGCATCTTCTTTAAGCAATACCAATCCATTTTCTTTTTCAAAGTTTTTGACAGTATAGTCTTTTATGTTTTTAGCAATACTAACTTCTTTAGGGTTATCTTTTGATAATAAGTTCACCCATAATGGGAAATTTGTCATTAAGTTGTCGGTATTTGTAAAAGTTTTTTTGTTTAAATTGTAATCCTTAAAAATTTCAGTTTTGTCATCATATAAATACTTAAACATGTTTTGTTTTCTTGTTTCAGCTTTTTCCAGCCACATTTTTGATTCCTGTGGTTTTCCCAAGTCTTTTGCCCAACCGGAAAGCAGTGTTTCATATTTATACAACAAGCTGTTTAGTTCTATTGGAATTACATTTAGTGGTCCATCAGAATATTTTTTTGAGAAATCTAAACCTGATTCGCAGATAGCTCTTTCGTTTTGATAAAATTTATCAGGGATATGTTTCAAGTTTTTATTATCGTCCCCAAAAGATTCTATCCTTTTTTTATCTTGTGAATCATAAAATCTGTTCAGCCCAACTTCCTTGACGTAGTGTTCGTTAGGTTTCATCCAAAAAGCATATTCTTTTTGAACTCCATCATAATATTTTCCAAGCCATTTTTTAGATTTCCCTGCCTTCAATTCATCAACCATTAGTGCAAAAACTGGTGGCTGTGATCTACTTAGATAATAGCTTCTGTTTCCATTTGGAATAAACCCATATTTATTCACAAGATGAAGAAAATTTTCTGTCATACCTTCAGAAACTGATGATAATTTTGACCGATTAAGTCCTAAAGTTGTGAAATAACTATCCCAGTAATAAATTTCTCTAAATCTTCCACCAGGAATGATAAATGGTTTTGGCAATGGAATAAGAGAACTTTCCGTAGTTTTTGGTGTTTTGCGGTATAACTTATTCCAGTTTGTATTGATATATCTGGCTGCTTCTGTATAATCGTTTGCTCTATCTTTTAGTATTGGGCTATTTCCCAAATTAGTTCTTAAACCTTCATAATCGATTTGCGTTTTAGGTAATTCCATCTTAATAAGTTCATCATTAGGTGCGGTGAAATGGTTATCTATATAGTTATTAATTCTTTTTTGCAGTTTTTTATTTGAGTGAGTAAGTTTTATTTTTGCCACTTCAATGTAGTAGCTTAATTTACTAGCAAAATTATTCTTAGGTATTAAATCAGCATAAAATTTGTGGTCGAGATTTAGTCCCAGCCTTCTGCATTTATCATTGCTTTGAAGTAAATTTTTGATAACAGGATCATTGAATACTTTGGAGGATCTTATTGATTGTTCATAACATGACCTGTTATTTTCAGGTTTAAGAATGCTTATTTTCCTTAAACTTGAAGGAAAAGTCATTTTCAAATTTTCACACCTACACACTATACGATTAATTAGTATAAGTATAATTTCTTAAATAATTTGCTATTTTTAGCCTAGAGTTCAATAAAAATTTACATTACAGGGCTTTTATTCCTGAAAAAATATAAAATCTGCTTTATTTTAAAACTTTGTTCAAAAATTTAATAGATTTGTCCATAGCGTTAAAATAGCTTGGAGTGTTAGGGAAATAATGGTTTTGATTATGTACAATTACTAATTTACTGTTGCAATGTTCAGTTTTAAGTTTTCGATAGGCATTTATAGATTGTGATACTGGAACAATTGTGTCCGCATCCCCGTGTATAATTAGCATTGGAGGAACTGATGAGGAAATTGATGATTGTGGAGATGCAGTAGTTCTATCACATCCTGTACAAAATGATTCCAGTACTTTTAGTGAATCTATGCTCATATTTTTTTCTGCGTCTTTGGATAAATCCCATGGCCCACAGATACTGACAGCTGCATTTGGTCTACTGTGTATTCCATTTTTGTTTATTTCATCGTGTGTTGCAAGCCATGCAACGTGATATCCCCCTGCGGAGATTCCTACGACTCCGATTTTTGAAGGGTTAATTTTAAGAGTTTTACTATTTTCTCTTAGCCACCATATTGCGTTTGTAACGTCTGTTGCTTGTTCTTTTTGTCCATATTGTGGAAGTAAGTGATAATCTACTGTCATTGCCAGATATCCATTTTTAACAAGTTTTGTTGCAAAGTCAGAGAGTTCTTGTCTTTTTCCTGCAGACCAGTAGCCACCGTGGATTAATATCACAGCAGGCATTGGTTTGCTGGATTCTGTACTAAATAAATCTGCATTTAAATCTTTATAGTAAGTAACGGATTTTACTTGAATGTTTAATTCTTGTGCGTTTGCAGAATTAAAACATACTAAGCTAAAAGTCATTATAATAAATAATATTAAGGTTTTAAAAATTTTCATGTGAATAGTCCTCATAAATACAATGTTCTATTTATAATTGTTTGCTTTTATTTGTAAATAAACCTTTTATACTTGAAGCTATTTTATTTAATAGGGTTGGTTCTTGTGGTTGTTGTCTTTCGGCAACTCTTTTTTGCCAAGTTCTTAGTTTTTCACGCTTTCTAATATTTTTAAAAGTTTCTGTAAACTCTGTTACATCAGCCAAAAGCTGTTTAGTCGATGATTTATCAACATTATAACCAACGAGAGATGTTGATATTAAATGCCCAGATCTATCAAAAAGATTCCCTGGAGAATATTTTGAATTAACCGTTATAGCGACAGGACTGTCTTGTATTAATATATTATGATTACCTGCACAATTATGTTTTAAATAATTTATTACCGGTCTTAATGTTTTAGTTTCATTTGCGGTTAAGGGTGTTCGTTGATTATTTTTACCAAGTCGATACATTGAATCTATTTTCCCTGTAAAAGGTATCTGGCTGGTTTGATAATTCATATAACAATTCCCTTATCTTTTTTATTCACAATACAGTTCAATTCTAAAGGCATTAAACTTCGTTGTCAAAAATATATAGATAAATATTTAATGTATTTTAATATTTATCAGTTACCCCTAGACTTTACCCCTAGATTTTCTGATTATGTTTGCCAGTTGCATATACAATTCTTTATTTTTTGCTGATTTATCAATGTCGCTGGCTTCTTTTATATACTCAAACGCATTTTCGTATTGACCAAGGGCTTGATAAATTTCACTCATTTTAACGTATAAAGTAGCATTATTAACATTCAATGTTATTGCCTTCTTCAAACTGTGTATTGCAAAGTTGATATCATTTTTTTCTAACAAGGCAAGAGCATTGAAATAGTAGCCTTCATATTGGTTCAAATCAAGATCAATCATTTCTTGAGCTGTATCAAATAAGGATTCAAAATCCTTTGTAGCATATAAATATTCAGTCAACAATACTTTGGCGTAGTAATATTTAGGGTATGCTTTAACCAATTCGTCTATTTTAGGTTTTACTTCTTCAAACATTTTCAATTTAATCATTAGGCTAGCTTCAAATGATTTATAATCAAAGGAGTTTGGATTTATCGCTACTACTTTGCTAATCATTGTTAGAGATTGTTTTAATAATCCTAGCCCTGAATATATTTGAGCTAATGAGTACAAAATGATTTCATTATCAGGATTTGTATTCAAGAGTTTTTCCAATTCAACTTTTGGTTTTGCCATATCGCCTTCTTGAAACTTAATCATCATTTTCAAGACTTTGGATTCCAAGTGTTCATCACTGAGGTGAGTTGTGGCATTTTTGTAATCGCCTTCTCTATATAGTGCGTAGCCCATTGAATAGTGATAATTTTCATTATTAGGATTTAGGCAGATTGCGTTGATAAATGCTTTTTTAGCCTCATTTAGCCATCCTTTTAAGAAATATGCTTGTCCTAAGTTATAAAAGTATTCATCATTTTTAGAATCTTTTTCTATTATTTTATTAAAGCAATCAATTGCTTCATCAAGTTTTAGTTCATCCAGTTTTGCCAAGCCCATATAATTTAGGGTTTGAATATCTTCAATTTCTTTATTATCCAATTTCTTTAAAACCTCTTTTGCTTTTATTTTATCACCCGATTTGAAATATATTTCGCACAATATATTCAATACTTCTTTATTTTCAATATCTGTGTATTTTGTTAGTAGTTCAATTGCTATTTTGTAGTTTTCTAGTTTATGGTATGCGACGGCAACTTCTTTCGCTACTATATCAGATTCTATCATATCAGTAAACCCAGTTGCCTCATTGTACTTTTCTTGTATATTTAATAATTTAATAAACTCTGCTAAACTTTCTTGAGAATTAGTAATTATGTAGATTTTATTAGCAACCTTACTTGCAGAGATATAGTCTTTTTTACTTTGGTGAATATTTTTCAGAGTATTAAGACTATTTACGTGGTTTTCATCAATATCAAGAGCTTTTCCTGTGTAGTGCAGAGCTCTATCAAAATTTCCAAGCAAAAAATATAAACCACCAAGTTCAGATAATATCTCAATATTATCATTTTCTTTTGCAAGTAATTTATAAAATATTTCTATTGCTTGTTTGTAATAACCTTTTCTTTTCAGTTCAAAGGCATCAATCATCATTTGTTTCATTATTTACCGTAATCTTTTTATGCCCTAATAGATATTTTTTCTTTTTGGGAGGCTGTCTCTTTGAATTAACAATAATTAAAACTTCATCTTTGCGGGCCATTTTTAAGTTGTTTCTTGCGATTGATTCAAGCGTTGCCACAGAAGAGAAATTTTTTATATCTTTTTTTAATTCGGTATTTCTATTTTCTGCCTCTTGTTCTGTTCTCGCAATTGTCCCAATTTTGTGGCGATATGAAATTATTTTTGAGATATTTAAAACTGCACTAAAAGTAATTTGAGCAAGACACAAGAGCAATATAATAGTTAGAAAAGAATAATAAAACTGAGTGTGATGTTGTCTTTTCTCATTCTTCTTTTTTGCTTTATCCGCTAAGTTTTTTGCTTTAATTTGTTTTCCCATATCTCTATTCTTCTATTATATTTATAACGTTAATTATATATGTATTCAGGACTAATTACAACCTAAAATTTGTAGAAAATTGTACGGCAGAATTTGTGACCCCATTTTCATAAAAAGATTGCGATATCCCTAATTCAAATTTTAGTGTATCAATGTATTTTTTCATTTGTGGAGTGTACACAACTGATATTTGGTTCTTTTTGACAGGTACTCCCATATATGCTCGCATTGTATCCTTTATTGCTAATGATTTTGTTATTTTCCATTCTGGGGAGAAAGAAAAAGTGTTTGTATTTGTGCCGTTTATTGAGCTTGAATCTGTTCCAAAGCCATTTGTAAATGCAAAATGTTTTGTATCATACCTTGTAAAGAAGGTAGTGGAATATAGTAACTGGGCACTATCCAAAGATGTTCCATAATATGAACCATATGAAAAATTACCTATTTTATCGCTTAATGAATGTGATGTAGGGGCAATATAATATTCTTCACCCGATAATTTTGAAGAATTTGCCAATGCACTTCTGGTTCTTGAAAGTTTACTTTCGTATATTGAATTAGGACTAGGTGTATAAATTGGAATCAGAGTGTTTGCAGGTTTTATGTTTAAAACAGGGTGATTGGTAGATTTATTTAAAAATACTGTACCATCGTTTTCATCATAAAATACGCCGCCCTCTAATTGAAAGGGTTGTGAGACTTGTTCATCAGAAACAATATTTGGACTGATAATAACTGAGTCTGAGGATGTGCTGTCTTCGGCTATTGAAGGGATACCCAGCACAAGGCATAAAATAATGGCTAAAATAATCTTCTTCATAACTATATTTTAGAGCAGTCTATAATCTTTTTCAATCGTGTATTTAACAGAAAAAATAAAAAAGGCGACACCCAGATTCGAACTGGGGATAAAAGCTTTGCAGGCTTCTGCCTTACCACTTGGCCATGTCGCCATCACTTAGTATTATGGTATTTGAGATACGATTAAATGTCAAGTATTAAAGAGGATAATAAATAGATAATAAAACAATAAGGAATATTAAGTGTACTCTTTACAAACATTAATTTATAGGTTAGTATATCTATATGAACAGAATTTTACGACGATTGGTATTTATGATCTAAGGCTTGTTTTTAAACATCTTATTTTGTGTACCAATGAAAACAAGACCTTGTGAGGTCTGTTTTTTTTTGTAAAATTTTATTAAAAAAAATCAAAATTAAGCAATTTTTATTTTTTTTAAACTTATTAATTAAAAGGAAGGTTAGAATATGAATTATAATATCCGACGAAATATTACTATAAAGGCGAATGCTCCAATCGTCTATTTGATGAACTTAATTTGGGGCTTGTAATACAGGCTAATATAGTAAGGAAAAAGGATAAATGATATCTCCAGCAAAAATATATTCAATTTTAGGAAATCCCAAAGCGCTAGCACCCCTAGGCGTGAAAGATGGCGCTAACTGTTTAGGTTTGACTGCGTCTGCCTATGCGACAGGTAAAAAAGAAGAGGCTCAAGACAGATTTATTGATGAAGCAGGCACTGAAGTAATTTGGTTAGGTGGAATACCGGCTTTTAAAAAATTAATTGATAAAACAGTTTTTAAAGTGGCTAAATTAGATGCGAATTATGACATCAGAAATTTAGAAAATAAAGAAATTTTTCAAAAAACAAAAGAACATGCCCCAACAAAAGAGATAGCTGAAGGTATTGATAAGATTGCATCTAAGGCTAAACTTTTCAAAGCGTTAAGTCTTGGGAAAGTAGTTTTGGCGACAGCAATGACTTTCGGCGCTTATGACGTTCTAACCGATTTAAGACAAAAATATATTTATAAAAAAGTCAAAAAACAGGTTGCAAAAGAGATGGCTCAAGGAAATTCTATGGATAAGTTCATCAAAAAGTCCATGAGTGGTGAAGATTTCGTTAATACAAAAAACAGTCATGATTATCCTGCATTTTCTTCCCTAAAAACTCATAATAGTAATAAAAATAATCCTTCTTTCAAAGGTGGATTAGTAAACTTTGTACTTGATCCTGTTAAAAACATGTATGTATTGGATGGTGGTATCACATCTCAAAGACTTATAAAATCAAGAAATTCTCAAGATTTTGCAGGTTATGTAATCAAAGAAGGTGGATTCCTATTCTTTATGTATTATTTAGGACAAAAAATCCAAGACCATATGGAACATACTGCAAGTAAAAACCATGGTAAATCAATAAACTTAGATTCAAGAATCCTTGAAGATGACCATTTTAAAAAGATGTTTATAGATGGTTCTATTGAGAAACATTTGGAGGCTTTCCCTTCAGGAAAAGATGTCAAAGATGTTGATCTTTACGAATTTTTGCATAATCATCCGGAAAATACAGTTGTAAGTGTTGCCAAAAAGGCTGAAATTATTCAAACTTATAAAGAACCTGTTGAGGGAACTGGTGTGTTTGGATTCTTTAAGGCAAAGAAAAATACTGGTAAAATTGATACAAGAAAATATATCAATCTTGGAGAAACAGAAGGCAAACACGCTTATGAAAGTGGCATAAGAGGTCTACATAAACATATTTCTAAGCTTTATAGTGAATTCAAAGCATCTGGAGAAGATGTAGATACATTCTTTAATGGTGTTAGAAAATTAAAGAGAAGTTCAATAAAGAAAAATATGGCAGCTTCAATGGTTGCTCTTGGTGTGATTTTACCTGGTATAATGCTTGCTAAAAGGCTTTTATCTGGCGATAAAGAATATGCTGTAAAAAAACAGGTAAGAGAAGATATGGAAAAAGAGATGCAAGCTAAAAATGGAATGAATAGTCCAAAAGCTGCTGCAGCATAAATTTGAGATTGATGTGCCCGTAAAAACCTTTATGTTATAAGCTTTTTGCAGAGGTCTTTTATCGGACAAATGTCGCATTTAGGGTTTATTGGTTTACATACATTTTGACCGTGTGTGACAAGTAGAGTATTTATATCAATCCAATATTTTTTAGAAAGTTTTTTTCTTAGGGCAAATTCTGTTTCCTCTGGATCGTTTGTTTTGATATATCCGATGCGGTTGAAAATTCTGTGTACGTGTACGTCAACACATATTGCGGGTTTATTAAATCCTCTAGACAAAACAAGATTGGCGGTTTTTCTCCCGACGCCTTTGAACTTTATAAGTTCATCAATTTCGTCTGGAACATTGCCTTCAAGTTCTTCAACAATTATTTTTGATAGTTCAATAATCTGTCTAGCTTTATTTTTATAAAACCCAACAGGATAAATAGCAGATGCTAAATCTTCTTCACTGATGTTCATCATTGCTTGAGGCGTTTTAGCTAATTCCATCATTCTGATTGTTGCAGGATAAGTAGTATTATCGTTGGTTCTAAGACTAAGAATACATGAAATTAAAACCAAATAAGGACTATTAAAACTGTCCATAAGTTTTACAAAATCACTTTTTGGTTGGTCTGCTTTTTTGAGAGTTTCAACGATTTTATCAATGTCTATCATGGGACAAAAGACCCTCAATGTCTAAATCTGTTTTAAGTTTGAGCGCGAAAATATTATCGAAATCAAACTTTGCGAGTTTTACAGCATCTTTTTCAGTTGTTATTATATTTCCTCGTATATTTTCAATATCAGACTTTGTGTAAATATGATGATCGTCAAAAGATATTGTTTTCAATACTTCGTATGTTGGTTTAAGGAATCTGTAAAATTGATCAGGTTGTCCGATGGCACAAACAGCTATTACGGCTTCTCCAGAAACAAGGTTGTCACCTGTTTTAATATTATAAACATAATGAGGTGTTGTTTTGCAGATAGAAGAACCACATTTGAATTTTTTGCCTAAAATTCTTGCAAGTTTTTCTGCTTTTGTATCGTCCTTTGATTTATTTACAACAACTAGTTTATCAATTCTTTTAACAGCTTCCATACCTTCTCTTAAAGGTCCTGCCGGAAGAAGTTTTTCATTCCCAAACATTTTTTCTGAATCAACAACCATTATGTTTAAATCACGATGTATTTTTCGGTATTGAAAAGCATCATCAAGAATTATTTTTGTAACACCAAGTTTTTCAATTGCATATTTTGCAGCTTTAACTCTGTCTTTAGATGTCAAAACAGCACACATATTAAGATTAACAGCAAGCCAGTATGCTTCATCTCCTGCCATATCAGCTTTATGAAATAAATTTATTCCATCAGAGATAAGGTTAACTTTTTTATTTGATAATTTTCCACCATATCCTCGAGTAATAATTGCGACTTTTTCGCCTCTATCAATAAATGTTGCAGCAATTTCTGCAACAATTGGAGTTTTTCCAACTCCTCCTGTTGTCATGTTTCCAACTGAAATAACTTCAGCATCAACCTTAACTTCTTTCAGGATTCCTTTATCATAAAGTGAGTTTCTTACGGTTGTAACTAAACCATAGAATAGTGAAAAGAATTCAAGTAAATCCATAAATAAACCACTCGCATTTTTATCGTAGTGGAGCTTTGTAATTTCAGTCTTAATATTCATAGATACTCCTAATAATTCCAAAACTATAATATCATAAATGATGGTCCATACACAAGGAGGATAAAGAAAACCTCCAAAATTGAATATTTTGGAGGTTTTCTATCTGTTCTTTACTTAATTTAGATCTTTAATAATTTATAGTTCAATATTGTTAGCTATAATTTCCATTTCTTGAGCTGATGCATAAACTGCACTGCAACCACAATCGCAATACAATACTTGACCGGTTGTTCCTGAAGATAAATCAGAAGCCAAATACAAACCTGCTCTACCAACATCTTCAAGAGTGACGTTTCTTCCTAAAGGAGCTTTTGCAACTGCGGCTTTAAGCATCTTGGTGAATCCGCTGATGCCCATTGCTGCAAGAGTTTTAACAGCACCTGAAGAGATACAGTTAACTCTAACGCCTTTTTTACCTAAATCCATTGCTAAATATCTCATAGAAGATTCAAGAGCTGCTTTTGCAACGCCCATAACGTTATAATTTGATACCATATATTGAGAACCAAGATATGTAAGAGCTAATATTGAACCGCCCTCGTTCATAATTGATTCTGCTTGTCTGCATATTGAAACTAGTGAATAAGCACTTACGTCTAGTGCTGTGTGCCATCCGTCTAGTGATGTGTCAATAAATCGGCCTTGTAAATCTTCTTTCTTTGCAAATGCTACTGCGTGTACAATAAAATCAAGTTTTCCGTATACTTTTTCACATTCTGCAAAAACTGCTTTAACTTCTTCTTCGTTAGTAACGTCGCAACTTAAAATTATTTTAGCTCCGAAGTCTTCTGCAATAGGTCTTACTCTCTTTTCCATAACTTCACCGGCATATGTGAATGCAATTTCTGCACCTGCATCATGAAGTTGTTTTGCTATTCCATAAGCAATTCCGTGTGTATTTGAAACTCCAAATATAACACCTTTTTTACCTGTCATTAATCCCATATTTATACCCCTCTCTATACAATATTTTGTTTTTTAAACACTTCTATTTTCTTAGATATTATCAAAAATATCATTTTTTTTCAATTAAGTTACATGATTTCAATTATGTTCTTTAATATTTTTTAGTTCTTCTTTTAAATCTTCAATTTCATACTTTAATCTGTTTAATTCACATGCAATAGGATCTGGAATTCTATTGTGCATCAAAATTCCATCAGGGTTTATGTATTTTTGTTTTACAACTTTTCCTGGAACTCCTACAACTGTAGAATATTCTGGAACATCATCAACTACAACAGATCCTGCACCAACTCTGACGTGATTCTCAACTGTAATATTGCCTAAAATTTTTGCACCTGCTCCAATAATTACGTGGTCACCTATAGTGGGATGGCGTTTTCCTGTATCTTTACCCGTTCCACCTAATGTCACCTGTTGGTAGATAAGGACATCATCACCAATTATTGTGGTTTCTCCGATGACTATTCCTTCGCCGTGGTCAATAAAACATCTTTTTCCGACTTGTGCTGCAGGGTGAATTTCTATACCTGTGATTATTCTTGTAATATATGAGATAAATCTCGGGAAAAATGGAATTTTCCACATATAAAGCCTATGGGCAATTCTGTGAGAAATTATTGCTTGAAGCCCAGGATAGCAAAATAGAACTTCCAGTAAATTTTTTGCCGCTGGATCGTTGTCATAAATTACTTTTATGTCTTCTTTTATTGTTTTTAATGCTTTAAATATCATAATTAATCAAATAGTTCCGTTGATAAGTATCTTTCTCCAAAGTCACAAATTATTGTAACAATTAATTTGTCTGGATATTTTTTTGATAGTTCTTTTGCTGCTACAAGGTTTGCGCCTGAAGAAATTCCACCAAGGATGCCTTTTGTTCTTGCAAGTTCTTTGGCTTCTTTTATAGCATCGTCACCTTTAACTGTGAGTACTCCATCCAATTTCCCTGATTGATAAATCTCAGTTAAAAAGTTGGCTCCAATACCTTGGATTTTGTGTGGTCCTGCCGTACCCTCTGTTATTAAAGCACTTTCATATGGTTCAACGCCATATACTTTAGTTGATGGTTTGAGTTCAAAAAGTCTTTTCTTTACTCCTACTGCTGTTCCGCCAGTTCCGATTCCCGCAACGAAAATATCAACAAGTCCATCGGTGTCTTCAAAAATTTCTTTTGCTGTTGTCTCTATATGTGCTTTGGTGTTTGAAGGATTAGAAAATTGCATAGGGATAAAAGAATTTTTGTATTCTTGTTTGAGTTCCTGTGCTTTTGCTACAGCTCCTGCCATACCTTTTTCTTTTGGTGTCAAAACAAGTTCTGCTCCAAATCCTCTGATAACTTTTTTTCTCTCATCAGACATATTTTCAGGCATGACGATAATTATTTTCATCCCATAAACTGCACAACACATAGCAAGTCCAATGCCTGTGTTCCCGCTTGTTGGTTCAATAATTACAGTATCTTTGTTTATTCTATTTTCTTCCAGCGCATCTTTTAACATATAGTAGGATGCTCTATCTTTTACTGAATTTGATGGATTATAAAATTCCAATTTTAATAAAATATTGTCATTGTATTTTACTAGAGGAGTGTTTCCTATCAAATCAAGAACATTATCATAAATTTTCACATTATCGCCTTTATGTTTTCAGTCTTATTTTACTTTATATTATATTTATCTGGATTGTTTCGGGGCAAATAAAATCCCCCCGCAATGACATAAAATATTATTTGCTGACTAATTTTGCAAATTTTCTTTTGCCTGCTTGTAGAACAGTCTCTTTGTCTATTGTTAAATTCATTGCAATATCAGAAACTTTTTCCCCGTCCAATTTGACTCCGCCACCTTGAACTAGTCTTTTTGCTTCACCTTTACTTTGAACAAAACTTAGTTCAAGTAATAAATCTAAAATATTTTTATTCGAGTCTATTGTAACAGATGGAATATCTTGAGGTATTCCCTTGTTGGATACAACGTTTATAAATTCTTGTTGTGCGCTATTAGCTCCATCTTCTCCGTGATATTCAGCGGTGATTGTGTGAGCTAGTTTAAGTTTTATAGTTCTTGGATTGATATCTCCAGATGATAATTGTGTTTCAATATCTTTTAGTTCCTCTGGAGTAATATCTGTTAATAAGTCATAATATTTTGCAATAAGAGTATCAGGAATACTCATCAATTTGCCGAACATATCATTTGCTGAATCTGTAAGAGATATACAGTGTTCCGGATATGATTTTGACATTTTTACAAGTCCATCTGTACCTTCAATCAATGGTAATAACATAACCATTTGAGGATATTTTTTCCCATATGCTGTTTGGATATCACGACCTAAAAGAGTGTTAAATCTTTGGTCTGAGCCACCAAATTCTATATCAGCATCAATCGCTACAGAGTCATACGCTTGCATCAATGGGTAGAACATTTCATGAATCGATATTGGTCTTCCTTCGGCATAACGTTTAGCGAAATCATCTCTTGTCATCATTTGAGCAACTGTTACTTTGCTTGAAAGTTGCAACATTTCTGTAAATGATAGGGCGTGTAACCAGTCTGCGTTATTTCGGACTTCAATATTTGAAACATCCAAAACTTTTGCGATTTGTTCAAAATAAGTTTCAGCGTTAGCGTCTACTTGTTCTTTTGTTAAAGCAGGACGAGTTTCTGATTTTCCTGAAGGATCGCCTACCATTGCAGTTGCTCCACCTATGATTAGTACAATTTGGTGTCCTAATTCTTGAAATTTTCTAAGTTTTCTCATTACAACTGTATGTCCCAAGTGTAGATCTGGGCGAGTTGGATCCATTCCTAATTTAACCCTTAATGGAGTTTTTGTTTCATGGGCATGTTGTAATTTAACTGCTAATTCCTCAATTCCACCCGGTAAAACTTCGGTATTTTTTGCTAAAATTTTTGCTTGTTCTATAAATTCTTGTTGTATATCTACCATAATTTCCTCTTTTAATAATTCTTATGGCTCAATTATAACAGAAAAATGTGCTCTGAAGTCCAGTAAAAAGTAAGTTAGTCTTTTACCAAGATTATTCTTGCTTCTTACATCCGATACATCGGATACGGAAAACCATGATTTACCCCCTCAAAATTGTAGATTTCGGAGTTTTTCTGCATCCTCACTAGCAAATTTTATTTTTAGCTATTTTAAAATTAATATGAAAATATTATTTTTCACCCCAACATTAATAAATACGCCATTATCTAAACCAGAGCCTTTTAGGTGTTCACCATATGCAAATAATCAATTTGCACCACTCAAATTTGATACGATTTCTTTTGGTGCTATGAAAAAAAATCAGTTTGAAGGATTAGATTTAGCTTGTGTACAGCATTTTAAAGCTCCAATAGAAAAATTTAATATAAATGATGATCTACAAAACTGGTCAAAAACCAAATTAGAAAAAGAATACATTGATAAAGATTTTGGTGGACGTCAACAAGAAACTAAAATCCAAAGAAAGGCAATGATTAAAGAGTGGGGGGATTATGTCACAAAAGAAAACGATGCTTATACCCCAACAACACAACTGTTAATAATGAATGCAGTTACAAAAGATTTAAAACCTGATAATGATGCTTTACCGCCTGTTTTAAACCAAGGTATTTTAGCTGCTACTGTTGATGAGATTGATACTAATATGCGAGCAGATAATAAATATTCATTTGATATCAATAAAATTTATCAAAACAAATTAAGAACATATTATCTTGATGATGTTGAAGATAGTGATACAGGGGAAACAGAAACAAAATGGGTAGAAATACCAAGCAAAGAACATGATCCTGAAAACTTTGATAAAAATGTAGATAAGTTAAAAATGTTATCTCACGGAAATTGGTGTACAAAAAGTTTCAATGCAAAACCTTATTTAGGACAAGGGGATTTTCACGTATATTTAGAAAATGGTCAGCCTAAACTTGGGGTAAGATTCATTGGAAGTTCAATAGAAGAAATACAAGGGGAGAAAAATAACTGTAAAATTCCTATAAAATATTTTGATGAAGCAAATAATCATATAAAAGAAAGCAATTATAAATGTAGGACTAAAGCATCGAATGAAATAAAAAATGCTGAAGTCATAAAGAATGAGATAAACATTATAAATGAAAATATTGGTGATGATATAAAAACAAACAATGCCGATAATATCTTAAAATATTTCAATTTTAAAATAGAAGAAAATTCTAAAACGGGATTATTAACTATTGATAAATATAAACAACCATCCGAAAAGTATACTTTTGGAGATATTGGAATTGATGAAGATAAATTATTTAAAAAAATAGAGTCAATTGATGGTGATGCAAACTTTAGGAATTCTAATTTGAAAAATTTTGGTAACTTAAAAAATATCGGAGGGAATGCAGACTTTAAATATTCTAAAATAAAGAATCTGGGAAATTTAGAAAACATTGGAGGGAATGCCGATTTTAACTATTCTAAAATAGAAAACTTTGGTTCACTAAACTATATCGGAGGAAGTGCAGTATTCCTTAATTCTCAAATGGCTAATTCAATAACATCAAAACTAATACCTTGTCCAGAAGAAAATCCAGAGAAAGTTTTTAAATTATTTGGGGTTAAAGTTAACAATAACCCAGAAACAGGGTTATTAACTATTGATAAATATCAACAACCCTCATCTAATTATTCATTTAATGATCTTGGAATTGATGAAAACAAATTATTAGAATGTGTAGAATCAATTAATGGCTCAGCAGACTTTAGTAATTCTCAAGTAAAAAATCTTTGGTTATTGGAAAATATTGGAGGAGATGCAAATTTCAGTAATTCCAAGTTAGAAAATATACCTTTGTTAGAAAATATCGAAGGATGCGCTAATTTTAGTAACTCTAAAATAAAAAATCTTGAAGCATTGAAACATATTGGAGAGACCGCAAATTTCAGTAATTCCAATTTGGAAAATATACCTTTGTTAGAAGGAATAGGCGGAAATGCAATTTTTAGTAACTCTAAAATAAAAACCCTTGAAGTATTAAAACATATAGGAAAGGACGCAAATTTCTGCAATTCCAATATAGAAAGACTACCCTCTCTAGAAGCGATAGGAGGAAGCGCTGATTTTAGTAAGTCTAAAATAAAAAATCTTGGGGTATTAAAAGCTATAGGTGGAAATGCAATTTTCTGCAATTCAAATATAACTAAGTTATCCCCTTTAAAAAAAATAGGCGGACTTGCTAACTTTAGGGATTCTCAGGTAAACAATATCGGGAACTTGGAGTATATCGGAGGAAATATCTTCTTAAATGGTAAATTAAAAGAATCAGATTTTGATAATATTAAGCGAAACTCTAATGCTAAAAAAAGTAAAATATTCTAATAACAAAACTTTACAAACAAATTTTGGTTTATGGGGTACAATTTATTTATTATGAATAAAAGAGAGTTGTTGGAAAGATGTTTAGAGGATAGAATCTTAATTCTTGATGGAGCAATGGGGACAATGCTTCAGAAGTTTAAGCTGACTGAAAATGACTACCGTGGTGAGAGGTTTAAAGACTACGATAGAGACCTTAAAGGTAATAATGAATTACTTTCTATAACAAAACCAGAGGTCATTAAAACTATCCATAGACAGTTTTTAGAATCAGGTGCTGATATTATTGAAGCCAATACTTTTTCTGCTAATAATATCTCTCAAAAAGATTATGGTCTTGAAAATTTGGTTGATGAATTGAATGTTCAATCTGTAAAAATCGCTCGTGAAGTTGCTGATGAATTTTCAACTCCTGAAAAACCTCGTTTTGTTGCAGCGTCAATTGGCCCAACAAACAAAACTGCATCTATTTCTCCTGATGTTATGAATCCTGCTTATCGGGATGTAACTTTTGATGACCTTGCAGATTGTTATAAGGAACAAATCAGAAGTCTTGTAAAATGTGATATTGATATATTTTTAGTGGAAACTATTTTTGACACGTTGAATGCGAAAGCCGCTATTTATGCTATTAAAGATGTACTAAAAGAATCGGGAAAAGATATCCCGATTATGATATCTGTTACACTATCTGATAAATCCGCAAGAACTTTATCTGGGCAAACCCTTGAAGCATTTTATTACAGTGTAGAATTTGCGAAACCTTTATCGATTGGGATGAATTGTTCTTTGGGTATAAAAGATATGATTCCTCATATTCAAGAATTATGTTCATTCTCTGATTATAGAGTTAGTTTATATGCGAACGCAGGACTTCCAAATGCATTTGGCGAATACGAACAAACTCCTGAATATATGGCAAAAGGGTATGAAGAACTCGCAAAACAAGGGTGCTTAAATATATGTGGCGGATGTTGTGGTACAACTCCTGAACATATAAAAGCTATTGCAGACGCCGTATCTAAATACAAACCAAGAAAAATTGAAAAGAAAAATAACTATCAAAGATATTCTGGGCTTGAACCATTTATTTATGATGGAAACCAGAATTTTGTTATGGTTGCTGAACGTACAAACGTCGCAGGGTCTAAAAAATTCGCTACTTTGATTCGTGAACACAAACTTGATGAAGCGTTGGAAATTGCTCGTCAGCAAGTAGAGAATGGTGCAAATATAATTGATATTAATATGGATGCCGATATGATTGAGACCAAACCGATGATGGTTGAATTCTTAAATCTTGTTGCAACTGAACCTGATATTGCTCGTGTTCCTATTATGGTGGATTCTTCTGATTTTAGAGTTCTAGAAGCTGGGCTAAAATGTATTCAAGGTAAAGCAATCATTAATTCAATCAATCTTAAAGAGGGTGAAGAATACTTTATTAAAGAAGCATCTAAAATCAGAGATTTGGGCGCGGCTATGGTAGTTATGATGTTTGATGAAAATGGTCAGGCTGATACCATAGAAAAAAGGGTAAATATCGCAGATAGAGTGTATGAGATTCTTGTAAACAGATTAAACGTTCCGCCAACAGATATTATTCTTGATCTTAATGTGTTCCCAATCGCAACAGGCATGGTTGAACATAATAATAACGCTGTTGATTTCATTGAAGCGACAAGAATAATCAAACAAAAATATCCTGAAATAATGATTTCAGGAGGGATAAGCAATCTTTCATTCTCATTCCGTGGAATGGGCAAAATTAGAAACGCTATCCACTCTGTTTTTCTTTATCACGCTATAAAAGCAGGGCTAAAAATGGGGATAGTTAATCCAAGTATGCTTGAAATTTATGACGATATTAAAGAACCTTTGAAAACTCTTGTGGAAGATGTTGTTTTGAACAGAAATGAAGAAGCTACTACAAAACTTCTTGAATATGCGGAGACTTTAAAAGGGTTAAATACAGGGGTAAAATCTGAAGAAAAGATTGAAGACTGGAGAACAAAACCTGCCGAAAAACGTCTTGAATATGCTCTTGTCAAAGGACTTAATAAACACTTAGAAGAAGATTTAGATGATGCAATGAATTATTATGCACCTATATTTATAATAGAAAATATTTTGCTTGAAGGTATGAATAAGGTTGGAGAACTCTTTGGGGATGGCAAAATGTTCCTTCCTCAAGTTGTAAAAAGTTCACGGATTATGAAAGAAGCTGTTGATCTTCTTCAAGTTCATTTGGACCAAGATAGTTCTAATAAAAAAGTTGGTAAAATTGTTATCGCAACTGTAAAGGGTGATGTTCACGATATTGGTAAGAATATTTTATCTTTGATATTCAAATGTAATAATTTTGAGGTTATTGATTTGGGTGTTATGGTCAGTTCTTCTGAAATTCTGAAAGCCGCTGTTCAATATAAACCTGATATAGTTGGTTTGTCTGGGCTTATCACTCCATCGTTGGAAGAGATGATTAATGTTGCTCAAGCATTAGAATCTGAGGGAATAAAACTCCCTGCGATTATGATTGGTGGTGCGACTACAAGCAAACTTCATACCGCAATAAAGATTGCTCCGCATTATAATGGGCTGGTTGTTCATACAAATAATGCGTCAGAAGCCGCTGTTATTGCGCAAAAAATTGTTTCTAAAGATGAAGAATTTATAACAAAATTTAAATCTGAACAAGAAAAACTTAAAAAAGAATATGAGGAAAGTCTGAAATAGGGCGATTAGTAAAATGTAGCAAATACCTCTTTTAGGAGGAGGTCGTAGCTGTTTGAGCAAAGCGAATTACAGATACGGGTGCAATTAGTAAGTAGGTCGGATTTACTAATCCGACAATAATAATAAGGTAATTAAATTAATGACAAATAAATCAAATAGTGTAAAAACTCCATTTTTAGAAAAGATAAAATCACATCCTCTTGTTTTTGATGGTGCGATGGGTACGGTCATTTATGAAAAAGGAATTTTCCTTAATACTTGTTATGATGAACTAAACCTTACTAATCCTGAACTTATAAGAGATATTCATCAATCTTATGTTGAGGCTGGGGCTGATGTTATTCTTACAAATACTTTTGGGGCAAGTCGGATTAAACTGGAAAAATTTGGGCTTGCAAATAA
>Ga0302271_10000608_pt1 | contig 35365 bp, 33 predicted proteins | sample III_Bog_N1_1_FD_198767 | JGI IMG/M metagenome (GOLD analysis project Ga0302271, IMG submission 198767) | Peat permafrost microbial communities from Stordalen Mire near Abisko, Sweden - III_Bog_N1_1 | ecosystem: Environmental > Terrestrial > Soil > Wetlands > Peat | place: Sweden: Abisko... | reverse complement strand
AAAATTAAAATTAAAAAAAAAAAAACTATAAAACTAAAAATTTTTTTTATCCCCCCCCCCCCCCCCCCCCCTCCTCCCCCCTGTTCTCTCCCTAGTTTAATTGGATATTTTTTGTTTTAATGCTAGCGATGCTGATAGCATATGTTATGAATTTTGAGAAATTATGATTCTGGAATGCAGCCACAGCAGCAGCAGGACTTAAAACAAACACACACACATAACATAGCTATTACCCAAATCAAGAACAGGAGAATCATATGAAGAGCTAAAAAGAAAATAATGCTATTTACACAGCACCATCGTATGTTTCTTATTATTGCTAAAGACTAGTGCATCATTTATTTCATTGATGTCTTTCTTTGTCGATCTTGAGAGAGTAATCCCTTCATTTATAAGCTAGTTTCGCTGGGAATATCTGTTGCTAGGAATGACTTGAATCAGGGTGTCGGTGCTTTAGTGGATTGTGATGTACTTATCCTTATCCGTAATTCGGTTGGTGGGTGTTAGATGAGAACTATTGTTACAATTAATTCGCTATGTTTATCATATCCTAATCATTATCATCGTCTGAATTATTTTCTTCTTCCTCCTCCTCCATTCGTTGATTCTGCTGTCTCATTTTGCTGGGAGCATGCATGTTCGTTTTATACATACTAGTCTGATTAAATCTATTATTGTTGTTATGATGGTTATTGCTTTATTTCTGCTGCATTAATCCAATCAGATCAGCAGCATTGTCGTCGTCGTCATCTTCGCTATCACTATCATTGTCAGCTGGAATATTCGGAGGCATCAACATGTGCTTCTTCTAGCCTACCTATTGCTGCAGCTGCTGGTTATGAGAAGTGAATCTCGATTATGGTATTACCCCAAATGTGTTGAGATTATTACCATTATTGTTATCCTTAAATGCTCCTCCAAACGATTAGCTTTATTATGCTGCAGACGACCCATTATTATTATAAAAGCTACCTTATGCATTTATGTTCGATGCCCCCTGTTGTTGTGGCTACTTGTATTGTATCGCAGCTTTGATGTTAGAAAAATCATTAGGCATTACTTACCCAAATGGCTTTTTCTTCAGTGGGACTGTATCAAGTTTAGCAGAATATGCTGCTTTCTAGTCAAATGTAGGGTTGCTAGAGCTTGGACCAGGAATCACATTAGGTGCTTTATTTAGATTATTAGGATTTATGTAGCTGGAGTTAGCAGTATTATTAGCAGCATTCGGCATGCCGCTAGGATTTGAAGTGCTATCAAAGTAATTATTCCTTCCTTTGTTGTTGTATTAGTTATTGTTAGGATAAGTATTATTGTTGTTGTAGCTATTCGAAGAAGCTTGATTGCTTTGTGTCTTAAACTAAAAGGAATTATTCGAGTTACTTTATTATTACTACTACTGCTAGTTGAAGTTACTTTGATTGCTAATTTGTTATTTTTTGATGGGTGCAGCAGCAACAACAGCAGTTGGAGGATGTTTGATTCCACCTGCATTAGCTTTGGAGTTCATAGCTGCAGATTTATTTTGTTTTGATGCTTCAACACCACCTGCATTCTATCTGTTGTTGTTAGTACTACTACTAGCGTTATTCCCTTAAAATGGCTGATGTGGTTGCTAATCGAAATCTCTTGGTTTGTCCTTAGGGTTGATTTAGTTGTTCTATATATCGGTGAGTTCCTTCATCATCTTCTGGAATGAATCACTGTACACATCATAGACTCTAGTGCTATGTTTTAAATACTCCTATGAATGAGATATGTTGCAAGCTGGCTTAGGTTGGTATGCTTGTTTGCCGGATGCAGTAGATGGATTAGTTGACATCTTTGTAGGTAGTTTATATGATTTTTTACTGTTATGTATGAGCTACTTTTCAATCACCACACTCAATAATTCTCTTTCTCTCTCAATATGGTCAATAATTGAATTCCCTCAATATTATTGTTTTTTTTATTACTCTCTGTATCTGTCTGTCTTTCTTAATATTGATATGATAAGGACTGAGCAATCGAAGATTGATTATCACAACTTAGTTATATCTCCTCCTCCTCCTCCACCTCCTTCCCGATGGCTGAAGAAATAATTAAAAATAATTTGAATCAAACCCTATTGCCGCCACACCATTCCAAATTCATCAAAAAAATATTTATAAAAATAGGAAAAATCAATTTGTTAGTCCCTCTCTTACACTCTGTGAACATTAGTTGATATTTTCTCTTTCTTCTTGTTAAGGGTCTTGTGGGGAGGGGAAGAAAGCAACTATTTATTACTGTTGGTCAAATGGATATTAGATGATTGCTGGTGATTTATAAAATAAATGTTGAGAAAAATATGCCTTTGGGGGAGGGTAAGTTTCATGGCTCGAGGGAGTATCCGCATCTATTGTAAAGCTCGATTAGCTCAGATGGTTAGAGCATGCGGCTGTTAACCGCAAGGTCGTAGGTTCGATCCCTACATCGAGCGCTTTTTTTCTCTCCAGAGATTCCATTAATTAAGAAGGTAGATGGAATTCATTTGATTTTTATGAGAGTTCTGCTATTGCTAGACTTTAGTCTATTTAAGTTTGATTTTTAGAGCTATTATGGCAGAGTAGTTGAAGACAAATAACATATTTATGATGCTAAATGTCTCCTAGAGATACATTTGAAAAAAACAATTTTGATTTGAGTTTTGAAACAACACCAATAACTAACAAGAATTTAACTCACAAAAAGCAAGAATTAATCTTAAATTTTACTAATAAATGAGAAAATAAGTTTATTTATTAGATTCAAATATCAAAAATAATTTAAACATTTTTAATAATAATTCGCCTCTTTGTGTTCTTCTTCTACTTTCTTTGTTTGAATTCAACTACTTCCTTTTGGACATCAGGATGATAAAGATTGCTGCGTTTTAGAGGGTTTTCTGATGAAGTTTAAAATCAAAAAAATTGACCAACATATTCCTGCTCACAAATAGCAGTTAATTAAGGAGAAAATTTATCAGAAATATTGATTTTACCTTCTCAACTCAACAAATATCTCTTACAAAAGCATTGCAAAAAAGAAAAAAAGAATACTGTCATGGTCAGCAATACCAATTTGCAGCTAGAAGATATGAATAATCTAAAACAACGCTCTAATCGATATGAGACTTCTTCCTCTTCCTCCTCTCCCTCTTCTTTTAGACCTGTGATTTCTTCTTCTTCCTCTTCAACATTCCGCATTTTGGTTGCTAGTGATAACCATGTCGGATACAAGGAAACAGATAGCATTCGTGGAGAGGATTCCTTCGAAGCCTTCGAAGAGGTGTTCAAAATAGCTCAAGAAGAGAAAGTTGATTTCATTTTACTTGGAGGTGACTTATTCCACGAGACAAACCCTTCTTAGCAGTGTCTCTACAAGATGATGACTCTATTCAGTAAATACGTATTCGGCAGTGGTGAGATCACTTACTAAGTCCCCAACTACACTGCTAACTTCCAAGACAGCAACATGAACATAGAGCTTCCAGTGTTTGCGATACATGGGAATCATGATTACCCCCAAGATGAATGTGGAAATCTCTCCGTTTTAGATCTGTTCCATACTACAAAATATCTTAATCATTTCGGAAAGTTCACGAATAATGACAAAATCAAGGTAAAATATGGATGAAAATAGGGAAGGATTTAAAAATATTAAGAATGAGTGGAAGGGGGGGGAGAGGAGGGGATAGAGAGGGAATTTTAATGTGTTTGGAATACAGTTAATAACATTTCTTCATATTTTTGTCTATTTATTTTTTTTTTCAGGTGAGTCCGATAATCTTCACGAAGGGTGACACTGTCATAGCACTCTACGGTATAGGCTACATGAAGGATAAGCACTTTCACAAGATGCTTGAGGATAAGGCAATCGAGTTTGTCAAGCCAACTGAGCTTGGATATGACAAAACTGTGAGTATTCTAGTAATCCATTAGAGCAGGTATAAAGGAGTCAAAGCAGGGTAAGCACATAAGAACTGCGTGCATCCTGAGCAGTTCCCTGTGTGGTTCGATCTCATCATCAGAGGGCATGAAGTAAGATTCATTAAAACATTATTAGTATCCCATAATAACCATAATACCTCCCTACAGCACGAGCAAATCGACGAGGTGGGTAAAACAGCTAATTGCTCTATAAAAGTAGTCTAGCCAGGTTCTACAATCCCTACGAATCTAATTCCTTCTGAAGCAACTCCCAGAAGAGCAGTTTTGTTCGAAATCAAAGGATAAGATGCTAGTTTCTAGGACATAATCCTCGTGGAATCCTACAGACCTGTGCTATGCGAGAGCATTGAAATGCGGTTGCTGCTGCGACAGATTGGAATAGATATCTTCACAATGCAACCAAGTGAAGAAGAAGTCGAGACTGTCCTATGGGGACACATTCAATCCTCTATGTAGAATTTTAAGTAAGTCCTAGAAGAATCTTTCCCTAATAGGACACTTCTCAAGAAAAAGCCATAAATGCGATTCAAAGTGGAACATTCTGGCATGGATACATTTAATCTCACCAAGTAACTAACCTTTTCACAAATAATTGATAAATTTACTTTGTGCATCATTAATTGATCTTCTCTTTGCTATTTTGACCTTCCACAAAGATTAGAAAGCCGTATTGGTGAGTTCGTATCCAACCCAGGCGAAGTATTCAAGTTTTGGAAGCGTCCAGTGCTGAATGCAAATTCCTACAAGAACTAAAAAAACCCTAAATTAGATGAAAACTTCCTTCGTACACTCCGAGAAAAAGAGGATTTCGATACCATCGGGAATGACACAGTGAAAGACATTCGCGATCAATACGAGCAGCGAGTATCCTTAGGCGGTCGAGTGCATTGTCTTCCAACGAGCTTAATCATGGATTCGCTTGAAACAGTCAATCAGCGGAATCGAAATTCACACATTGAAGATATTATCAAGACTGTCTAAGAAAAGCTCGAAACGAACGTTGTCAGGCTCGAAGAGAATGAAGTCCGCAAGATCAACAGACTCTACAGACAGCAGATGAAGGACATAATCGATTAAATCTCAGGGAAGATCCAAGGAGGGAAGAATTTCACGAATTCCTAAACAGATAGGATTGCGTACAGGAGCATAATGGATGGGTAGTTTGATTGCATGAGAACTAATCTTACGACGAAGATCAGAGAGAAAATAGTCGAACTTTACAAGAGTACAGCGTAAGGGATGGAATAGTCGGAAGTAGTCACGGGGAGTAAATCAACTGATAAAAGTGAAAAAGCATAAGGATAGATCAGTAATGTAAATAATTTAAGTAAATCAGTAATACAACCAGCTGAGAATAAGTTAACAGTAATCTAAGACACTAAGAAACACCCTAACACAACTAAAATAGAAGGAAGTAATGCTATAAAAGCAGAAGAAATCACATCTAACGATGCTGGAATATCACTGCCAACACCATCAGCTAAAAGGTTCAAAATCATAAAACAATCTTAACCAGAAAATACCGAAAGTGCTGTAAACTCAGCTTCTGCTAGTTAAGACGCCAGCAAGAAGAAAATGACATACCAAGAGCTGTTTGGTGGAGGGAACAATAACAAGAATGGAATCAAAAAAGAAGGACTAGAAGAAGAGGAAGAGGAAGAAGAAGATACAGGGATTGACTTAGAGGATAACTCTTCTCAGTAATCTGACTGCGAGTTCAACAATGAAACAAACGCACGGATATCAACGCATAGCTCTCTCCCCCCAGTATCGTTCTTGAATCAATTTCGGAAAGATACCAGTAGTATGGTGAATTCGTCAGAGATGATCATTGATTCATAATTCTCTCAATCTAGCAATATCAACAGCTAATAGCCGAAAGAATCAGTGTTCAAGAAGCTTTAAGCTAGCAATTCTTCCAATTCCTCTTAGCAAAGTAAATCAATATTGTTCCCATAATAGAGATTGAATGGATTGTCAAATTCTTCGAATTCTTCATGGTCAGCTAAATCACCTTAATAGTAGCTTCAATAATAACGACAGCAGCAATAGTAATAGCTAACAACATCTTCATCTTAGAGTCTTTAGCTTTCATAGCAGAGACAGTAATTCGATAGACAATTCACGTCAATGCAACAACCAGTGAGATAACAGTAACAGTAGTCTAATCCGTAATAGCAAAGCTAAACACCATTTTAGTAACCGTTATCTAAGCAACCAGCGATTGGGTAGACTATTGCTAAAGCTACTAATTCTACAATAGGCTCTTAGTAATTCCCTCTTAAGCCACCTTAATAATCTGCAGGACAGTAGTACAACAACACAAAACCATCAGGAAATAGCTTTTCAGGATAATAAGGATTTATAAAGAAACCTGCTGGACCGTTTGTCGACAAAGCTGATGGAAGAATAGAACAAGAGATAAAGAACTCATTCAAAACGAGGTTCAACATCACGACGTCCAAGAAATGATTTTTAACAACTCAAAAATGAATACATTTTTTTATTTCGTTTTTTGCCTGAATAATAGAATGCTTCATTAGGAGAGATTTAGCCGATTTGAGGAAAATATTGGGGGGAAGGTAGTTTTGTTGTTTTGCAATAATATTATTGTATTACTTTGAATTCTTTTTGTGTGGAAAGATTAGCAAAAGGAGAAGGAAAGCATTGATTTCTTATCCAAAATATTTCTTTTGTTTGGCCGAAGAATTGAGAGTTAATATCCAATTTTATCTTGTTGTATTGATATTCAGAGATAATAGCTTCATGCATTGGATCTAACAGCAAATTATTGGATATGTTCTACAGTTTACTTAATACTTCTTAGATGTTAAACTATGCGGATATCTAATATTCTTGAAGGACCCAAAGATATTATTTGCAAATGCGTTGACAGAGTTGCACTTTGTGAGTTAATTGAATTACTGGGTGAAAGAAATAAATGAAACTTTCAAATAATTTTCTAATAAAAGAACCAACCCCACAAGAGCGAGAAGTTATTAACCAGATTTTGAAATTGATTCCTATGATTAGTATTGGGTATTCGCAGATTAATGAAATTGAGGCTATAATTTGTACAAGAAAGAACTTTCACTATTGGGGAAAAAACATAGCATGCTTGAAATTTGTATTTTTTTGAGGGGAGAAGGGACTATTTATGTCAATATTAGATTTTGGTTGTTTATTCCCCACTTTATGTGAATGTATGTGTATCTCACATGAATGCAACTTAAGTAGGTATCCCTAATAGAAGAAGAAAAATTAAAGCAAATTAACTAAACAGTAATAATAGTTTAACTTAGTCATACGTAGCTAACTTCTTTATTCTCCCTCTCATTCTTCACAAATCGTACTCCATTATGAGTAGCAGCTAGATTGGAGATAACCTTAATGAAAGAAAGAAAAGCTGCGAGGAAAATCCCTGCCTTCGAAGAAAGCTCACCAAAGAAGAAGAACAACAAGTTGTAGTTATGCTGAAGCAACTTAGATTCAATCTAGGCGAGTTGGCTGCAAATACTACTAATTCATCGAGTAGTATTGAGATATTAGATGAGTTGCACATGCAAGCTACCAAATCGATAACTGTGGAGACTCTCACTGACTCTACGATTCTGAATGTTAGCTCGAGTATTCCCTCTTTATATTGCATACTCCAAGGAAAGATGTCCTTTTTCAATGTCAAAACTAACCAAAAAGAAGAATGTCCTGCTTATTCTGCAGAACCTCTTCACAGTCTCTCAACTGGATGTAATAATATCCATTATTGAGCTGATTTTACTGTGTACTTTTTGTTGTTTTCACTCAAATTGAAATGATTATTTTTGGAATATTTTCAAATAGAGATGTTCCAAGATGAAGCGCTTGATCACGGAATCAGCTTATGTGCATTCGCCAACGTATTTTAGTGCACTGGTGGGTTGATTGCCCAATGCCCGTCGGCAACTACTCCTACTTGCTTAGCGAGCATTCCCTTGAAAACCTTGACAGGTATTCTCCAAAACCTCTTAGAAAAAGAAACCAAATACAATCTCTTAAACGATTGGCTGAAAATCAACTCCGTGAGCAAGAAAGGAGTCTATGCGTTGTCTTGCGAGATGAAAAAGAGAGTCAGTAGCAATGGGACTAAAGTGTATGTGCAAGGGTAGTAAAGCAAGTTCGTTTACTTCATCAAATCAGGGGAAATTGTTTTAAGTAGGATGATGCCATAATAATGCGAAGAGCCCAATGGAGCGCAAGAGGAATTCATAAGTAGATAGGAGTTATCAAATGAAACATCAGTTGGATCACCATTGCTTGGTAGTTCTCCAGCGATGCGAGAATTGTAGTAGCAAACGTAATTACCCTCGATGTAGTCCCAATCAGTACCAACCGAATCACTGTAGATTTCCACGATTCACGCAGGGATGGTATTCGGATAAGATGAAGTGCTATTGGATTAGGTTAGACAGCACACTGCGACGATTACTTCTACATAACTCATTGTCTACGAGTTGAATAAGTATTCGCTCATGAGTTTCTTGCAATCCATGGACAACTAGCATTTGCGCATGGAGGACTCCAATCCAGCTGAGAGTGCTAACACCCCTAAAGCATCCTCGTCATCATAAAAGCGTGGTAGTATTACTTTACTCGAGAAACTACGACTCTAATCTATTCAAAAGAAACGCTTTTACGATCAACGATTAGAATAGTTATTATCATTGTAACTATCGTAGAAATAATAGTATCCACAACAAGGAATGGTAACCTCCTCACCTAAGCATACTGCAATGCAATGTGAGTCAGGGTACTTGAAAGGGTACTAGAGTGAATTCTCGAAAGGCTAAGTAAGCTCGCCAACTGGACTTACAAAAGCACAGCGATTAACTAGTGCAGGGAGGAACATTAAAATAAGAGTGCAAACAGGTGCACCAGGAAGTCCACAGAGTCATTCGAAATCGAGTAAGCTGATACCACCTTCATAGTAAGATAATGTGAATGAGAATAATCTTAGCATTACAAGAACGAAATTGTCTGCTTTTCAGTCACAATCGAGATAATCTAATCGATTAGCTTCAAGAGCGTAGTCTGATTTCAAATTGACAGCAACGCAAGCAACAACGATAGCTTAACCTTCTGAATCAAAAGATACTACAAAGATAGCATCACGATAGGTTGATTTAAGCAGTAGCAGTAACAAAAGCAGTACTTAGCCTAGATAAAATAACAGCGCCATGATGCTAAAAGTGTTGAGCTCACAGAAGCAGCTGGAATATCTTGAAAAAAAGGTGGAGAGTAATCAAGCGTTTCTGCAGAGTGTTGCAGCGACTAAATTCGGGTTTGAGAACCCGCTCTTCAAGCAGACAGATACCAACAGGAGTAACAAGCTGAAACTACATTACCTAAAGCAAATTCAACCAGCCAAGCATGCTAAATCAACCTCCATGCATCTGAATGCCTCCTAGAATTCCAAAGAGTTCATGCTTAAATATGTCATGAACTCTGTTTAGACCCCATAGCAGATAATACCTCTGGCTCCTGATAATAATGAAAAGAATCAAGAATACTTCAGTAACAACAACACTCCAAGACACTCAAGCACCTTCCAATAGAAGACTTTCACACCTCGAGCTTCCTTTATTAACAACAGTAGCAACAATAACAACAATACTATCCTTCCATTTCCTGGTAGCTCTCCTCGTAGCAGCTCCTTCCAACTCTCCACTGGTTTCGGGGATTCCCCTTTGATCGTGAATTCGTTGATTTCGACTCCGAAGCACACACCTAAGCATTCCCATCATGCTTTGCTTTAAATCAGTGACTCTCCACTTCTTCTTGCAGAGAAAAGAACCTCCATCTATGCAAGGAACTCTGTTTCTACCCTTGTGACTTAGAATAATATCTCATAAACTGAGTAAACACAAGGATTGGAATGCCTTGAGACAGAAATAGGGTAAAATACCCCAAATAGACAGCAATTCAATAGAACACAAATGAACATACTACAATTAAATGGAAGTAATAAAGCTAACAACGCTCAGCAGATTGGAATGAAGACAAATCTTATTATAAACGATGGCGATGATCAGAAAGACTACGATCATGAGAACCTTCTTGCTCCTTGTTCGAATTCCCTTCCTATTAACAGAGAGAAGAATATCTCCTCATTCTCTGATTGCGTTTCACCTTCTCCCAATCAACTATCATCACCATCATTCTCTCCATATGAATTGTCCATTTCAACACCGTATTCAGCTAAAACCCACTCAAGTAGCCTCCTTCATCGTCGAACACATTCCAGTATGAACTGCACTACGACTACCCCATCTAATATCCCAATAATATCATTAAGTCAGTTCGCTATGTACAATGATAAAGCAGCACCTTCACCAAATTACACAGCATCTGATTTCTCAACAACAGCATCTCCTCAGCATCAAACCACCTTCCCTTTAACGTTCTCACATTTGGTATCTCTTCGCTCTCAATTCTCGAGATAATCTCTATCTCCTTCATTGTTATCCTCGTCAAATGGTGGTTATTTACTCTAACAAGCAGTGTAGTTTCCATAATATAAATAAAGTTACGTGTAGAGCATATCTGAAGGCTACAATCCTCCAAATAGTCCTTAGGCGGAGGTGTAATTTTTCAAGCCAAAATTAATTCAACGATCAAAGTATTGTGGTTTATCAGCGAAAAGTTCTAAAAATAGCATTAATAATAATACTTCTACTCCTAAGAAAAGCTGCTGGAGTAACTCCGTCATGATGAAATAGGATAAAATGAATACACTGAATAGCTTTGATGGCAGCAAGAATGATATTAATAATATTTCTAAACCTCAATAATCACTGCAATTATATTAGAACTGAATGAGGTGTTAACCACACTCAGATTAGAGATTCTGTGCTGATTCCTTCCACACTCAAGAGAACCTAAGAAGGAAGATTCAAGAGAGAAAAATATTCACTTTAAATCTAAATTCACATATGCTAATTATTCGCGAAACTCACATTCATTCTTCTTCTTACTGCTATTCTCTCATTACTTTCATTCGCAATCACAAAAAAATATGTATTTTATTTTAAAATATATTTTCTGCTAATTCCGTAATATATTCCCTGCTAATTTGAGATACATACTCCTCTGATGATCTAAATACCCTTGTGTATGTGTGTGTGTGCGTGTGTTTTAATTATTAAAATCGTTACATTTCATTCTCTTCATTTGTTCATAAATAGCTTAAAATCCCAGATTAAATGAAACTTAAATGAAAACACTCCAAGACAATATCCAAGCTACGATGAATACGCATGAGATTCCAGAATAGTCTACTTTACTTTCAGCTGCCTTTTCCAATTGAAGACAGGTTTTAGAGTGAAATCAATAGAATAACCAAGAATGGGTCATTCCTATGTCGAATATCAAATGCAATCAAATACCACAAAAGAGTCTTTAGTTTAATTAATTAAGGATATCAATCGTGTGGCTCTGTGTGAGTTAATCAAGCTGATTGTTGTCTTTCATAAGTACATTCTCAAAGTAATCTTTGGGGAGGGGCTAATCAATCACATGATTATTTTTGGATTATTTGGGTCAGAGAGAGTGCAGATACTCATAAATACCACTAAATATATACACACATACCTCCTCTCTCTCACTTATCAAGTTACTTAAGATTACGTTTATAACCATACAAAACAGAGAACAGAAACAAATAAGCACTTGCAGAACTTAAAATATCTCTTGAGTTAAGCTTTTTTTAACTGAATTTAAGGGGAAAATAAAAGTAGAATGGTATTTCGTGTTTAGGGATATTGTTGGATTGATTGCATGCATAGTTAAGAACAATAAAAATTTAATATAAAGATAAATAGGCATTTGTACGGGGGTGTGAGTCATGTGTTAGATTAGAGAGAAAGAGAGAGAGAGGAGGGACAAGGGAAAGCATTTCAAGTTAGAAATAAATAGTGGGGGACACAAAGAAAGAGAAAGAAAAATCATTGAGCTTGAGGATGATGAGGTGAAAGAAATCATTGGTAGATTGATGAAGGTGATAAAGGTGTTAGTTTAGGTGTGTGAGTCTGTAAATAGGTAGATAGTTATGGTTAGTAGGACAGCAGATTCAAAGGATCTGAGCTGCTTTCAAAATTATTCTTATCCGCCAGAGCTAGATTGTTCTTTTATTAATTAGTTTCAGTTGAGGAGGGAAAGAGAAGTAAACCAAAATACAGAGAGAGAGAGATTAGTAGTTTCTGCTAGTTGCGTGTTATTTATTATTGTTGTATGAGTCTTATATTTGAAACTGAATCTTAAAATATCTTCGAACTTGGCTGTTCAATCGTCTTGAAGCTTCGCAAAGAGGCTTCTAAGAGAAGGATCTATTAAATAGTGGAGATCATTCTTGGATAGATCGACGAAAGGTTCAAGTTATTGTTTATATTCTTGGAGGCATTCCACATTTCTGAGTCTATTTGCGCTCCAAATGATATTGCAAATCAGCATTTTACAGGAATCGCTGACAATGTGGTTGGACAGATTGTGTGTTTCTTCTTCGATAGCAGCACAGCAGTCGAGCAGCATTTCATAAATGTTGATCTGATTCATTGAGTTTATGAGTTTCACTGAGCTTCCCTGCATTTTTCCCGCAGTTCCATGCTGACCTTTCTCGATGATTGTAGAGATGGCTTTCTAGCTACTCTCGAACACTTTCTAAAGTAGTTGCTTCTCGTGCTTGAGTTTAGCTTCGAATTCCATGCAGGCGATCTCTAGTCTCATCAGTCCAGGGATTTAATCAGACGAAGTGGATGTTTTCTTAGAAGAAATGGAGTATTTCTTAGCAGTGTTGGCGTATTATTTACCTGTAGCGCAACCCATTAGGAATACAAAAATTAGTATTTTTTTTGCTAAAAGTTAGATTTGTTGTTTTGGGAGACTAGATTTGTTGATTCGAAAGTGCAGAAAGAACTCTTGATTTAAATCAGAAAGGCTGCTTATTTCTCCTGCAAGTAGATTCACTTCAGAAATGCAGATTTATTCAAATATATACTACTTGAGAGTCCTGACTGCAGAAGTGCTGAATAATAAAACAGATACTGCTAGTGATAAATGTTTGCCTTCGTTGATTGAGTGTGAAGGTGTATCTGTTTGTTTGTTTATTTCTGTGATTCTGAGTTAGTTTGTAAAATAAATAAATTATCTTGGGAACCCAAGGAAAAGCATGACATAAAGAGCGTGCTTGAATTCTTCTTCTTTTTTGTTTAATCCCACCCCATGCAAAATGCAAATCTGGTGATTCCTAATCTGCGCTGTCTCGATCTCCCCTTTAGAATCTTACCCTAGTTTACTCCCAAGCATTCTCAATTTTGGTGCAGATTATCACAAAAAGACACCTGCTTTTCTTTGTTCGTTTTTTTCAACATATCTTTAACTTTTTTTTTTGGATTTTTCTTCTTTTTTGGCAGTTTTTACCATCTTATTGTAGAGGCTCCATCGATAGGATAGACAATTATAAATCAGATTCTAGAACATATCCGAATTCTCTTGCAGTTATTTTTGATCATAGCCAGAATCAGTCTAATCAGCCAAATCAGCTGAAATTATTCTCCGCTAAAAACGAAATTCCTCAAACTTTTCCTGGATTTTTTCTGCCAGCCGCTACTAATCCAACACTTTCAAGAGTAATTCAAAAATATAAATTACTAAAACTGTTCTCCTTCTCATTTGCAATGCCCATTCCTTAATTCTTACAGTTTCATCGACTCTCTGCCCTTCAACATTAAAAAAAAGGATAATACTCCCGAAAATAACATCGATTCTTCAAGTGCCTTTCCCCACAAAGCAATCGCTAACTCTATTTAATTGCCTTTCCATTTTATTCTCGCATTCCCGCTTTAGCTTCTTGAGAATGAGACAACGAGGCTATATTAATATGACATCAGAAATTACTAGGAAAGCTAATCAATTTTAAGTAGGCCTTGATTTCTCAATCGCTTTCTCTTCTGTCTGTAAGATTGATTGATTTGATTTGCTTCCCACCTATTTGCATTTGGTTTTATTTCCAAATAATGCAACCAACATGGCAGCTAAATTTATAAGGCACAAATTATTTGAATTCTTTGCTAATCATCCTGAAATATCATGTTCAAATGAATAACTCCAAAACCATCTGCTGATTACCTCCATTTCCTTCAGGGAATCGTTATTTTTCAGGCCCTGATAATTTGATATTTCAACCTGATCCATCTCGCTTACCAGTAGAAACTATGTTGTAATGGAGTAACTTACTTCCAAACAAATGATTTGATCTCATAATCAAAAACGAATATGTGTTTTGAATTTCCGAAGATTCATCAACAATTACCTTTTCTAGTTAAAGAGCCTTTCTTACTGCTGTGAAGATCAGAGCCCAATTAATAAACATTTGGCTTGATTTCGAGCCTAGAAATAAGGTGCTAGAAAAGCAGGCCAGCGAAGTATGCAATTGCTCAATAATAAACGGATTCGGTCAAATTACACCAATCTAAGATAATTAATTGGTTACCGCAGAATCATCTGAACTAAATTTTTCCCTCATTATACAAAATTCAATAGATGTTTACTGTGATACCACTCTAAAATGTGCAAACATGTTTCAACGTATTCCTTGCTAAAATACTCATAAATACCTCCTTACTTCGGCAAAAAGCTCTCCCTCTTCCTTTTTGATCTGCTTCTTAGTATGTAATACTTTTTAACTCCCTTTTATGAAACTCCTTCATAGGATAAAAGGTTGAATTAAATGACTTAGCTTTTGAGGGCAAAACAGTAAGAAACAATACTAGCCATAACTTTCTTGAGTTATTTAACGATTCCAAGTCTAACCCAGCAAATTTAACAGACTTTTAAAGAAACGAAATCATATCTGGTTAGGCTTTATTTGCACTTTACTATTATCAACCAAATACACGCCCATCCTTTCTTCCAAAATCAAACTCTCATTACTTAAACAACAATAATTTATGTTAGACAACAAGATTCAGCCGTCCATCTCCCCAACAACTGAAATTTCAATCATTCATTAGAAACTTCAAACCAAAATGAAACTATTTCACTATGCATTTTGGGTGCTTAATTAAGTCAGTCGGAAACAAGAGATCAGGGTGTTATCGAAGCTTTTCTGATTATTATTATCTATTCTTCTATTCTTTTGGCCGTATCAGTGATATTGCTTGAAAATAAAACCAAAGGTATTTATTTATTTCATGGATTCGACTAATTTAAATAATTAAGACAAAAATAAATAACCTCAAGCAGTTATTTCTGATTAAGTTATTAACTTTTATTAGCGACCATGAGAGGATTGATTCTTTAAAGAAAACTTCATGAGTGAAATTCTAAATTATAGCCATTTTATTTTCGAATAAAGAGGAGATCCTTTGAAAAATCAACCACTAAATTCGAATCCCTTATTCTTTCAAATAATTCTTTGCATAAATTAGTTTGGATTTAATTAAATAAATGTATTTTTATGAGAAATTTCTTGATGAACAATAAATACAATATTTTGCTCAAATGTAATCTAAAATCTTAATTATTCAGGCTTTTTAAGGTAAATTAAGAAGCTTGCATGTATGATGTTTCAGCCTGAATAAAGAGATTAAAATGAAAGAGAAGTAATGAAGAATAGACTGTTCTTCTGTTTATTTCTTGACACCTCATTACGATAGCTGTTCTTTAAATGTTTCAACATACCATTTTAGATAAACTAACTTTATGAGTTCCCATATTGCTTTTCATTTTGTAGATACTCCAAAATAATAATCTACTTCTCTTAAAAACTGGCTATCAATATGGAGTAGCATTAACAGCAGCGGCTAAATGAGGAAAATAGCTTAAAATAGTACTATAAAGGCAACAACAATAACATTAGAAAAGAAAGGCCTTTCCTGGAGCAATAGGATCAGCAAGCCGAAGATAAAAACAATAATATAATACATTTCCCTGTTTTATTCGAAGAGAAGTCAAGATTTTGAAGAATGTTAGTAACTCGGAACTAGGGAAAGCTTCAAAGGAGATAAGGATTTAACTTTTAACTCAAATACACATTTATTACTTTTACTGGAGGATTTATTTTTGAAAGAGATACCCTTTCTTTCAATAAATTGCTGTAGCTATTCCTATCTGAGATGGGATCAATCTTAGGCAGGTGTTAATTTAGCCTTTTTGTAATAAGAGCTCATAATTAGAAATAATTAAACTAATATTACTCTCTATTGCTGAGCACATAAGGAGAGTCAAAATTACTATTTTCTTCCTCCAGACTACAAAATCGAAAGCGATAGACATCATAAACAACCTAGAGATTTATCTGCTGATTCAACCAAACTACGAAATATTATTTTTATTTTTTAACAGTCGCTCTCTTCTTAAATATTTATAAAATTAGTTTAATAAATGGCAACCTAATCATCGTTTAGCTGAATGTTTTTCCCTCAATGATTGAACTTCTTTAATCTTTAAATTTGGATAATTTTCATTAGAGTTCTCTGATAGATTAAGACTCTTAACATTGCTTATTATGCCCCTTTTGCAATTTTAAGCTGCCCCCTCAAAATAAAGCAATCTGCATAGATTTAGGTGGCAGATGCTTTAGAAACGCTGATTTTATCAATTAATTGTTATGTTTTCTTGTCAGAACAAATGACTGTAAACTTAAGTGATTCATACAAACTAACTTTTAAAATATTTCATTTAGCTGTTAATCAAAACAGACAAAAACATTTAATATAAATTGGTATTCATGGCAATTCGAGTTCATCAATATCACTGGAAGTCAGGATCGATCCTTTAGTAAGAATGTATCTCTGGTACTGAGTGAATTTCTTGAATTATCCCAGTGATTCTTTGATGATCTTTAATTTCTCAGCTAGTTCTTCACATTTATAAGAAATCAACACCCACAAGTACCATTTTTTGTCAGTTCTAATCTTTATCAGCTCCTCAATGAGTTTCTTTGACTTCACAATATCACTAGTTGAAACTAATTCGTTGATATTGTCTGATACAGAATCAGGCACATAAGGAGAATTAAATTCAAATGATCCTTTTATGATTGTCTTCGTTTTTGCAGACATTGCTGCTGTGTACTTGTAACTTGCATCTTCATCTTCTTTTTTCTTCAGTGCAGTGATCTAATCAAATACCTTTAATGGAAACGCATACGGATCGAAGTATTCTTTGAGAGCGAGACTGTTCTTCCGCACTCTGTCATTCTCATGCAAGAAGGATTGAATAACAAGAGCTTTCAACTGATCAACGGACTCAATCAGCAGCAACTTGAATGTCTGCTTCTCTTGGTGCTAGATCGAAATGCTAGTCACCGCATCCTTCGGTGTTGATTCCTCAAATAGATTTCTAAATAAAAAGCATAGTATTTTCAATGAAGAGTTATTACAACTTTTTCAAAGAGGTTTACTTGTAGAAATGGATGACGAGCAGCGATGGGATCACCCCTTGGATGAGAGCTGTTATTTGACTCTCCGATTCGTATTGAAGTCCTTCAAGACGGCTGATTGCATTTATCAGGGTAGTAGCTTGGGTTATTTTCCTTCTGAACTGCTCTTCAATTAAACTCTTAAAGAACTGATCAATGTTTTCAATTTTAATCCACTTCAATTGCAATGCAAGCCAACATTTCGCAACAAATATTTCAATATTCGGGATGCTCTCAGGCATTCTGAATTCAGCTCCTTCGATGAATTGACTTAGCTACTTAGTGATCTCCTCTTTAATTGGTAATCCACTGGAGTTTTCAATCTTGAGCTAAGCACTGTCAAACTCCTCTTCTTCGAGAATTCTCCTGCAAGTCATTTCAACTAACTGGAATTGTTTAACTGAGTAATCAGTCACTGCAACAACCATCATTTGCTTAGCTAGTGCATTCATGATTGCGAATGGAATTGTCCTTTTCTGTGCGTGATGATACCCAAGTGGGTCGAGTGTAACTACCCATCCGAGAATAGGCTCTAGCCATAGTCTAGCCATTTCCCAGTGTTTCTAGTTAATAAACAATGGCATTGCTGCATTGATGACTTCGCGCATGACTCCTTGAACAATTTAGCCTTCTTTTTTATCGAATGAACCGCTGTTTTCCAGAGAAATATCTAAACTAAACTTCACGCAGTCAATAAAACTCTTAGCGCTAATCACTGAAGGCTAGACAGCTTTGATTTAAAGCGATTCTGGTCTGACGATGGCCAACTCCGATCGAGTAACAGAGAAAGTGACGCACAAGCAGTCCCCATTCAGCAAGGCTTCAGATGGAGTCATACAAGATAAGAAGCAAGTGCCAATATCCTAGTCTATTTCCTTAAAGTCTTCCTTCAATTGCTTCTCTTCATTGACATATTTCTCTGCTAGTTCTTTCTTGAGCTTTTCATAGTCATTGAACTGTGTAATGCTAGCTGTCTTTCTCTAGGCCAATCTTTTTGCAAACAAGCGGTTCTGAATGGTTGGATACGCTAACTGGTTTAAAACAGCTATTTCAACAGTAGTAATCAAGCTTGTGCTCATTTTATTGGCTAATTCAACAGCTTCTTTGATTCTGATTGCTAGCTATTCAGTCTTTATTGCCATCTTGTCTTTCTGGGATTACTCGATTTAAAACACAGTCATTATGGTTTCTTTGTATTTCTTCTCAATCGCATAGATTCTCTAGCAAAATACTGCTACAGTGTCCTTACCAAGAGAGCTCCTATGCGCATTTACATATGATTTCAATTCTACAATGACTTCCTTGAGAGAACTGTCGATGAAACTCAAATTCTAGCTGAATTTTTTGTACACCTCACTCTTTTCTTGGAGTTGTTCTTATGTGACTCTCTTGTCTTTGAACTCAAACGGTACAACAATTCTCTCGGCGTGATTCAACATGACCACAAGTTCAAATGTACTTTTCTTGATTTCCTCTTCTAATTTCTGGCTCTCGTTGGTTTTGATCTTGGCCTAGTTGATTAGCTCTTGATGAAGAAGCACTATGCTCTTGACTTTCTTAGAAGAGTTGAAGGTTCCTTTGTAAAGAGGAATTCTTCCCAATTAGCCATCAGTTCTGCTTAAATAAGCCTCAATGAAGCTCTCGTTTATGATATCGACAATGTTCCTAAAAGCGACTTCAATCTCCTCAGCACTCTTTTCGTTTAAAAAAGCAAAAATGATTACAAACTAATCTAACTCATTTTAATTTATAAAACTGCATTTATTTGATTCATTTAGTTTCTCTACCTTGATGAACTGATAAGTGCACGATGAAGTCTACAATTGCACAATCTTATCCAGAATTATTGGATCATGTCCGTCTCCCATTCCTAAGGCATGCACTTCTACGTTTTGAACAAATTTTATCAAGCATTTTTACAAAAACTCAAACGAACTTTTGAGATTTTCTTGGTCAGGCCCACTTTGTATCTGTCCGTCTGTGAGATAGATAATGACTAGCTCTTCCTTTGGAGAGCTGAGTTCTTAAACGATTTCTCGAAGTTTATCAAAAGTAATGTGAAAAGTAGTTCCACCACACGCAACAATAGATGATATGATGCTGCTAACTTTTGTCTTATCCATCAATTGAAGATCCTTCATGTAGGTCACATAAGTGTTAAAGGTCATGAGGGAGACTTTAGACGTAGGCTGAGCGGTGATTATATAAGAAACAAGTTCTTAGACTAGTTTTTTAGTGATTTCCATGATGGTGCCTGACATAGAGCCACTTATGTCGATCACGATTTGGTAGTTTCTCTCTCTCGCAGCGTTGAGTGCTTCAACGCCTTGCTTCTCCAGGCTGATACCGAAATCAAGGAAATCAGCTCCTTCTACTCCTTTTAGGCATACTGATGCCTTGGCTTGATGTTGTGGTGTTTCTTCCATTTAGTTTGTACTTCAACTAAGTATTCGTGTAATATTTAGAAATTAGTGGTTCTGATAATTGTTTCGAGGATATTGATTGCGATAATTGTTTATTAGGTATTTTATTAAAAGAGAGGTATCTTATTGCCTCTAGATGTCACATAACCACTTTAAGGTCAATTTTGATAGATTGAACATAAAACTAAGTTTCATAACACTTCCCCATATGCAGTTACAATTATTTTAAAAATGCAGTTACAAAAATAATCACATAAAATAAGTTATTAATCAGATTAGGTTGCACATTTTAATGTCCTCTTCCAGAAATGATTGCTCTGATAATTCCCCAGTTTTTGAGGGAATCTACATTTCTAAGCTTTGTAGCTAACGTGCTGAATGCTTCTTTAATTCTTGAAAGCTTCTTGATTTGACTTAAGTTAGAGGAATGTAAGAGGGAACAGTGGTTGTAGTAGGTGTAGTCACCTTTTTAGGAAACACTGAAGTAGAGGGGTAAGTTAAATAGTTGTAGTTATTTTGCTTTTGACCAGCAGCAAGCTACTGTAAATCCAAGATAGAGCTGCTACTAGCTTAAGCAATTTCAGTTTTGCGTAAACTTTAAAAGCCTCCATCGAAGGAAGGAGCATTATTTAGTTAGCTAGGTGTGTATCCTAGAGCAGTGTCTTGATAACTCAAGTAGGTATTTGGAGGGCTAGGTAGTCTGATTGGATGCGTCTTTGAGAGACTGATATTGGGTAGTATTTCTGATTGATTGCTTAGGGATTCTTGATTGCTCAGATTATTTTAAGCTTGGGTTAATCCAGCTATCTTCGATGATACGGTCGATTCTGTTGCTCTCTTGTCAAAATATGCACCATTGAAGCTGCTATTTTTAGAGTCATATGTCTTTGCATCTGGTTTAGCACTTCCAGTGACATGAGTCTTAACGTTTAATATCCTGTAAGACTGCAGGTTAGCAGGGATGTCTACAGCTTTATTCGTAGAAACTGAATACACAGAAAAAGAAGTAGAACCTTACGAAGTTAAAAGAGAGTGCTCTTACTAAGGATCTAATCAACAGAGACAATACAAACAAAAGGGTAACAAGAAATAATAAAAGGTAAGCATCTTCTCTTTGATATGGGCATACCTTGAATCTCAAGAAAGGAGTCAGGATTGCTCTATGGATAGAAGTCATTGGAAGGCATAATCATCAGAGAAATAAGTAAAACTTGTTAGATTAAGTTGATTTAAGGTAAAATTAATTAAAAAATAGAGGTAGCACAAGAAATAGAGTGTTTAATTATTACGAGCATCTATTTACATAGCTGATTTAAATTAAGCAGAGTTATGATTGGTAATACTGATTGAACTATCAGTGTTTAAATCAAATTAACCTGTCAGCAGCAGATGACGATAGAGATAGCCAATTCAACATAAAATGATAATCAGCAACTAACTATGTTAAATTTTAAATACTGTTCTAAAACTAATCACTAAATAAATGGCTGGCTGATTTGAAAGAAAGAAATGGAAGAAAGGATTCATTGATGGTGCTTTTTGTCTATGGACATAAAAGAGTGCAATAAAAGAGTAAAATAAATAAATTATGAATAAAGAACTAAACGACTGAGGGAATAAACTATTATCAGTCAGTCGCATCTAGTGGCTAGAACTTCGGAATAATGATTTTAAGAGAAGGTGAGATTCGGTTTAGTTGTTTGATTTGAGGTTGCATCCCCAGCAGGTGATGATTATGTTTAATTATTCTTGATTGTTTGATTTACTCCGCCGTATTTACTTTGTAATAATGTCTTCAAACAGGAAAATAATCAATTCTAATGATAAAAGACTAAGAAAGAATAGAAGTTTTCATGTGATTTTCTAAATCAGTCTTTTCAGAGACGGTGATATTTTGTTTGTCTTGATTGACTTCTCATCTTTGTAGAATGGTTTTACAGCTACAAGGAAGGGAGCCAAGTAATTCAGCTTCAGCTTGTGACTAGCCCAAATCAGACTCAGTAGATACTCTTCTAGCTTAGGCTCTTCGGATAAGGATTTTTCAAAAAGAGTGTAAGATCTTTCTTGAATTTCATCAGCGAAATTGATCAGGAGTTTGAGTGCATCAGCTTTGTCAATCACTTTCTTGGCTGATTTGAGCGTGCTGATTCGAATTAGATCAACCAAGGCCTCGTAGTCCTAAGATAATCTGATTTTTATTGCTACACATCCCTTCTCCATCTCACTAATGCGGTTTATTATTTCCTCATTCCCTTCACTGTCACTCTAGGATCCAGCGTGACTTGAGCTCTTGATATTCCCATTCTTATCCTAATGCGCTAAGACATCTAGCTTAGAAGGACTCTTCGTCCCTGAGCAGCCCATTATAATTACAGCGAGTGTGTTTCTTCAACTGTGAAAGAATAGTAAATGAGGAATATCTCTTTGGTTAAACTCGAGTTTATTATTAGAAAGATGTGTGTGTTAGTTCTGTTTTGAAAGTGTTTCTGAGATGAGTTATCTAAGCCAAATAATTAATTTTGTTTTAGTTTATCTTCTTGTCTTGTGGCAATTGCAGGATGCGTTAGTAGTGTTGTTGTTGTTTTCTATTTGAGGATTTAATTATTTTGCATTTGAAAAAAACTAATTTTTTCCTCAGATTTTTGCTAGTTTTCTCTCTGCTTACAAGTTTCTCCTAATTTCCTCTTTGCGATCCTTGAAATATATTCTTCTTTATTTGAAAAAGTAATTGTATTGATTCATTCTTGAATTGTCAAATACAGCCTTTGTCTTGCTATGCTAAATTAACTATCGAAATGTTTGAATTAAAATAATTGCAAATGCTATCTTTGCATGCTATAAGGTTATTTTCTGCTGAAAACGACCGGACTTGCTGTTAAATAATGAATACTGTTTGGTTCTATAATTTCATAAGATTTTGTTAATAATGTATTTTTAGATTCCCTTCAAGTGCATTTACACCCACTCTTTCTACCTAATAATAATTTACTAGTCCCTTCGGTTCTCTCCCACAATTAAATCAGTATTGGCTCTTCCTAAATTATCGTCATTTACCTCATAAATCTTGTAAATATCTCCAAAAATACATAACATCAAAATAAATTGTCTATTAATCTTCTTTGCTTCTCAGCTGCAATGCTGCTTAATTTGATTTATTCGCTTAACTAATCGACGAATGCTCACATTCTAAAATGTAAATAGAATTATTAAATATTGTGTTTGAGGATATTTTGTACTTTAGGTAGCTACTTTAAGATACTTTAAGAAATCTTTACTTTGTATGAAAGAGGCAAGAGTTTTGATATGACAAGAACTAAGTTTAATTATAAAGATTTGCCACTCAAGAAGCTCTATCCACTTTGATTTTTAGATAAAAAGACAATATATAACCAAAGAAATTAAAAATAGCTTGGAACGCGCAAAGTGTCTAATTTTTAAACATAAAATTCGTGTTAGTGAGCAATTCATCTAAAAAGACTGATTGATTATCATAATCTTAGCCTGCTAGTTTTATCGTAATTGAGAAAAAAATACACTCTCCTCTGCAATCCAAAAGGATATTATTTTACCTTTCAAATAGAACTGAAGAACTTTTTAGCAAAATAAATTATCTTTTCTAATATGTTCTAGTTTTAATTTCTAAAAAGAAGTTATTTGTCTTTTCTAATCAATGTTAACAACATTAAACAAAAACAATCACATAAATCTAATCCAAACTTAACGATTCTTCTCATTTCTGATTTATGTTTTTCCCGTTTGCATGTTTTTGTTCCATTCTTGTCCCTCAGAGCTCAGTATTAACTCCTTGGAAGTACTTGATTTTATCATCTTGATTAGGGATGATAGTTTTTTCACCTGGCTGCCAGTTTGCAGGACATACTTCACCATTTTTGTCAGTGTGCTCAAAGGCCTTGATCAAACGTAATGTTTCTTCAACGCTGCGACCAACTACAACAAGCAAGAAAAACAACAATTAAAAGTCTAATCCTCCAAACATCTTTGAAATTTGCACTTTTTTAATAAAGATAATCTTTTTTACCTGGAGCATCGTTGATCTAGACTGTCCTGATGGTTCCTTTACCATCAATGATGAAGAGACCTCTTAAGGCAGCTCCGTAGAGTTCATCAAGCTCGTCTTCAACTAAGACGCCATATGACTTAGATATTTTCTTAGAGATATCGGCGAGAAGAGGGATTTTAAGATGTCCAACACCTCCTTGGTTTCTGGGCGTCTTTGTCCAAGCTAAATGAGTGAAGTGAGAGTCAGTGGAGATAGCAATGACATCAGAATTGATTGCTCTAAACTAATCAATAGCATCAGAGAAGGCAACAAGTTCAGTGGGACACACATAAGTGAAGTCGAAGGGGTAGAACACAACTACGAGATATTTTCCTGCGAATTAGTCAAGGGACACAGTTTCGAATTTGCCAGCAGGAGTGACTGCCACGGTAGAGAAGAATGGAGCTTTCTGTCTGGGTTGGGTGACTTTGGGTAGGAAGTGGTAAGTGGCGATGTCAGTTTCACAAGACACCAAACATAAGGTTAGTAGCAAGCACAGCAATGCAGATTTCATAGCTTGTATTCACACGTGGAATATTTTGAGATTTATTTTGTTTTTCTTTTTGATTTGAATCTTTTATTTTAGTGTAGACCGTAAGCTTTGCAGTTTTCCTTCTATTGAAATTAAGAATTATACCCTCTCGTTCATTATCTTTTCAATAAATCTTGAAATTCAGGATCTTGATCTTTCTTTTATTCAGCACATCCTTTTGTTACAATATCTATGATAGTAATTTGTTGTTGCCCTTCAGTGGTTGTTAGTTGTGGCAAAGACAATAATTGATTTAAATTGCATCTTCTGAGCTGTTTGTTTTTTCAATAACTCTTATTTGTTTAATAGAGATAGAAAAACCATGACAATGCTGTTTTGTATTTGATTAAGGGATATCTGCTGGAAAGAAGAATTAATAAAGAGAGAAAATTTTATTTTTAAATTCAGTCAAAAAACAAATTATAAAATTTACCTTAAAAAAATATTTGTTTTTGTATGAAAAACATTGGCTTCAAAAGCAAGCACTCCTTACATACTCCTTTAAGCAGACAAAGACAAGAAAAATTACTCTCTGAATTACTAAATATCCACTTAGGGTGTGTTATTCCTAAAAGAATCCTGAATAACTCACTGAAGTAACTAAAAAGTTTGCCTTTTTGAAAGATAATTTTAAAGGATTGTATGAGAAAGACAGTTCATGCTGAATGTGAATATCAATATCTCTTGACTACCCCACAATTCTTTAGTTTGCTTTAATTAAAATCATAGGGCTTATTATTCTTAAATAGTGGGATTTGTATATTTCAGTTGAAGGAAAACAAGAAAATTTTAATAAATTAATGAATTACGTTTAGGCACTCTTCTCCAAAGATAGTCAACTGCTTATCAAGACAATATTACCACAGCCGACGCAAACTGGCATCGACAGAAGGACAACAAACAGCACCGGCATCTCAAACATTTATTCGGAGCCTTGCTTTGAATGAATGGTGAAACTACAAAGTTGCCATTTAAGACTTCCCTCAGCTAGAAGTTTAACAACAGCAGTAGCAGTAACAATCTTAGCAGTAATTAGAACACTAATAATACTCAAGATCTTGTTTTCAACTCAACCCCACATAAAAGTAAGTTGGTTTGGAATTCAATTTCCTTAAACTCACTGAAATTGACAGATAACACCAAGCGAAGTGGATCAAAACGAAAGCAAAGTAACTTCAGCTTTGGTGAGGCCATCGAATCAAAAGTTATTGATTCTCCTTAGCTCAAGCCAGGGACTCCTAAGAAATCATCATTCGTCAGATAAGAAGAGGAAACTGTAAGCATTTTGAATATTAAACTGTATTCTTGAGTATACAAATGCACTCTCATAGGCTAGCAGGCAAACTAAAAAGGGAATTATTTGTGAATTCTTCGAAATCGAGCACGGATCAAATTCGCTGAGAATTGGAGAGCTAGCCGAGCAAGTAAGCATTAATAACCCATTTTTGATTGGTTGAGAGTCTTTCTGTGATAAATAACAAAATGTACTTGCTGCGAACCTAAATTTTTTTGTTTGGTCAAGATTTTGCTGAAATACGAGGGTTGTATCCACTTAACGACCATCGCGGGAAGAAAGGGAAGTGGAAAATCGACTCTATTCAATAAGCTGCTTGATTTGCCACCTAAATCATGTGTACGCATTGTTCTTAAATACGTTTTTTTTTCTTTCTGTTTTCGTTATCTCTTTGTTTTCCCTCTTTATTCCAACAGTTTCCTATTCACAAAGAATATTAGAACTATTCTGGTGGCAGTTATGATCTCCTGTTTTATTCTGAGCCTCTCCAATCTCCTCCAAAAATAATCCATTCCTTTTTCTTGGATTTATAGCACATTGAAGAGGATAATCCAGCTCATCTGAAGCTGCTTTTAGCATCTTATCTGATCTCAGACACATTCATATGGCACAGCGATTCGCCACTTGATAGTGCACTAACTGAGCTCTCTGTCTTCAAGAAAGCAGAAAGCACTCTTGGATACATATTCAAACCAAGAGCTTTTATTCAGACTGAGTCCATGCCAAAGTTCTTCTTTATCCTGAAGAACCATCTGCCCAAACTAATCCAAAAGCACCACCTCACCACTCAGGTATTCAACACCCCTTCATCAGAATTTGAATACAAGGGCAACTTAATTATTTTATTCAACTGAGATGGGAGTCTGTTATGTTTTTAGTCCCTTTAGCTGTTGATTTTTTAATTAATCTGCTAATATTCTTTCAACAGCAATACCTTAAACAATGTCTGGAAGAGGATTCAGTAAGGACTAAAAAAGGCAATTCTACTAGAGATACTACTGCAGAACCAAGCCCAAATGTATCCATCTTTGGAAAGAATCATGGCAAATAAGAGATCAACAATAACACTAATAACAGAATTGCATCAATTATGAAGATGGGCACAATTGGAAATATTGATAATACTAACATCAATAAAGAAGAAGAAGACTCTTCAAGTAGCAGTAGTAGCTCGTCAAATGAAAAACACGATAATAACATCAACAACATTTCAAAGCAGTTTAGCATGGAATCTGAGGCTGAAAAAGCAAAAGAACACTAGAGACTCTCAGACTTCTAGCTAAAGCAATGGGTGCAAGAAAGTTTTTACGATACTATGCAACTGGAGTTCTACAAATAGGAAATAAAGTATTCCCCATTGATGGAGTATGAAAATGCTTCCAGCAACTCGATCGGAAATCACACTAATAACGGCAGAAGCAAGGCTAACAGTATTACCTCATCGGCACTCTAAATCAGCTCATTCAAGGAAATGTCCTCTCAAGTGCTGAAATCAAAGAATCTCCCAAAAAATCTGCAGGTATCATAGGTCCAACAGAGGAGAGGATCTGGCTAGGTCAACGCGAATAACAAAACTATCCTAGAAGAAAGCTTTGAAGGAGATTAGATTTACAATCTACTGAAGGAGAATGCTCAACTACACTGTAAAACATTGATGTCAGTCAAATACAATAGCCGAATGCTCATCAGCTTATCCAAGGCGATAGTCGATGCTCTCAATAACCAACAATAACTCAAAATATCCCTTTTGCATGAACGAGTACTCAAATCAGAGTGTCAATAAGTAGCTAAATAGGTCTATGACGAATTTGTGGAGGAAATACAGCTACTGATACTCAACATATCCAATAAGACAATCTAGCAACTGCTCTTTTCTTCTATGGTAAAGATATTCTCATTAACCTATTCATTGATTTTATGTGATTTGCTTTTGGATTCCATAAGCAAATTAGAGAAAATGCTCTTAGCAAGCTGAGTCTGTAGCTATTGCGTCTGGATTTCAGGGAGGTATCGGCATATTTGCCAGTGAAAAAGGAGTTACAACGATCAATTGACTCCTTCACCAAGCGGTTGTTCAAACTGCACTTGTCAGTAATTCTAGGCCTGGCAGAAATCAAGAGGAAACAGCTGTTTCATTTGCATTTTAGAGGAATCTTACAGGATCACAATCAAGAAAAGCAATCCTAAAAGCAATGGCACCAATAAAATTAAAATAATACTGATGAAGAGACTGAGGAAGATTTATTAGATGTCACTCTAGAATACGATGAAGGAAGAGATGATCATCATCACAATAATAATAATAATAATAATAATAATAATAATAAACAAACTTAGTAAATCATCCTGTCTTCAACATACTTCAAAGGAGGGAAGGGGATCGATAGGAAGATTGCAACGAACGAGCGATCAATTAGCAGAGGATAATTCAAGCAACAGCAGCAGTAGTCTGAGCTTGGAAGCCTCCGAGAAGACGAAGATAGATTACTGTTCGACAGTAATTTTAACAGCAACACTAATCTTGTGCAGCTGAAGAATTACGAAACCATTTCTAAAAGTTCTTTCAACTTCAACTTTACCAGCAATCTCAACAAAACTACCACAAAGCAGCCTTCCTGCAATAACAACAGCACCATTCAGCTTAACAAACCAAAAGAAAAGAACATCTTCGAAGCTAAATCTATTGCCGGTACTCACAGGCAAGTATTTCTGCCCAGAGTTATGACAATGACTGATGAGGAGCAGCAGCAAGTCTCTTAAATCTATTAAAATAACAATCAAATAACTCTCAATAATTCAATCAAACAACCATTTCTACAGTCTTTTCAATCTCCTTAATCTCTTAATTCTCCTGTATCTCTGATGTCTCCGCTATTTTATTCTTAGCTCCAACAATAACAACAACAAATACAGCACACTTCATCTAAGGCACATTTATTCTAGTCTAAATTTCTCCCTTCTATCTAAACATAGTTTAAATCAGCTGCAAGGACAGACTCTCAGTAATAACTGCAAAACCATCAACTTTAAAAAGGTGCCCTGTTGTAGCAAGTAGACCAATTCAATTCCATCAAGTAACAACAACAATAACAACAACAAAATCTATAGCTCTTGGCATCAACTCGGCAGCAGAACTATTAGTATTCTAGCTTTCCATCTGAGGATCAGAAAAATCATTTGGATTTGGCTGATAAGGCCAGCATAATATCTCCATTGACGCCAATTGATAATGAAATCATCTCACCAACCAATCTTAACCACTTACTTACTCCTACCATCAATATTAATAACAGTGCTAGCAGCAACTAGTAATCGAATAATCGTAATAATCCAAGCAGTCTTATCGACAAGAATAGCAATCAACAGCCAGGGACTATTACAAAGAACTCAAAGCTGTTTGAGGAAGTGCAACTGAACGAAGAAGAGTTCATCAAGTGTAAAAGCAGGTTGACATCAATGAAGAGCAACGTTGGAGTAGCCTTCCTGCAATTCAGTGAGGACTTCTTCATTTCTGAAGATGATGAGCTACTGATCTATGCTGTGATACCACAATACTGCTTTTTCCTGAGATATTCGTTTCGATCTATTCTAATGAGGTTCTGCAGGATCTACTCAGATATTCACCAAAAAGTGACTCTCCAAGAAGAGTTCCTTCAGTTCAAAGAGCTCAAGATCATGAGAGATGTACTTTTTCAAAGAAACAACATCCTACAGTCATAAGTAACAATTACATTCTTGAACATCTAAGAGAACTGTTTTGGTAATATTGATTGATCTTCTGCAGGTTAAAGCACTGGGTGTGTATATGAATGGATTGAAGGAAGATGCCCTCACAGCTGCCAAACTAACCGAACAGACTTAAGTGCTCAACAAAAGGAACAAGTAAGTTAAGCATATCAGCTAGATATTTCTGCTATGGCTTAGAATAATAATTCAAAGAATAACTATTTTGGTTAAATAAATTATGTTTTATTTCAGGGAAAAGCACAGACTGCACTTAATCATGAACCAGAAAGATGATGAAATCAAACGGCTCAAGGATGAACTGCAAGTACCCCTTTAGATATCATTTACACACCTGCTATTTCTAATTCGAATCATTTGTTGAATTGCAATAGAGACTCAAGCTGAAGAGGAGCAAGAACACCTCCTCCTCCTGAAGAAGAAGAAGAATAAGGAAAACAGCAAGGAATGACGCGTCTATGTTTCTTCCCATAATTAATATTTCAATGTTTTGTTTCAATTTTAATATCTATCTCCTGTGAGTTACCAAAGAAAACTAGTCCTTAACAATTAAAAGGTGTTTGTATCAGTCTTTTCAAGAGCAGATATCTCTAAAAAGAGTAATTAGTGAAGCCATCTTAATGTATTTTTTGCTTTGAAAGCTATTTTGATCAAACCAAAGAAATAAGATTCACAAACTTGATTTGGTTGGTGAATCATCCCGATACAATTAATTGGAGTAGACATATGATATTTTTATCGAATGAGAGCATTTTAGAATAATTGCATTAAGAATGACACTATGTACATACATGTTAGGATGAAGTAGGTAATTAAGGAACAAAAGATAAATAGAAAAGAAGCAGCTGTGTTAGGTGCCTATCGTCTCTAAGCTGCTTGGTTGGTGCAATAATAAATTAATTGAAGAATTCAGATCAGCATATGCTTGCTTTGTTTGTTCAGTTAACTCAAAAGAACCTTTCAAGCATTCTGCCATTGCCAGTGAGTTGAGAAGAGCTGCTCAGCAACGCATTCAAGTTGAATGCTAGCTGTTACTATTATTATTGTTGAGGCTATTAAGATGATGTTGATGATTAAACAGTTGCTGGTGCATCCAAGTCTTATTATTGTTATAGTTTGCTATGGGTGTTTTCAGACGATTCGGTGATAGACATTTGCTGTGCTCCTCCTGTTGTCTTATTAGCAGAATCGTTTGAGGAGAAATTATCATAGGTAAGTTTGCGTATTTTTTTGAAAGAAGAGTGCTGTTAAAACCCATTGTTGGTGCAACTGATTTGCTTAGACGAATTCAAGAAGGTGTTAGTACGATCAGTGAAAAGACCATCTTATCCGCTCGGAACTACAGCTGAGAAACTTCGTTTCACCCCTGGAGTTGTTGTGATAGACTCCTCCGTCGTATTATACTCATCCATTCGGGGTTAGATTATTGTGTTTACTGTGCGTTTCACTACTGGAGTCTTGGTATGAGAGTTATTGGTAAATGCTCCAGCAATACCACCATTAAAAGAGCTGATATTGAGAGGGATATTTTCATCATTGACTGCTGAATCTTTGTTTTGCTTGGTATTGTTGTTATTGTTGTTGTGGCTAGTGTTAGTTGTAAAAGAGTTATCAGTTCTAGGCTTTTTAGCAGTTAAGAATGCATCATCGAAGACAAGACTATTGTTGTTTTTCTAATTGGTACTTGGATTCAAGAGTCTAGAATTATTGCTATTCCTGTTAAGATTTGTGCTATTGCTAAAATTAGTTCTTTCAGGAGATTCTTAGTATGCTTCTTATTAGTTCAAAGAAAGGCTATTATTTGTAATATCACTGTTGCTCTTGCTGAGAATCGATTGAGCGAGTGGGAGGGATGAATGCTATTGCAGGAGAGTTGACTATGGTTGCTGTTATTGTTGTTGCTGAGCTGGTTAAGTGAGTTTGGCAAGATAATTTGAGAGCATGTTATGAAGGCACTTGGCCATCAGATTGTTCAGTAAATCGCCACATCCTAGTTCATTATTGGTTTAGATATTGTTGCTGAGATTGCTAATTGTCTGACTGCAGGTGCTATTTGTGTTGCTTGTGATGGCATTGGAGAGTGTTTACAGGAGCTATTAGGAAGACTGAGAGAATACATTTAGTATTCTTTCTTTCTCTGCTCTCTCTTTCTCCTATTGCTCCATTATGCAAGATTTCTTTAATTAATATCTCTTCTCACTGACATTGCTGTTAGTATTCATATTGTTGTTGCTGAGCTTGACCTTTTTGGTGCATTCTTTTGAGCCAATTCGTTGATCCTCATCATCAATACCAATGTTTCCATTTTGAAGGTATGATTCTGAGTGGATTAGTTCTTGAGCTGAGCTGCCTTTTTCGTGCATGATTTTCTCTGCGAATTGATCAAGTCCATTGATTCCAACCCAGCAGAATGCTGGCTTTTTAGTGTCAGTTAGTGAAGTCTTTTGGATTAATCCTAGACTCTTGAACACGTTCGCAATGTCATACAAACGACGAATCTATTCAAATAATCAAGTTACTATCTTCCTTCCTCTGAAATCAACTCAAGAGTTTCAAAAGGCAAATGAATTACCTTTGTTTTGATTTTGTGATCATCAATAGTCTTTGAGGAGAGCTTTCTGGCTGCTTCTTCCAAGGTCATCGTCTTCTTGAAGTGAAGGAACAGTTGAAGGAAACCGATAGATAACATTTCTAGTGACTTCTCTCTCTTTTGAGGACATTCTTCTGCGAGCTCCATTTCTTCTTTCTTGGTCATCTCTCGAGCATCATACTTCAATTCAAATCCACAAACTATTTAGTCAAACAAATAGACAAGTAGTTATTGACTTACATAGTGGATTGTGTCGTAGATGCGCTGAAATCCATTCCACTTGTAGTTATTTTTGCCCTTGCGAGAGACTAGTTTGAGGCTCTCTAGGATGTTGATTATGTCATAAATCCTTCTTCTCTCCACACCTTTGAAAGTTGATTAGTTTCAAAAAATCCATAATGATCTTAATTCTACCTAATTAGCTTGTGATTTTATCCAAAGACAAGAGTGACTCTGCCTTGTCTAAGAAGAGAGACAGGAACTTCTTGGAGAGTTCTTCCAGGCTTTTTTCTCTTCTACTGTAGTTTAGGATCTCGCGCTTGAGTACTTGGTTCTTGGCTTGTTGGGAGCTGTTCTTAGTACTCTCTGATTCTTTTTAGCTAAGAGAACAAGTAACATAATTAAGAGATGAAAGAATAGAAAGATAATCAAATAGAAAGGAAATGCATTTCTTCCCGGACTTAATCGATTCAAATTGATCTTAAAGTTAAGGCGCGATTTCAACACTCCCTTTGAATTTATTTTAATTAAGCTTTTGGCTGTTTGAATGACTTAATTCAAAAATTAAGGGGATTATTTGATCTCGATCTACTCTTTAAACACTCTAAATCAAACAGCCAATTCAACATTCAAACTTTCCTTCTATTGCCTTTCAAAATGGAACAGGCCAAAAAGGAGCAGAGGACTATTTATCTTAAAACTTAATAATTGTCCTTTTCATGTGGTTTGAACATAAATCAATTGTCATGCTAAACTGATCCAAGTGAGGGAAAACTCCAAATAATCAGAAATGGCTCCTTTGTCTTTGGATATTAGAATGTGAGTTTTTAAAATAAAAGAAAAGTCTACTTGAACTCTGATCGAGAGAGAAGTTTAAAGATGGAGCTGTTTTTGGCTGCGATCTTCTTGAGGATGACCAAAGATTCTCCATCTTGCTAGCAGCCATCTTCATGCACGGCCTCGAGTTCGAGTTCAAACTCCTCACGAGCGAAATCTGTCTTTTCAGCACTTTCTTCGAAAGCAGCGAAGCTATGGAGGGAATCCACATCTTCGGATTGGTTGAAATCATCTTCGACGACTATATTGTCAAGTGAATCTGCATCGGACAAACCAAATTTTCAACCAAAGCCTTAAAGCAAATAAACCCTTCATTTGAACTTGTTATTACCTTGATCTCTGGAGAATTACTAAGCGGACATCTGGAAATAATGAATATGGTAAAAATTTAAGGAAGGAGAAGTGTATCTGAAGGGCTGAGAGGCTAGGTAGATAGTTTGTCAGCTACGTATGTGTTTGAGTGTGTTTTATTTGAGAGAATTGCGCTGAGAAGAGTTATTAAATTAATAAAAATGCAGAGTTACCCTGCCGCAATAACAAAACCTTTAAAATACAGTGGGAGCGTTTAATCTCCCCTCCAAGAGTGCCAAAACATCATTTGAAATTTCAAATTTTCAAATGCCTGACTCAATCAATTAGGCAAAGATTCCCATATCTGGATAATGAAGAATCTATGCAAGATTGATAGATACCTCTCTTTTAACTTCATTTGTAGAAACCACTCAACGGACAAGTCTTTTCAACTAGCACCTCTCACCTAGCATTTCTCAAATGTTAAGCAGACAACTATTCAGAGTAGAATCCTCAAAGAACAAAACAAAAGAGTCGAAATCTAGCCTAAAGTTATTATCTAAAAATGCATAGGATAATAGCATTAAAAATGAAATTCAATCTCCATCCATTTAAAGTTTGTTTGAAATTTAAATTCAAAATTTTCATTAATTAGTCTGCCAATTCCAGCCAAATTACCCAACAACCCTTCCTTTCTGCAATCATGTATTCGATTATCTTCTAAAGCTCTTAAATTTATTATTATCTCAACTATTAATTCAAACCATCTTAGATTTGCTATCAAATGAGTAATAAACATTCGATATTTTTATTTATTTCTGTTGGCTCTTTAGAGAATGTCTTGAGAACTTATTTAAGCAATTCCATTATTAATATGCAAGCATTTCGGTACTTAATTGACTTGAAAATATGGATGCATTCTAAGTATTCTTAGCGAATTGCATCTTAGGTAGTTTATGAAAACATAATAAAGAGCAAATAAAAATGGTTAAAACCAATCAATATGATTGGTATCGATCTTTTGATTTTTTTACTGATTAAATGAAAGTAATTTTATTTTGAGTGATAGATTAAACTCCAAAGTGAAACACTCTTAATAGAGCATTCCATAATAAATCTGCTTAAAGCTTAAAAAGACAACATATCTTTTGGCATTACTTATCAATCTACCTCAGTAAAAATACTTGTGAACTAACAACAGCCTTCTATTTTTTAAGACTGGTTTATCCTCTTAAGATTTCTTACGTGTTGTAAAATAAATTTAACATAGATACTTATTGTAATAAGCCCATAAACACAGATAATATGAACCAATCAGTTAATATTGAAGTTAGAAATCCAAAATAGAATTCTCCTAAAAATAAAAATTCATGTCATTCTATTTTGGGAAATAGCTAATGAAACTATGGAGAATTCATCAAATCAATTATTTTACTATGAAAATTGTTCCAACGAAGTTTTAACTAAACTAAAACAAAGAATTACTAAATGCTCTTCTTTCAAGAAAAATCAGCCTTTTTTCTTCCATAAGTATCTTGATATCCTAGGAAACAAGCCAAAACAATTTATGGTTTTATTCAAAACTAGTTAATGTCCATAACTTTCATTTCAATTACTCTCTTTCTATTGTTTTAAATCTTTCAAACATAATAATTTTATTATGCTTATCTTTCACATGTAGACTCAATTTCCCTTTATCATAAAAAATATATCAAATAGGCTACAAATACGTTGAGGTGATATCTAATATTGGATTAGATTAAGATTTTGAAGCGGATGTGATAATAACAGAGTTAGAAAGAACAAATTAGAAATATTTTATTGAAAATAGCAGAGTTCAATTTGTTAGGAATGATCAGACAGGTACTCAGTTCAGTATAGCCACAAAAAACACAGGGATTGTATTTAGTCTCCTAGTTCTTCAAGGTATCGTATGTTGAATAGCCAAAGCTACGTCTTCGCACATGTGTGC
>Ga0302271_10000607_pt1 | contig 35448 bp, 35 predicted proteins | sample III_Bog_N1_1_FD_198767 | JGI IMG/M metagenome (GOLD analysis project Ga0302271, IMG submission 198767) | Peat permafrost microbial communities from Stordalen Mire near Abisko, Sweden - III_Bog_N1_1 | ecosystem: Environmental > Terrestrial > Soil > Wetlands > Peat | place: Sweden: Abisko... | reverse complement strand
TTGGGTTTCCTTATAAATTCGTTTTCAATCACGACTCTCTTATTCCCCTCCCACTGTGGCGATGCAGTTTTATAGCTTCATTATGCTTCTAGCTGCTGACCTTACATGAACGTAATTTACCACTGTTAGTTTGTTTAAATACCCTTGAATAGCTGTCTCTTTGAAACGAGTTTATATACTAAATATGATTGTATCTTTGTATGTTTTAATTTGAGTAACTCTTCATAGAAGGAGCAAAGATGACCTTTCTTGTTTAGGGAAACGTTTTTAGCTTATTTAAAACTAGTAATTGCTATTATTTTGGCATATTTTATTTTAATTTTTTTTTTCTTGTTTAATCAAGAGAATTTGAAAGCTAGAAACAGATTCAACGAGGGTATATAAAATGCACTATTATGTGGAATTAAGAAGGGAAGTCAGATTGATTTTTGAATTTCAGTTGTTTTACACTATTAGTTAACAAAAGATAATAAAAAACAAAAAAAGGAATAAATTCAAAAGATATTTATATTTATCATTCTCCATAATGATTTCTCATCATTCCTCGATGAAAGCCTTAAGCCAACCTTCTTAGTCTTCTTCAGGTTAATATCAGCGACCACCAAATCTAGCCAATAATGCTAAGTACGTACAGATATCTCTCATGCCAGCATCTCCACTTTACGGACCACCACTTTCAAATAGCCGATAGCGTCCACACAGTTCATCCAATGCAAGTCTCAACTAATAAGCATTCTAGCCATAACTTTTCCACCCATAATCCCTGTCGAGGTTATCTTAGCAATCAGCATAATAACAACAACAGCAATTTCACCAAGTTGGCTAGCAAAATAGTTTCTAGCAATAAACATCTTATCCCTAATTGCCATCAAATTAGTAATAGCAATTTCAGCAGATCCCGTAATAGTATTTTCAAGCTGCTCCTTAATAATAGTAATAGCTTTAGCCCACGAATAGAGGGTCTGCAACATCCCTTTTTTCGTCTTCACAATCACTTCAGCCAAGAGTGTTTCAACCTGCTCCTCAGCAGTAGCAACGACAACGATCTCAACCTAAATATTAAATTCTATAACTCAAAGGCGTGAATAACCGTTAGACCACAAACTAAGCACATAACACTACACTCCCATCTGTGCCTGCAACTCTATCACCTTAGACAGCTATTCCCATAAAATAACTTAAATATGAAGATGCATTTAGAAGATAACGCTTTTCGGAACAATTCCAATAGAATTAAGTGTTTGACTAATAATAATTCTAAAGTCCAGCTTAAAAGAGTCGATCTAATTCTCTCCCTCAAACAGAGCCCACTGAATTATTAGCAATGTCCCAAGTTCGAATGGTTCCTATGCGATTGCAAGATGGTTTTGCATCGCCTTAATTGCAAGTTTATCCTCCTCATGAAAACGACGAAGGAAGATAATTACTTGCAGAACTAACGAGCATCCATCATGCACTAAATCGTTCCATGGAAGAATATTAGCTTGCGTTCTCCTCAAAGCGCATGACTAGTACTGAAATAAGCAAGCATAAAAGTCAATTCAGACAAAGAATTCAAGAAACCCACTAGAATTGCTGCAAACTAATCGAAAATTATCCGAGATTCTTTCCGCAGCAGCAAATTACCCCAAATGCTCAATAATAACTGTCCTTGAGTAGAGCTATTCCTTAATCTACCTACTACGAAAGGGAGATCAACCATTTAATTGACATTATCGATGAGACGCATCATTAATATATGATCGTACCACATAAGATCTCTTCCTAAAGCACACTTCCAGTTGGACTTCAGAAAACAGATGAAGATGTAAATTCTAAAAATGTTCAACATCTGCAAAAACAAGAGTAATCCTCTAATGATTATAATAGCTCTATCTCCTCAATGGGTCTCTACTCTCCTATCGTCAAAGCCTTCCCAAACATCCACCATATCGAGAGTCTCCATCAGCAGGGACCTTCACAGCAGCTCAATATTACAGCATTCACACAAAATAATTATATTCAAAACAATTTCCAGCGTGAATCACGTGATTTTACAAAAAAAGGTGTTTCCACCCTCTAAAGCGATCTCACTACGAAATAGGAATTCACTTCAGTTGAGAATCATGTGAAACCAACTCCTTTTAGTGAGACAATTCCTCCGTATTCTGCTTATTTCACTGGCTAACAGGATTTGAAAGAAATCAAGAATTACACTACAGATATTGAATCTAAAGATTATTTGACAAAAGATTTTGAAGGGAAAAAGTACGCTTTCACAACAGTAGACGATTATTTAAATAATCTCTCTAGCCCTTTAAAAGACTATACAGTCAAAGACTACACTTATATGACAGATTATGGGATTAAATAAACTGAAGGTAACAGTGGGATGCCATTGAACGGTTAGACATCTTCTAAAATGACTACAACTACTCCTCCTGCGATTCAAAATTACTTCTCTGGCGACAGCTACTTAAAAAAAGACACTTTTTCTACAAATTAATTTGGAATTGAGGATTATAAACCTTTAACGATAAGAGAAAAGGATGGAATAGCGAGTGTTACAAATGTGAAGAATAATTTGGGAGAAACTTAGAAGAAATAATTACAGCTGTAGCAGCAGGAAAAGACTCTTCGAGAAGAAGCAAAATCTCTAGAGAAATTTGAACAAAAATTAGATTCACAAGTATGCGAATATTCCTATGAAATGCTGAGTGAAATGGATCGAAAGATAATTGAAATCAAATGTACAATCTAGTAGGCATTAGAATAAGCTGATATGCCTATGACAAAGTAATTGCTCATTGAGGTCTTAGACAGTTTAGCTTCAACAGCGAACACAGCTGATCAGTCGTTAGCTGTGAAAGCAATTCAGAAAATACACGACAATGCAACGAGGTTACATTCAGATAATTCAACTTCATACAATCTGTACATTTATCTTTAGAAAATATCTAATTTTCTCAAATCTAGAGCCAACATACTAGAATTATCTGCGCAAGCTCATGAACTCAGTCTGTTGAATCAAACTAATGCCAGTTTCTGGTCACCAGATTATATGGATAGACATTAAAATACAGAGAATTATTAAGTTAAAAAAGAATAATAGAGTAATAATAATTTTAAGGATACCAAAAATGTGGATTAAGATGCGCATTTCCTTCCCGCTGAAGGTTTAAAAGTCACACAATACGTGCAAAAAGATATTAATGATGTACCAAGTTATGTTCCTATGAAAATTGGCACAGTCAATTACGAAACAGCTACTATCCCAACAGGATAACCATCTGCGTTTAGTTATCTTCCCAAAGATAACCAAGAATTGATGCCTTCTCATTACTCTCCATTAACTCTGAAACGTCCTGAAGAAAGTATTACCAGTAGTATTAGTCAATAACCTATTGTTTATGAATAACTCCATGCGTAAGAATCGAGTCTCTCAAATTAGATCAGACTCCACACAGCTGACCCTCATAAAGGATTAGGAATCTCAAGTCAAGATTCTTCGAGGCGTGTGTCCATGATACAACAATAAAGACAACCCGATAACGAAAGCAAATCATCGAATAGCTAAATGCTTTATTCAGTTCCTTTTGTAATTTAAAATGAATATATTTCAATTGCTGGAAATATGGAATAATCTGGACGTGCTAGGATTCAAAGTTATGCAATCACAAATCAAATTTCAGAACTAAATCAAGCCAAATAAGTTGCTGCATAGGCTTCAGCTTAAGAAGAACTTCTTGCTGCTGGTTAAGTTCCAGCAAAAATCTCAGGAATTCATAATTATTCTTAAAAATTACAGAGTGAATTAGGATTATTTGGAAATTAACTTTCCTTTGCTAAAGCAGGAGTTTCAAGTTCTCCCCTAGCGCAAGATCCAATAAGTACTAATTTTGTTTAGGAAAATAGTAAAAATGTATCTAATCTCTACCAGCAGTCTCCTATGTTTTCTTAAGATAAAGCAGCTACTTATGTTCCTTTAACACAGAATAATTATTATTAAAATCCACCCAAACCAAATACCAACCCTCAAGTAAATGAAAAATCAACTATTGACACAAACGAAGACATAAATAACCTTACAAGCTATCAATATTCAAGTTCTAGACCTCCAGCTAGGACAAGAACTATCGGCTCAGAAACAAACATTCTCAATTAACAATCTTAAAAAACAAATCAGCTGAGAAATCAAGAGGTTACCTTAGCTCTCACCACTGAATAAAGTGCACAGAAGCAGGAACAACCTAATCAACTACCTACAGGGTATTTAAATGCACCATGGCAAAATGATCTTAGCTTTGCAGGAAACAGTAATTAAAATTACACAACAAGCCCATCTGCCTATTAGATTACCCAAGGTGCAGGTGCTTTCTCGACATAAACTGTCACATCCTAAGAAGCAAACAATAATCTTCAAAAATCAAAAATGAAATTTTTTGATACTGCAGTAGGGCTAAAGGAACATTTCCCTAGGAACCATCCAGCTCATAATGTCTTAATAAGCTAGCTTTGGGAAACCGCTAAGGTTATCCCTGAACCTAGTTGGGAGTAATTTATATTGTCTTAGTTCAATTCTGTTAAATGAGAGTTGAAATTTATTATTGTTCTCTTCGTTGTTTAACATATTGAAAAAACTGAATCCAAAAAAAACACACACACTCAAAGATATCTTTAAGCAAGAGGTTCAATTATAAAACCCAGTGGGTATGATAGAATCTGAGACCTTCTCTTTTGCGGGTGGGAGAGCTGATTTAAGTAAAACGCGGGTATGTAAAAAAAGATAGGCGGGAAAAATAAATTGTTAAAAGGGTTTTGAGAGAGAAAAAATAAGCACAAATCAACAGAAAGAATCATCAATTTCTTGAACATAAAAGCATACAATGGACAGATTTTTAAAAAAGGAGTTTGTGACATCCAAGATTCTGAAAAGACCTGATCCTAAGGATCTAGCAACGTAGAAAAAAGGTAAGACTATCTTAAATATTGATAAGAATGAATCTTTAAAATAAAAATCAGTGGATAAAGTTAAAAATAACCTTTCAGATATGCTCAACCATGTGATTCCATCATAACATCATAATCAAGATGGTTTCAAAATGGATATCGAGGAAGAAAAAGGAACTCCTGTTAAGAAAATCCTTAAAATAAAGAAAACTAATAAGTTATCAGATTAGGTGGAAACGCTTTCTAAGGGAAAGTCTTACGCAAATAAGCTAAAAGAAGAAAAGGAGGAGGAAGAAGTCAATAGCGCTCCACAAAGAAAGAGTAGAGAGAGAGTTACTCCTTTGAAAAAAGCTGCCAATACTAGAAATATTTCACCTTAAGAAATAGAAGAAGATGAGAATTAGAATGAGAGTTAAAGTTCTCTGAAAAAAGGCATAAAAAAGTTGAAACTCACGCGATTGAGTGAGAAACCTAAAAAGGCAAATGTTAAAATCACAGCGAAAGACAAGTGTCTAATAGAGGAAAAGAAAGTGAATCGATTTTCCGAAAGTGAAAGTGATACATACAGCGATGACAATGAAAAAGGACATGTAGAATTTGTTGAAGGTGAGGGCGATAATTTTCTAGCGAATCATAAGTTTAACAAATCAAGTAAGAAAGAAGATGGTATGAAGCAGAAGACGTTGAAGTTTGAGAAAACAAAATTAGCAGCGTAAAAAGCACAGGAGATTTAATAGAAAGTGAGTATGGATTCCTTTTTACCAGTGAATATAACTTCAATTCAAAGTGAATTTAAAGAAGACGAAATGGTGGAGTTTAAAGAGGATGATGATGAGCCACTTTCAGATGAAGAAAGAATTAAATAAATTGATATTATGATATCAGAAAAAAAGAGAAAATAATAAGAATAAAAAGAAGAAGAAGTAGATGAAGATGAAGAGATGCAAAAGAACATTGAAAAGGATAATTCTGATTAAGAGCAATTCGAGATTAAGGAATCAAAAACACTAAAAGATACAACAGACATAATAAACATTCCAGAACCAACCAAAACAGTCAATTCTGAGGGCTCAGAGCTTAGGGAAGATGCGAAAGATGATGTTATTGAAGAATCTGATTTTGTATCTCAAATGCAGGGTAAATACTTTTCCGTAAATGGGAAACCAACTGAGGAAGGAGTTAATATTCTCGTGTTGGATAATTTAATAAAGCGAAACGGTGGGTACATAACCAATAATATTACTAAAAAGTTAAATTATATGATCGTCTGTGGAAAGGAAGTGAATAAATAGAAAAAGTAGAATGCAACGGAGTTGAATGTCAAAATATTACCAGAAGAAGAATTCATTTAGTTGTTTTTGGAGTAACATAACTGCGATTTGAAGGAACTCATCAATAAATATACAGCAGTTTTGTCATAACATTCTTCTCCTTAGAAGACTGCTGCTGTTCAAACAACTCAAAGCAATGTCTCAAAAGATTCTCAAAATCAAATTAGCAGTACAGTAGTAGCTTAGAAATCTTCTTTTTCTTCTTCAAGCTATCCTTCTACACAAGAACTTCCTATTTTCTAGAAATAATAAAAGTAACCTTAATCAAATAGTCAAGTGAATAAGCAGCCTACCTAACCCCCTGCGAATCTACTGTCTTGCTGGATTCCACAATCAACGTTTTCTGCTACTGAAAATAATGAAGCGTTTACGGATATATAAGAAAATAAACCATAGGTTTAAGCTAAAAAGCCAAGAAAGGCAATTTAAGAAATTAATTGTGAAGAAATTGAGCTTGAAATTGAAACTGAAAAACCAGCATAGAGATCTATGAAGGAACCTGCTAAGAACAACAATAAATAAGTGAAAATTAAATCTGAAACTCCTATTAATCATCAACCAAAACAGTCTCTAAATTAATTATGGACTCACAAATACGCACCTTCCTCGTTGCGAGAATGTGTTGGGAATAGAGAATCTATTCAAAGAATCAAATCATGGCTTGAAAATTGGGAAAATGTTATTATCCACAAGAAATACAGCAGTTAAAGTAATTGGAAAATGAATCCGAATGCTAGGGCATGTTTGATTTCTGGACCACCTGGGATAGGTAAAACTACAACAGTTCGATTGCTAGCCTAGCAATTAGGCATGTCTCTTATTGAATGGAATGCATCCGATGTCCGAAACAAGAATGCTATTGAAACTATTGTCAATCCTTTAAGAAATAACTAAGTAAAAAATTGAATTAATTGTAAATTAACAAATATCTAAATTTAAAATAATTGCTTTCAAGGTACTTAATTCGCAAGGCCAACTAGGTGGAGCAGAAGGAAAGTAACGATCGATTATTCTGATGGACGAAGTTGATGGAATGTCCACAGGAGACATTGGAGGAAACTAAACTCTCATCAAAATTATCAAGGATACATAGAATCCAATATTTTGCGTTTGTAATGACAGATATAGTCTAAAATTGCGTTCTCTAGCTGGTGTCTGCTTCGATGTGAGGTTCCAAAAGCCAACTAATGCAGAGGTAGCTGATAGACTTGCAAATGTTTGCAACAAGGAGGGAATATTATTTGATATTAAAACACTGTAAATGCTATCCGAAGGAGCTAGTTCAGATATTCGTTAATCCTTGAATCTTCTACAAATGCAAGCTAAAAAATCTAAGACTCTCTAAAGCAATATGTTTGTAGAAACGTAAAGTTTTAAGAAAGACAGCTCAGTTTCTCTCAATATTTTCGATGTACAATAATTATTTATGAAAAATTTAAATTCATGAAAACTTTTTTTTCATTATATTTTGAACAGGCAACTAAAATCCTAGCAACACGATCATTGTTCCACAAGATGGATATTTCTGAAAAGCAAGATTTATTTTTCTTAGATTATGAACTGATGCCACTGATGATCCAGGAGAATTATTTGAATCAAAATTTTGATTACAAAATATCTCTTTAGGAATTGTAAAATATTGCTACGGCTGCATAAGTCATTGGCGAATCTGATTTAATCAGTAATTCTATTCGCTCTAAGGGAAATTGGTCTCTCCTACAAGATTAAGGATTTTTAACATCAGCTTATGTTCCTAATGTTGTCTGCAAAAATTCATTTGAAAAAGTATAAATGACGTAGTTTTTGGGGAAAATGTCATCTTAGAGAAAAACAAATAGGTTGATTAGAGAGCTAAGAACGGCTATGTCTGAGCATATTAGTGGGAATCGCATGGCAGCTTAGTTGGATTATGCAGAACCTATAATGGAATTGATCTTGCATTATTTACAGGAAGATGGTAAAGAAGGTGTTAATAGAGTGTTAAATATCATGGAAAATTACTGCATAACTCCTGAAATATTAAAGGAACATCTTGTTATCCTTACTTTTAATAAGACAATTGATGAGAGACTTAAGAATATACCAACTGCTGTTAAAACTGCATTAACTAAGGCCTACAATAAAAGATTTAAAGATGATGTTAAACCTGAAAAGAAAAAGGAAAGACCAGAGGAAGATGCAGATTAGGTATTGTAATCTATTGAAACTAACGAATAAAGATAAGAAGATGATAATTCACCTGTGAATTAAGAGACCACTCCTGATGGAAATGAGGAATAGCAAGATTAAGATGATCTAATGGAGGAAGAGGAAGATACTGAAGAAAAGAATTCGAAGACTTTACTAAAACTTAAGCAAAAATCAACAAAATCAGCAGCAGGAACAGGAAAACAACCTGTTTCTAAGGCAAATAGTAGCAAAAGTGTTAGTTCTCAAGGATCGATACAATTCAAAAAGAACAATAAAAAATGAATAAGTTTTTGAATTACCTTTGAAAATGTTCATATCATTAATATTTTCAAAAATATTTGATTTACATTGATTAGAGAGAGAGGGTGAAATTAATGATCAGTTTGGGAGGATATATAAATCAATAAACATACCAAGAATCTCAAATGGCTTGAGAGGGTAAATTAAACTGGGTTTGGAGTCCAAAAACTTCCCCCCCCAAAAATCTTGGAAAAAAAACAAAAGTAAAAATCTATCAAAAGAAGGAAAGCTAAAAAAAGCAGACAAATAAATGGGCAGAGTCAGAACTAAAACAGTCAAGAGAGCAGCTAAGACCCTCATCGAGCACTATTTCACTAAGCTCACCAACGATTTCCACTTCAACAAGAAGATCCTCTCCGAAGTCGGTTAGGTACCTTCCAAGAGACTTCGCAACAAGATTGCCGGTTTCGCTACTCACTTGATGAAGAGAATCCAAAAGGGACCCGTCAGAGGTATCTCCTTGAAGGTTTAGGAAGAAGAAAGAGAGAGAAGACTTGACTTCGTTCCTGAGAGATCAATCATTGACTTAGAGAAGGTCAACGTCGATGCTGAGACAAGAGAAATGCTCAAGAAATCTGGATTACTCAGCCAACTCCAAGGTCTCAACATGACCAACGCACCTTCTGCTCACCACAAGACTAACAACAGAAAACAACGCACATAAGAAAAACCCTAATAGGAATAATAGCCCTAACAATAATGATTCTACTATTGATTGTCAAACTCTTTGATAAAAGTAGTTTGCTTTTGATTGTTGTGAATAATGAAGAATTTCGAAACAAAAAATAACTTAATTTTTTGGAAATGTTAATGCATATTTCGCGAATATGATCTTCGTTGTATGTCTGTTAGTGTAGCAGCTCTATTTAAAAAGACCACCACCCCCACAATATTTCAATTCTTCTTTTAACGCAAAAGTATTTAAAATTTCTAGCAACAAAAATTCATTTGATTATCATTTAATTTTGATAATTTCTATGAAAATATCTTTTTCAAGCTTTTTCCTAATATTTGATTTTTAAAAGATATGAGTAGCAGCTGGCTGAACAACAAAATACCAATAATTAGACTTGATCTCTTTTGATCTATACTGATAACTGTTAATTATAGATGTACAGTTGTTACACAGCTTACATCAGTTACTGTGATGTTCAACTACATTGATACCAACAGGTTGATCCTTAATATTTGCATTTTTGATATTATTCTCACTTTTTTATCTTTGAGAGCTCGATTAAGCTTAGGTTGCTTGACTTTGATTATCTTCACTTGTATCCTGGAGATCATTCTTTTTTTATGCACTCTTTTCTTGATTAATAGCTTCAAAGAAACACTCTAATTCAAATAGATTATTCCACTAAGGCTAGTTTAAATTAAAATATGCTTTGATTTATTAAACAATCTTGAAATAGCCTTCATTGTCTACAACGAGTTAGCTTAGCTTTGGTAAAAATTCAGATTATCCCGCAGCATGAACGTATTTATATGCCTACTCAGCTTGTTCTTTGAATGCTAAACTCAATGTCTCTGTTTGCTTCAAGCTCATGTACTCTTTTAAGACCTTCTTAAGCCATTTCCAGATCTACTTAATTGATGGTTTGGTTTCAAAACAGCCTTCTGGTGCAAAGTTAACAATCATATCCCTCAAACAGTCTAGTAATTTAGGAACATCCTTATCCCCAATTTGTCTAAGATGTTTCATGATATCTGTTTCTTTGGAGACTTTTAGCTCGGCCATAATATCATTGATCAAAGCATGAGCAGCAGATCCTCCATTGCTTGGATGATTCTAATTCACAAGATTGTTGTTGTTTTCTTTTGACTAAGCTAGCGATTGTTATTCTTTCTATCCTCTTGGTTATTCAGTTTATTTGCTTTAGATATTTGCCTTTTTTTCAGCTAACAAGTTCAATTTTATTCCTCGTTCTTCGTATCCCTTTTTGTAGTGCTGCAGATTCACCGTTAAGGCCTCTATTTTAGCATTTAAAGTTGTTTGAATTTCAATTTTATCTGCTTGCAGTGTGCTTATTCGATTCGTGAAATCTTTTACCTTGAGTTCATGAAATTCTTCTGCTTTCTCGAGTTACTTTCTCAGAAGAGTGTTGTCTTCTTCAAGGATACTCATTTTATGCAGGAGTTATTGTATTTTGACATCGATTAATGGCTGACTTGGTTCTTCGAAGTAAGTATTGTCAGACAGATCTTGCACATTCAGTATGTTATTGTTATTGAGATTGTTATTTTAATTGTAATTGGAGTAAATTTCATCTGATTTTTAGATTCTGTCCTTCTTTTGCTCTAAAACCAAAGATATTTCTTCTACTGCTGAGCAATTTATCGACAAATCCTTAGAGAGATTCTCAAGTAAGAAGAGTTGTTGCTGTTGTTGTTGTTGTTGCTGTTAATGCTGTTACTTGCCTTGGTTAGTTTATTATGAATTGTTAGTTTATTTCATATTTTTATTCGAGTGAGAGTTATTATCTGAAAATGCCACATATTTATGGTTATTTCTGAGATTATTACTGCTGCTATTGTTATTTTTATTGCATGGAGTGCTTCTCTTGAAAAATGTCGATGGCTCATGTATATTAATGCTAGAATCTTCTTTGGAGTTTTAGTTATTTTCTAGAAATAAAATGCTTTGATCTTCTCTACTAAAACATGATGTATCTTACACATTTGATGGTCGTATTATCGAAATATCCTACGCATTTGTCTGCTTTATAATTGAAATATCTTAAGGATTCGTTGGAATCTACCGAATCATTGAGATATCAGATGTATTATGCGTTTTGAGCACTGACGTGTCTCTGTGATTGATCGAGCAATTTATGAAAGAGCTGATATCGCATAAGCCATTCTAAGTAGATTATTATTACTACTATTACCATAATTAAGGTTTCCATTTCCAGTAAGAGTTGCTAGCTCCTAATTCGCCAGCATTTTTGGATTGTGATAGATCTTTCGGTACTGAACAATAACTGACAAAAGGATTCTTAGGGCATATCATTGATTCATCTTGAATTCCTGATTGAAGTGGATAATTATTGTCATTGTTATGATGATTTTGATTTGTCTCTGAAGGTTATTGTCTGTCTTTGATATACGAATTATCACTTTATTTTGGTGGATCACCTGTTCGAAAACTCAAGAACTCAGATAAATCAGCTTTTCGGAAACTTTCAAATTCCACTGGGGCAACAACCACGGGAGCTGCTTGATTGTATTACGCGGTTGGCTTGTTGGAGTTTAGAAATTGTTAAACGTTCATAGCAGAAGAGGATTTGCTAGAGCAAGATAACGATCCTGTTGTTGTTGCTGCTGTTTTCATTGATAGAATAGATCTGCCTTCTTTTGTTCGAGGATTGTTGCTAGATGATAAAGCTTAATTAGATACTGCGAATGAATTATTCGATAATGAAGAAGATGATTAGTTTTTAGGATAATGAGGTTAAATTGAAGATTTCTACCTTGTGCTTGAGTTAAGTTGAGGAGTTGGTGTGTGGTTATTAGTTGGAACCGATCCCATTCTTTTGAATAGCTACTAATCAAGAGATTTGCTACCTCCATGATGATGAAGTACTTGCTTGTTAATTAGATCATTCCTTTGATAATTTTCAAGTTATTCGTAGCCTTGATTGATTTCTTCATAAGTTAGAGGAGTAGGTAACATCCCTCCATAGCTCTAATTCTCCCTGAAGTTCGCTGAACTTGGCTACTGAAATATTTAATGGGATTATTGTGATTGCTACTACTACTGCTACTGAAGATACTATTGCTATTTGAACGCCTTCGATGGCATCCTCTAATCGGTTGGGATAATATCATGTGAATTATTTCTGCTCTTTTAACCATTATTCTAGCTTGGATTCCTTGTACTTTTCTGGTAAGAGACCTACTCAGCCATATTGATTTGGTGAGATTGATGGTAAGGCTGTAGATTGGTGCTTCTGCTTTTTTGATGCATACTATTTTCGAGCAAACGAGAAAAAAAAATTAAATTGTCTTTTGAATTAGTAGTTCTTTGATTTTTTAAATTTCCAACTGTATTCTTGACTCTAATTAACGCTACTGAATTATGAATAAGTTCAAGAAGTTTATGAAAATTATAAAAAAAAGGAAATATAACGAATTCCCTAAGCTGATTTATATGGGAAAAAAGAACAAGATGGCATGTTTTCAAGATTTATTTTAAAAGTAGAAGAAAAAAAATTCAAATCAAAAAAATTAACAAAACTAAAATTTCCTTCAATCTTAGTCGTTTTTTGGTTCATCATTGTCATCGTCGTCATCCTCAGCTATGGCTTGTTGCAACTTGAGAGAAGTACCCACAGGGAACCAACTTATATCTTGTTTCTTATATTTCGAATAGACGTAGCTTTCAATCCCATCAAAATCGCTTGTTTACTTGAAGCGTAAATGAGTTAAAAAGTAAATGTAATTCCAGACATTATGTTCTCTTGTTAGATGCTTCTAGAAATTGATTCTCTAGTTTTCGAATTCTCCTCTCTCCAAATTGCAAATGAAGCACTTGTTTCGCATGTCAGAATCTAACAAAAACAAACCCACATTTTGATTTTTTCAATTGTTTGAAAAGACATAAAAATGTTGCTTTTAATTACCTTTTGCTTGCCTGTTTTCTCTGAGTTCTCCGAAAGTATCGATGATAATACCGAAGAGGATATTTAGCATGATAATGATAATTATGATCATGAATGAGAGGTCAAAGAAGAATCGAATGACATAAACACCTCCAGATTCATCTTCAGTTGGTTGATAGAGTACATCACCGATACCACCTCCTGAACGTAACCCTTAGTTTAAGAAGACAGTGAAGCATTCTACTGGATTCGCGCAGATATTCGGTTTGTTAGCATCAGCATACAGAATAAGTGAAGACTTCAGAGACGGTGTGAAGTACCCAATCATAGCGTAAATAAACACCAAGACAATTCCTAGGACTGATGTCATAATAAGTTAAATTCCATTTTTTGTAACAGCCTTGATGACATTCTGTAGAGTCTACGATCGTTGAATAATATCCAAAAGCAGCAGACTGTAGAAGAAGTTATTCCAAAGAATTCCTCCAAGTGAAAACACAAAATACACCAGCAAATACACCATCTTCGACTCTAAAATAATCGCTCGCAGCAAAAATCGTATCCTCAATATGAAGATTGTTATCTGCTGCGTGCAAACTTTCATGAATCCTTTGAAAGAATGTACCCGCACTTAGCCTTCTTTGATGCTTGTGTTCGCAACTAACTCGTCATATCGAGCAGTGCCTTATTTTAGCTCTAACGGCATCTCGAACACAACCCAAAATGCAAACACCACTGCTGCAATGCCTAAGTTAATATACTGGAAAATAGATGATATTGTTTTTCCTGAATCAGTGGTTTGGAATGCATCGATCAGCAGGAAAATATTGATGATAAAAGCGATTGTGAGATTTAGATTTCTCGCCTAAGATAGATATGTCAGATTGAAATATATCCCAAGTGCATTCAGCTTCAGGAAATGCATCATCTCATCCATGAACGCTTTTTCTTGTCCAAGTAATCCAGTGAGTTTCTCGCTGGATCCATCTCGATTTACATCTTCTAAGAATCTAGTTTTCGTGATTGTGCTTAAGTAATGTGTTACAGGAGGGATTCGGAAATACACTTTTTGAACTACATCTCTTTGGTTGATGATCTCAATGGAACAAGTGTTCACTTCCATGAAAACAAGTGCTTTACGTGCTTCTTCGTGTTAGGAATTTGTGTTTTTGTTGAGCATGTATTCGAGCGATTCCTCGTATTTCTTACGGAATTCCTTGTCAAGATAACGTAGACTCTTGATGAGCATGTATCTCTCAAATGCTGATGTCAAAAAAATAAGGAAATGACAATCAAAAAAGGCATACAAATTGAAAGAAATTAGAATATTCAATTGACAATTTCAAGTTTTCTCTCTACCTTCTGCAATAACTTGCTAAGACTTCTCATAAAATTACTAGCTTTAGTCTTCTGAAACCACTTTTTTCTCCTCCTAATTCGATGGAGTGTTATCTTCAATGGACAATTATGGAATACTCATAATGCTAGGTCGTAAACAGTCTGATTTATTATATTTTGGCATGAATTCTTCCTAAATAGTAGTCTAAGATTCCTCAGGCTCTTGATCAGTTTCTTCTGCTTTATTATTTTAATTTTTCAGTGTCTAAAGTAGTCCTTTGTGAATATTGTCAATATTTCTGGTATATTCCGAGTATTACTTATAGTTGTCGACAATCGTCTCAATCATAAGGTTAGCATCAACGTACATAGCAACTTTCTTGGTAATAAATGGATTGAAATTCCCTTCGAATAGCGATCTCATCATTAAAATAGTTTTTTAGTTAAACTCTGATCTTGCTCGCAAAAAATCTGATCTGTATCTCTTTCTTCTGCTCAGCTCATATTGAATGTCTTCTAAATTCTCAAGGAGATTAGTGTGACAAATAGCTAGTTAATTCTCCTCGCAAGGTCCTTGAATCCACTCGATTAACGTATCTAATATTTTTATTCCCATAGTAAAATCTTCACTTTGCATCTCGGACTTTCTGTATCTCTCAAACATCCCAGTCAGTTAGTTTATCATGTTGAGATTATTGCTCTTTCTCTATCCATTTGGGTCAGTTTGTTCCCTTAAAAAGTCTTGCATGAGTCGATAGTGATTCTCAGTCGAAAGACGGAGGAGTTCAAGAGTTTTGAGACATATTTCTTGCTTGAATGCGATGATTTTCCTAAAATGAACTAAATGCTATCCCTTTTCCTCCATCAAGGCCTAAGTACTTTTGGTTTAGTTGAAGTTATTCATCAAAAAAGTGTTGACTTCATTCAAAAATTTGTTTTCTTTGTCAGCTTGCAGATAGCAGAAAAACGAATCTTAAATTTCTCGATTTGATTCTTCCATAAAATCAACAAGACCTTGGATATATTCCAGCTTCATTTGCGGGTCAGGCTCAACAACAATTACATCGCACAGGAACCTCAAGAATCCCATTGCAATCAGGTCATGTTAGATACTCTCGTTTACTTTTGAATCAGCCTTGTAATTTGATAATTTTCGCAGCATTTTCATCGAAGTCATCCTGACATTTATATCAACTTGTTCACTGCTTAAAACTGTTATTAACGACTCCACAATCGCTCGGAACTTCGACTAATCATGAATTTTCACTTCAATTAATGTTGATATCAACACTTCTAGCTCCCCTTCCTGCTCATTTTCAATATACGTCTTGGTGAAAAACGCAACTGGTCTATTTTGTCTGGCTATGATAAAAGCAGCTTCTTAGTTATTACTTGTTAGCACATTCTACTGCTTATTCGACACATCTTTGAACTTTTCAGTCAAAAATAAGCTTCTTAAAGCTTTCTGAGTTGTTAAAATCATATCTGCTTTTCTTTATTTTTTCTCCCCTTGTGTGCCATCAACTTTCTTGCTGTACATCTTCCTCGCGAGAGTGACTGCTCCCTTCAAAGTGGAGATGCTTTCTTTGCTTTTCAAAAACATCCCTGCAGTTAGTTGCAGAGTCATCTGAGAGTTCATTTTAGTGGTTTTTTCAGAATGCTTTGCTCCAATAAGAAGATTTGCAATTTCATCATCTTTTTTGAAGGAAATAGCATCGTTATCTTCTTTGAATCTCCCTTCCAGCATCATTTTCCATTGTTCTTCTTCTTTATCCCAATATTACTGTAATTGCTTGCATAATGTCTAGTTTTATTTATCAAAAAGATATTTTGTAAGTAAATGTTTTTAAAAGCCAAAAAAATGAAATTTTTTAAGGAAAATAAGGGAAAAAATGGAATCGAAACAAGCAAAATCACCTCTATCTGTGAGACAAGTTGAAACTAAAGATCAGAGGGTAGATCTGGAAGTTTATTAATAAACGACTGTAAGCAAGGCACTATCGCGTTCATGATGTAATATTCCGTTCCATAGATGTAATTCATGCAAACAAGATATCTCAGTGTGCCAAAAGGATTTTTGCTTTCAAAGATATTGAGAACATCTCCCTTGCATTTCCATTCTAGATTGTGTGCATTATTAGTCGATGCTTTAGTGAATTCTTAGTATTTTTGTATGTCCGTCACAAGAATCTCAGTTATAATATTCTAAATTTCTAAATATTCACTGCTCTCGATGTTCTTGCTGTTGAGATAGACTTCAACTAAGAAATCTAATGCTTCTGTCTTCAATGCAGGATTCCAAGAAGTGTTTCGTAGAATAATCTTAATATCTTCTAGGGAAAAGAATACTCTCACAAAGGTATTCACTGCTAGACCAGCACCCTTAGCAAGTTATCGGAAAGTAAACAGCATCTACTGTAAGAGAATAGCCTCCTAAGGTATTTTGATAAGATAATCTTCTTATCTCTCAAAATTCATACGATTTCCCTTTTTTAAAATAAAAATCATTTTGTTACTTGGCAGCTTTAATTGGTTTTTCAAATAATCATTGTATTTTCAAATTCACAATTTTATGATGATTTACGATTGGGTTGAGGTAAGCAAAGCAGCAGAAGTTGATGGAATCTGTGATGATCGTTTGGATTTAAGATTTCCCTGAAATAGTATCATCTTGGAAGATTTTAAGGAGCAGAGTTTAGTTTTAAGGAATTGTTTTGCCATGGACAGTGAAGAAAAATTTCAAGAATTAGAAGAAATATATGCAATATGCCTTTTCTGATTTCGCAGCTTATTCAAAGAAATTACTAAAAAGACACTTCAGAACAAATCTCCCTTGTTTTGCGAAGTGACTCCCCAACGAAAGGAGAATGGAATAGTTGTCCTTATAGATTTATGATACCAGAATGAATGTGAGTTCAAGCATACCATCCTATGCTCGCAAATTGAAAATACTCTCAATTAGCTTTGGGTAATGCTAGTGGTTTAGTATTTTCTCTTGGTTCTCTTCATTTTGAAGTGTAAAGTAAATCAACGTCATTAGACAATCTCTGACAATATTATTCGTTTCTCTATTGATTTCGTTATGTCTATCACCTTATTTATCGCCAAATGTAAGTAGCACATCAATCACTAGATTATAAAACTCCATGCTTCGGAGAATTCGTTGATTAACGTAAAGTTAATTAATTTCAATGTAATGCGTGTCCATTATGCTGTACATTACTTTGCTAATATTCTCAGTGCTATAAGGGTTTTTAATTGGCTTACCGATGGCCGTTGATATCCCCATAGTTGAGTTTAATCCTAAGGTTTTCTTTTGCTGCAATTTGTTAGTTTGATTTAACATTTCTAATTCTGGATTACGCCCACTCAAATCTAGACCCTACGATTTGTCTTTAGGAATCAGCTCTAAAGTTTTATTAAAACTTGTTTTGGTTTTCATTTCCATTTCGATATTCAAATTAGTTCTATCCTTGCCAACTGTTTGTTTCCATAACAAAAACAATCAAAAAAATATAAAGAATATTGGTTGCTATTTACCTGTTAAGTTTAGATCAGGTTTATCCTTTTTAGGTTATTCATTTATTTCTTCTTTATTTAGCCTTGATTCACTGATGAGCAAGTTTTGAGAGAAGGGGATTAGGGAGCTCCTTTAGCCTGAATTCATATCTAATTGAATGTCTTCTGCAAATTGAGGTTATTAGTCTAATTCACTTTAGAAAAAATTTATCCTTTGGTGAGTTCGAATGGATGGTTTTACAGGATTAGCTTGGACATTTCCATCTTCTAAATCAAGACTAGCAAGTTCAACTAGATCATCAGGTGGATTTTCATCAAAAAGGAACGTTATTAGGTCTTTAAAAGCCTCTGCCATTTTGTCTAAACTTTAGTGGTTCTCATAGATCTAAGATGATTTGACAAACTGCACGTCAATTAGGCTAAAGTGCATAATAAAATAAAGTTCATGCAGTGAAAAATACACTTGTGAATTCGAGATATCGATTGCTAAAGTTGCATTTAAGCATCCAAGGTATCTTTTCCTTGTTGAAAATTGTTTATTGACGAGATCTACAAGACGTCTTTTGAGCTCAAGACTGTCTAGCAACATTAATTCAGTTAAAACAAATGTATTTTTAATGTTTCTTCTGGATTATTCTGTTTCCAAAAATTCAGAAAGTTTCTCGTTTCGATCTTCAATTCCTGCTGCATGGCTGACTTCCCTGCCAGTAACATTTAACCCTGTGCGCTCTTCATCCCCAAAATACTTGTTTCTCCTAGCATCTTAGAATAATCTTTCCACTAATGCTTCTAACCGCAAATCTTCTAAATAACTCAATATGTCAATTGCAGTAGCCACCCATTTAACCATTCCAAGTGGCATGTGGATGTTCTTTGTGACTTTGACGCCTCCAACTATCTTATCCTTCATGATTCCTTTGTGACTGCTCTTTATCTGAGAAAATCAAGCAAAACATTATTTAGATAAATACACTCAAAATCACAAATAACAAAAAAATAAAAAATATTTGTAAAATTCCATCTTCAAAAAGGCCTCAAAAACCACTTATTAATCAGATAAAATTTGATTAGCTCCTTATTTACCTTTCTGAACGCATAGGCTTACTGAAGAAGATCATACATAGTCTTTTCAAGCTGCTCAAGTTCTTGTTCGCTATAAAACCCTCTCTTGATTATGTACATGCATAAAGACAGAATCGCATTAGCTAATTCACTGACTTCATTTAAGGATTCCTTATTCTCACTCTATTCTTTGAATGTCATTTCCGCAAATCCTCTCAGGAAGTTATCAATGATTATCTAGTTTTAAGTTATTTTATTAACAATTCAAATGAAAATTTAAAAAAACAACAAATAATTAAATATTCTAGTTATACTTTAAGGTTGATTTTTTAGCTTCTTTAAGCTTTGATTTGAGCATTTGGACTGACATCAGGTTCCAGCTCTGTAAAGTACTTTTGAGATACAGCTTCTCTGAATCGGAGGAACATGGAATGCAGCATTGTTTCTTCAAAATCACTTCTGTTCTTTATTTTCACTAAAGAAGGGAGGGTCTCAACGAGCATATATTTGAAGTCATTAGCGAGATAGCACTCTTTTAGAAGGTTCAAGAATATTGCTCGATATGCTGCAGGCATTTCTTCTTTGCTGATGATTTGAAGACATATTCTTGGATCATAAAGTTATTTGACTTAATTGAATATAAGAGCTGGTCCTCCTTTGCAGAGCTCCGTGGTTAAATTGACTACTTAAATGCTGTATTAATACAGATTCTTTTGATTATGCTCGAAGTCTCTCCCGATAATTTTATCAACTTTATTTCCATTTTCGTCGAGCTCAAAGAAGATCTAAGTTTTTAAATAAAAGTAATTTCATTTTAGAACCTTTATTTAATTTTCAAACTGTCCTTACATCTCCTTCTGAGTTAGTCTGGAACGATCTGAAGATATTATTGCGGATTCGCTCATCTTCTACGAGAAACTGTACAATTTCTTCAACTTCATTTTTTTTCCTAGAGGGGTTGTATTTGCAAAAGGAAAGTAAAAGATTAAGCGCGTTTAGATTGATATCTTCGTAATTGATTTCTAGCGCTATTTCCCTGAGATCTTCTTCAAAGGATATGTTGATATTTGTATCTTGGAACAGCTAACTGACGAGCTTATCGAATTTGAACTCCATGATGACTTCAGGGTCAAGAATGATGCGCTTGAACAGTTTATACCAGGAGATAACATACAAGGAGTTTGCAGAGTGTTTGAAGCACACTTTCATGAGGAAGTCGATCATCGTTTGGAAGAATTAATACAGCTAAAACTATCAAAAAATAAGAGAAATAAAATGAGATTTAGGGTAATTATTGTTAAACTATTTTACGTTTTTTTCGATGACATCCATGGAAAGTGATTGCTATCTAAATGATTGCAGAACTATCTTAAGGAGCATATCTAGCAACCCAATTTCTCGAAGCATGACTTATTTCACAGGAGAAGGATTTGAATTGACTTAATCCAATTTGATTTTGTCCTTCACTGTATCAACTTAAATGTCACATAACCATAATCCAAGCAGATTAAGGCTCTGAGTAGCACTTTCAATAATCGGATTCATGGTTGTAAAATTACTTTTAGAATTGCACAGCTGCATAAAAGGATCAAGCTAGCAATTAACGGTATTATAATCCGCTATGGTCTATTCAGGAACGGAGTCTAAGAAGAAGAAATCACCTTCATTTTCATCTGCATTTACAGGGAAGTATTTCCTATGCAACGCATCCATTTACAGAAACCACGGCTTGAAATATTCTTCACTGCATAGTTCCTCTTGCATTAGGGAATAATCAAACTTATCACCACTTTTCCTATTCAATTTAGATTTTCTATTCGGTAATTTATCAATTTTAATCGGAATCGGAGTCACAAACTAGTCCTATTGAACTTCAACTTCGTTCACTTTAGCAAAGGAATCTTGGCTATTTCTTATTTAAAATGCAGTTGTTGTATGCAAGAATGGCTCATCTCTGCCTACATTTTAGACAACTAACATGTTAGTTCGTTTAAATTCAGATAAATGTTCTTCCATGATGTCTAATCCCATAGTTGGTGCTGAAGATAGCTGCTAATCTTTGCTTTAAGACTATTTCATGTCAATACCGTCGAGATTTTGAGTTTACTGAGAAACTAACATTGGATTCTGCTGCTGAGTTGAAGGTGGAGTGAATTATGAAGGTTATTTTTGCATTGGTACGGGTGGCAAAACTGATGATTGTTTATTCAATTATTGATCTTTGTTTGAAGGTTACGGCTGCTACTTGGTAGGGACGATATTATTTACATGTCTCCACTCAACAACCTTCTTACGAGCCTCCATCAATTCCTGAATACAATAAAGGTTAACGATTATCTCATGAAATAAATCAAAAAGCAGCCCCCACCATAAACTCATTATTACCTCATCAAATGTTTTCGATAGTTGCATATTATCTGATGATATCTACAAATAGCGACCAGTTAGCAAGTGCCTATTTTAGAAAAATTAGAATTAAATGAGAAACTGAATAAAAAATTTTTGTTTAATAAAATCAAACCTCAGACGAAGAGGAGCTTAGCCATAGTCCTAATTGTCGAAAGTGACTGGCTATCCAAGATCAGTTTCTTATTCAGGGAGAACTTGAAAAATATCACAGATAGAAGTTTTCGTATCTGATAAGCTGAGTTCTTCTCTGATGACGGCGAAAGCATGTGGAGCGAAGCCGCAGACGTTCGATTCGACATGAATGCTTGCTGTCTTTTTCGTCGAGCGGAGAATATGCTTAAGCCTTACAAAATCGCCCCAAAGAATTTAAGGTATATCAGTGTTATCGTCGCATGGTTTTTTGATAAAAATCGCTTAGAATGTATCGATGTTTTCTTTTACAGGTTTTTTATGTCCTGCAAGTTTTCTCATGTAGTCTGTCATTTATTCTAAAGTCGGAGCGTATCTGAGTTCATTTGGAAGACTTTTGTAGTTCTGAATTGCTTTTTCTTGCTCTGAGAGCAGTTTTTTCTAAGCTGTAACCGCTGCAGAAGTTGTTTGCTATTCTGGAAAGGTTAGTTATGGAAGCGTTGGATGAGGGATAGGGGGCGAGTTAAATTGTAGCTACAATACTGAGTGATATTTGATATTCTCAAAGAAAAACAGTTCATCATATCCTATTTTTTCTCCTTCTTTTTTATAATTCAAGTAAGGATTGATTTTAATCAAAAAATGAGTCGCACTGGAGGGAGTTCTTGTAAGTTTAACATGAAAAAGAGTCTGATCGTCTTCACTCTTTTCTCTCGTAGCTTTTAAAAAACTTCCACTGTACACATGATAAAGTTGGACTTCCGCACCAATTGTCACCAATTACCCTCTTAACTCGCCGACTCTCTTGCTGTTAATTTCAGTTTCAGCTTCTCTTCTTTTTCGTAGAGTTTCGAATTTATTCTGCTATTTTCCAGATAAATTTTCAACTCGAAGAAGATCATCATCAGTGATAGCGCCAGCAACTGATGCCCCTTGGGCTACTTAGGAAGATCCAGCGTCTGCACCTTCTATTGTTTATTTGAATTTATCATATGCCTTCGAAGCTTCATAATAGTAATTTGGATAGATAGCGAATAATAATTCACTAAATCCAGGATATTCTAGCATCCCTTCAGTTAGATTGAGTTCATTTTCAATCCCTGTTTTCTCAAGCACATAAACAGTCTCTTCTACTACACTCCGCCCACTTAGATATCTAGATGGCTTATCACTTCCCCTCAGCAGCACATAGTCACCATATCTAAGGTATTTTTCTCGTTCGTACTTCCATTCTATCTTGACTTTGCTATTATTATCTCTAACTTTTTTCTGTTTTTACACCTATGGAGAGTCAGAAGCATAAGAGCTCAAATGTGTATTTGTTTGCATTTTCTCACTCTCTCTCTTTCTATTTTTAACAGTTTCTAATTCTTGAATTAGCTTTGTTTGATTAATGTTTTTTCTCAGAAACCAGCCAATAACTCACCAAAATATTTCAAAAAAAATCTCTTTCCCCTCAATCAAACTTTATGTAATCCAGATTCTTCATTTGAAGTAAAGGAACAGCGAATCCCACAAACAATTAAATACCTTTTTGGGATCAGATATTATTAATATCTCTGATGGGGGGAGGAGATAATCAAATTATCCCTTTAATTAATTATCTTTCCCCTTACATTGCCTTTCTAAAATAATCTAAATCCCTCATGCAATAGCTACATGGTTTGTCTAATGGTTACTTTTAATCGACAGCAAAATATAAAAATAGATCTTTTTCATTAATTATTATCTTAATTTGCTGCTGAATCTGAAATCTTTTTAGCTTTTCCTCCTCCTAGCTACTTGCTTTGTCCTTCTCCTTGCTACGCTTCCTCTCTACCTTTAGATAGCGTAAGAGATTGTCCAATTGGGAACCAAGAAATATCTTATTTTTTTATTTTCGCATTAACTTGTGATTCCACTCCATCAAACTCATTTGCGTCCTTGTACATGAGCATAATAATGTAAGCTACATAATTCCAGCAGGAATGCTCCTTGAGATTATGCTTTTTGAAGTTCACTCGTTCGTTTTCGAACTCGCTTCGTTGGAGATGACAAATGAAACAGTTGTTTTTCTAGTCGTTATCTTTTTAATAAAATCATTAAAAATACCATAAATGAGGTAATTTAATTCAAAAATAATAGCTGTTACCTTTGAATCCTTTGATATCTCTGAGCTCTGCGAAGGTATCGATAATAATACCGAAGATCATATTCAGGAGAATAATCACAATAACTACAAAGAACGAGAGATGGAAGAAGAATAAACTGTAGTATTAGCTTTAGCTTTGCAGAACAGCTTGGAAGGAATCTCCAATTCCACCTCCATTTCTAATTCCGAAGTTCATAAAGAACAAAAAGCAGTCGATTGCTCGATCACAAACTCCTAGATTACTGTTATTGCCAATGAAAATAAACGTATCTTTGACATCTTATGAATTATATCCAACCATCGCATAAATGAAGACAATGATAATTCCTAAGATGGCTGTCATAACTAGTGAGAAGGAGTTAAGAGTAATGGCTTTGATGACGTTTCTCAAGACAACCTAGGTTTTATTTTTAATTGTCAAAAATAAAATAATTTAAAATTACTTAAAAATTCTTATTTAAAATTACTGATCTATCAATAATGTCCAGGAGCAAGAGACAGAAGAACACAGGATTGTTTGTGATTCCTAAAATACTGAAGATAATGGCTACAAGCAAATATAGCAAGTGGCTTTTCAGCAGCAAATGGTGAAGAATATAGACCACTTATCGATAAGCTTTGATTATCTTATCGATCCGTGAGACCTTCTGATTGATGTCAGACTGCTTTAGGAGATTCTAATGGAATGTCTTCTCCTTGTAGTCAGTGTAATTCGATAAAGATTTCTTGAGTTCCAATGGGAATTAGAACACTAACCAGATTAAATAAATCAATCCACTCAAAACTAGCTGTGCACCCTTCAAGAAGTTTTCAAAATTTTTAGAATTTTGATTGTCATCTGTGCCAATAACATTCCCTGAGGAGTCTGTTAAGTCCTCTGAATCACTCCAGCCATACAGAATGAATCTGTTGTTAAAATTCAAGAAATTCAATTTAAAATTTTCTCCTTTTAAAGCTTTTTACAGATTGAGTAGAATGATGACTCCTAGGTTTATGTTTCTGAGCCAAGATAAATACGTCAAATTGAAGAAGAGTTTTTGTGAATTGAGGAACAAGAAGTGTTTCATTTCTTCATGGAAATCATCAATCGTTTCTAGCATTCCTAAGATTTTTTCATTTGCAGAACCTCTCTCGCAATTTGCCAAAAACTCCTCCTGTGAAATCGTCGAGAAGTAGTTAATCAATCTAGGCTTACGGAATTTGACTTTCTGCAGGTTTCCTTAGGAATTGACGATTTCAATTGTGAGAGTGTTAGTCTTGTAGAAATTCAAAGTTCCAATGATTTCTTTCCATTTTTCTCCATTCAGTTTCTAAGGAAGCAAGGGAAAAAAAAACAGTTTAGGTTAGAAAAAAGGAATATGTTTTTGGCAGCAAAAAACGTGTTTACAATAGAGAAGAGATATTCTTAGTATTTCTTCTTGAAGGATTTATCTAGAAAACAGAGGTACTTGAGAAGGATAAACGCATCAAAGCCTTAGTTGACCATCTCATCAGTCCTTAGGTATTTGATGACATCATCGGAATACTAAGAAATCTGCTGATTTTTCTTTTTATTCTGTTTTTTGGAATTATTCATAAGTTTTATGATATTCTATTTAGGAGAGGGATCATCTCCTTCTTTCTCAGATTGAGCCTTATCGTCACGCATAAGAGCTTGCTCTTTTTCATTTTCATCCTTCATCAACACCAAGAAATGGCGGAAAGCATTGTGCTTGTTGGCTTTATTTTTAAAAGTTCATCAAGTTATGTTAAAAGATTTGAAGATTTAGTTTTTACATATTTATTGATTAGCTGACACAAATGATTTATGGATCGCTGCCATTTTGGATATTAGCACTGCAGGATCCACAAATGTGCTTACTTTTTGAATAAGAGCTTCATCTTAACTTCCATCGAGCAATCCTTTTAAGAGCAAGAATACTTTCCTAGAGAATTACATGTAGATTCTTGCACTTCTAGGTGAAACTAGAAGTTTTTTACTTTTGCCATTAAAATCTGCCATCACGTCTTCTAAGTTCTCCAGCAATTTAGTTTAGCAGAGCGCTTTTTAGTTTAAAATGCAAGGTCCTTAAATGAGCTCTATCAGGGTGTTCAGGAGCTGCAAACCAAACGCTAAGCTGGTCTCATTCATGACCTTGTAGTACTTCTCAAAAATATCAGCCAATGTAGTTAAGATGTTGATTGAGTTTGTCTTGACTTCACCGCTGCTGTCGACTTATACTCGCAAGAATTCCTGCATTCTTCCAAAGTGATTCTCACATGACATACGAATCAATTCCATAGTCTAAATGCAATTTTCTTGGATTCCTTCAATAATCTATGAATTCATCCGGTGCACAAACAAAAACAAAAACAAAAAAAGATTAGTTTAACATCGGATTAGCCATGCTAGTCGTTTCTAACATAGACTCCATTTTAGCTACCCAGCGATTCTTCAAGTATCTTAACCCCATTTTACCTTGCTGAAATGTTTTTATTCTTCTTGAAGTTTTCCTGAATAGCCCAGATTATTCTTAGCGTAATTTTTCAGTTATGTGAAGTTAATTTTGAGATACTGCTGGATTTCTCGAATGAATTTATTGGACACATCATCTTGAAGATACTTCAAGAAAGAGTTCTGCATGTCAGTGTTAGCTTTTTCCATGAAATTATTCAGTCCTAGGATGTATTCTAATTTCATTTTAGGGTCGTCTTCGCGCACAATGACATCGCAAAGGAAATTTAAGAACCCCATCGCGTTGAGATCTCGCTGAATGCTGTCACTAACTTTTTAGTCTTTCTTGTAATTCGAGATCTTTCTGAGAATTCGCATTGCTGAGAGCCTTACATTCATAGCTTCTTCATTTTTGCCTGCATGTTTGGTTAGCACTTCAATGAGACTTTCCAAAATCTTTCGGAACTAAGAAAATTTTCAAACAAACAAAAATAACCATAAATTTTTGCATTCTGCCATGAAATAAAACAGATTCAGTCTATCTTTCCCAGCTTTCTTTCAGCTAAAAATAAACGATTCTACCTCTTCTGGTTTTTCTTTTTTCATTTAAATGTAGATCGCTATGAGTCTATCAACTTCTATGTCATGTTCTCTCTGAATCATTTTCGATAAGAAAACCTATTCTTTTTATGACTTTTTATCATTCTTCTTGAAATCAGCCTTCGAAAGACTTCCATTCTTAATCCTTATCCGTTATTCTATGCTTTCCTGCAATTCCGCTTCTAATTCTTTAATCGTTGCTATCTTCATAGCCAATGCTTCCTTTTTATCTACGAAATTATAGTCAATCGACATTTGCTTCGACGCCTTATCCTCTGATTAGTTTCTCTTATTCGAACTAAACTATCCACTAGCTAAGAAGGTCTTCTTCTTTCCTGAGCCGCGTTACCCTTCCTCCTATTCGATTGTAATGTTAATTCCCCAAACAGAATATTTTTACCAAAATTTTTTTTTTAAATTATTCTTGCATACTCTCTTTTTAATAGGTGATGTGAATGTCTTGACAGAAATGATTCCTAGATCAATTTTCAGATTATCGAACTCTTCTTTGATAAGTGTTGACCAGTAATGATCCTCATCGTTCCATAATTCCTAGACTCTCTTTGTAGCCTCTCGCAGCCTATTTTAACCAAGAAGAACAATTAATATCAATAACTTGACATAAGTTCAAGCTTGATTATTGAAAATAAAGCAAGTTTAATTACATATCTATGAGCTTTCCATCAACATCTGCAGGCCGAAGCTGTACTTACTTTTCAATTCACAAAATAGACAATTTATCATCAAAATGAGAAAATCTAAAACTATTTGAATATCAATCCTTACTTTGTTGATAAACGCAGCAATAGCAGGGAACACTCCTTCAGCGATGTAGAGCTCAAATGATTTGAGAAGTGTCACATCCACAATCTTGTCATTATTCGAATAACCATGCTGCTCGTGGAATAGACTTTTAAGCGATGTGTGGAGTCTAAATTTATTGTAGAACGTAGGCTATTACGATAAATCAAGATAATGAAACAGTTCTTTAGCGAGTAAACCCATGATCTCAGCGATCTCCAGGAATTCTTAAGGCTCAACTTGCTTTGAATGCAGATATGTTTCAATCAAGAACTTCAAGTATTCTTGTTTTAGAGGGTACAAATGCTCTGACTTCAAGATGTTTTCTTTCAATTACTTAATCGAAAACAGCCCTCGCACATATGTGAATATCTGCGAAGACGATTAGTTCACCATTGTTGTGAATGTTCGCAGGACGCCAAGAAGAATGCAAGCTTCAGAAGGAAACGGAAGTGCAATTGTTTTTGGTGCGACATTCTTGCCATTATTTTCTTTATTCTTTTTCTTTTCAGCTTGAGCAATACCTTTATTTGAATTGTTGGCATCTTCATTGAGTAGTTTATCTTGCTCCTAAATATCTTGGCTTTCTTTACCCATCTCGATTCCTTGATTATCTTGCTATTATTGTGGTAGTGATTGCAGCTGCTAATTATAACTGCTAATGTTATTGCTGTCAGAATGATTTTCTTCATCAATCGCTTATTCTTAAGCGCTAAAGTCAAACACAGGCAGTTTATTGATGATCTCCGTGAGATTCTTGAGAACTTCAGGAAAAGCAGGGATTTTTTCTTAGAGATTCGAAATGAAAAACAGAATGTTTTAGGGAATATTTTTGTTATTAATCACGAAGAAATACTTGATTAAATCAAAGAAATACACCGAATAAGTAACATCATGCGGGACCTTATCAGCAATCGGCTTGAGTAACTCCAAAAGGATTGATTTTAAAGTTGATTTAGCGGATGTTAAATTCATTAATTCACCATGATTGTTGAAGTAAATCTAGAATAGCAAACAAAAGAACTACTGCTCAATCTACACGCCTCCGGAGACAATTGTGTTATACGCTATGCTCTTTGCAGTTCCAGATATTTACTCTTGCTAGTGGATGACACCTGTTAGTCTTTCTTCACCAAGTAATAACTCCTAATTCGCTTGATTCCGGAAAATAAAATAGATCAATATCGCCATGCATTTCTTTCCAATTTTCTCGATAACTTCCTTGTGGTCTTTTAGCAGAGCAGTCTGCCCATAAAAGAAATCTAACAAATCAAGGATTTGCTTCTAATATGCCATACTTGCCAGTAAGTTTTAGTGTTTTAGCAAACTCTCAACCCTCACGAAGTAATTCTCCCAAACGCAGAATGTTTCTTCAGATGTGTAAATGCCAGCCTAAAATAAAACAATAACATATTTTTCTATTATTATTTTGCTATCCTTTTTTTGTTTAAAATACCTTATCTTTGTCTCTGCTTTCATATCTCACTATAGACTGATTGATCAACCTTTGTTCATCTTAATTGCTGTTGATATCTCCGTCAGGTAACTCATCATGGATAACTTCATCAATCGATCGCTTGGAGATGGGTTTACTGCTGTCCGGCAAAAACAGCTAATTTGTGAGTTCCTAGAAGAGTCTTAGAAGCTCATCGAAAAGGGCAGTCATTTTATCAGCTTCATTACTAAGGATATACTTTAAACTGATTGACGAGTGATGGATTGAGTTGTGGATTCTTTGGAATTACTAGAAAACTGCGAAATTACTGGAATCAATTGGCTAGATGACATTAACTCCCGAAAGAAAGTTTAGATTCCTAGAATACAACTAATAAATGCTCTACACAACTAGAGCTTTGATGTTAATATCGTTGTAAAGCAGCAGCTTCATGAGATTCTTAGATAGTTTATCTTCTTTTTCCTTTTCCAATCGTGCTTTAGCAAATTACTGGATCGTATCGGATGCTTAGACACTACTTAGTTAATGGTAATCACCATCTGATTTGGTTTTATTCACCGATTTATCAACCTTAAGGTCAGATGAAGCAAACAGACTTGATGTGCCAGGATTCTGATACAATGCCTAAAAAAATAAAAAGAAAATTAATTCAAACTATTCCCCTTGAAATATCTTATGTTATGTTTTTTGTTGTTGAAATATTTGGGAATTCTACATCAAGGAGATCGTCTTATTTTCTGAGTTCGATTTGCTTTAAGCACTCCAAGACACTCACGATCCAATCCGTTTATTCAGAAGATTAAATCATGTATCCTTTGCTTACATAGAGACCACCAACTTTTGTTCGTTCTTCTTGTTTAGCTTTCTTGATATCCCCTTCGTAGACGTTGATAAGAGTCTCAATAAGCGATTGAATTGTTGTTTTGATTTGCTCAAGTTCTCCCATTTAGTAGAGTTCTCTTTTGAGCAGAAACAGCTGCATTTGGAAGACACATTTTCCTAGTCGATAAATTTCTACTAGATTTTTTTCAGAAATTGCAGGTTTCTTCAGTTGAATCTCCATTTGTTCGGTTTCTTTTTGAATAAATGTCTTGAGGTTGAATTTGCCAGACATAAAATAGCGATTTTAGATATCTTCCGAGACTTAAATTGTGTTTTTATCCTGGAGATCTTTTTGTCTAAACTTAATGAAATGTGGATATTTCACCTCAATACAGTCTCTGAAATCGTAACTCATGTAACTCTCCTTCAGCAGCGTTAAGTGTGTGGACTAAAAATGAAATTTAACAAGATTTAGTTTATTTCGTTCTTTAATGAATTCTGGAAGTGTGCTCAAAGCATCAAAGAAAAAAAAGATTAAAAATTATTTTTGTTGTGTACTCTATAAGAAGGTGAAAGTGACTAGTTATCTATGATCGACGCTATGGATTCAAAAGGATAGAAAAACTCCACATGCTCAATAACTAAAGATATGTTAGCCTTGCATAGCTCGACCATTAAGTTAACTACAGCGACTGAGTAGTCACATATTTCACGTTCTGATGCCTCTAATTATGGGCTTATTACATACTAAGAAGGAAGATCTTGATCAATTTAGATTGACACCTTCAACAAAATCAAAAATCATATTGCTATTAATTTAAATTTCAAAACAATAGCAATTATCTTTTATTACTTATTTATCCTTTCCAACTATGAGCCTCCTGAAGATGTTTTCTTTTTGAGTAAAAATAGTCTTGAGCATTTCCTCTTCTTGATCCTTTTGTCGATACTCATTGTACTAGCAAAACGAGAGGATTAAGTTCAACGCATTGATGTTAAAATCTTCATAATTGATTCGAGATGAAATCCCCTCGAAATCTGCTTGGAAAGACACGTTCAAGTCAGTTATCTTGAATAGCTCATTGACAAACAGATCGAAACGAATATCAAGGATTGCACTATCATCGAGAATGATTTCTTTGAGCAGGAAGTACCATTGCATCGCATAAACGGAGTTCGTGTAGTTCTGAAAATTTCAAATCCAAAAAAGGAAAAGTGAATAAAAGTCAGAAAGTTACATTAAATATGCAATTATTCTTATGACTAAAGTAATTCAATACCTTGTAGCAAATGTTCTGAAGGAGTTTCAGAAGAGTCTGGACATAAGAGAAGATAAATGGATAGGTTTCCATACTTGAAGGAGACAATAATTTCTCTGAATAGATGATATTCACAATAGCGAAGAAGGCATCCATCATGCCGTTTTCTCTGAATACATTTTATCTCGAGAGAACAGGGGGGAGATTTATGTCTATTAAAGTAGGCTTAGCCTTGAACGAAAAGAATTGTGAGAAGAATATTGTATTTTAGCTCAAAAAGTGAAAAATAATAAAATTGGCTATGATGGTTACTTTCTCTGGAAGAGGTAGATCACTAAGCCAGATGAGCAGAGATAGCAATGCAGATTCTGTTTTGAAAATATACTTTTAGCTGTACAGGAATTTCTAAGGATTCTCAACGATGTTCAACAGAGAATCTAAATTCGCATTGAGAAGCATCATCCGTGAAATTTCACCTGGCTAGCAGAGAGTGAAATAAAAGAAATCCCCATTGAGCTACGATGTCTCAAGCAAATAGTATTTTCGTTCTAGTGGGTTCATGTTGTTGAACATGGGCTTGAAATAGTCATCTTCTTCCTCTTCGTCGAATTCGATCATCTGAACATACTCCACTGCCTCGTGGTCATTAACATTCACTTTTACATAGTTATTCTGCTTTTCCTCCTTCAAACTGAACGAATTGTGCTCTAATAAATATTTCTCTTCCCTAGCACCACTTTCGATGATCAAGTCAGCGTTTTCACTCAGCCAATAATCGAAATCCTCACGCTGCACGGACATCTATTAATTGGAGAATGAGAACTCGACTTTCTTTCTGTCTGGGAATTCATCGTTCTTCTAGTTTCGGCTTGACATCTTTGAAAAAAACCATAATAGAAATTTGTTTTATTTGGAAGGGATAGGTAGAGAGGTCAATTCAAAAAAGGCTAACAAAATCAATAGAAGTTTTTTGGATTTACACTCACACGACTTGGCGAATTCGATGAGCTTGATACGAATTTATTCATTTTCCTAGGTGTATTTTTTCCTTTATTTGTACCAGTGTTGTTTGCAAGTGTAAACCTTTAGGCCTGAGTCATTCCTGGCGAATTGGACTATTATATGCTGTTATTCTCCTTGCTCAGTTGCAGCACAGCAGCTGTAGCTTTTGCTTTGTACCCTAACGAGGATAGCTTATTACTTGTAGAAGCCGCATTCTAAAACTCAAGAGTGTCTGAAAGCCCAATAGTCTTCTCAGATTTATTGAATTTGATAAATCGAGAAGTATTAACATGTCTCAGTCGAAGAGCTGTCTTACCATAGTAGAGAGAGTCAAATCGAATGGGGCTACCAAAGTAGGATTCTTCAACGGGGACTATTTGAAAAATACCTGAAGAAGGATATTATTCATGCTAGACATATGGTTTATCGTTGGTAAGCAAGAGCCTAGGGCAGAAACCGCATATATTGGATTCTGAAACGAGTTAGGTCGTTGATTTATCGTTGCGCTTGATGTGCTTAATGCGCACGTAATCCCCGTAATGCAGTCTCTCGCCGGTTTGCTTTTGCAATTTTTGCAAAGTTTTCAGCTAAGCTTAAGCAGCTACTTAAGATGGCTGAGAAGATATTTACAGAGCTGAAACTGCTACAGTCGCTGGAATTGCTTAGGTTATTCCTTTCTTTAGCTCAACTGAGTTTGGGATAGTTGTGTATTTACTACCCTTGACGTATATCATCGCGAAGAGCTGGATTGAGTTCCTCTTATGTCCTGCAGCATAGTATCGATAGAGTTTAGATCTTTCAAGGGTGAACGGTAATTTGAGCTTTTTAACAAGCTTTCCATAGGGTTGCTGCTGATTCTAGAATGCGCTCTTCTTGACTTCTTGCTGAGTAGGAGGATTATCGGAAATGGCAGTGATGTCAGAGTCAAGTTCCAGCAAATTTTGATTCTACAAAATGGAGTGATGCTTAGAGTTAACGAAATAGATGCATTCATCGAATTGGATCTTTTCTCCGTCTTTTTTGGCATTCAGGTAAGGATTTATTTTGATAATGAAGTGAGTCGATGAACTGACAGCTCGAGAAAGATGCACAGCGAACATCTCCTTCGACGATTCATTACTTCCTTGCTATCCTCCTATGTCAGGGGAGCTACTTCCGATGCTGTTTGGAGTACCTTAGCGGATTAGCCCATCATGCTTTTCTCGTGGGCGATCGCGCATGGTTTTGTCTCTTGTAGTTTTTTCTCTCGTTGCCTTGAGGAAACTGTTTGAGTACACGTGGAATAGTTGTACTTCCGCTCCAACTGTTATGAACTACCCGTGGAGACTCCCTATTCGCTTTTCATTTGATTCCCTTTCGACTTCCATTCTGCGCTTGAGAATTTCGGCCTTCTTGACTTTGACAAGATCCTCTTGTTCTTCAGTGTTGTTCTTCCCTTGTTTTGCCTTAAACTTTTCAAATTGCTTCCATGCTTCGTAGTACTGCTTTGGATACACAGTGAAAAGCAGTTCGCTGCCGTTTGGGTAGCATTGTATTTCCTCCTTTATGACTGCAGACTATCCTTCTAATAAATACACTTCACCTTCTTGCCAAGACCGCGCGCTCAGGAATTTAACTGGTTCTTCAGCGGAGTAGAACATGATTTGATCACCATACTTCAGGTATCTCTCCATCTCTCTTGGATTTCTTATTGTGTTTCTGAGTCTTCAGAGTAGGCAATCGAAAACTTATCTTCTTTATCCTTGAAATGTTTACTTAGTTAAATTGATTCTTTGATGTTTGGCTGTAAAATCAAAATGTAGTGGCCCTTTAATTTTATCGATTAATTAAAATGATATAATAACTACAAGAAAAGGATTATTTCGCTGATTCATGCAAAAATCAAATGAAATCATTCAAAAGTTAAATATAAAATATCTACCTTATTCGAAAGTATTTTAGATAGATAGTTTCTGGTTGTTACCTTTGGAGAAAATAATAATAATAATAATAATCTATTAATGATTTTGACGGCGATAATCAATTTCAAAAATAGAAGAAAAAAACTCAAAGAATTTCTCGGGGAATGAATGATTTCAATTTTGAATTAAATCAAGTCTTTTTCTCTCTCTCTCCTTAAGTTTCGACTTGCTCTAGCAACAGTAAGGTTAGCACTTAATTAATATTTGTTATCTGCTATTTGGAAGCTTTGATAGACTGCATTTTAGTGAAGTAACCTTTCATAGCTTTTATTTTTTTCCAAATTTAATTTTATTATTTTTACATATTAATTAAAAGCTAAAAATAACTTGCTTTCATTTCAATATGATTCTTCTGCTATCTTGAGAATGCATATTTTTAATAGTTTCTTTGTTTTTCTCCATCATATATCAGTGTAACATAAACTAAAATATTGCTTCTCATCTCAAGATATTTCGTTTTTTTCTCTGAAAAATCTAAAGTATGAAATATTAATAAACAAGAATGTATGAAATTCGAGATATTCGGTATAATTATCAAATTATTTTCATTTCCACCAACAATACAAAGAATTTGAAAACATTGAAGGAATGATTTTTGTTTTGAGTTGAGTTGAATTATGCCTTTTCTAATTAATTACCACCTTCCCTCCCACTTAGATTATTATTAAAATGACCTTTTTTTTTATCAAAAGTTTTTTTCTTTTTCATTTGTAATTCGAGAAGTACTATCTATCAAAGGCATATTTTTTTTCTTTGATATGGATTTACCTAACTACCTCCACTGCTTCTACTCATTTTTTAGTTGTATTTGCTTTGATTTCGATTTTATAAAATTCTAACAAGATTCATTTTTTTCTTTTGTGGGAAAACATTTGGCACTCAGACAATTACACACACACTTACATAAAATTGCTAATGACTTTTGACAATCAAATTTGACAACTTCCGTTACAGTTGCTCTAATTGGTTTTGGCCGAATGGGGATATTCAAATACAATCTTAAAAAATATTATTAATAAACCCAAAAGTTTCTTTATTAGATTTCCGATCAGCTTGTTTGCCAGCTAATTTCAGTTGAATTCAGTGGTATTTTAGAATGAATCAATTTTAGTTAAGAATGGTTTGGGTGAAGAAAGCATCAACGAATTAATTTCTTTATCAGACAACTTCGATT